>Ga0068869_100003243_pt1 | contig 9946 bp, 8 predicted proteins | sample KBSMisM52_FD_64676 | JGI IMG/M metagenome (GOLD analysis project Ga0068869, IMG submission 64676) | Miscanthus rhizosphere microbial communities from Kellogg Biological Station, Michigan, USA - KBS Miscanthus M5-2 | ecosystem: Host-associated > Plants > Roots > Rhizosphere > Soil ... | reverse complement strand
ATCACGATGCGGAAGCCCGAAGGCGGCATGCCCGCGCTCGGCGGGATCGCGGCGACGACGGTCGGCGGAGGTGTCGGCGCGGCGGGCGGAAGCGGCGTCGGCGCGGGCGCTGCGGCCGCGGGCGTCCCGCTCGGCGACGGCGGCGTGACGACCGGCTTGACCGGTGCGGCCGGAGCGACGGGTGGCGCCGGCGACGGACTCTGCGCGACGGCCGGCGGGGCCGCGGTTGACGGCCCCTGCGGCGCGCCCGCCGCGGGCCGCGACGTCGCGGGCGGCGGCGCGACGGCCGGTGGCGGCGTGGGCGCGGGCGGAGCGCTGGCGACTGCCGGTGGGCTCGCCGCGGGTGGCGGTGTCGCGGCCGGCGGCGCGGAGGGGGCGGGCGCCGCCGTGCTCGGAGCTCCGCTCGACGGTGGCGCCGGCGTCGCGGGCGCGCCGCTCGTCGGCGGAGCCGACGCGACCGGCGGCCGCGCGGGCGGGGCCGGCGCGGGCGCGGCCGCCACGGCCGGCGCCGCCTTGTCGTAGAAGACCACCCGCTGCTGCTGGCGCATCGTGCCCGACCCGTCGGTCGCGGTGACGATCAGGGTGTTCGGCCCTTCCAGCAGCTTGATGGGCACGCTGACCGACACGTCCTTGCCGGGCGTGCCCGGCTCCTGTTGCTGGGCCACCTCGGCGCCGTTGTGCGTGACCGCGATGCGAAGGGGCCCGGTCCCGCCGGTGACCCGCCCCGTGAGCGTGACCCGGTCGGTGGTGACCCGGCCCTTGTCCTTGGGATCGAGCAGGGCGACCGCGAGCGGCGCCTGCCCCGGCCGGTCCAGGGCGACGGCCTGGAAGGCGAGGCCATTCAGGTCGCCGCCGTCGGCCCGCACCAGCTGCTGGGCGGCGGGCGCGTACCAGAGGGCCACCTCCAGCCGACGCGACTGCGGGGAGGTCGAGAGGAACCGCGGCTCCAGGACCTGCACGATGCGGTAGGCCTTGAATGTCCCGGCCGGCACCCGCACGTCCTCGTAAGCCTCGACCCGCCACGAGACGCGCACCACGGTCTGGCCGTACTGCCGGTCCGAGCTCTTGAGGGTGAGCCAGGTCACGCCGGACTGGCCGACCTCGAGGGGCCAGGTCGGCGCGGGCGCGGGATCGAGCTCGAGCGCGGTCTGCCCGGCGCGCACGACCTTGGCGATGCCCAGGTCGCGGGTCAAGTGGACCTCGCGGCCACCGTCGGCCGCGAACACATAGCGGCCGTTGTCGATCCGGATCAGGTCGTAGGCGCCGTCGCTCCGGATCCACCGGTCGCCGACGGCGTAGGAGGGCCGCTCGGCCTTCGGGGCCTGGGCCCACGCGGTCGTGACGCCGCCCAGGGGCGACGCCAGCAACGCCAGCGCCACGACGACGGCCGCCACGGGACCGGTGGTCCGCGGTGTCCGCATCACGAGGCTTGGATCGGCTCCGGGCTTGCCAGGGTTGTCACGGCAGGCAATGGCGCTCCGCGTTGCCGTAGAGAGTATGCCTCCGGACCCAAGCTGTCAACGAACCGGAAACGGGGAATATCCTTGACTCCCCTCGGCCTCCTGGACCAAGGTAGGGAGGCTTTTGAGGCGCCCCGAAGGCAGTGCCCCAATGGAGGAGCCCATGCACGCCATGCCCATCAGCCGCTCGACCGGGCTCGCGCTCGTCGCGGCGGCGCTCGCGGCCCTGTCCGGATGTACCGAGATGCAAGGCAAGGAGGCGGAGGAGCCCGCCCACTCCCGGGTGTACGTGGCCAACGAGAGCTCGAACTCGGTGACCGTGATCGACGGGGACAGCTTCCAGGTGGTCGGCACCGTCGACGCGCGCAACCACGCGACGCACGACCTGGCCGTCTCCCGCGACGGGCGCTGGCTCTTCGCCACCAACCTCGCCTCCGGCCGCCTCTCCGCGATCAACACCAAGGCGATGGAGACGGTGGCGTCGATCGCCACCGGCGATCGCGCGCACGTGGTGACGCTCACCAACGACAACCGCCAGGCGTGGGTGGCCAACATCGGCGAGAACACCATCTCGGTGGTGGACACCACGACCTTCCGTATCCTGGGCACCATCGGGGTGGGCAAGGGGCCGACCGGGCTCACCTTCTCTCGCGACGGCCGCTTCGCCTACGTGAGCAACCAGGGCGACAAGACGGTGGAGGTGATCGACACCGCGTCGCACCGGGTGCTGAAGGCGATCCCGGTGGGCACCAACCCGCACTTCCTGGTGCTCGGCCCCGACGGCCGCATCTGGGGCACCAACACCGGCGGGACCGACATCTACGTGATCGATCCCGCGACCCAGGACAAGATCGCGTCGATCAACGTGGGCCCCGCACCGCAGCAGATCGCGTTCGGCTTCAAGGGCCTGCAGGGCCCGAACGCCTACGTCACGGTCGCGGGGCTGAACCGGGTGGTGGTCCTGAGCGCCGATCCGAGCAACCTGCGCATCCTCGAGCAGATCGACGTGGGTCAGCGCCCCAACGGGATTTCGGGCAACCGGGAAGGCACCCGCCTCTTCGTCGTCCACGAGGTCTCCAACGACCTCAAGGTCGTCGACACCGGCAGCAGCGCGGTGCTCGCCACGGTGCCGGTCGGGCGCAAGCCGATCCGCGTCGTGTTCCACGGCAACTGAGCGCGCCATGAGGGCGGCGCGCGGCGGTCTCATCGTGGGGGGCGTGCTCGCGGCGGCGCTCGCGGTGGCGGGCGGCCCGCGCCCGGCGTGCGCCCAGGGCCAGCCGGTGGGCACCGCCCAGAACGCGGTCGGCACCCTGGTGGTGGTGCGGACGGACGGGATCGAGCACCGGCTGCAGGGGAAGGGCTCGCTGCCGCTCTTCGAGGGCGACGTGCTCCGCACCGAGGCCGCGAGCCAGGCCCTGATCCTGCTGCGCCCGAGCACGCCGGTGGCGCTGAACGAGAAGACGTCGCTCAAGATCCTCTCCCGCTGGGACAAGAGCGTGGGCGGCAACGGCACCATCCGCATCCTCCGCCTCAGCCGGGGCGAGGTGTGGGCGCGCGCCGGGTCGGGAGAGCGTCAGCTCGAGGTGGAGACGCCCGCCTCGGTGGCCTCCGCGCGCGATGCCGAGATCGACCTGAAGGTCGCCGACGACGGGCAGAGCACGCTGACGGTGATGCAGGGAACCGCGGACTTCGCGACACCGTTCGGTCAGTGCTCGGTGCGGGTCGGGACCGCGAGCATCGGAGCGCGCGGGGCGGGCTGTACCGCGCCCCAGCCGGCCAACGCGGCGGCCGCGGCGGGCTGGAAGCAGGCGGTGTCGCAGTGAGCGGGCGGGAGGCTCAGCCGAAGATCAGGTAGCAGGCCAGGCCGAGCAGGCCCAGCCAGATCAGCATCCCGATGGTGGCGGTCCGCTGCCCCTCGGCGGGCTTCCCCGGGTTGCGCCGTCGGATGCCGGCGCCGGTCAGGAGGACCAGCACCAGCGCACCGCCCAGGAACAGCAGGTTGAAGAGGCTTGTGTCGTCGCCCATCTCGGCCACCGGGATCCGGCCCCCGGTCACCGGGTGGTGCGGGGGATCGGGGGCCGGGCGATCTCGCGGATCGTGTCGACCCGGGCGCTGCGCTCGAGCTGGTCGGCGTCGAAGATCGTCTCGCGCTGATCCGCGGAGCGAAGCACGTAGGCGGGGCCGCTGCCGTCGGGGAAGGTGTGCGCGCGCTCGAGGCGAACGATCACGCCGAGCGGGGCTCCGTCCGACATGCGGCTCAGCGTGTCACCGACGCGGAAGAAGAAGGCCCAGTCGCTCTGGCCACGGGAGCGCGAAGGCGTCGCGGCGGGCGGAGCGGCGGTGGGCGCCGGCGCTGCGGGCTCCGGGGTGGCGGTGGCGCTCGACTCGGAGGGCGGGGCCGGGCTCTGGTGCGTCCGGCCCAGCAGCAGGGAGAAGCCGACGACGACCGCGATCAGGCCGAGCAGGACGCCACCGAGCAGCTGGAATCGTAGCGACGGCATGTCCCTCGAGAGAGCAAGAAGGAGGCCAGCAGACGGGCTCGATGGAACGCATAGTTAGCGTACGCCCCGCACGGCTCTGGCCAAGTCTCGGCAATCGGCCTGACAAGCTCTGGATGACGAGAGCCGACATGCCCCCCAACTCGCTGATTTGGCTCGGACGAAGGGCTGGCGCGCCTCTTGCTGTTTCAGCGGGCATGATACTGACCACGGTTCTCACGGTGTTGTTCGTTGGGATAAGCTCGGTGATGCTCTGGCTCGCGATCGGGGCTGACTAGGAGAGAATCGGCCATGGATACGCAGGTCGAGGACAAGGGCACGCAGGCGGCGGTGTCGAGCGAGACGCCCACGCCCGGCGCGGCCTCGCTGGAGGCGGTGATGAAGGGCGGCGCACTCGTCGCCGTCGTGGCCCTCGGCGGTGTCGCGGTGGGCCTCGCGGACTGGGCGCTCCGGCGCTGGATGGACGAGCGCGAGTACCAGGCCTGGCGCGCCTCGGTGACCGCCGATCCGTATCGGCGGGACCGCAACGGCTACCCGGTCGGCGCCCAGCTCGGCTACTCCCGCCCCCGGTAGGCCCGGCGGCCGGCCCGCACGCCCGGCCGCGGCCCCATCCCGCCTCCCGCTTCCTTCTCCTGCTCGTCCGGATTCTCCGTACCCCGTTGCTATACTGCCTTTCGAGCATGGTTTCCGGCGCACCCGGCCGTTTCTCGATGTCGAGCGAGGCCGAGGATCTGGCCCGGCTCCGCGCCTGGCTGCGCGGGGCCCTCGGGGACCTCGGCGTGGAGAGGGCCGTCCAGGCCGAGCTGGTCCTCGCGGTCGGTGAGCTGTGCGCCAACTCCATCGAGCACGCCTACGAGGGACGGGCCGGCCAGCCCATCCACGTCTCGGTCGCGGGCCACGCGGACCGGCTCGTCATCGAGGTGGAGGACTTCGGGCGGGCCTTCGACCGGAGCCGCTACACCGAGCCGGATCTGGATTCGCTGCCGGATCACGGGCTGGGGATCCACCTGGTGCACCGGATCGCGGACTCGGTCGCGATCGACGTGGCACGTGCGGCGGGTACCCGCTGGACCCTCGTGAAGTACCGGCCGGGCGCCCGCTCGGCGGGCTCATCGTCCGGGACTGGATCGAGGATCGGATCGAGCGGAGCTCGATCGGCCGCGGCTGAAATACCAGACGACGGCGTGCCGTCGTCGTCCCGCTCAGGAGACATCATGGACATCGACGTGACGGGCGCGGCCGCCGGCATCACGGTGGTCGCCCCCCAGGGCGACCTCGACATGGCCGCCGCGGAGCAGATGAAGCGCACGCTGACCAAGCTGCTGGACGACGGGAGCAAGAAGCTGCTGATCGACCTGGGCAAGGTGGGCTACGTCGACAGCTCGGGCATGGGCGCCCTCGTCGCCTCGCTCAAGCAGGCCCGGACCGCGGGGGGCGACCTGCGCCTCTGCGAGCTGCAGGACGACGTGCGCGCGATCTTCGAGATGACCCGGCTCAACAAGGCGGTCACCATTCACGCCAGTCGCACGGAGGCGCTGGGCGCGTGGACCTGACGCGGCGCCTGGTCGCCCTCGCCCTGGTGCTGGGCGGGGTCGCCGGATCCGCGAGCGGTGACGCGGCGGGCGCGGCGAGCCCGCGGCCGCTCGCGGGCGTCCGCACCTGGGCGGTCTACTACGGCGCGGCCCCCGAGGCCGCGCGGGATCTGGCCCGCTTCGACGTGGTGGTGCTGGACCCGCACGGGCACCCGCCGCTGCCCCTCGTGAAGCGCCACGGCTCGCTCGTGCTCGCCTACGTGAGCCTCGGCGAGATCAATACCCAGCACCCGGAGTTCGCGGCCATCGCCCGCGAGCCGTGGGTGCTGGCCGCGAATCCGAGCTGGCCCGACGCGCGCGGCCTCGACGTGAGCGCGGCCGCCTACGAGCGCTGGCTCCTCGACCGGGTGGTGCCCGCCGCGCTCGCGGGGCCGGTCAACGGCCTCTTCCTCGACACCGCGGACTCCGCCCTAGAGCGCGAGCGCGTGGAGCCGCGACGCTACGGAGGCGCGGGGCGGGCTCTCGCGCGCGTGCTCACCGAGCTCAAGCGGCGGAACCCCCGCGCGCTGCTGCTGCTGAACGGCGGGCTTCCGCTGGCGGAGCGCCTGCCCGAGGTGATCGACGGGGTCGCCCTCGAATCGATCTGGACCGACTACGACTTCAAGCGCAAGACCTACCTGGTGCGGCCCGCGCCGGAGGCCGAGGCCCGCGCCGCGCTGCTGGGGCCGATCACCGCGCTCGGGCTGCCGGTGTTCACCATCGAGTACGCGGCGGCCGACGGCGGCCCCATGGGGGCGGAGCTCATCCGTCGCTCCCGCGCGCGCGGCTTCGTGCCGTACCTCGCCACCATCGGGCTCGACCAGGTCTCGACCCGCACGCTCGCTCCGTGACCAGGCGGATCTCGCGCCGCGCGCTGCTGGGCGGATCGGTTGCCCTCGCGGGCAGCCGCCTGCTGCGCCCGCGCCCGGCCGCCGCCGCGCCGGCGGACGAGGCGGCGGGCGAGCTGCCGCGGGTCGTCCTCGCGCTCTACAAGTCCTCCGAGCTCGACAACGACGTCCAGGGCCGGCGCCCCAAGACCGCCACCGCCAACGAGGTGCATGCCCTCGCCCAGATGCCGCTCAACTGGCTCGGGTTGATGGTGGAGTACCACGACATCGACAAGGGCCTGCCCGACGAGCGCACGATGGCGCGCTACCGCGGGGTGGTCACCTGGTACCAGACCGAGGAGATCGCGGAGCCGCTCGCGTACCTGCGCTGGCTGGGCGCCCAGATGCGCGCGGGGCGCCGGGTGGTGATCCTCGGGTACCTCGGCGCCCTGCGCGACCGCAAGACCCTGCGCACGCTCGACCTGGGCGCCATCAACGAGGCGCTCGCCCCGAGCGGCCTCGAGTTCCTCGGCAACTGGACCGGGAACCAGCAGATCATCGAGCTGCGCCGCAAGGACCGTCTGATGGAGTTCGAGCGGCCGCTGCCCCCGGGATTGCCGTACTACCAGCAGGTGCTGTGCCGGCGCGCGGACAGTCGGCCCCACCTGGTGCTCGGCCGGCGCGACGTGCCGAACTCGGACAGCCACATGGTGGTGACCGGTCCGTGGGGCGGCTTCGCGGCCGCCGAGTACGCCCAGTTCCAGTTCCCCGGCGAGGGCGGCGCCCAGTGGTGGATCGATCCGTTCGCCTTCTTCCGCGAGGCGCTCGGAGTGGGCGACTGGCCGCGGCCGGACACGACGACCCTCGGCGGCCGGCGCATCTTTTACACCCACATCGACGGCGACGGCCTGCGCAACCGCTCGGAGGTGCGCCCGGGCGCCTCGAGCGGGCAGGTGATCTACGACGAGATCCTCACCCGCTACCGGCTGCCCACCAGCGCGTCGGTGGTGGTGGCGGAGGTCGAGCCCTCGCTCCTGGGCTCGCCCGAGTTCTTCGAGTTGGCCCGCGCGATCTACGCGCTACCGAACGTCGAGGCGGGCAGCCACTCGTACACGCACCCGCTCGACTGGCAGAAGCGCACGCGCAGCTTCTCGCCCGCCCACGTGCCGTACTCGGTGGAGACCGAGACCGCGGGCTCGGTGCGCTACATGGAGGAGCGGCTCCTGCCCGCGGGCAAGCGGGTGCGGCTCTTCCAGTGGTCGGGGTCCACCCGGGTCACCGAGGACGCCATCGCGATCCTCGACCGCCTCGGGGTGCCGAACATCAACGGCGGCGACACCATGCGCGACCGCGAGTGGCCCAGCTACACTCACGTGGCCCCGCTCATGCGCCAGGTGGGACGCCACTGGCAGACCTACACCTCGGCGTCGAACGAGAACCTCTACACCCGCCTCTGGACCGGGCCCTTCTACGGCTTCCGGCACGTGATCGAGACGTTCGAGAACACCGAGAAGCCCCGGCGGGTGGCGCCGGTGAACCTGTACTACCACTACTACTCGGGCGAGCGGGTGGCGTCGCTCGCCGCGCTCCACTACGCGCACGAGTGGGTGCTGCGGCAGCCGCTGGCCCGCCTCTTCACCAGCGAGTACCTCGCGATCGTGGAAGGCTTCCGCACCGCCCGGATCGCGCGCACCGCGGAGGGCTGGCGGGTGTGGAATCACGGGGCGCTCGGCACCGTCCGCTTCGACGAGACCCGCGCCCACCTCGACCTGGCCCGGTCGAGCGGCGTGCTCGGCTACCTCCACCACCAGGGCGCGCTCTACGTGCACCTGGCCGGCCCCGGTCCCGCGGTCATCGTCCTCGGCGAGCGGCCGCCGTCGAGCGCGTACCTGGTGCAGGCGAGCCACCGGGTCACCGCGTGGAAGCGCGAGGGTGCGCGGGTGGCGGTCGCGCTGGCCGGTCTCGGCGAGAAGGTGGTGGAGATCGGCGGGCTCGGCGCCAACCGGGACGTCGCGGTCGAGATTCGCGACGCGGCGGGTGCCCGGCGCGAGCGGACGCGCACCGGCGCGGACGGGCGGGTGACGGTGCGTGGCGGCGAGGCGGGCGCGGTGGAGGTCCGGCTCGGGTGAAGATCGAGCGCTGGAAGCTGGCGCTCGCGGCGGTGGTCACGCTGGGCCTCCTCGCCCTCTCGGTGCCGTGGGGCGCCGACCTCGGCTGGGCATTCCTCGCCGACCACCAGTACGCGCGCGCGGAGCGCATGTTCGTGGAGGCCCTGCGGGGCGAGCCGAGCGACGGCGAGCTGTGGCTCGGCCTCGCCGCCACCTACGCGGCCCTCGGCGACCCCGTCCGCCAGATCGGCACCCTCGAGCAGGCGATCCGCACGCTGCCGGGGCGCCGCGACCTGAAGCTCCAGCTGGCCGACGTGTACGAGGCCAACAAGGAGCCGGCCGCGGCGGCGCGGGTGCTGGAGGAGCTGACCGTCACGCCGCGCCCCGACGACGGGCCGCTGCTGGACCGGCTCCTCACGCGCTACCTGTGGGCCGCCGACTACGAGCGGCAGCTCGCGGTCCTGCGCAAGCTGGCCGCGCTCGAAACCACGGACCGGGCGGTGGTGACCGAGCTGGCCGCGACGGCCCGCGCGCTCAACCGCCAGCAGGAGGCGGTCGCGGTGCTGGAGAGCTACGTCCGCCGCCGCCCCGACGACCCGGAGGGCCGGCGCTGGCTGGCCCAGGTCTACGACTCCCTCGGGCAGTCGCCGCGCGCAGTCGAGCAGTGGAAGGTGGTGGCGCGCCTGCTCCCCGCCGACCTCGAGGCGCGCGATCGCCTGCTGCCCGCGCCGGGCGGCGCCGCGCAGTCCGAGGAGCTGGCCCTGCTGGAGCGCCGCCGCGAGGCGGAGCCGCGCGACGAGACGGTGCGGCAGCGCCTCGTGGCCCTCTACCGCGGGATGGCCGACGGCCCGCGCGCGATCGCGGCGCAGCGTGAGCTGGTGGCGCTGCGCCCGCGCGACCCGGACGCGCTCGTCACCCTCGGCCAGCTGCTGGTGGAGCAGGACCGCGGGCGGGACGCGATCCCGCTCTACGAGCGCGCGCTGGAGATGGCGCCGGACCGCGCGGAGACCGCGCTGACCCTGGCCCAGCTCTACGAGTGGAACAACGACCCGCGCCGGGCTCTCGCGGTCCTGGACCGCCTCGCCCGCGCGCGGCCGGAGGATCGCGGGCTACAAGAGCGGGTGGCCGCGCTGGCCCGCGGCACCGACGACGGCGCGGCCGCCCTCGCCGCGCTCGACCGCCTCGCGGCGCTGCGGCCCGAGGGGCCGTACGCGGAGCAGGCGGTCGACGCCCTGGTGGGGGCCAGCCGGCTTCCCGAGGCCATCGCGCGGCAGCGGCGGATCGTGGAGAAGGCCCCCGCGGTCGTGGCGCCCGCGCTGAAGCTGGCCCAGCTCTACGAGTGGAACGGGCAGGAGCCGGAGGCGATCGCGGTGTACGAGGGGCTCGATCGCGCGGGGCGGCTGCCCGAGGCGTCGCTCGGCCGGCTCGCCGAGCTGTACCGGTACCAGGGCCGCTCCGCGGAGCTGGTGCGCCTGTCCGAGC
>Ga0068869_100003233_pt1 | contig 9957 bp, 10 predicted proteins | sample KBSMisM52_FD_64676 | JGI IMG/M metagenome (GOLD analysis project Ga0068869, IMG submission 64676) | Miscanthus rhizosphere microbial communities from Kellogg Biological Station, Michigan, USA - KBS Miscanthus M5-2 | ecosystem: Host-associated > Plants > Roots > Rhizosphere > Soil ... | reverse complement strand
GCGGACGCTGCCGGTGGGACAGGGGGTACGGGTCCAACGGGCCCCAACTCCGCCGTCGATCAGTACGACTTTCGGGAGCACTTCATCGGCGGCGGCTACAACCCGGGAGGCGCCGCGACGCTCGCCAGCGTCATTGGCTCGGAGGGCTGGAGCAAGACCAACATCGTTGGCGACGAGTCGAGCGACGGCACCTCGGAAGTCGACCACCCTGGGATCTGGCGAGTGCGCATCGGCACGACCACCGCCGCCGTCAACGTGATCACCTACCTCGGTGACTCGGCGGTCTCGCGCTTCCAGGTCCACCCGAGCAACATCGCCCGGTTTCGGCTCGTCGTGCGCATCGCACCGAGCAACACCGAGATGGCCAATCAGAGCGTCATCCTCGGCTTTGGCGTCGATTCCGGCTCGGCGCCGGCGGCCGCGGACAACCTGGGCGCTAACGGCATCTTCTTCATGTTCAGCGGCGCGAGCGCCAAATGGCAGGCCATCACGCGCTCGGGCGGCACGAGCACCACCGTGACCGCCAGCGGCCTGGGCGACGTCACGCAGGACGTTTGGTACGTCCTCGAGGGTGTCAACACGTCCGGCACTTGGGAGTTCTTCGTGAACGCGACGAGCATCGGCACGTCTAACACCAACGTGCCCACTGCGGTGCTGAACCCCCAGTTGAAGCTACGCAAGGCGTCAACAGCACAGGGGCGCCTGAAGCAGGTCGACGTCGACGAGTTCTACTTCCGTACCCGCACCGTCACGCCCCTGCCCGGTTTGGCGTTCACGTGAGCCCGAGGCCGTCAAGCTAATCGCTCGTGGTCGCGCTCGTCCCTGCCCCGTACGATCGGCGGCGATGCGCACTCCGTACGCGGCGGCGACCTGAGCCATGTCCGACATCCGAGACATCGTCAACGTCGTCATCGACGTCCAGGACTCGGCGCCGAAGGCCGTCGAATTCGACACGCCGCTCCTCATGGCGAAGTGCCCCTACGCGGGGCTCGCGCGCCTGTACCAGGTGAGCCCCGCCGGTCTGAAGCAGATGCTCACGGACGGCTTCCTCGTCTGGTCGCGCGCCTATCAGATGATGGCCGCGATGAGCGCCCAGACGGGCGGCGCCGGGCAGGCCTACATCTTCGGCCGCACCACGAACTTCACCCAGGCGCTCGAGTTCGTGCCGGACATCACCGTCACGAGCGTCGGCTTCGTCATCGCCTTCGACATCTCCTACAAGGGCGTCACGAGTTCGATTAGCTTCGCGGTGGTCACCAACACCGTCGACGCCATCATCGACGGCATCGAGGCTCTCATCGACGCTTCCGCCGCAGGGCTCGCCGGCATCACGACGACCCCCGACAACTCGACGGCGACGAAGCTCACGCTCATCCCCGACGCGGCCGGGCAGTTCGTCCAGCTCAACGGCTACGGCCGCGAGATCAAGCTCAAGGAAGTCGGCGTCGACGGCAGCATCGCGGCGCAGCTCGCCGTGGCCAAGGCCGCGCTCGGCGACAAGGTCTACGGCCTCCTCCTCGACTCCTACGCCGAGACGGAGATCGATCTCGCGGCGGCGTTCGTCGAGTCGAACGAGATGCTCGGCTTGTTCCAGAGCGCCGACGACGGCATCCTGGTCGTGGGCACGACCACCGACGTCGCGAGCGACTTGAAGACCGCGGGCTATAACCGCTCTGCCGTCTGTGTGTCGCGCTACATGACGAGCCAGCTGGCGGCAGCCCTCCTCGGCCGCCAGCTGGGTCAGACTCCCGGCTCCTCCAACTGGGCGATGCAGACGCTCGCCGGCGTGAGCGCGGATGTGTTCACCGCAGCGGCGCACTCCTCCGCTCGCGGCAAGCGGGCGATCACCTACACGACCGATCGCAACGTCGCGCACACCTGGGACGGCTTCGCGGCGAGTGGCCGCTACTTCGACGTGCAACACGGGGTCGATGCGCTCGTCGCCGACCTCGAGACGCGCGCCTACCAGGTGCTGCTCAACGCCGAGAAGGTGCCGTTCAACAAGACGGGCGCCTCGATGTTCGAGGCCGCGGTGCGCGCTTCGCTCACGGCGGCCGAAGGCCCCATCGGCGTACCCGGACTCATCGAGCCCGGCTGGGCGGTGACCATGCCCGATCCGGCGCAGGCCTCGTCCGTCGACAAGGCCGCGCGGCGCTACCGCACCGTCGAGTTCACGGCGACGCTCACCGGCGCCATCGACTCGCTCGACATCGCTGGGGTGCTGAAGCTGTGAACGGGGCTGCACTCTACTCCATCACGCACCGCGAGACGGGTCGCGAATACATTGGCGCGACGAGCCAAAAGGTCGAGGTCCGTTGGGCAGCGCATATCTCCGCGTCCAGGCGGGAGCTCGACGAGCGCGACTTCAACACGCGAATGCCCATCGCACGCGCGCTGCGTGAGCATGGTGTGGAGGCGTTCGAGTTCAAGGTCCTCGAGTTGTTGCCGACGCTGACTGCCGCGCGCGAGGCGGAACGCCAGGCCATTGCTGCTCGCGATCCGGCGTACAACGCGTGCAGTGGGCCCCCTGGTGACCATGAGCGCACTGCGGAAACGCGAGCGAAGGTGAGCCTAGCCAACGCGCGGGCCTGGGCTGAGGGGAGACGTCGCCGAGCGGCATCGGGGGAGACGCGCGCCAGGATGAGTTCGGCTCACAAGGGTCACGAGCATTCAGCGAAGACGCGCGCGCTCATTGGGGAGGCGAATCGGCGCCGCATCGTCTCAGACGAGACCAAAGCCAAGATGTCCGCCGTGCGGCGCGGTGTGAAGCACGGCCCGATGTCTGAGGCCACCAAGGCCAAGATCTCCGCACGCGCCAAAGCGCGCAACGCCGCCAGAAAGGCCGAGGCCTGACATGGTGTTCGACATCAACGGTTGCGACTGCGTCCTGGCGGGCATCCCGCTGAAGGACGCCCTGGTCTCGGTCGAGATCACCCCCGAGGGCCCCGCATTCGCCGACGATATCGGCGCCGACGGCTCGGTCTGCCGCTATGCGACGAACGAGCGGCGCGCCACGGCCAACATCATCCTCAAGGGGCACTCCAAGGAGCACGCGAAGCTCTCGGCGATTCACGCCGCCGACGTGGCTCAGACGGGCGGCGCCGGCGTGGTGCCGTTCTTCTTCCGCGACGGCAACGGCTCGAGCCTCGTCGCCACCGACAAGGCCTGGATCCTCGGCATGCCGGCGAAGACCTTCGCCGCGGCTCCGGGTGACGTCACCTGGGCGGTACGGCTCGTGATGAGCAGTCCCCTCAACTGGGTCGTCGGGGGCAATTGACGCCGACCTCCACGCCGACCTCCGAATTCAGCATCGAGGGCCGCCGCTTCGAAGTGCGCCGGCTCTCGCCCGAGGACGCGTGCCTGGGCGTCGAGACGCTCGGCAAGACGCTGGGGCCCGCGGCGGCGGAATTCTTCCTCGGGGACGAACTCGACTTCAAGAGCCTCACGCCGGCGCAGCTCGCGAAGCTCATCATCCCGCTCATCAAGAACGCGAGCGGCCTCAGCGCTCTGCTCAAGCTGTTCGCCCCCGTCTCCAAGTTCGACCGCGGCGGCAACGGCATCCTCGTCGATCTCAAACCGTTCACCGACGAGGTGTTCGGCGGGCGGCTGGACGTGCTGCTCGTCTTCCTCGTAAATGCCGTGCGCGCGGAGTACGCGGTTTTTTTAGGTGGCGGGGGCGCGCTCGTTCCTTTCCTGGAGCAGGTCGTCGGCAAGTCCGCATCCCCGACGGCGCCAACGGCCTAGTCTGGCGTGTCGTGCTCGATGCGCGCATTCGCGATGGGCTGACCGACATCCGCCGGGGCTGGACCCTGGACGACGTGGTGCACGCGCACGAATTGCTCGACGAGCTCGATCGCGTCGAAGCCGAGGCGCGCGCAGAGGCGAAGGCGCGCGGAGGTAACCCATGAGCGACACGGCCCTGCGCCAGCTGCTCGCCGAGTTCGTCGTCGAGGTCGACAAGGCGGGCGAACTCGCCAAGGGCAACGCCAAGGTCGAGGCGCTGAAGAAGCGCCTCGAGGAGCTGCAGGCCGCGGCCAAGCCTGCGGCCAAGGCCGTGGGCGATGCGTTCGCTGGCATCGGAGCCAAGGCGCAGAAGAACCTGCTCGCGCTCGGCGCGCAGGATCTGATGAAGAGCAGCCGGGGCGGCGACGCCTTCGCTGGGCTCGCCGGGCTCACGGCGGGGCCGCAGTTCGCGCCCACGCGCCAGACACTCGTGGCCGGACGCGTCGCGATGGCAGAAGCCGAGGCCGAGGCGGCGCGCTACGCGGGGACCCTGCGCGGCAAGCTCGGCAGCGCGCTGCAAGCCGTGCGCGACGGCTTCAACGGGCGCTCGGGGGGTGGCGGGGGCGGCAAGAGCCTGCTCGAGCACCTGTCGGAGTTCAAGACGCAGCTCGCGCTGCTCGGGGCAGGCGCGACCGTCGCCGGCGTCCGGCACCTGGTCGATTCGATCGGCGACATCAGCGAGGGCGCGCAGCGACTCGGCGTCACGACGGACGAGTTCCAGCGGCTCAATGTGCTGGCCGCGCAGAACAACACGAGCGTCGAGGCGCTCGGTACCGCGTTCCGCAATCTCTCGAACGCCGCCGTCGAGCCCACGAAGCAGACGACCGCCGCGTTCACGGCGCTCGGCGTCTCGGTCATGGACGGCGCCGGCAACTTCAAGAGCGCCAACGATCTGTTCTTCGACACGACCGCCGCGCTCGCCGGGATGGGCGACGAGACCAAGCGCAACGCCCTCGCGCAGGACCTGCTCGGGCGGAGCGCGCTCGAGTTGAAGCCCCTCTTTGCCAACGGCGCGGCCGCCGTCGCCGAGCAGCGCAAGGAGCTCATGGGTCTGAACGTGATCTCCCACGAGACGATCACGCAGGCCGACCGAGTCTCGGACACCTGGAAGGGCGTCGGCCTCCGGTTCCTGGCCGCCACCGAGCCGCTGCTCAAGGTCCTGCTTCCCGCGCTCGAGAAGCTCACCGACTGGGTGACGAAGGGCATCGACTGGTTCGGTAAATTCCTGAAGCAGACGGACCTCGTGAGCGTCGCGCTCACGGCGCTCGGCGCCGTCGTCGCGCTCAGGGTGCTGCCCATGCTCGAACTCTTGATCGGGCTCGGAGGTGGCGCCACGACCGTGCTGCTCGGCATGGCGGGCGCGGCCAGCAGGGCGCTCCTGGCGTTCGCGCGCCTCGCGATCCCGCTACTGCTCATCGAGGACTTCATCACGTTCCTGCGCGGCGGCGACAGCGAGACGGGACGGCTGCTCGATGCGGTCTTTGGCAAGGGCACGAGCGAGGGCACGCTCAAGGCGCTGCACGACCTCGCCGACGCCTTCAAAGACCTCTGGAACTGGATGCTCGGCAACGGCCAGGGCGAGAAGGTAAAAGCGCTCTTCACCGAGATCGATGAAGGCATCCGGGTGATGCTGAACGACCTCTTGCACGCCATCGGCATCGGCAAGGGCGGGTTCAATGGTCCGCTGAAGGAAGGTGGCGACGCGCTCGGCATCGGGGGCGCAGCCGAGCGGCTCGGTGACAACTGGTTCGGCAAGCCGCAGACGATGGCCGCGCCGGCGACGGCTGCGACCTCGCCCGCTCCAGGCTCTGCCGCGCCCGTGCACATCGAGGCCAATGGCGACCGCAACGTCACCGTGAACATTGCTGGCACGAACGCGACGCCGCAAGCCCTGGCGGGCGCGGCCAGCAAGGCTCTCGACGATGACCGCAACGCCCTCATCGCGAGCCGGGTGCAGTACTGATGGCGGACGGGGACCTCATCCAGTTCGATGGCGGCGTGCTCGTCGCCGACATGGTGCAGAGCGCGACGACGACCGACGCGAGCGAGCTCACACAGTACCCGATCGAAGACGGCTCGTTCATCGCCGATCACATGATTCGGCAGCCGCGCACGCTCTCCCTCACGCTCGTGCAGACCCAAACGCCCATCGAGGCCATCGCGGGCTTTGCGCGGGTCCTGCAGACGCTCGGCTACGAGGAGCGTCCCCTGGGCAGCCAAACGGTGAAGACCGCGTACGGGCAGCGCCCCGAGGGCCAGCGCACGACCCGGGCGCCCGTCCGTCAGAGCGAGTTCCGCCCGGCGGGGCTCTTCGCGCTCCCGGGTGCAGCCCTATCGCTGCTCTTTGGCGGCGCCGACAAGGAGATCAGTTTCGCCGGCCTCGATACGGGCCAGCCTCCAGGATCGAAGGATCTGAGCTTCACCGGCCTCGACACGGGTCAGCCGCTCGCCGGCAAGTCGCTGAGCGTCCACGTGCTCGCCGCCGGCGCGCCCGTCGAGCGCGTCAACGAGTTCCATGCGAACCTCCTGTCGCTCCTCGTGAGCGCGACGCCCGTAATCGTGCAGTTCAAGGGCGCGAGCTACATCGACCTCGTGCTCGTGAGCGTCGCGCGCACGGACGCCGCGGGGCAAGCGGGGCGCGCCAGCTTCGAGGTGCAACTCAAGCAGATAGCGACGGTCGAGACGAAGACCGTCAAGCTTCCTCCGGTGCCCGCGGCGAAGGCGCCGAAGCAAGTTGCCGCGCCTGCGCAAGAGACGAACGCCGACCAGCACCAGAGGGCCAAGTCGTGGGCCCTCGATATCGGTATCGGCTTGGGCCAGAGCGAGCCCCCCCCATGAGCCTCGTCCTTCCGACGCTCACCGACGGCACCGAGGCGTACGACCTGCGCACGCAGCTCGAGGGCTCGGACTACATCTTCGCGTTCCGCTACAACCTGCGCCGCGAGCTCTGGACGTTCACGCTCGCAGCCGCGGACGGCACCCCGCTCCTCACGGGGCAGAGCGTCAACGTCGGCATCCCTCTGAATCGTCGCGCCGTGGGCGGGCCGCCCGGGCTGCTCATCGCCATCAGCGAAACCGACGACATCGCGTCGCCGACGCTCGGGGAGCTCGGCGAGCGGGTCAAGCTCTGCTACCTCAGCGCCGACGAGGTGGCTGCCTTGGGGGTCACGTGACGGCGTTCCAGCGCGCCTATCGCCTGAACGTGGGCGGCATCGAGGTCGACGCGCGCGCAGGGGTCGGGCTCGATGCCCTGCGCATCGCGTTCTCCGTCGAGCGCGACGTCAAGCGGCACCCCAACAACGTCGAGCTCCAGGTCTATAACCTCACGCGCAGCCACGCGGCGGCCCTCGCCAAGGAGCCGAGCGTGCGGGTACGGCTCGAAGCCGGGTACGTGGGCGCCGTCGGCACCCTCTTCGATGGCGATTTGCGCTCGGCGCGCACGCGGCGCGAGGGGCCCGATCTCGTGACCCGCATCTCCGCGGGCGATGGGGAGACCCAATGCCGCACGGCCCGCATCAACCGGACCTTCACGGCCGGCACCCCGATTGCGACGGTCGTGCGCGAGCTCGGCAAGGCGCTCGGGGTCGGCGCGGGCAATCTCAAAGACTTCGCGGACGTGCGGCTCGCCAACAACAGCAAGACCCTCACGCGCTCGCTCACGGTCTCGGGCCCCGTCTTCGACGAACTCGAGCACGTGACGCGGTCGTGTGGCCTCAGCTGGTCCATTCAGGACTCGGCGCTGCAGCTCCGCTTCGAGGGGCTACCGGTGGGCGACCGCCAAGGGCCGCTCTTGCGCGCGGACACGGGCCTCATCGGCGAGGTCGAACTCGAGACCAAGACGGCCAAGACCAGCGTCTGGAAGATCGTGCCGAGCCGCGGCGACGTCTCCAAGGCGCTCGGCGTGCCGGAGAGTCTGCTGCGGCCCGACGTCAACGTGGTGCCGTTTCGATCGACCCAGACGGTCGCGGCCAAGCTCAGCACGCAGGTGAGCGGTGTCTGCCTGCTTCAGCCCGATCTCATCCCCGGCGTGCCCTTCCGCGTGGAGAGCCAGGCCTTCACCGGCAATCTCGTCTGCCTGAAGACCGTACATGTCGGGGACACTCACTCGACGGACCAATGGATCGTGCAATGGACGGGGAGGCCCTACTCGTGATCATCCCGATTCGCGAAATGAATGGCCACGTGGAGGCGATGGGACACCGCGTGTCCCGCGGCGAAGGCGGCGTGAGCGAGCTCAAGCGGCGCTGCCTCGAGACGCTCTCGCGCCTGAACAGCCCTCCCGACGAGATCCGTTTCCACCGGGTGGATGCCACGACTCCGCCGCCAGCGCCCGCGGCGCCGCCGTCTCGGCCACTCTCTAGGCCACCGTCCAAGCCACCAGCAGCGCCGTCTCGGCCACCAGCGCCCGCTGCCGAACCCGCCAAGGCCGCCGCGCCCCCTCGCAAGCGCAGGAGCTCATGAGCAGCCGCGACGCCTCCTGGGGCCAGGTGCTCGACGTGGCGATTAGTGCGCGCCTGCTCGGCGTGCACACCGCGATGCTCGGCACGATCCGTTCCTACTCGGAGGCGACGCAGACGGCGGAGGTGACGCTCGCGGTGCACCTCGAGAGCGCGGATGGCGAGTTCGAGGAAGTCTCTCCGATCGCCGACGTGCCCGTGGTGTGGCCTGGGGCCTGGGCCGCGGGCGACTCGTGCCTCTGCGTCTTCTGCGAGGAGAGCTTCGCCAAGTGGTTTGCGACCGGCAGCGTCGAGCCGCCCGAGGTCCTGCGGCGGCATGGGTTACACGCCGTGTGCATCCCGCTCGTCGCGCGCGCGGGGCAAGCCGTGCAGTTCGTGGCGCTCGCGAACCTGGTGCAGCAGGCCCTCGACAAGCTCCAGTACGCGTTCGACAACCACACTCACGCGACCGCAGGCACTGGCGCCCCGAGCCCGCCGATACCGCTGCCGGCGGCGACGCCACCCCCCGTAGTGCCCGTCGGCTCGCTGGGGCCCGTCGCGGCCGAGAAAGTGAAGGCGCGCTGATGGCCGTGATCGGCGACCTCCAGCTGAGCGACGACGGGCGCGACATCCTGCTCACGCGGGGTGCCGCGATGGCGCTGCAGCAGATCCAGGTCGGCGCGCAGATCTGGACCGGCACGATCGCGTGGGACCCGGACGCGGGCTTGCCGATGCTCGGCGGCATCCTCGTGAAAGGGCCGGACTTTCGCGTCATCACTGAGATTTTCAGGCGCTTCCTCGCCGCGACGCCGGGCGTCGTGAGCGTCGACGCGCTCAGCGTCTCGCTCGACAGAGCCACGCGCAAGCTCAGCGTCCGCTTCACGGTGACGTGCGAGGACGGCGCGAGCGCGAGCGACGAGGTGGCCTTTGCCTTTGCCTGAGGAGGACCGATGCCCATAACCCCCACGGGCTATCAGCGCCGCACGCTCGACGTGGTGCTGACCAGCATCCAAGACTACCTGCGGGACAAGATCTCGCTGAAGCTCGACCTCTCCGAGCGGGCCGTCCTCGGCAACTGGAGCAACCTCGCAGCCGATCACATCGACCAGCTCGAGCAGCTCATCGAGGAGGCCTACAATGCCTTCGACCCGGACAACGCGAGCGACGACCGGTTCGTTGCCCTCTCGCTGCTCACGGGCGTGCCGCGGCGCGGCGCCCAAAAGGGGCTCGTGGCGCAGACGCTAGACCTCGACGCCGGACAGTCCTACGCACCGGGCGACATCGCTTTCCACGTCATCGACGAGCCGACCAATCGTTGGTTGAACCGAGACTCCGTGGTCAGCACGCTCGCGGGTTCCTATTCGGCGGTCTTCGAGAGCGAGGTCGCGGGAGCAGCGGCGATCGCCGAGGCCGGCACGCTCACGGTCATCGCGACCCCCGTAGCGGGACTGAACTCTGGCACCAACGCCGCTGCGGCAACCCCCGGCCAGGACATCGAGAGCATCCCCGCCCTGCGCATCCGCCGCGAGCAGGCCCTGTCGGTCGGGGGCTCGCGCACGCGCGGAGCGATCCGGAGCAAGCTCATCTTGCTTGACGGAGTGCTGAGCGCGGAGGTCTTCGAAAACGGCACGAACGTCACCGACTCGAACGGCGTGGCGCCGCACAACATCCGCGCGGTCATCTGGGACGGCTCGCCCGCGGCCGCCGACGACGACGCCATCGCGCAAGCCATCTGGGA
>Ga0068869_100003226_pt1 | contig 9967 bp, 14 predicted proteins | sample KBSMisM52_FD_64676 | JGI IMG/M metagenome (GOLD analysis project Ga0068869, IMG submission 64676) | Miscanthus rhizosphere microbial communities from Kellogg Biological Station, Michigan, USA - KBS Miscanthus M5-2 | ecosystem: Host-associated > Plants > Roots > Rhizosphere > Soil ... | reverse complement strand
CGCTTCCACATACCAGCGACTTCTTTATTTTTTTGGCTTTCATACGCATACCGATAATTCGCTGACCAAAACTCTATAATCCGTGATTCCGATTTGCCGAACGTTATAGATGAGCCGCGATCCCTAGCTGGCGCGGCCTGTGCTGCTCGGAGCACAGGGCGTGACAGATAGGGTCGTTGGCTCTGGCGACTGGTTCGGCTTCATTTATTTCTTAAGAGCCGGGAGCATCGGTTTACCCCTTGGGTCAAGCCCATCGTCCACTGAGATATTGAACAGCGGGGCACCTTGGCCATCATGCGCGATCCTGATAATATAAAAAACCGACTCTCCTCCCCGTGAGATAGTCCATCGCTCAATCGCTACATGATTCATGGATTCGGCAACCAAGGTTTCAATCTTTTGCACGGAAACCTTTTCTCCTTCTTTCAGATACTTACTCTCGTAAATGGTCAGTCCACGAAGGGAATCCTTGAATGAGGAATTACTGAAGGAGGACATCCCGCGCACCTCTTGGGTGTAGGATATGGGGAAACTCGCCATTGTCGAACAACCGGCGAGCATCATTGCCAATAGGATAATGGATAATATTTTCATTCTTTTTTGCCGAACGTCTTAGATCAGACATGCCTGTGCTTGGCGCGACAGGTGCGAAGCAGCTGGCGTGACAAGCATAGGCATTGTCTGTAGCGCATGGTTAGGCTGCTTCTTTGATTTTCTTAACCTTACGAGCATGTGCATACATCCAAATTAGGGCGATGGCGGTAAATACACAGAAAACCGCCCCATGTGCGTATGATATGTGGAATGCTATAAATATATATCCGAAAGCCGATGCTAGGCATGAAATAATGCCGAGTGGATACATAAACCAAGAGACCGGATTGAGGTAAATTCCGGTAAGTAGTGCGGTAAATGTCATAAGCGCTCTGCCTAGTGCAGTCGGAATGCCTACGGTGAATAAAATACTGGCCCACCACAATGGACAATCGAGATCGTCTAATGATAAGACCGTTAGTAAGCCGGCTGCGCTTGCGGCGGCCATGCCGAGCTGAATCATTTCGCCGCGTTTTTCGAGTTCCTCGAGCGTATTATTGGCGGGCGATTTCATGTGTATTTCATTTTGCCTAACGATTTAGATCAGACAGATACCTGCGTGGCGCGGAGTGTGCGCAGCACAATCCGTGACACGTAGGTATCTTGTCTGTAGCGACTGGTTAGGCTCTGATTTCTTTTCATCGGTATTTTTCTTCAGGGTCATTCGATAATCCCAAAAATAACAGCATGTCGTCAAAATCTTCGAAAATATCGTCTCCATCTACTTCACAAAACTCTAATGTCACGAGGCCAATTTCTTTCTTTTCTTTTGAGGTAATCGAAACTTCGAATTGCGATTTTAGGTCATCGAAAAAAATCCAACACGCATCGTCACTATCCATTTTTATTTTGGGATCGAAACCAAATGTAGAGAGCAAGCCAATGATTTGATCAAGACGAGCGGGCTCATGTTTAGCGAGCGGGGCATAGTAAAACTCTTCGGCCATATTTTTGCCTAACGTCCTAGATCAGACAGATACATGCTTGGCGCGTGGCGTGCGCAGCACGACGCGTGACAAGCATGTATCTTGTCTGTAGCGCATGGTTGGGCTCCGTGGTTTTCATTCTCGGGGCCGAAGATACAAAGGAATAAACGAGCTCTTTCCATGCGAATAATAAGAATCTTTCGCTTTCTGGCAAAAAGCGGGCCATGTGGTAAGACCGTATTTCGTATGGATGATAGTCGGATCAGTATCGGCAAGTCGAAGAGACAAGTCTCTCATCATATGGAATAATAGATTCTTACTTTCATCGTCCGCAAACTGAGGTGGCTTCACTTGCCGGGCTCCATCGGCGTAATCAGGATGCCCTTGATCGTATGCTCTAAAACCAATGCCCGAGTTGCTTTCAATCGCATGGATTAGAGACTCAAATAGTATCTGACAGTGTGCATCGGTTAATTCCGAAAATAGGTCTTTGCTCATAATGTGTCGCTCAATTTGGCGGTAAACTTGGTTTTATTTTGCCCAACGTCTCAGATCAGACAGATACATGCTTGGCGCGGGGCGTGCGCAGCACGACACGTGACAAGCATGTATCTTGTCTGTAGCGCATGGTTCGGCTCTTTCTTCATTTGTCTAAAATCTTCTCTGGCCACCAACGCATCCAAAAAATCTGTGACCCCTTGAGCGGGACGATCCACAACGCTAGAGCCGCGCTACCATGACGCCACTCACAAACAAGCGCTCCATCGTCAGATTTTCTTAAACCGAGACTATCATTCTCCCAAACATATCCGGTGCCGTCGCCGTAGCTTCTTTTCTGGGATTTGAGCCACACAGCGCCCTCTGCTACGCGAAAATCGTCCTTCGATGCTTCCAGCACTCTCATGTGCTTGGCACCACCTCCGGTCACGACTTCAACCTGTAGGGTGCCGGGCCGTAATCGTGTGATCGTCACAATCCCTGCGCCATCGTCTGCGATATGAAAAGGAACTTGGCCCAAGAAAATCCCGAGCGACGGTTTGGATGAATACTGGGTGGAGACGGGATTGTAGGAACAATCGCCGTAATTCTTGTAGCTACCGGCTATGGCTGATTCTGGATCTTCGGAGTGCGAGACTCTGCCCCAACCCTCAGGGTAATCACTGGAGATTCCGGTGAAAAACTTGCTGGCACAGGAAGCCTGCACGAGAACCAGCGACACCAGAAGAACGAGTGAGAGGGAGCGCTTCATCTTTTTTGCCGAACGTTATAGATGAGCCGCGACCCTAGCTGGCGCGGTCCGTGCGGCTCGGAGCACGGAACGTGACAGATAGGGTCGTTGGCTCTAGCGACTGGTTAGCCTCCGTTTTTCTTTTCATGCTGAAGTGTAATGAGCTCCATATGGCCAGTAAGGCCTGACAATAATCTATACATGTGTCGCTTGCTGGCCCTAACCATGGAGATTGCGAATGGCCGATCCATAGCATTTATGGCTTTCAATAAAACATTAATCTCCTTGGGCTTAATTCTGTATTTTAAATCGTGCGCATACCGATTCCGGATCGAATTAAAAATACGCAAGACATCGCACAAGTCGCGACCTAGAACTCCGCGCTTTTCACATTCAGTAATCATGTCATAAAATCCGGATTTTTTTCCGATTTTTATACCGAATGAAGACAAGCATCGGACCATAAGATGTTCGGTTAGCAGGTGGCATGATATGACGAAGGTTATGGTTGGATCTGACTCGATTACGTTTAGCTCGAAAAGTGATTTTTTTCGGGTCGGCATTTCCGTTTTGGCTAACGTTCAAGATGAGCCGCGACCCTGTCTGGCGCGGCCTGTGCTGCTCGGAGCACAGGGCGTGACAGATAGGGTCGTTGGCTCTGGCGACTGGTTCGGCTCCGTGGTTTTCATTTAAATTAGTGGAATCGGACGGTAAAACGCATGGATAATGGCATCGGTATAGAGTGCGAGAAGTCCAATAAAAATTACGGCTCCGCTGATAATGATCGATTTGATTCTTTCTTCTTTGTTCGAAATCAAAAGGGAAACGGCCAGCCATAGGATCGGAATGCCGATAAGTATCCATCCGCTCTCTCTAATCCATACGGCTCTCGGATTCCAAACCACCATCGCATTCTGGCTATAACCGTTCATTTTCAGTATCGCGGTCACGAGAAGCGTGCCTGTAACAATTTCGAAGGCCTGCAAAGCTCCGATCACCGATACTGTTTTCGACTGATTCATTTTTGCCGAACGTTCAAGATGAGCCGCGACCCTAGCTGGCGCGGTCTGTGCGGCTCGGAGCACAGAACGTGACAGATAGGGTCGTTGGCTCTAGCGCCTGGTTGGGCTCCGTGGTTTTCGTTCTTTTTCTGATTAAAATAGTTCTTACGATAAGCGTAATTCCGCCAATAAACCCAGCCGCATAACTGGTCAAATGCATCGCCCAAACAACGACAAACCTATTTTGAACCTCAGGCAAAATCCTCGGACCTAATATATCCGTAAAGCTTCCTGGCGGCAGTGAATGCGTAAATGAAAATGCGGCCGCTCCAACCAGGAGCGCACACGCAAACATAATCATGACCATGTAGAGAAGCGGTTTTTCCTGATCTTTATACGTCAATTTCGGCCATTTCCCGACGCGTGAACTTACAGCCAGTGGAAAGCCTAAAATAACACCGACCCACCACGTCGCTAATACACCCCATGTAAAAGCTAACAAAGTAGGTGATTCCGAGTTTATGACTTTCGGATGACCAATGGTGAAATATTCCAAACAAATTCTAGTAGTAATCTGGTCATGCACGATTCCGAACAAAACAGCCGCGAATACTGAAAGAATTACGATGGCGACGGTTTTCATATTTTTGCCCAACGTTCAATAGATGAGCCGCGATCATGCTTGGCACCAAAGGCTGCTCCGCAGCCGACGTGCCAAGCATGATCGTTGGCTCTAGCGACTGGTTAGTCGCCGTTTTTCTTTTCACGACTGATAAAATATAGGGATGATAAATTCGCAATACAGACAAAACCTGCCGCACTTATCAAAAAAGCCGACGGAGTCATAAATCGTCTGATATTTCCGTTCATTTCTTTTCTGTCCTCATATGATGTTTGTTTGATTAGATCACTGGTGAGAATCGCATCTACGCCCATGATCGGAATAATCTTTACGGATAACAGTAGATAAAGAAATACAACGATCGCAGTGGCCGTGCTCAACCGAAGAATCAACTGGAGGATACGCATACCGATAATTCGCTGACCAAAACTCTATAATCCGTGATTCCGATTTGCCGAACGTTTGAGGTCAGACACGAATCGCGCTGGCGCGGAATGTGCGGCTCGGAGCACATTCCGTGACAGTGCGGTTCGTTGTCTGTAGTGACTGGTTCGGCTCAGTATAGCTTTCCTTTCAGGGGGTGATCGTGCGTCCATCCTGCGGCACTTCGAGTGCTAACATAATGGATCAGAAGATTGGCTGCGCTTCTCGTGCTGACGAAACAAATCTTGGATGTGGCTGCCGAGTCGGTCTCAACAAAGCGCCATAGCTCATCTTTTCCTTCAGCCGCACTTCGCGTCTCTACTACGCGGACTAATAAATCGGCTGCGCTTCTGGTGCTCACCTCATGCACAAGCACGTCAGCTGAGCTTTTGGTATTTTTTATGCGTATTAGGGCCATGGTTTTTGTTTTTTTGCCGAACGTTCAAGATGAGCCGCGACTATGGCTGGCGCGACTCCTGCGCAGCAGGAGGCGTGACAGCCATGGTCGTTGGCTCTAGCGTCTGGTTCGGCTCCGTCGTTTGGGCGGAATCTCGTATTGCTTTCCGGCGACGAACTTCTTCAGCAACGGCTTTCTTTCTTCTTTCGATGCTCGTCTCTTCTTTTTTTCGGATCTCAGTCAGCGCCTCATTTTGTTTTTTCAGGTTTGCAACTTCGGCTTCAAGTGCCACGACCCTCTTTTCCAGCGCACCTATATCTATAATATTCGTGTTTAGCGGAGGCTGATCCATAAACGATGGAGCTTCCTGCAGCGTAACTGTCGTTTTAGGTTCTTCTTTAATTTTCAGTTTTTCGCTGGCCGGACTATCCGCCCGAGGAACTAAATCGGTAGCGCCAGCGGGTTCTGCATTTAAGACTCCTGCGAAAAGCAGAAATAGTGTGAGTGTTTTCATGTTTTTTGCCGAACGTTATAGATGAGCCGCGACCCTAGCTGGCGCGGTCTGTGCGGCTCGGAGCACAGAACGTGACAGATAGGGTCGTTGGCTCTAGCGCCTGGTTCGGCTCTGTGGTTTTCTTCATTTATTAAGGACCTTGAATGCACCTTCACCGGCGATAATCAATTCATCTCCTGAAATGAGAATGTCGGAGCTGGTTGATTTCATTTTCTTATCCAATACAACGGCTCCTGATTTATTGTATACCTTAACTCTTCCGGGGCCTCCGTATGCACTGCCGGGCATAATGCTTCCTCCTTCGCTGGCGTAAACTTCATACCGTAGGTCGGTTGATTCGAGATTGTCTTTGTAAAGGAGTGTCTCGCGTGATTTGCACCCCGACGGGAATACGAGAATACTCAATAGTGCTAGGATAGGCGGCTTTTTCATATTTCTGCCGAACGTGGAAGGTCAGACATGGAGTGCAATGGCGCGACACGTGCGAAAGCACGGGGCGTGACAGTGCACGGAATTGTCTGAAGCGACTGGCTCGGCGAAATAAATGCTTCGACGACCAGCGGGTTTAGTCTGCGAAGTTTGGAAATCGGGTATCATATCTTCTGTGATCTCTCGTCTTAAAATCGAAATAGTCTCGGTGATTCGCTGCCTGAAAAATGCTCCGTGTAATCGCTTCTTCGTGTGTGCCTTAATTTAGTGCTGATGGAAATGGATCGAATATGCCGAGCGTCTTAGATCAGACATGCCTGTGCTTGGCGCGACAGGTGCGAAGCAGCTGGCGTGACAAGCATAGGCATTGTCTGTAGCGCCTGGTTCGGCTCCGTAGTTTTTCTTTTATAAGCTGTGATATTCATCCGCGTAAGTTTGGATTTTTTCAAGGTTCGTTCAATGCTTCTGGCGGGATCTTCTCTCGATCATAATTGTGCCGAGGGCCAACAGCACTCCTTTCCACAAGATACGCCGGGTAAAAAATCACATATGCGACTTTTTCGCTCCACTCTGGCCAACCTTCAGGCGTGTAGCACCAATACTCTAGATTCGCTGCTGGCGACGCGAACTGATACGCAATCGTAAACGCAGCGGAGTAGCTTGCGAGCGAGATTCCTGCGATAGACAGTAGCTTCCTTCGTTTCATTTTGCCGAACGTTGTTTAGGTGGAAAAAAGTTGGCCTATCACAGGACGAAGCCTGCTAAACTGGAAAAAAGGGGACTTTTTCGGGATTAGCTGGCCTGATACTTGCAGTGCAAGTTGCATGAAAAAAGGCGAATCGGGAGAGGAATCAGGGGCGGATGCTGCAAAAAAGCCAGTGTTGAAGCCGAAGGACGCAGTGCGGCGGATTTTAACGGCTGCCGGGGCGGAACTGCCGGACAAGGAGGCGTTCTGGCTGGGATACCACATGGAGCGTTTTGTGAGTCATACGCGAAAGCATGGCGAGCTTTTAGAATTCCCAGTGGCAGTAGAGGCTTACATCACGTTTTTTAAGCAGACTTGTCCGCCGGACTGGCAGGTGGACCAGTTGAAGCAGGCGTTGGTTTTGTTCGGTCGGGGCACGGAGCGATGGCGGTGGGTTAAGGCGGCCGAAAATGAATTACCGGGAAATCCGATGGCAGGTCCACAGGGCTGGGTGTTGCGGTATCGGGTGAAGGCGAGCGGGGTGAATGGAACGTTGGTGTCGGCGCAGGGAGAAGTGTCCTCAAAGGGGCCGCCGGTGGAATTGGAGGCGTGGATCGACGGGTTGCGACGTGCGATCCGGGTCAATCACTACTCCATCCGCACGGAGCAGACGTATATCGAGCATGTGAGGAGGTTTTTATTGTTTACGGGGCCAGTGTCGGCGGAGGAGTTGGGCGAAAAGCAGGTGCAGCGTTATCTGGAATATTTGGCGCTGACGCGGCGGGTGGCGGCGAGCACGCAAAACCAGGCGTTTTCGGCGCTGTTATTTTTCTTCAAGCGGGTGTTGGTTCGGCCGTTGGGAGAAATGGAAGAAACCGCACGGGCGAGACGGGGACGGAAGTTGCCTGAGGTGTTGAGCAAGGAGGAGGTGCGCAGGTTTCTCGGGCTAACGGAGGGCACGAGCGGGTTGATGCTGAGGCTGTTGTATGGCGCGGGGTTGAGATTGCAGGAGTGCATCCACCTGCGGGTGAAGGAAATGGATTTTGAGCGCGGGATCATCATGGTGCGTGATGGCAAGGGTGGAAAGGACCGCACGGTGATGATGCCGGAATCGGCACGGGCGGCGTTGGGGCAGCACTTTGAGCGGTTGAAGGTGTTGTGGGAGCAGGACCGCGCGGCCGAGGTGGACGGGGTGTGGTTGCCGGATGCGTTGGACCGAAAGTATCCGAACGCAGGCAAGGAGTGGGGTTGGCAGTGGGTGTTTCCGGCCAAGGGGATTTCGGTCGATCCGCGTTCGGGACGGTCGCGGCGGCACCATGTGAGCGACAACATGCTGCATAAAACGGTGAAACTGGCCGCGCAGCGCGCGGGAATCGCCAAGACGGTGAGTGCGCATGTGCTGCGGCATTCATTCGCGACGCATCTCTTGGAGAACGGCGTGGATATACGGACCGTGCAGGATTTGCTCGGACATACCAGCGTGGAGACTACGCAGGTTTATACGCATGTCATGGCCAAGCCGGGGTTGGGCGTAAGGAGTCCGCTGGATGCCTGAGGGTGTCGAGGGGCTATCGGCGAAAAGGGCGAGCGGGGGGGCGGAGGACTGAGAGATGAGGGTTGAGAGTCGGCGCTGGCGGCGCGACGGGTCGCGGCGTCGAAAGCGGCGAGGGCTCGCCGCACTCCAAAACGAACGGGCGCGAGCGAGTGGCGGACTGTCGCTTCGCTCGAAACGCGGCCTACGGGGCGGAGGGGCCAGCCGCGTGACCGCGGCTGCTACGGGGGGGGACCTGAGAGCTGAAACCTGAGACCTGAAAACGGAGCACTGAGGCTGAGTTGGAGACGAAACGACTCCGTCGTTCCGCTACGAGGGAGCTGGCGCCTAGCGCCAGAGGGGGACCAGGGTTTCGGCGCGGACCCAGCCGGTTTGGCCGTCGGGGAAGACCAGGCGGCGCCAGCCGAGGAAGGTTTTGTCGGTCGTGGCCACCACACCGACACCGAGCGGAGATGATTTTTGCGGGGTGTCGAGGTCGGTGGGGATCGAGCGGAGCGTGGTCGGCGTGACCACGACCACGGCGCGGGTGTCGGCGAGCGGGCCGTAGGTTTTTAGGCTCACGCCGGCGGCGAGCGCGAGCGCAATGGCGGCCGCCGCCATCGCGCTCGCGCTCGCAGTTGAAGGGGAAAGTTTAAGTTTAAGGCCGGAGCGGCGGTAGGCGGCGAGCAGGGCGAGGGACAGGGCGAGCGCGCCGAGCCAGGCGGAGGCGATCAGCACGGTTTGCCAGCAGGCGGGCGAGGCGAGGGCTGCGAGTTGCGAGTTGAGCGTTGAGAGTTGAGCGACGGACGGGGGAGACACGCCGGCGGTCTTCCAGGCGTAGCAGAGGTGCCAGCGGACGGACGGGTTTTGCGGTTGCTGCACGAAGGCGGCCAGGGCGTGGCCGGCGGCTTCGGGGGCGCGGTTTTGCTGGAGGAGCGCAAGCGCGAGGTTGTGGTGCGCGGTCCAGTCGGTGGGCGCGGCTTTGAGCGCGTCGCGCCAGGCGGCTTCGGCGGCGGGGAAGTCGGCGGCGCGGTAAGCCGTGCCGCCGACGGTTGAAGCGGAAGGTTTAAGTTTAAGATCGGACGCTGACGCGGTCTCGGCGGCTCCGGACGGGGCTGGGAGGCAGAGGACGGATCCGATCAGCAGGACCAATGGGAGCAGGTTGCGGGGGAGGAAGAGTTGGAACGATGAGAACGCGGGGGCGGGGCGGGCGGCGAGGGCGGCTTGGGCGCGGGCGGGCCAGTCGGCGGGCATGGGAGCCGTGCCGTAGAGCGTGTGGTCGGCTTCGGCCCAGAGGGTGGACCAGGCGGCTTCGGCGTTGGTGGACGCGGGACTTGAATCCTGGTCGAGCCCGGCGAGGAAGCTGGAGAGGGTGGGGACGGCTTGCGGGAGACGCCAGAGGATCGCGGTGTCGCGCTGCCAGGATTGGAGGAATGAAGAAACCTGAGGGCTGAGACCTGAGACCTGAAGGGAGGAAGCGGAGGGCGGAGAGCTGAGAGCTGAGAGCTGAGACTTGAGACCTGAAACCTGAGGAGTGGAGGTTGGAGTTTCAGCTTTCGGCATTTCGGCGAGTTGGCGGAGGGTGGCGGTCAGGCGGGCGTGGGCTTCGCGGAGGAG
>Ga0068869_100003218_pt1 | contig 9982 bp, 8 predicted proteins | sample KBSMisM52_FD_64676 | JGI IMG/M metagenome (GOLD analysis project Ga0068869, IMG submission 64676) | Miscanthus rhizosphere microbial communities from Kellogg Biological Station, Michigan, USA - KBS Miscanthus M5-2 | ecosystem: Host-associated > Plants > Roots > Rhizosphere > Soil ... | reverse complement strand
CGACGGCAATCGCGGGGCGCCCAACACTCCCCCGGCTCACCGGCGCAGGGGTCAGGAAGCTGCCGTAGAGCGCCAGTACCAGATCACCGTGTTCGTTGACGACGGGGTGGTGAACGGTCACGAGCTTCGTGCCGTCCGGGAATGTGCCTTCGACCTGGACCTCGTCGATCATCGACGCGACGCCGTCCATCACATCGTTGTGCCCGAGCAGGCGTCGTCCGAGATCCATGAGCTCGGCGACCGATCGTCCGTCCCGAATGAACTCGAGCAACTGCGTCGAGATGAGGGCCATCGCCTCGACGTAGTTCAGTCGAAGCCCCCTGGCCAGGCGTTTCTGCGCGAGAAACCCGGCTTGATGGAGCACGAGCTTGTCGACCTCACGCGGTGTCAGATGCATGGCGTCGCTCCTACCATTTCCGCGACCAGGGATCGTCTCCGAGCAACGCGGGCACAAACCCAAGCAACTGCCGAAGCCGGCGACCGACCTGCTCGACTGATCTTCCAGCGATGCGCACGACGCAACCACTCTCGCCGAGCGGAGCCGCCGAGATGAGCAGGTCCGAGCGGCGGCCGATCGGCTTCTGGCTCACACTCGACACAATCGCAGCCGCATCCAGCAGAAGGGGTTCGCCCACGATCACCATCAACGCGAGAACGTCGAAGCGGCCGATGCGAGTCGCGAGGTCGCTGTCTGACGAACGCAGCGCAGTGGCGTCGTGGAGCACCAGCCGGCCGCGATGACGCACGATCGTACGGCTGACGTACTCCTCGAACTCCCATCGCTCTCCTGACGTGCGCCGGCCGGACGAGACCCAGTCCACCAGCACCAGCCCGGCGCCTTCGGACACATCCAGACGTTGCGTCTGTCGGTACCGCGAGGCAGCAAAACACACGACCGGATCCGGCATGCTCACAAGCATGCCGGCAGGTTCGATGTCGGCACGCATCTCGACGTCGCTCCCACGAGGTGAGCGATAGACCTTCGTCGAGGCTTGCGTGGACAGAAACGCCGCGGCCTTGTGGGCCACTCGCACACGCAATGAGATGTCGTCGCCATCAACGAGACCGCCGCCATAGGTGGACGTGTAGATCCAGGCCGCGCGTCCGTGATTACCGGGCGTCAACAGGCGCAACGGACTCATCGCCAGTGCGCGGCTGACCACGCTCGTCTGCGGACCACGCACGACCTCCACTGCACCAAACCCCGATCGATTGAACGATTCGGGGGCGTCGGATTCGGCCTGCGCCAGGCGATCGACACTCCAGGCGCCGCCGCGCCTGGCAGGATCAAACGCTGAGATGCTCGCGGACAATGTCATCGCTCAGATCACCAATGGCGCCTGATGCCGCACAGCGCCCTTTCTCGAGAATCCGGAACTCACTGCCAACACGCCGGGCGAACGGCAGCTTCTGCTCCACCAGCAGCACCGTGACGCCCGATTCCTGATTGAGCCGCAGGATGATGTCGCCGATCTCGTGCACGATGTTGGGCTGGATGCCTTCAGTCGGCTCATCGAGGATGAGCAGGCTCGGCTCGAGCACGAGCGCCCGGCCGATCGCCAGTTGCTGCTGCTGCCCGCCCGACAGATCTCCGCCGCGGCGTCCGAGCATCTGCTTGAGCACGGGAAACAGATCGAAGATCTGCGACGGGATCGTGCGTGTCCGCTGCTTGCGAGCGGCCAGCCCGACTCGAAGATTCTCCTCGACGGTCAGCTGCGGAAAAATCTCGCGACCTTGCGGCACGTAGCCGATCCCAAGACGGGCACGCCCCTCGGCCGGAACGCTGCGCAGGTCCGTGTCCTTGAACGTGATCGACCCTGACGTCACTGGCAACAAACCCATGATGCATTTCAGCAGCGTCGTCTTGCCCATGCCGTTGCGACCCATCAGGCAGGTGCGCGATCCCGCCCCGACGTCGATGTCGACGTCCCAGAGCGTGTGACTCCCGCCGTACGACTGGTTGAGGCCCTTGATGGACAGCAGGCTCATGCGCCGAGATAGACCTCAATCACTTGCGGGTCGTTCTGCACGCGGTCCATATCGCCCTCGGCCAGCACGCGCCCTTCGTGCAGCACGGTGACCTGCGCGGCAATGGACCGGACAAACTCCATGTCGTGCTCGACGACGATGACCGTGTGTTTGCCGGCAAGAGAGAGCAGGAGTTCTGCAGTGCGCTCGGTCTCCTGCGGCGTCATGCCGGCGACCGGCTCGTCCACCAGGAGCAGCTCCGGCTGTTGCATGAGGAGCATCCCGATTTCGAGCCACTGTTTCTGGCCATGCGACAACGCGCCCGCCAGCACGCGCTGTTCCTTCACCAGGCCGATCACGTGTAACACTTCGGCGATCCGTTCGCGCTGTCCGGGCGTCAGCCGCGCGACCAGCGTGCGCCAGAACGACTTGTCGTCGGCCAGCGCCAGCTCCAGGTTCTCGAACACACTGAGGAACTCGAAGACCGTCGGCTTCTGAAACTTGCGCCCGATGCCGGCCTGCGCGATCTCCGGTTCGCTCATCGAGAGCAGATCGACGTTCTGGCCGAACCACGCGGACCCTTCGTCAGGACGAGTCTTGCCCGTAATCACGTCCATCATCGTGGTCTTGCCCGCACCATTCGGTCCGATGATGCAGCGCAACTCTCCCGGATCGACGTACAGGGTCAACCCGTTCAGCGCCTTGAAGCCATCGAAGCTGACGGTGAGATGCTCGAGATACAAAATCTTCCCGAGCAGCGGCGGTGGCGCACGCTTCTTCGCCGCCTCGCGCAACTCGCGCCAGGAGCGTCGCACCGAGCGCGCGCCGTTGGGTCGGCCGGGAGTGCTCATTTGCTTTGAGCGGCAGGCAGTAGCCCCGCGAGGCCGCGAGGCAGGAACAGCGTGACGCCGACGAAGATCGCGCCGAGCGCATAGAGCCACACATCCGGCAGCGCGGCGGTGAAGTAGGTCTTCAAGTAGTTGACGAGCGCAGCGCCTGCGGCCGCACCGAAGAGCGTGCCACGTCCACCAACGGCCACCCAGATCACCACTTCGATCGAGTTGATCGGCTCGAACTCACCGGGGTTGATGATGCCGACTTGTGGCACGTACAGCGCTCCGGCGATGCCGGCCACGACCGCAGAGAACACCCAGATCCAGAGCTTGTAGGACTCCACCCGATACCCGAGGAAGCGCGTGCGGCTCTCGGCATCGCGAATGGCGCGAATCACTCGCCCTGCGCGCGACGCGACAATCGCGCGGCACACACAGTAGCTGATCACCAACGCCAGCGTCGTGATGACGAGCAGCACCGAGCGAGTGGTGTCCTGCTGAAGATCGAATCCAAGGATGTCCTTGAAATCGGTGAACCCGTTGTTCCCTCCAAAGCCCATGTCGTTGCGAAAGAACGCCAGCATCAACGCATAGCTGAGTGCCTGCGTCATGATCGACAGATACACGCCGGTGACTCGCGAACGAAACGCGAGCCAGCCGAACACGTACGCGAGCACCGCCGGCACGATGGCCACCATCAGCACCGCGAACCAGAAGTGATTGAAGCCGTACCAGAACCACGGCAGCTCGGTCCAATTCAGGAACACCATGAAATCGGGCAGCACGGGATTGCCGTACACGCCACGGGCCCCGATCTGCCGCATCAGGTACATGCCCATCGCGTAACCGCCAAGCGCGAAGAACGCGGCGTGACCGAGGCTCAGGATGCCGCAGAATCCCCAGATCAAATCGACCGTGATCGCCAGCATCGCGTAGCACAGGTACTTGCCGACCAGCGTCAGCACGTACGTGGAGATATGAAATGGCGATGACGCGGGAACAGCGAGATTGAGCACCGGCATCACGACCGCAATGATCGCGAGCAGCGTGAGAAACACAATCGACGTCCGATCGGTGAAGGCCAGCGACGGCCGGGCTCCGCCCTCTTTCATGCGGCCTCCGCGGCACGGCCGGTCTGCGGGAACAGTCCGCGCGGCCGGCGCTGAATGAAGAGAATCAGCGCGACCAGCACGAAGATCTTTCCGAGAACCGCGCCGGCATAAGGCTCGAGCAGCTTGTTGATGACGCCGAGCGACACTCCGCCGATGAACGTGCCCCACAGATTGCCGACGCCGCCGAACACGACGACCATGAACGAATCGATGATGTAGGACTGACCCAGGTTGGGTCCGACGTTCGTCAACTGACTGAGCGCCACGCCGGCCACACCCGCAATGCCGGCTCCAAGGCCGAAGGTCATGGCATCGACCCACTCGCTACGAATGCCCATCGCGCGCGCCATCGCGCGGTTCTGCGACACCGCTCGAATGTCGAGGCCAAGCCTCGTGCGCTTCAGTACCGCCAGCAGGATGCCGAACACGATCACCGTGAAGAGGACGATGTAGAGACGGTTGTAGGTGATGGCAAGGGCATCGTTGATTTGCAACGTGCCGCTCATCCAGGATGGCGTCACGACCGATCGGTTGTTCGCCGAGAACACCGACCGGACCAGTTGCTGAAGCACCAGGCTGACGCCGAACGTCGCCAGCAGCGTCTCGAGCGGTCGCCCATAGAGAAACCGGATGATCGTTCGCTCGATGAGCACTCCGGTGAGTCCGGCCACGAGAAACGCCGCGGGAATGGCGACGAGCACTGACGACTCGATGTGCCCGGGCATTAGCGTCTGCACGACGTACGTCGTATACGCGCCGAGCATCATCAGCTCGCCGTGCGCCATGTTGATGACGCCCATCACGCCGAATGTGATGGCGAGACCGATGGCGACGAGCACGAGCACCGATCCGAGACTCAAGCCAAAGAACAGCGTCTCGACGCCCGAATACAGACTGCGCTTCGTGTCGATGCTCTCGATCGCCGCGGCAGCCGCGGAACGGACGCCTTCGTCGCTCTCAGCGAACGTGCCATCGTCCGCCCGGACGACGAGTGCGGCGAGGCGGTTCCTGACCTCGGCACTGAGACGACTGGACAGCGTCCCGACCGCAGCCAGTCGCGCGGCCGGATCGCCTTCGTCGAGCGCCGCCATTGCGAGCGCCGTGTCGATCTCGTGGCGCACGCGCTGATCGCTTTCCTGGTCTTTGCGCTGGCGTAACAGTTCGGCAGCCGACGGATCGAGCGAGCGCAGTAGTTCCTTGACAGCGCCCAGCCGCACATCGGCGTCAGGACTGGCCAGTGCGAACCGTGCGATGGTGTTCCGCAGGAACCGACGCAAGCGGTTGTTGGTGCCGATCTTCGTCAGCTGGTCGGAGGGTGACGACCCGGCAGGCTCGAGTGTCACCGGGTCGATCAACTCGTAGCTCGTCAGCGTTTCTTCCGCCGACCTGGCGATGACGATCTGCTGGTCGGCTTTGACGAAGAGGCGATCGTCGAGCAGCGCGGTGAGCACGGGGCGCGCGCTGTTGTGTCCGGTCGCGATCAGCCGTTCGGCGATCGATTCCTTGTCCGCGAAGCTCGCCTCACGGAGCTCCGCCAGCACGGCCCCGAAATTCTCGTCCGCGGTCTGAGCCGATGCCGGCAAAGCAACCAGACATGCGGCGAGCAGCAGCCATGAGAGCTGCCGCCCGCCGAACGTCGTACACGTCACTTGTAGTTCTGTCCCGAACAGGTTTTGGTCTTGGTGTTGTAGTTCCCGCACTTCAGCTTCACCCAGTCCGCCTCGGTGTCCTGGCTGACGGGCAGATAGTCAGACCACGCGTCGCCGGGCACGGTCGTCGTCGTCTTCCAGACAACGTCGAACTGGCCGTCTGCGCGCACTTCGCCGATGTACACCGGCTTGGTGATGTGATGGTTCGGCAGCATCCGCGCGACGCCACCCGTCAGGTTCGGCGTTTCGAGGCCGGGCAGCGCCGCGAGCACGGCGTCAACCGACGTGGACTTCGCCTTCTCCACTGCCTTCACCCACAGGTTGAAACCGATGTAGTGCGCTTCCATCGGGTCGTTGGTCGTGCGATCGGCCTTCTTGATGAACGTCTTCCACTGCTTGATGAAGGCCGAATTGGCCGGCGAGCTGATGCTTTCGAAGTAGTTCCACGCGGCCAGGTGACCGACGAGCGGCTTCGTGTCGAGGCCTGAGAGCTCTTCCTCGCCCACCGAGAACGCCACGACCGGAATGTCTTCAGCCGAGATCTTCTGGTTGCCGAGCTCCTTGTAGAACGGCACGTTCGCATCGCCGTTGATCGTCGAGACGACCGCCGTCTTCTTGCCCGCCGATCCGAAACGCTTGATCGCGGCGACGCGCGTCTGCCAGTCGGAGTGTCCGAACGGCGTGTAGTTGATGGAGATGTCCGCGGCGGCCACACCCTTCTGCTTCAGGTACGCCTCCAGGATCTTGTTGGTGGTGCGGGGGTAGACGTAGTCGGTGCCTTCGAGCACCCACCGCTTCACACCGACTTCCTTCATCAGGTAGTCCACTGCCGGAATGGCCTGCTGATTCGGCGCCGCGCCGGTGTAGATGACGTTCTTGGACGATTCCTCACCCTCGTACTGCACCGGGTAGAACAACAGTCCGTTGTTCTTCTCGAAGACCGGCAGCACCGATTTTCTCGAGACCGAGGTCCAGCAGCCGAAGACCACTGCGACCTTGTCTTTCTCGAGCAGCTCGCGTGCCTTCTCGGCAAAGAGCGGCCAATCCGACGCAGGATCGACGACGACCGCTTCGAGCTTCTTGCCGAGCAGACCGCCTTTCTTGTTCTGCTCGTCGATCATCATCAGGATAGTGTCCTTCAGCGTGGTCTCGCTGATGGCCATGGTGCCCGAGAGCGAATGCAGCACACCGACCTTGATGGTGTCCTGCGCGCGCGCGGCTGTTGGCAACGCGATGCCAAGAGCCACACAGGCTAAGAGACAGACGTATTTCAGTTTCATGGTTGACTCCTGTAGGGGACGGGGCAGTTACATCTGAATCTGGAGGCCGACTCCGAACTGTTTGAAGTCGGTGCGGACGGCGTCGAAACTGGTGTCTTTGAAAAACATCATCACGCGCGCGTTGAACTGCTTGATGACGTAGTTGAAGTTGACCTCGGTGGTGTCCTGGTCGTAGTCGAAGTCGAGCGGCGTGATGCCGTCGCGGAATCGTGCGTGCGCGTACTTGCCGAGCACCTCGAAGCGGCCCGGCCCCACCATCTGCGGGAACAGATACGCGCCGAGGAGGTAGCCGCCGTCGTTGGTGGTATAGCTGGCGCTGTAGCCGCCCAGCCCGTCGTACTTCGCCCACTCCGCTTCGAACGAGACGGCACCGCCGCCCTTGACCTTCCGCTCCAGCAGGAAATCGGCGTTGTACGCGTTTCTGTCGCTTCCCTGTGTCTGCCCGGCAACAGCGATGGCCAGCAGGTTCTTGTCGCCGTAGTAGGTGCCGTTCAGGTAATAGCCGCCCTCCGGATCCCAGAAGTCCACCTGCACGCGGCCGGCGCTGATGAGCGTGTCATGGCCGGTTGCCGAGGTGCCGTCGAAAATCCCACCCGACACTTTGACCTTGCCGAATTGACCCCAATACATCGCGCCGTTATCGCGGCCCTGGAAGATGAAGGGATAGCCGTCCTGCACGCCGTCGGTGAACACCGACCAGTGATGCGAGTAATACGGCCCGTAGAGGTTGGCGCGGTCGCTGGGAGGCAGGAATCGTCCGAACCAGACGTTGAACTTGGGCGAGAACTCGATCATCGCAACGGCGTCGAGCACGCCGATATCGTTGCTCGCGCCGTTGTACTCGGTGTTGAACATGAACTTGACGTTCTTGGTCGCCGAGCCGTTGATGTAGAGACGAGCGCTGTTCAGTTTGAAAGCGTCGGTCCCGTCCGCTTCATCGGGCTCGTCGTGCACGAAGCTGGTTTGAAGGCCGCCACCGACTGTGACTGGCGGTAAAGGAGCATCCTGAGCGCGAGCCGGCAGTGCGACCCCACCAATGAAGAAGGCAACGACCAAGAACGTCCATCTCGAACGTCGAATAGACACAGGTATCCCTTTCCGCAGCGCACCCGCGCGATGTCGTGAATCCCTTGTTGAAGTCGATCGAGTCTCAGTGCGCCTGCGCGCGATCGATCGAAGAGGTGTTGCGCTACGGTCGAGCAAATTCAGCGCCACGTACCTCGCGAGCGCGATGCACGTGCGATCAGCAGAAAAGACAGGGAATTACGCGTCGAACACGCGTGCGCCGCGGCAACGTTGCGCGAGCGTCACGGCAGACAATGTTGTGGGAAGTGGCCGGTGCAATGGACGTTTGTGTTGCAATCGCGGAAGCGGTCCGCCGCGCGTCAGAGCGACGCGCGGCACGTGCCGGGTGTGATTGGGTGCGAACGAACAGAAGTGTTGTTTTCGCACTCTACGTGCGACAGGAGCGTAGCGCGCGTGTTGGGGCACTCAACTCACGTGCTGATACACTCGCTCTTCGACGCCCTGCAGAATCCTGATCGCCGCATCGTCGTAGAACGGCAGGATCTGCATCAGGACGATCACGCCGATCTGGCTCTCGGGATCGATCCAGTAGAACGTGTTGTTGATGCCCGCCCAGTTCATGCTTCCAGGACGGCGCATGTTCGGCGCCGGCTTCGAGGGCGCGGCGAGCTGGAAGCCGAGCCCCCAGACGTCTTCTCCGGCGCCGAGCGGGTACGGCTTCGAGCGGAGCGGCTCCGCCGTCGGCTGCAGCCGCACCTTGACGTTGCCCGTCTGGTTGCGCGACATCTCGCGAACGGTCTGCTCTTTGAGGATGCGCACACCGCCGAGCTGACCGTGGTTCAGAATCATCTGCACGAAGCGGCCGTAGTCGGTTGCGGTCGAATACAACCCGCCATCGCCACGGATCGTCGGCGGAATCGGATCGGGATTTGGGATCTCGACGATCTTGCCGTCGGTCCTCTGGTTGCGGTTCACGACGCGCGCCGTCTTCGACGACGGGACCGTGTACGTGGTGTCTTTCATGCCGAGGGGACCAAGGACGCGCGCCTCGAGATACGCGTCAATCGTCTGACCGGTGATCTTCTCGATGACCATGCCGAGGACTCGCGTGCTGGCGCCGTACGTCCACTGCGCGCCCGGCTCGTTGACGAGAGGCAGATCGAGATCAGCGGCGCCGGTCTTCTTCTGCACGAGGGCAAGGCCTGGATCCGACCACGAGTAGCCGATCCCCGATGTGTGAGTCAGCAACTGCCGGATGGTGATCGGCTTCGTCGCCGGGCGGGTTTCGTACGTGCCGGCGGCCAGATCAACTTTGCTCAAGACCTTCGGGCTCTTGAACGCCGGCAGGTACTTCGACACCTCATCGTCCAGGCCGAGCTTGCCTTCGTCCACGAGCATCATGACGCCGACCGACGTCACCGCCTTGGTCATCGACGCGATGTTGAAGATGGTGTCCTTCTTCATGTCGAGGCCTTTGCCGATGCTCATCTTGCCGAAGGCTTCGTGATAGAGCACGCGGTCAGGCCCGGTGATCAGCACGACGACGCCGGGGACGTCGCCCCGGTCGGTCGCGGTCTTGAGGAATGTCCCGATCGCTGCACCGCCCTGAGTGCTCAGGGCGGGCGGCGCTGCAGCTGGCAGATGAACGACGAAGAGCAGCAAGGCGAATACGACGAGGAATCGCTTCATAAGTGCTCCCGTAGCGCGGGCTTCAGCCCCCGCGTCTGGCCTATGCGAGTTTTTGCTTCGACAGCGGGAACTCGCGCACGCGCGTGCCCGTGGCGGCGTGAATCGCGTTGCACAGCGCGGCAAGGACCGGCGGCAGGCCGGGTTCGCCGACACCAGTGGGCAGGGCGTCGCTCTCCACGAAGGTGACATTCACCTGATACGGCGCATCGGCCATCCGGGCGACCTGGAAGTCGTGGAAGTTGCTCTGCTTGATGCGACCACCGGCTGCCGTGATCTCGCCCAGGCGCGCCAGGCCAACCGCCATGACGGCGGCGCCTTCCATCTGCGACCGCACGCGATTCGGGTTGACGATCACACCCGCATCGACGACCTGTTCGATGCGCGGAACCTTGACGGCGCCTTTCGCATCGACCTCCACTTCCACG
>Ga0068869_100003191_pt1 | contig 10016 bp, 5 predicted proteins | sample KBSMisM52_FD_64676 | JGI IMG/M metagenome (GOLD analysis project Ga0068869, IMG submission 64676) | Miscanthus rhizosphere microbial communities from Kellogg Biological Station, Michigan, USA - KBS Miscanthus M5-2 | ecosystem: Host-associated > Plants > Roots > Rhizosphere > Soil ... | reverse complement strand
TCAGTTTCTTCGCGTGTCTCCACACCTCGTTTTGCACGATGTACGTATCGTCGTCTCCGGCTAGAAACAGATCGACCGCGAATCCGCGCAATACCATGTGCGTGACGCGAAACGGAGGATCGGTAGGGAGGAGGATCTCCGCGGGACGAGACCCATCTCTGGTCGGGTCCCAGGTGACCGGCTTCGATTCGTATCCCTCGCTGCTGGCGGTGATTTCTGCGGCACGTTTATCGTCGACGTTCTCGAACTCGAATCGTCCGGCTGTGTCGGTCACCTCGCGAGTGGGATGGCCGGAGAGATTCACGTTCGCATTCGGCACCGGGCGTCCCGCAGCATCGCGCACGACACCGCGAACCGAGACCTGCGAAGTCCGCCGGTATTCACGGATGCCGGCATACCCCAGCAGCAACACCGCCGCGGACCAGAGCACGATGGCCGAGCTCTTCACCATGCGTGGTCGGACGATGAACGCGCCAACGAGCGACGTCTCACGGCTCTGTGGATGACGGCGCGACTGCACCAGCAGCGCTTTGGCTGCAGTTACGGCCACAGTCAGCAGACCGGCGTATGCGCCTACACCCGCTACACCAAACGCTACTGCGGAAGCAACCGTAGCGACCACGACGCCGGCTGCGAGAATCCACCGCCATTGTCTGTCCATTCATCAAGGAGAGGCGGGAGACGTCCATACCCCTACCCTCGCAACGGATGCGCATGTCGAACGTGCGCACGAGTGCCAGGAGTGCGGCACGTCGACGGTGTTGTAGGGCGAGGGCATCTCCTCATCCACGGAGCGGGGGTGCTCGTAGTCCGCCGAAAGAAGGCAAAAAAGAAGCCGCCCGGCCTTGCAAACCTGAGCGGCGTGATGAAGGACGTTTGGTAGGCGCTAGCGGACTCGAACCGCTGACCCCCACCGTGTGAAGGAAACAGCCTCGGATGGAGTTTGTAGTGTTTGGCCTCAGTAACTTACTTGAAATCAGTGACTTGACAAGCCTGTCGTTGCTGTCCGCGGATAGCTAAGAGATGGTGCATCGACCGCCGCGGAGGCATCCGATGAAGAATTGATGAAGAGTTCCCCCGCGTCGTCGAGTTTTGATCTTGGTCTTGACCCGGTCAAACTCATCAGTCCCTTAGTTTTTTATCATGGTCACCGAGTACGTCGCGACGGGTTCTGCCTGCTTGCCTTCGTACAGGTTGATCCGATAGGACCCCTGTTGCAGGAATCCGACCGGCATTTCGATGGTGAACGTGCCGTCCTGTCCCCGGCGGACGGAACTGTTCCAGATCGCGTGCGGAGGCGTCGAATTCGAGTCGACGATCTCGGTGCGAAAGTCGTCGGTGCTGGTGGGCGCGGCCAGCGTCAGACTCAGAACCAGATAGCGGGTGTCGGACGCCGGCTCGATGATTTTCGCGAACGCGCCGGGTCCGCGCGCGCTGTCGTCGAATAGCTCCACCCTCTGGACATCGGTGTGCGGACGCTGCAGATCGTTCCAGGTGTGAAACCACATCGTCGCGCAGACTACGGCCAAAAGTAGTGATGCCGCAGTCGCCCATTGCCACGGCCGCGATGGCCGCCGCAGCGGTATGCGGCGGACGGTCAACTGTCGCCGCAGCGACTGCCAGTCAGCGTCGAGTTGTGCCTTGCTCAGATAGGGTGGAGCGTCGTCCTCCGCCTGCTCGCCCTCGGCGAGTGTTTTGGCCAGATCCGGGTAATAGGCGAGCGACTCGCGCACCCTCGCGGCCTCGGTCTCCGGCAATTCGCCGCGCGAATAGGCGACCAACGTTTCCGGTGACGGCGGCTCGCCGACCCGTTCTCTCCCTTTCGCGATGAGGTCGCGATACACGGCATCCCATTCATTCTGTTCCGCCATCACACACCTCGCATCAGCAATCGTTTGGCGTCACGCAGCCGTGTCCTCACCGCATCGACGGTGATCTGAAGCGCCACCGCGATCTCGCCATACGACAACCCGTCCATACGGAGGAGAAGACTTTGGCGCAAGGAGTCGGGAAGCTTTTCGATGGCCGCCCCGAGGGCGGCCACTTCTTCGTTCCTGGTGGCCACCGCCTCTGGTGACTCCGGCGCCTCGCTCGACCAGAAATCGCGAAGAAATGTGTCTGATAGATGCGGCAACGCATCGACTGAGCCGCCGCGGGTTTTGCGATGTCCTATTTCCCCGCGGATGACATTTACCGCGCGATGGTGAGCGGCCGTTTTGAGAAAGAGCCAAGGGTTGATCGGTTTCTCCTCGCGAACCAAGACACGCAGAAAGACATCTTGTGCGATATCCCGAGCCTCTTCGTCGGAAAAACGAAACCGGTGTGCGAGGTAGGCGACGATCCGGTCGTAATCGCCGTAAAGCTCGATCTGGTCGTCTTCGGTCATTCCGGCCCGATATCATGACGGAAAACATCCACAACTCAGCAATTGGTTTCGAGGCCTTCATGACAGAGCACGATTCCACCGCGGCGCGGTGCGTCTTCATTTTCGTCTGTTCGCTCATTTTCGGCCTGGCATGTCATCGCGGCGAACGGGCCCCGGATCGCATTCCCGAGTTGGAGCGCGCGCGATGGATCGAGCCGCGGCTGAGCGCGTCGTCCGTGTGGACGCGCTGCACGCCCACGTGGCCCGCCGGCCGCGTCCTGGAAGAGATCCATTGCGGCGGGAGCGCCCACGAATCGCCGTCTGACGTGTCCCTGAATTCCGGAATGTGTGAAATGCCCACAAGCTACGCGGAAGCGCTCCAAGTGCTGATCTCGCGGCCGGAGTGCACGAGTGCCGCAATCGATCGTCTTTCGGCGCTGGCGAACGAGCGGCAAGACACTCGAGTCTTCAGCGATCTCGCCGCGGCGTATTACGTCCGGGCCCACCGCGACGATGAGCCTTCCGATCTCCTCCGCTCGCTCGAGGCGGCGGAGAAGGCGCTGTCGCTGAACCCGGCGCTGCCGACGGCGCAGTTCAACCTGGCGCTGGCGCAGCAGTCGCTCGGTTTCTCCAGCACGGCGCACGACAGTTGGAGGCGCGCCGCGCGGCTCGACCGCTCACCGTGGGCGGCCGAGGCCGCAGACCGCGCGAGCAAGATCGAGCAGACGGCCATTCGTCGCGCCGCCACGACATGGGCATTGAATCAACGTCGCCTCGCCGAGGCCGAGAGCTTCGCTGCACCCACGGTGCAAGCACTAGTCAATCCGTACCCCGCGGCGGCGCAACGTCATCTCGAACAAAACGTGCTGCCGGCGTGGGGAAGGGCTTACCTCGATCATCATCCGGAAGAGGCGGCACGCCTTCTTCGCCGGGCATCGGCAATTGCGAGCGCGCTGGCAACGGTCACCGGCGATCCGTACATGCGGGAGATCGTGGGGCGCATCGAGTCCTCTCACGGAGAGATGCTCCACACGCTCGCTCTCGGGCACGTGGCGTTCGGCGACGCGCGCGCCCGCGATCTGGCGCATGACAATCCGAAGGCCGCGGCGGCTTACGCCGCCGCCGCGCGCGCCCTTGCACGCGCGGAGAGTCCGTTGCACGCGGGCGCGGAGCTCGGGCAGGCTATCCAAGAATCACTGATTCAGCGCGACAAACTGCCGCACCTGACCAAGCTGATTGAGCTCGGACCACAGGCTTCCGCTCGCGGATATCGCAACCTCTGGGCGCGCGTGCAGTCCAATCGCGCCAATTTCCTTCAGATCGAGGGCCACTATCTGGAGGCTCTGGATTTGTATGACGCCGCTCTGGCGACGTTCCGGCTGATGAACGATGAGGAGAACCAGGCGAACGTGCACGTGCGCAAGGCCGGGATCTACCGCGTTCTCGGTCACAACGAAGCCGCTTTGCGCGAGACGTTCCTTGCTCGCCGTCTTGCCGACAAGCTGATCGAGCCTCAATACCGTCACGCTCTCGCCGGAGAGACGGCTTCCACGATCGTCGCTCTCCGCTTTCCTCGAGTCGCTCTGATGTATCAGAGCGCCTTCATCGACGAGCTCCTGAACGACCTGTCCAACGCGCCCAACGACGACAAGGTGAAGCAGGGCATGCGGTACAACCTCGCTGTCGCGCTCTCCGCGCGGGCGTCGATCCGGCTGCTCCTGGGCGACCATGAGACGGCGCGCAGCGAGATCGAGGAAGCGAGCAGCATCTCGCGTCAACAGGGAGATCCGCTGCGGGCCCGCATTGCGGAAGTGCGCGGCGAGGATGCGCTGCCGAACGATCCGAAGGCGGCCGCCGCGGCGTTCTCAGAAGCATTGACGCTGGCCGGGCCGTACCAAAACCGCACCATCGGCGCCATCTTGCGCATGCGGCGCGCCGAGGCCTATCGCCGCATAGGGATGACGGCTCAGTTCAACGAAGACATGAGCCTCGGAATCAAGGAACTGAACGAAGAAGAGGACGAGCTGCTCAACCGTCGTCCACGCGGCGCGGGAGAAGGCCTGTGGTCGGACTATTTCTCGCGCTTCCAGGAGAGTTACGAGCTTCTGATCGAGCAGTTGTTGATCGAGGGAAAAAAGGCCGTCGCGTTCGGCTATTCGGAGCGATCGCGAGCCTTCGAGCCGCTCAAACTGGTGCTCGATCTCCCCGCGGAAACCACGCGGACGATGCGCACGCAGTCCGCCGATCTCAAGACCCTCGACGAGATCCGCGCCGCGCTCGCTCCGAAGACATTCCTGCTCGAGTATCAGGTTGGCGAACACCAGACCTTCGTCTGGATCCTCTCGCATGACGATTTCGACGAGATCACGCTGCCCGTGGGGCGGGAGTCGGTCGAAGGCTGGATCGGAGCGCTGCAACGCCAGGCGCTGGCCCGTGACCCTGCCGGCTTCGAGAGCCTTCTGGTCGCGCCGTTCACCGCGTTGCTGCGCGCGCCGGTCGAGCGTTTGGAGCGGATGAAGAACGGCCGCGCCACCAACCGCCGCCTGGTCATCATCCCGCACCGCTTCATGCACGGGTTTCCGTTTTCCGCGCTGCGGAATCCAGTGACGAACCGATATCTGGTGCAGGACTTTTCGATCGCCACTGCGGCCAGCGCGACGCTGTACGTCATTGCCGTGCAGCGCGACCGGCAACTGGCGGCGGAGCGGAGGGTGCCCAAAGCGCTTCTGGTGGGCGATCCGGCATTCGACACGACGCTGGAGCTGGCCCGCGGTCTCAAACGCCTTCCCTTCGCTCGCATGGAGGCCGAGAGCGCCGGCAAGTTGTACGCGCCACATGCGACGGTTCTCGTCGACGGGCAAGCCACCGTGGCGACATTTCTCGCCTTGTCCCGCGACAGCGACATCGTCCATGTGGCGGGCCATGCGATCGTCAATCCACACGCGCCGTTCGGGACGCTGTTGCTGATGGCGCCTTCGGCGAACGATTCGGGATTGCTCTACGAGGAAGAGCTGCTGGCGAAGCTGCAACTCGACAACACCCGTCTCGTCGTTCTCTCCGCGTGCAGCAGCGCTGGCGGTATGCCCGTCGGGCCCGAAGGGCTTGCGCCGCTGGTGCGTCCGATCATTGCCGCCGGCGTTCCGGGTGTCGTCGGAAGTCTTTGGACCATCAATGACGCCGCGTCGGAGCGGCTACTCGTGGAGTTTCACCTGTATTACAGGAACGGTCGCGATGCCGCCAGTGCGTTGCAGTTGGCGCAGATCCGTTTCCTCGAAGAACATAACCGCGCGATTCCGGTCTTCGCCTGGTCGGCATTCCAGGTCGTGGGCCAGGCGTCTTCGCCATTCGCGCATTAACCGACTTTCGGAGAAAATCCCATGACATTCATCCTGCGGATCTTCATCAGTGGTCTGATCACGTTCGTTCCGAGCCACGATGGCAAGCAGCTCACGATCCTGATGCTGGATGCGGGGCACGCCCAGCATGCCGCCGGCGACGTGAGTCTGCCGGAGCACAAGCCGATGCTACTCGCGCGCGGCGGCGGCTGCGAGGGCGATTGCGTCACGCGCGACGGCATGGTTGCGGAGTTTCTCTACCCCGAGACCGGCAGCGAGAGCGAGGCTGCCGATGCGCTCGCGGCGGCAGCTTCCGGCGGATCGGTTTGGGAGCTGAGGGGCGCGCAGCTCTCGTTCAGCACTCCCGATGACGGCGTGAAGCTTGTCAAGAGCGGGGCGGCGATTCGAAAGCGCGTTCCGGACAGCGCCGACGAGCGCGCGGACTTTCGATGGGTGCCCAATCTCAAAGAGATTTGGCCGGCAGCCGGAGGGGTGATTCCTGCTGCGTTGTCGCCGAAGCCACCCGAGGATCTCATTGCTGCACGGTCGGAGCTCAATAGCGGAACGATCTCCACGTACTCGGTCATCGAGCTGGGCGGCCAACCCGTGCCGATCGAGTTCCGTCCGATGGCCGGCGGCCGCGCGGGCTCCTCGCGCGCTGCGGCCAACTGGGTCGAGGCGGAAGTGCGCATTCCCGGAAAAGACGTGGAGATCGTGGCCCAAAGCTTCGCGGACGGCACGAAGCGCACGATGAGGTTGACCCCGCAGAACGGCGTCGTCGAAGTGGCGGTGCTGAATATCCCCAGGCCGATGCGTCCCGAGGGTCAACCGGTCGCACAACCCGGCGTCCATTTCGCCCGTTATTGGTCACTGGTTCAGAATCCTCCTGCACCGGACGAGCGTCCCATCCCGCAAACGGCACCGAATTTCGTCAGGCGTCCTTCTGCATCGAACGTGGCGGAACGTTCGCGCTCGTCGGTCCTCCTCGACCGGCTCCTTTTCCCCGGCGGCAGGACTCCCTACGAACAGTCCATCTGCCCGATGTCGCAATATCCCTGAGCAGCCGCCTTCCCTCCAGGAGACATCGACATGTTCACATCCGCCTTGCGCGCCGTGATTGGCGCGCTGTTGCTCCCCGTGTGTCTCGCCGGCATGGAAACCGTGTCGGCGGCGACCGCAGCGCCGCCGCCGGCCCGGCGCCACGCGCTCCTGATCGGCATCGACGACTACTCGGCCGGACGGCGTACGCCGCGGACGGCGGCGGGCGGGCGTCCTCTGCCGTCTCTGCGCGGCGCGGTGCACGACGTCGAGGAGCTGAGGGAGATGCTGCTGGCGCGGTATGACTTCAAGCCCGGCGACATCGTGCTGTTGAAAAACCAACAGGCGACGCATGACGCGATTCTTCAGGCCATTGACCGGCACCTCACCGCGCCGGCGCGGAAAGGGGACGTCATCCTCTTTTACTACGCCGGTCATGGCTCGCAGGTCGAGAACTCGGCATCCGACGAGCTGGATAAACGAGACGAGACGATCGTCCCCGCGGACTCGAGCCTTGGCGCGCCCGACATCCGCGACAAGGAACTGGCGAAACGATTCAATATCCTGCTCGACCGCGGCGTGAAGCTGACGGTCGTGCTCGACAGTTGCCACAGCGGCTCCGGCGTCCGCGGCCTTCCGGGCGATGCGGTCGTCCGTGCGGTGACTCCTGACCTCCGCGACGTCCGCGATCCCTCGCGTCCGCCCGCTCCGGAGAGTCGCGGCGCGCTCGTTCTGGCGGCGACGCAGGATTTCGCTCGCGCTTACGAGTTGTCGGATGAGAAGGGGAACTATCACGGCGTTTTCTCGTGGGCGCTGCTGCGGGCGATGCACGACGCCGTCACGGGAGAATCAGCCGCGGACACATTCCTTCGCGCACAGGCATTGATGCGCGCCGAGTCGCCGTTTCAGGATCCGGTGATGGGCGGCGATGAGTCGGCTCAATCGACTCCGCTGCTTCGCTCCGGAGGGGGTGCTCGCGAGCAGCCCGCGGTCGCGGTGGAACGCGTCCTGGCGGACGGTAAGGTGATTCTCGAAGGCGGATGGGCGCATGGTCTGACGGTTGGAACGGAGTTGCGGCCGCGCGCTCCCGCCGATTCGGCGATGCGCATTCGCATCACGTCGATCCTCGGCTTGACCCGCAGCGAGGGTCGCATCGTCGGCGGCGCCACGGGCACGACACTATCGGGCGGGACGCTGCTCGAGATCGCGACGTGGGCGGCGCCCGCGGGCCGGCCCATGCGCGTGTGGACTCCGCAGGTGGAGAAGCTCGAGCCGGCGTTGCGATTGGCCGGTGAGTTGCGCGAAGAGGCTTCAAGGCAAGGCGTCGGATGGGTCGACGATCCGACCGAGACGACCCCCACGCACGTCCTGCGCTGGCGCGGACAACACTGCGAGCTGGTCACGGCCGGCGCGGGTGGCGCTCCGGCTCCGGAGGACGCCGCCGCGATCCTTGCCCGCATCCCGCCCAAATCGCTCCTGTTCGTACAACTCCCGGTAACCGCGGCGCTGCGGCACGAGATCGTGATCGGCGCGGAGACGGAGCACAACAGCGTCGAAGAGACGAAAGACCCCGAGCACGCGGACTATGTGTTAGTGGGCCGAGCGGTGCGGTCGGGAGTGGAGTACGCGTGGGTGCGCCCGGAGATGCATCAGGGCGATGCAGGCCGCAGCACGCTTCCGCCGCGGACGGACTGGATCGCGCCGATAAGCCTCGTCGACGCGGGTCTCGTTCTGCAGCACGCGATCCTGCAATTGCACAAGATCATGGCGTGGCACCTGTTGGTGTCGCCGCCCGATTCGCCGTCACCCTATCGACTGGTGTTGCTGAAACCACGGGACGGGACTGCGGTCAATGACGGCCGCCTGGTCGGCTTCACGACCTATCAGATGGTGTTGCGTGCCGCGGGGACGCCGCTGCCCATAGGAACGAAGCGACGCTACTTCTACATCTTCGGCATCGACTCGTTCGGAAGGAGCCACCTTCTTTTTCCGCTCGGGGGATCGGTAGAGAACTGCTTCCCGTTGGAGCACGACGGGATGGCGCCGGCACCCGAGGTGCCGATCGGACCAGTCACAGTAAAGCCCCCCTACGGTCTCGACACCTACGTACTTCTTTCCTCCGACGAGCCGATCCCGAACCCGTCGATTCTGCAATGGTCGGGCGTTCGGACTCGCGGTCCCAAAGGGGCTACGGCGCTCGAGGAGTTGCTCTCGCGCACGGGTGGATCGAGTCGGTCGATGGAAGCCGTGCCGACCTCGGCGCATTGGTCGATTGACCGGATCACCTTGCAGTCCGTCGCGCCGGATTGAGGTGAAGTGATGATGAGCCGTGTGGCCGTTGCCTTGATGCTTCTCCTTTCAGCGCGATCCGTGAGCGCGGCGCACTCGGTTACCGATGAAAATCTGAAAAATGCTGCCGCGCTGGTCTTCGCCGGCAGGGGTGACGAGGCTCGGCTGCAGATTCACAAAGTGATCGACGATTACCGCAGTGAGTCGAATGCCGCCGGTGAAGGAGTCGGCCTGTTCCTGCTCGGAGCGGCCGACGTGGCGGCGGGGCGCGACGCCGAAGCAACGACGAACCTCGAAAGCGCAGCGGTGAAGCTGGAGCAATCGGGCGACACGATCAGCGCGGTGATCGCCCTCTGGGCGCTTGCGCAGTACCAGCTCGGCATAGAGCGGGTCGACGCATCCATGGCTACCCACGAGAGAGCGCTCAAGATGCTACGCGAGGCCGCTGCCCCCAAGGCAAAGTTCAATCTCGACGGCCTGCGGTTTCTCGCGCCGGCGGTCGGATTGAACGTGGGAGGGCTGGGACAACTCTTCGAGAGCCCGCAGATCATGAAGCCGATCTTGCTGAACATGATCGAGACCGTGATCCGGGACAGCTATGCCAGCCTCCTGATCGATGTAGGCAAGTTGCCGGAGGCGGACACGCAATTGGCGCGCGCGGCCGCCATCGCGCCGATGTTCGGTGGAATGTTCGACGCCTCGATCGAGGGCCATTACGGCGACTTGCGGCGCCGGCAATGGCACTTCGACGAGGCGCGCGAACATTACCGGTCAGCGCTGGAGAGTGTCACGCCCATGCAGTCGCTCCCCGGGCGTGACGATTGGCTGCACGTATCGATCTTCGCCAAGCTGGCGGACATCGAGACCCTCGAAGGCTGCACAGACGAAGCGTTGGCATGGAACGACCAGGCCTTGGCGACGGTGCGCGCATCCAACAACCTGGCCTACGAGGCGGCCGTGCTTCAGAACCGCGCCAATCTGCTGGTCCG
>Ga0068869_100003159_pt1 | contig 10059 bp, 10 predicted proteins | sample KBSMisM52_FD_64676 | JGI IMG/M metagenome (GOLD analysis project Ga0068869, IMG submission 64676) | Miscanthus rhizosphere microbial communities from Kellogg Biological Station, Michigan, USA - KBS Miscanthus M5-2 | ecosystem: Host-associated > Plants > Roots > Rhizosphere > Soil ... | reverse complement strand
CATTGGGACCCTGAGGCGCCGAACTCTCTCTTTTTCCTCAGTCCACGGCCGTGCTACGCCCCCTTGCGCGTCAGGCCGCTACCCCAAATCGTGAAATCACGCCATTTAGCGCCGAAAGCGCGCCCCAGTTGCCAGGAAAGTTCCCTTCTGTCTCTATGGCTTCAACTTAAGGCTGTTGGGGGCCGGGTGTCATGATCGGCTTGAAACGAGTTTCCCTGTTTCTTTGCAGTCTGCTTTTGGCACTGGCGTCGGCCGCATCATCGGGCCGCACCGCCGAACGAGTGCTGCTCTATCGCATAGGACCCACCCAGGGCACGCTTTATCTGGCGAACGCCGATGGCAGTGGAGAGCATGCGCTGATCCCACCCGGCGCATTGGACTACGACCCGGCATGGTCGCCCAAAGGAGACTGGATTGTCTTCACGTCCGAGCGTGGCGGTTCCGCCGATCTGTACCGAGTGCATCCAGATGGCACCGGGCTGGAACGGCTGACCGACAATCGCGCCTATGATGACCAGGCGGCGTTTTCTCCCGACGGCAAGCTGATCGTGTTTGTCTCAACCCGCGCCGCCGGATTTGCCAATCTGTGGGTCCAGGATCTTGCCACTCGCAAGACGCGGCTGCTGACACCGGGCAAGGGCGGCGATTTTCGCCCCTCCTGGTCGCCGGACGGCAAATGGATCGCTTTTTCCACCGATCGCGACAGCGGCTTGCCGAACGCCAAAGGCCGCTGGGAAAGATTGCACGTCACAGGCATCGCGCTGATTCATCCCGATGGCACCGGCTTCAAACGCCTGACTGCAAAGGACGGCAATGCCTGCGGCTCGCCCAAATGGACCGCCGACAGCAAAAGCCTGATCGTCTATTGCATGACAGGCCAGGAAACCTGGGACGATCGTGCCGGTCAGGGCGAGACCGACGACAGCCTTCAGAAAATAGACATCGCCACTGGCACCGCCACCACCCTGCCCGCCGGCGCAGGGGTGAAACTGGCGCCCTTCGCGCTTCCATCGGGCGAGATTGGCTTCCTGCGCCGCGACAAGGCGGAGAAAGGCGTTTTCTACACCAGCGGTAAGCGCGGGCCCATGGGCGCGGATATTCGCGTGCCATCCTGGTCGCCGGACGGCAGCCGGCTGGTCTATTCCCGTTTCCTATCGGAACCGCGGACCGAAGCGACACCGACATGGAGCCGAAATCCCAACTTCGAACTTTTTCTCACCGGCTGGCTTCCGTCGGTGGACGCCCCCCGCAACCGCTTTGTCACGGGCCGGTATTCCGGCGGCAAATCGACCATGTATGTCGTGGAGGACGGCAAGCCGGCGCGCGCAATTCTGGAACGACCCGATCTGATCCTGGCGCCCCAATGGTCGTCTGACGGCAAGCAGATCGTGGCGGGAGTCGGGATATTCTCCTCCTTCCTGGATTTCGCGGTCGGCGCCAAGAAGCCGGTTGATCCGGCCAACGGTGGGGCACAGGTAGCGTTGCTAAATCAAGACGGCAGCGATCTGAAGCTGCTGACCTCCGGCCCCAACAATAACGGTTTTCCCTCCTTCGCCCCCGACGGCAAACAGATCGTGTACCGGACCGCGGGACCGGAAGGTGAAGGGCTGCGCCTTCTGAATCTGGCGGATCGCAAGGTGACCAGGCTGACAGAGGCCTGGGATAATTTTCCGATCTGGTCGCCGCGCGGCGACCGCATCGCCTTTGTCCGGCGTGACGGCATCGACTTTCAGGTCTTCACCATCCGTCCTGACGGAACCGGACTGAAGCAGCTAACGCGCACTAAGGGCAATGATGCGCACTTGGCTTGGGCGCCGGATGGCGAACATCTGCTGTTCACCAGCTCGCGTATGGGATTCAAGGATGAAGCCTTGTATGTAGGCGCGCCGCAGCCCTATGGCGAAGTTTTCAGCATGCGCCCCGATGGCAGCGGCATCGAGCAGCTGACCGACGACCAATGGGAAGAAGGCGTCCCGGCCTGGTTGCCGCAAAAGGGAGTCGGACGCTGATGTCCGCCATTGGCGCAATGCGGACACCGCCTTACCCGCTAGGCGCCACCATCGGCATTGGCAGATACTGCGGACATTCGATTGAGGCCCGGCGCCGAGCCGCTTATGATGCGGCGCTATGGCCGCGCCAGAATTTCGGGGGGAACGGTGATGAATTCAAGATGCCTGGTCGTACAGATCGCGGTCGGCGTGCTGCTGGCGACGGCGGCGCAAGCCGAAACCCACACCTTTGTCCCGACGCAGTACTACAACACTTTTTCCTTCGCCCATCCGCCGGCGCTTCATATTAAGTCCGGTGACCGGGTACTGACCAAGACCATCGATGCTGAAGGCGTCGATTGGAACGGCAAGCAGGTGGCGCCCAGAGCCAATCCCGAGACAGGGCCGTTCTATATCGACGGTGCCGAGCCGGGCGATGTAATCGTCGTGACGCTCAACAACCTCGAAACCAACCGCGCCATGGCCTTTTCGGGCAGCCTGCTGTCGCCCTATACCACCGACCCCATGGCAATCGCCGCGCGCACCGATCGCGATCCCAAGCGCCTGACCTGGACCATCGACAAGGCCAGGGGCGTCGCCACCCTTGACCAAACCGATGTGCAGCCCGGCGGCATTACGCTGCCGTTGAGATTGATGCTCGGTTGCATCGGCGTGGCGCCGGCGTTCAAGGAAGCCTGGTCCACGAGATACCCCGGCCCGTTCGGCGGCAATATGGATTACGCCTATATGGGCGCCGGCGTGAAACTCATGCTGCCGGTCAACGAACCGGGCGCTCTCCTGTTCCTGGGCGACGGCCATGCCCGCCAAGGCGAGGGCGAAGTGGCGGGTACCGGCCTGGAGACCTCCCTGGATGTTGATTTCACCGTCACCCTCATCAAGAAAAAGGCGATTTCCTGGCCGCGCCTGGAAACCGCGACCCATGTCATGGCGCTGGGTACAGCGCGGCCGCTGCTGGAAGCTTTCCAACATGCCACCGCCGAATTGCAACAGATGCTGATGACGGATTACGGCTACACCGAGCGCGGCGCGCAGACCTTCATGGGCCAGGCAGCGGAATACGAAATTTCCAACGTGGTCGATCCCAACTTCACGGTTGTCGCCAAGGTCCGCAAGGACATGCTGCCCAAGCGCTAGCGGGGTTTCCCGGCAGCCGAGCTCGCGGCAGCCGGCAGAGGCGCACTTGTACAAATGCCGTTAAAAGAACAAATCCTTGCGGGACGGCTTCGGCGGCGCAAAACCGCTGAGTTCCACGAGTTCCAAATTGAGCGGCAGGTCCGGATTTATTATCGTCGCCATGTCGAAGACGCAGGGGCTAGGGGAAATTGATAATTATACGGGCGGTGCTGGCGTTCGCGCTGGCGGCTGGGTTGCGTACAGCTGCCTTAGCGGATGACCAGCCAAGACACATCGTTGCGGTAGAGCCGAAATATGGCGCGTTTGTCGTTCCGGTCGTGTTGAACGACGTCGTCACGGCAAAGTTCATTGTCGATAGCGGCGCCGCGGATGTCAGCATCACGGAAGATCTGGTTTCGGCCCTGATGAAATCGGGGACCATGACGGGCGCCGATCTGCTTGGCAGCAAGACGTATATGCTTGCCGATGGCACCATGCTGCAGGGGAAGATCTACCGTATGGCCACGGTCCGCATCGGCGGTGTGGTGATGGAGAATGTGACCGTCCGGATCGCCGCGGCGAACGGCAGCCTCCTGCTGGGGCAAAGCTTCCTTCGCCGGCTCAAATCCTGGTCGTTGGATAATGCCCGTCAGGTGATGATCATCAACTGATCGCGATTGCTCAAGGTGTGCAGTGGCGCAAAGCGGACATTCCCATTGGCTCATTAATCCGAACTCCCTTACACTGGGCGGGTTTCACACGGCCAAACTCAATCTTCAGCTTTTCGATGTCGCGACTGAAACGATTGAATCTCTGTCTTGCAGGACTGCTCCCGCCGCTCGTATTTTCCGTTCCGGCTGAGGCGCGTCTGAATCTGCTCCAAAGCCGACAGATTGTGACCTTGCCGGCAGGTCTCCTGGGCGGCCTCCGGGTCGATTTCCAATCATCAGCAGCGGCGCCGGCGGCATTCGCCACGCCACTGGACGCCAACCTGCTGATGGCGCTGCCGCCGGACTTCCGAAGCGCTTGCGCTTCGATGATTGAAAGCTGGGGAGACATCGCTCGCGGCACAGACCAATGGCGCGTGCGCGTTCTTTTTCGGCAAGGCGACCAGGTTTGGCTGTCCTTTCGATGTGCATCGCGTGCACCGGAGTACGCAAGCGATTATGACGAGCGTCCGGCCCTGCTAAACTTGGGAACCGGAAAGCTTCAACTATTGCCGCTCAACTCGGACACGCAGAACGACTCGACGCTCTATCACGTCGAGTTTTCCCAGCCCCTGGCGCTCGACGGTGTCCTGGGCGTGGCGCTCAGGGTTGAGGAGCCCGCCGGAAATCCCTGCTGCGATGGCCCGGAATCACGTTCCGGGGAAACTTGGCGAATATTCGCGGATTCGGCGCAGGGTGCGGAGGAATTGATCAAGTTGACGACAAAGCGGGACGATTCGAGTCACAGTGACGAACCTGAAGTGGACTCAGCTACCACTTACCGGGCGCAAATCGATTTCGATCGCGACGGTCGGGACCGGATCCGCGAGATCACAGCGACCTTCCGGGAGACTGTTGAGGACACCACCTATCAAGGGGACAAGCCTAACCGTCATATCGTCAGCCGGCGTGCGGGCGTGTTGCGCTTTCGCTGGATCCTGGATCATCTCCGATTCGAGAGGCTCGAGTAACGGCCCGCTGCCTGGACCAGTCAGCCAATGGGGCCACGGCTTCGGGTTAGCCGACGCAAGGACACCTGGGAGTCCGGCGGTGGCGACTTGGGCGCGACCCGGTGCCCTGCCACGAGCTGCAAATTCACGGACTCCCCGCCAATCAAGAGACATAGGTTATGGCTAACACCGGCCTATGGGCATACATTTAGCCGTCGTCAGCAACCAATTCGCACACTGGCGCTTGAGAGACCTCCGGGACAGAACCTAGAACGCTGTCCGCGCTCCCGCTAATCCGAGGCTGGGAGCGCGCTGTGGAGCTGCTTGAATTTTGCTTTTTCGACAAAGCAGACCTGGTCTTTGCGATTCGGGCGTGCTGCGGTCCCGCTGACTTCGCCGTATCGGCGGAAACCCAGCAGATGACCAAGTCCAAATCACGCGTGATTGTGCGCCACGCTCCAAGTCTCGAAAGGGATGATCTGGCGTTGAGTGCAGATCCATGCGCCGATATTTTCTGGACTCGCTCATGCTGACTCCCTTCGATCCGGCAGTGGCGGAAGCCATCTTCACGCCGCTGGCGGGAGACGGCGGGTTCAATGCGGAAATCGCCCAATATCTGAGCGAACTGGGGCAGGCGCGCCCCAGCGTGGTGCTTGCCTTTCCGCCCAAAGCGGCGGGCACTTTCCTGCGCTCCGCCGCCATTTCCGCCGTGGGCGGCCAATTGGTGCGCACCGTGCAAGCTCAGGGGGGACGGGATGCCACCTTCTATCTGCCCACGTTCATTCTCTATTACACCCGGGGCATTCCTGCACGCCCCCTGGTCACCCACGTCCACATGCAGGCGCTGGCTGCGAACAGGCATTTCATCGAGGCTCTGGACTTAAGGCCGGTTGTCATGATTCGTGCGCTGCCGGACATGCTGGCGTCTTACCTTGATGAATTGGAGGACCAGCCGCTCCGTCCCGACAAGTGGCTCAATATCAAGGTGCCCAGCGGCTATTCCGGCTTCAGCGAGGAGAGGAAAGGCGATTTCATCATCGAGATGGTCGCGCCCTGGTACGTCAGTTTTTTTTCCACTTGGTGGGACTACGCGAAAACGGATGCGCGCGTACTGTTTCTCGATTACGACGATTTCCGCGTCGCGCCAGCTGCAAATTTGGAAAGGTTGTTGGCGCACTCCCGCGTACCTCGCTCGCGGCAACAATGCCAGGCGGCGCTTGACGAAGTCTGGGACGAGCGTGCCACCTTCCGTTTCAATAAGGGCATTTCCGGTCGCGGCCGGACGCGCTTCTCCCCGGCACAGAAGGACCGGCTGCGCCGCATGATCGGCTATTACGCCGACTTGGAGCCGATTGCCGAGCGCCTTATTCCGCAACCTTGATCTATAGCGCGCGAATGTGCGCTATAGGCGCGAAGCGGACCTGAGGGCTGATCGCCATAAATGCCGCTTCGGGACCCAAAGCGGACGTGCCGCAATGGCACGGCTTGCCCAATTCCAGGCGGCCGCCGCGATTTTGGCCCCAAGACGGCGCACCAACCGGACCAAAGGATGGTTAATTCGCCCCCCCGGCACGGCTCCTGCACGTGATCCATGGGCAGGTTAATTCCGTTCGCAGGTGGGACAGATGCGCACCAACGATGCAATAGCACGATCAGACCGCGTGTTGGTCTTTGCCATGGCCATTGTATTGGCCACAGCGAGTGCCACTCTTGGATCCGCCATGAGCTATCGGCCTGGTACTGCGGTGATGGCAAAACCCACGGTGGTTTCGGCGCCCGCGAAAGAATCCGACATGGTGCTGACCCAGTTGATCGCTGAGCATCGCTGTCTGTCGCAGGCCCTCTATTACGAGGCCCGCGGCGAAGGCCGCAGTGGCGCGAAAGCCGTAGCCGAAGTGATCTTTCACCGCATGAAGGCGGGCCACTTTGGTCATTCCATCTGCGCAGTCGTCTACGAAGGCTCCAGCCGTTCCGGCTGCCAGTTCTCGTTCACCTGCAACGGCGACCTAAATCGGCCGCGCGAAGAATCCGCCTGGAGGAAATCCGAACAGCTCGCGGCGCAAATCCTCACCGGGGAGGTTCCGCTGCGCAACACGACCGGCGGCGCCACCCACTACCACGCTGTCTGGGTCAATCCATTCTGGGCGCCGACGCTTAAGAAAACGGCCCAGATCGGCAATCACATCTTCTATCGCACCGGCAGCAACCGCACCCGCGAAGGCTCACCCTCCGCGTGATTTGATGCACCGCGTGAAGGACGCATAGATCAAGCCTCCCTGAGCCTATTTTTGTGCGCCCGCGCGGCAAACAAGCGCAATGCTGCTGGCGAAATGGGGACTTTCGAGCCAGACTGTGCGGGGATTGAGGGGGCATTGGTCATGACACGAGAGGAAGACGTACTGGCGGCATTGGACAAGCCTCGCGCCGTCTATGCGCTACAGAAACTGCTGGACCCAAGCAGTAAGAGTTCGGACGCCCTGCAAGACCTTCTTATTCGAATGCGGGCCGCCGGCAAGGTGAAGTTTGACATCAAGACGGGCCTGTGGAGCAAGGCGTAAGGGCTTTTTGTACGCAGCCCGCGCAATACTGTCGGTTGCGGACCCAAAGCGTAACGACCAAACCAAAACCCCAGCCAGGAGATTGGGGGCGCCACATGGCCTTGTTCAACATTCGTCTGAAGGTGGGAGATCGCTTATTTCCCTGCGCTTCCGGGCAAAGCGTTGGCAGATTTTAGCCAAGCGCAAAAATGATATTCTTATTTCGGGGTGGGAAGATTCATCTGCCAGCCGCAAAAATTCAATCGCCTTTTCTTCATAGTGGTGAGAAGACTGACGCCGATACCCAAGTTCTGGCATGAATAAATGCTTTCTGTCGCGACAGTCCACCTATCGCATTTCCTGCTGGGGTAATTGTGATATTGCTGTGATCGTGTTCGCGGTTTCTGCGGGAAAGAATTGCTGCTCGTGTCCCCTCAACCGGGCGGGCAAACTCAATGCACGGTCAGATTGGAGTCGAACTGACCTGCAAAAACGCAATCCATTCCGCGCCACAAGTCGAACGCTTGGCCGCCAGCAATCTCTTTCGCCGCTTGGAATGCCGCCGTATCGTCCGAGTGACGCGCGTGGTGAACAAGCTTTGTTTTCCCGTCTTCGCCCAGGATACGAATTTCGTATTTGTTCATTTGAGCGTAGCCGTCGACCATGAGCACTGGCCTCTGTTCAAAGTGCCGCCATGGAACGCTACCGACGTTGGGTTAAACGAAAGTGTATGGTCGAGAGAGTTCCATACGGAACTTCGCCTTGGGCATGAAGCTGACATCTGCCGCCTATGGTTTGCAACGACGGTCTCGGCGTTGGCTCGGGTGACTTTGAGTAAGCGGCCTTAGCTTCGCCGACCTACGCTGGGATTTCCCAACGAAGGATACATTGTGCCATCCTGTCGGACGCGAGCCGGTGGCTCCGAGGACGCAACCCTTTGATAGAACGGACCCCGCTTTATGGAATACCCGCAGGACGCGCACGTTGTGAAATTGGTTCGCCTGGCGTGCGAAATTGCCGACGCCTACGGAGCATCATTGTTTTTGGTGAACGGCGACGTATTGAAGCCCTATGCCATCTACAACCTGCCCGAGGAATATATTGCAGGCATCGGCGAAGTCCGCGTCGGAAGCCAATGCTGCGGGCGGGCGGTGGAATCAAAGAAGCCTTGGATCGTCACCGACATGCTGGAGGACCCGTTATTCGCAGAGGGTCGCAACGGAGCCTACAAATCGCTAATACGCGCAGCGTTCTCAGTGCCGGTGTTTCAAGACAATGAGGTCATTGCGTCTCTTGCGTGCCATTACATCGATTCGCACATTCCTTCCTCAGTCGACATTGACCGCAACGAGCATTTTGCAAGGCTCATTGCTATCACCCTCAAGGGCAGAGGGGTCGCGGCCCCAAAAGTGCCAATATTCGCGGGACCATTGGACGGGCTTCCGGTCACGCGAAACGCAGAGCGTCCACCCTTGCCGGCCGAGTAAGCTGCGTATGCCAGCCCGTGACTATCTCCGACAGTGACGGCGGCGGCACCACGATATCCATCCGGTTTTGAGGCGATCCCCAAATACTGAGGGATTGTCAGTTGCGTGGCGACGTGCGGCTGATCTCACACGCCTTTCCCCTTGCGGACTGGCTTTACGACCGGCACGTACGTACCTGGGAAAAAATCCAGTATCCGTGGTATGTTGCTGATTGCTGTGGGGCGCGCATGAAATATCTTCCTCTGATTTGCGCAGGGCTGATGCGCAAGAAGTTGCGCAGCCTGCTGACCCTGCTGTCCATCATGGTCGCATTTCTGCTGTTCGGACTGTTGCAAGGCGTGAATTCCGCCTTCAGCAACAGCGTCGAAGGCGCGCACCTCGACCGGCTGGTTGTGCAAGGCAAGATCAGCCTCACGGAGCAATTGCCTCTCGCCTATCACAATCGCATCGAACGAATCCCCGGCGTGACCGGGGTCACTTTCGCGACATGGTTCGGCGGCTATTATCAGGATCCGAAGAACAATATCTTCACCTATCCCGTCGAGGTATCCACCTATTTCAAGGTGTTTCCCGATGTCGAACTTCCAGCGGAGCAATTGGCCGCACTGGAGCGAATCCGCACCGGCGCCGTCATCGGCCGCGCTTTGGCGGAGAAGTATGGTTGGAAAATCGGCGACACCATTCCCATCAAATCGGCGATCTGGTTCAAAAAAGACGGAACCCATGATTGGCATTTTTCGATCGTGGGCATCTTCCGAGTGCCGGATGACGCAGGGTTGGAACAGCGCATTCTCCTGAACAACGATTACTTCGACGAAGGGCGCGCGCTGGCGAAGGGTACGGTCGGTTGGTATAATGTGCGCATCGATTCACCCTCGCACGCCACGGCCATCGCGCAATCCATCGATCGGCTCTTTGCCAACTCCGATCATGAAACCAAGACCGTCAGCGAAAAGGAATTCCTGCAGTCTTTCCTGCGGCAGCTCGCCGACGTGAACTTCATCGCCAGCGCCATCATTGGCGCGGTGTTCTTTACGCTTCTCTTTCTCACCGGCAACACAATGATGCAGTCGGTGCGGGAGCGCATTCCCGAGTTCGCCACCATGAAAGCCATCGGCTATTCCGGCGGCATTATACTTTCCATGGTGGTGGCGGAGGGGCTTATTCTGGCGCTCATTGCCGCAATGCTGGGGCTTGCGGCGTCGGCCGCCGCCTTTCCGGTTCTGAAATCGGCATTGGGCGTTGCCACCCTGCCC
>Ga0068869_100003155_pt1 | contig 10061 bp, 9 predicted proteins | sample KBSMisM52_FD_64676 | JGI IMG/M metagenome (GOLD analysis project Ga0068869, IMG submission 64676) | Miscanthus rhizosphere microbial communities from Kellogg Biological Station, Michigan, USA - KBS Miscanthus M5-2 | ecosystem: Host-associated > Plants > Roots > Rhizosphere > Soil ... | reverse complement strand
ATCGCCGACAGATGCAAGAACGGGATACTCAGCGCGGGTGCTGTCACCGATCGGCAGCTTCACAAATCGCGCGACACCGTTGCCGTCGATAGAGCCGCGAGCAAGAGCTACGCGGCGCGTGCCTTTGCCTTGCTCGTCCCAGGCGACGATGAGCTCGCCGGTGGGACCAACGATCATCTGCGGATGGCGAGGGACGCCGTCCGTTGGAATTCGCTGTCGTGCCGTGAACTGCTTGCCGTCCGCCGACATCGCATGGAAGAGCGCCAGCGTAGGCTCGCTGGTCGGCCGGGCACCGGGTACGAGTGTCGGCCACACGATGTGGATCCGCCGCCTGGCCTCGTCCACGACCATCGAAGGTCCGTTCTCAGGGCAGCCATCGAGCACCCAGTTGTCATCGCTGACCCGCAGTGGCGGGGCGAAGCTGCGACCGTTGTCCGACGATCGCGTGAAGGCGATGTCGCGGATGTTGCCGTCGAACACGTGACGCCACGCGGCGTAGATCGCGCCGCTCGAGTCGGTCGCGATCGTGGTCTTGCAGCAGTAGCAGACGCCGCCGGTCAATGCCTTCGGGCTCTCCACACCCCCGAGTTTCGCGAACCACAGCTTGGACAGTTGCGCCCGAGCCACTCCGTCTGGTCGACCTGCCGCAAGGTGCTGATGCTCGGCGTGATTCATCGACGCCGCGCCCCGTCGGCCGCCTGACGACTCGCGATGATCGAGCCAGAGCGCGACGACGTCGCCCGTGCGAGTCGTCGCAATCGATTCCCAGCCACGATTGCCGCCGGCATTGCTGCCCGGTAGCAACACTGGCGCTGAGAAGGATCGACCGTCATCGTCTGAACGCGAGGAGAGCAGCCGCGTGCCTTCCGATCCATTTGCCGTCCAGACGACGACGATTGACGGAGTCCGTCCGGTGCGCGGAACCAGCGTAATGCGCGGCGGTTGCTCACCGGCCAGTCGCGCCTCGCCCGCAACGCGGGTCGGAGTTCCGAACGCGCGACCGCCGTCGCGACTGACGACAACGTAGATGTCCGTCGCTCCCTCTTTCGCGCTCACGCCCCATGCCATCGCGACGAATTGATTGCTGGCCGCGAGCGAAGCGTAGGCGTTCGCTCGATCCTTCACCGCGATGTCGAGCTTCTGGCTCGTCGCGGTGCGTGACGAGACCGTCGCGATCAGAGCGAGCCCGACAACGAGCGGCCAGAGTGTGCGTGTTCGCTTCATCGTATGTCCCTAAAAAGTCAGTCGCAACCCGAACTGGAACGTTCTCGGATCGCCAACGGCCGTGACCTGGTTGAACGTAGACACGGGATTTGCCGGGTACGCGCCAGGCCCGAAGTTAGAATTACGCGTCAGCGAGTTCGCGCGATTCGTCAGGTTGAAGGCTTCGACGAGACCTTCGACTTTCACCGAGCCGGCGATCCGGAATCCGCGACTGACCCGCAGATTCAGGCTGAAGAAGTCGCTCCCGATTCCCGCGTTCCGCGCGATCAACGCGACCGTGCGCACGTCGAAGTTCGATGGCGCGGTTGCGCCGTCAATCAGCGGCCGGCTATTCGTGCCTTGCAGGTTCGCAACGCCGGAGGTGATGTTGAAGGGGAGCGACGAGTAGTACTGCAGGAAGCTGCTGACGTGGAATCCGTGACTGATCAACTCCCACGCCGTCGTCGCCGGCGACATCGAGGTGTTGACGGCTCCGTTCAGCACCAACCGATGACGCTGGTCGTCATCCGAGCGGCCCCAGTCCCTCATGATGTCGGTGGGATCGACCGGTGAGCTGAAGAAGGCCTCGCCGACATTGTTCATCGACTTCGACAGCGTGTAGCTGACGCGCACGCTCGCCCAGTTGGTCGGCCGCTGCACGAGCGACAGGTGCAGCCCGTGATAGGTAGACTCGGCGACCGACGAGTACTGGCTGTTGTTCCGGTAGCCAGGATTGGGCCGGCAGCCGTTGTTCGTGCCCTGAGCCACGCAGGTCGGCACGTTCTGATTGACCGACATCAACAGGTTGTCGCCGCGCAGGTACTGGTAGCCCACGCTTGCCGTCAGTCCTCGCGCCAGCACGCGTTCCACTTCTATGCTGGCCTGCTTCGAATAGGCGTTCTGCAGGTTCCTGTCCATCGTCGTGAAGTCCACGAGGGTCGTCGTCAGGATTCGAGCAGGCAGGATATTCGGAAACACAGGGGCCCCCGCCTGCGTCGGGATGATGCCTGAGACGCTCGGCTGGTGCAGGTTCGCGAGGTCTGTGGTGTTGCCGGCGGACAGGATGGCGTTCGCCACCGCGCGGAGCGGCACGCGATCGAAGTAGAGCCCTGCGCTCCCGCGGATGATGAGATCCTGCGAATTCGCCGGCGACCATGCGAATCCCACTCTGGGCGACACGTTGTTCGCGTCGGTCTCGATGGGATCCAGGAACTGCAGGTCGTAGCGTAAACCGAGGTTGAGCGTGACGCTCGACCCGACACGCCACTCGTCCTGCGCGTACATCCCGACATTCGGGTTCGTTTGCGAGACGACGGGATCGCCAAATGTCTGTGTGAATCCGCTGTAGTTGCCAACGAGGAAGTTCGCCATCGACGGAAACGTGTAGCTGCCGCGGAACGAGCGCGGATACGTGATGGTGTCGTCGTTGAGCACGACATCGACGCCGGCTCGCAGCGCGTGCGCACCTGCCTGGCGCGACAGCGTATTCACGACCTGATACATCTTGTTCACCCGTCTCGTGGGACTGCCGGACAGCGTGCCGAACGATGCGACACCGGCGATGCTCACGGCAGGCCCGATCAGATCGCTCGGCAGCGCGTGGAGATCGCTATGGACGATTTGCGCGCGCGTCTCGTTGACCATCTGCGGCGAGATCGTCCACGTATTGCCGAACCCCAGCGAGTGGTCCACGTTGTCGAGGCCGGCCGACGCGCTTGGCGCATTCAGTGCGCCGGCGCCACGCGAGTTGTCCGATGTGACGTGATACAGGACGTATCGAAACGTGAGGTGATCCGAACCGTTGACGTGGTGATCCAGCTTCGCGAGCGCATTTGCGCTATGCACGGGACTTGGATAAATACCGGTCGACACCGGTGATCCGGGATAGGCGGCTGCAACGAGCTTCGCATTGATGACCGGCACGTTCTCCGGGAGGATCGTCACGAGTCCGGTCTGATCGAGCAGACGCTGTTCGAAGTTTCCGAAGAAGAACGTCCGATTTCGTACCAGCGGACCGCCAAGGCTACCGCCGTACTGTTGCTGGTCCATCGGTAGCGTCGTGCCGGAGAGCGCATTGGGCGAATTGAAATTGTCGTCGCGAATGAAGTCGTACAGCGTGCCTCGAAGCGCGTTCGTGCCACTCCGGGTGACGATGTTGATGTAGCCGCCAAGGGCGCGCCCCAATTCAGCCTGCCCGCCTGAGGTGACGACTTGAAACTGTTCGACCGCGTCGATTCCATACGGAATCCCGCTTAGCCCGGCAGCGTCGTCATTCGCCGACAGTCCGTCGACGATGAAGTTGTTGGACAGGTTGCGCTGGCTGCCGATCGAAATCCCCTGGCCCGGCACCGCCGATGTCTCGGCGAAGAGCTGGGTGCTGCCGATGTTGGTCAGTGAGACGCCAGGAATGAGCAGCGCGAGATCGAGGAAGTTACGGCCGTTCATCGGCAGGCTCTCGACCTCCGATTGCGTGACGGTGCCGGCGATCTGGCTCCTCGCGGCTTCGAGCAGTGTCGTGTCGACGGAGACGGTGATGCTGGCATCGAGCCCGGCGAGCGCGAGGACAACGGGAATGTCGAATGCCGCGCCCACAGACGCCCTGAGCATTCGCGTGCTGTCCGCAAATCCGTCGACGCGAACTTTCAGCTCGTAGGTCCCCACTTTGAGATACGGGAAACGAAAGCGCCCCTCCGAGTTGGTGACCGTCTCGGAGAGCACGTTCGTTTCCGTCTGCCGGGCGCTGACGTGCGCACCGGGCACGACTGCGCCTTGCGGATCGGTGACACGTCCGCTCACGCTCGCAAAATTGATCGCTTCTTGCGCGTCCACCGTACGGACGGATGCGACAGCGCAGAAGGCCGCTACGACGAGGCAGCGACACAAGCCCGTTTTCATAAGTCCCCGTTTATTCACCCGATCTACAGACCCGACACTCGGTGCGTCGACGGATCTCCATCGACGACAACCTGGATCTGGACGTGCTTATTCCGGCACGTAGAGGCGCGTCTTCAGACGCGTCGCGACGAAGCCGCGTCAGGCGTGTGAGGGTCGGGGAGGCGGAGACAGCGGCGCGAGCCGCACTTGAGGCGCTGACTGCGAACGTTCAGGAGACGACAGGGTGATGATGTCGGGAAGCGCGATCGAGGCACCGATCTCGATGACCGCGATCTCGGTCGTGAGCAGCGTCAGCGGATCGGATGAACAGCTGCACGCGAGTTGCGCGGTGTCGCTTGGCGTGCTGCCGCCGTGATGGTGATGATGACTCTGCTGAGATGCGTCCGGCGCGGTGCTCGCCGGCTGCGAGCTGTGCATCAAGCAGTCGGGCGCCGGGATACCGCCGTGCGTATGCGGCCGGTCCACGCACACGCCGACGACGGCAAGTGCAGACACGCCGAGTTGAGTGGCCAGAAGAGCCACGGCAACTGCGTGCGAGCGCCAGCTTCGACCGCGCATGTGAATGCCCCATCTTAGCGCAACCGGCGCTGGATGACCTGTTGCGACGTGTCAGCTCGCGATCGAGACCGAAACGGGTGTTCCGGTAAATCGGCCGTAGCGTTCGGCGGCGTGTCTGACCTGGCCTTGCTCCGGTCTGGTCAAGGTTCTCAGGGCACAGACGTCAATCGCCGTGCGGCCGGCGGTCTTCGTCAGTCGCCAGGTGCCTGCGACCTGGCCGGCGATCACGAGCGCGTGCTGGAAGATGACGGATTCCCGCGCTCCCGACTTCACGGTAGTCGGCCCGTGCGGAACAGCCACGCGATCGCGGTACGACACGAGGTATTCGTCGTAGATCGGCAGCAGATGCGCGTTCGCTCCCTCCTTGGCCGGACGCGATTCTTTACCCACGGTCCAGTACGTGAGTCCATCGACAATGCGAGACGTCGCGCGATTCATCTCGAGGCCGCGCTTCGTGTCGGCCATCGTCAGACCCGACCACCACACGAAGTCGCGCATCGTCGCCGGACCGTGGCTGCGGAAGAACCGAGCGGTGAGCTCGGCAAGAGCCTCGTCACGCGAGAGACGCTTCGCGTGTGGTGCGCGCGCGGAGAGCTGCGCGTAGGTCTGGTTCTTTCCACGACGGGGGCCGCTGCAGATCACGCCCTCGAGTTCGGCGAAGATCGTCAGCATCGCGAGCGAGATCCCGGTCGCAGTTATCCTGGCGCGTTCGAGGTGTGTGCGCAGCTCAGGGCGCGTGAGCGCCTGTCCATCGAGCGCGCGTTCGAAGATGCTCGCGGCGCGCGTGCACACCGCGCCGTCGAGTCCCAGATTGCGACAGTACTGCGAGATGGTTCGATGAACGCGTGGCGCCGTCAGCTCCAGCATCCAGCGGATGTCCGGCGCGGCGACGAAGTGCCAGGTCGGTCGCATCACATGTGTGCGCAGGATTCGACCGGCATCGAATGCTTTGTCGATGGAGCTGTCGGTCGTCGTTTCAGGCAGGCGCAGGCCGAGCCCCCACTTCGACGGGCCAAATTCCTGCGCTTGCACCGCGCCCAGCCACGCCACCAGAGCCGCTGGCCGGCGGTGAGCCGTTCGTGTGATGCACTGGTTGTGAAGCCGGAGTTGCGGAATCGCGCTCAGCGTCTGGTCCCAATCGCCTTCGTCCAGATCTCGGCTTGTTCTGGCGTCATCTCGCCGTGCGGCTGAAGGCGTGCGTCAGTGTAGCCGAGCTGATCGAGGTCGAACAGGTACTGTTCTCGTGAGAGGAGCGTTCCGAGGCAGAGAGGATTGGCCGGCTCCGTTTTCTGGGCCAGCAGACGGGCCGTCAACTCGCTCATCACCTCGTCGGGGATGTCGCCGCGACGATCGGGATATGCAAAACGGAAGAGGACGAGGTAACTGAAAAGCACGGGCCAGTGCTCCCCGAATCGCCCCACCAGTCGCGGCCAATCCATGAAGAGGGCACGCGCATGCAACAGGTGCAGCACTGCGGCGCCGTCGTAGCGCTCGCGCTCCTGCACGAATGCGCTCGACCACAACAACTCCTCGGCCGGACAGAGCGCAACGGGGACACCGAGCACTTCGCTCGGCACTGCGCGTGTAAACCAGCATTCATCCACTTGCACGATGCCGTTGCCGGAGCTGAACACCACATCGATGTAGCGCCCGTCCCGATGCACCTTGCCCAGCCAATGAGGAAACGGGACTTCGACTTCGTAGCCGGCTTCCCGGAACGCTGTCAGCGCGCGCGGAACGTCCTCGCGCGTGAGAATCACGTCGAGGTCCTTGGTGTCGCGATCGCGCCCTGTGTATCGCGAGTGTGCGAAGGCACCTCCCACGACGAAGGGCAGGCCTGTCGCTTCGAGCAGGCGCAGCGAGTTGACGTAGAACGTCAACAGCGGATCGCCCGGGGCTGGCACGTCCGCGGTGTTCATCGGCTCGATGGTGCGGCGAGAGTTACGCATCGACGGCGACCTCGAGCACGAGGAACGGGGGTCTGCCGGGGAACACCCGGCCCAGGAGCGGCAGCGAGACGTTGTAGACAGGGACGTTGTTCTTCGTACGTCCTTCATGCCGGCCGCGATGCGCATGCCCGTGCACGACCAGCGACACGGGGAAGCGAGTGATCGGTTCCTCGAGCCGGCTCGATCCGACGAAGGGATAGATCTCCAGCGGTTCACCCTCGACCGTCTCGCGGACGGGGGAGTAGTGCAGCAACACCACCTGTTTCTTCGAGCGCAGGCGTGCGAGCGACGCTTCGAGCTTCAGCGCCTCGTTGACTGCCTCGTGCACGAATTGCTTGATCGTCGGCTCGCCCCAGGGGCCCAATGCCGCCGTGCCGAAACCGCCGCAAAAGCCTTTCACGCCGGCGATACCGATCCCGTTGATCTCGCAGGCCTCGCCATCGAGCATGTGCAGCCCCGTATCGGAGAGGATGTGCGAGACCTCTTCCTGGTGACCCGATTCGAAGTCGTGATTGCCGAGGACGGCCACGCCCGGAACGCGCAGCACAGAGAGCTCGCGCGCGAGGATGCGCGCCTCCTCCGGCTGTCCCGTGTCCGTCAAGTCTCCGGCGAGCAGGACCATGTCTGCCGATTCGGAGACCTGTGTAAAGAGCGTTTGAAATTTTCCTGCGGACGAACGCGTGCAGTGGAGATCGCCGAGCGCCGCGATGCGCACAGGCTTGCGAATCGCAGTTGTCGTCGACGGTGCGTCGCCGTGAGACTGAGCATTACGCGGCATGCAGGCATCCCAGCCTGCAAGCAGGGTGCCTGCATTTCTGCACGACAACTTCGTCGCGTAAAGCTGTGGTACGCTCGCGCCAGACGGAGTCTTTCATGGCCCTTTTTACATTGGTCCACGTAGTGATCAGCTTGATTGGGATCATCACCGGCTTGGTCGTACTCGGAGGCTTGCTGAGCGGCAAGAGGCTCGACGGTTGGACCGGTCTGTTTCTTCTGACAACGATCGTGACGAATCTCACCGGTTACGGCTTCCCGGTCGATCGCGTGCTGCCATCACATATCGTCGGGGCGATCTCGCTCGTCGCGCTTGCGATTGCCTGCGTGGCTCACTACCGGTATCGTCTCGCCGGCGGGTGGCGCAAGATCTACGTCGTCACTGCAGTGCTGTCGCTCTATCTGAACGTGTTCGTCTTGATCGTGCAGACGTTCCAGAAGGTGCCGGCGCTGAGAGAACTGGCGCCGACGCAGTCGGAGCCGCCGTTTGCGATCTCGCAATTGATCGTGCTGGTGATGTTCGGCGTGCTCGGGTATCGCGCGGTCGTCAGCTTTCGCGAACCGTCTGCGGTGTCGGCTCGACAGTATCTCTGAGCCGGTCCTGGAGGTGTTGCAGAACGATCGCCTGGCTCGGCAGGATTTTTCTTTCCGCGGTGTCCAGATCGAACCAGGCGGCGCGATCGACTTCGGGAAATGATCTGCGGTTGCCCGACTTGGGCGGCCATTCCATTTCGAACAGATTGCTCGTGAGAGACGACGGGTCGAAGTCGCTCTCAATCGCCCAGACGTGGACGATTTTCCCACCGGTCTGACGGACCGGCGAGAGCGCGATGAAGTGGCCTGAGGGGCGCGCGCCGGTCTCTTCTTCGACCTCGCGTCGCGCAGCCGCCAACGCGTCTTCGTTGGGTTCGACCTCACCCTTGGGAATCGACCATGCGCCCTCGTCTTTTCGTGCCCACAAGGGGCCGCCGGGGTGGACGAGCAACACTTCGAGCGCGCTGACACGTCGTCTGAACAACAAGAGTCCTGCCGCCTGCTTGTGTGCCATTTCCCTATGTACGTCCGGGCCATCGCCACAACGCGACGAGGCCAAACACACCGGCCAGCGCTGCGAGTGCAAGGACGATGCGCGCCGCGACGGCTTGCTCCGGCGGCTGGTGCGTCCCCGTCCAGATCCAGCCCATCGCGACCAGGCTGATGAGGATCAGGACGAAAATCGAGGCAGTCAGGCGGATAGCGGTCACGACGGTCGATTCTGGCGATCAGGTCCGAACACTGCCATAGTGTGTTTGTAGGATTTGGCCACCCGGTAGCGGCCTCCTATACTTCTACCTGAATCCATATCGAGCCCGTTTCTCACGACGGAGACGACTATGAGCGTAGCCCATGCCGCGAGCGTCCGTGCCGATGCGTCCTTGATGGAGCGCCTGAATAGCTCTCAACACGAGCTCGCGTTGCGGCTGTTCATGCTGATCGTGCTCGCGCATTGGGGAGAGCATCTGATCCAGGGCATTCAGATCTACGCGCTCGGCTGGCCAGTCCCGGAGGCACGCGGAATGGTCGGCTACTTCTTCCCCTGGGTCATTCGGTCGGAGACGCTGCACTACGGCTTCGCCGTCGTGATGCTCATTGGGTTGTGGACGCTGCGCAGCGGGTTTACCGGAATCGATCGCAAGTGGTGGACGGTTGCGCTCGCGATCCAGTTCTTCCACCACATCGAACACTTCCTTCTCCTCGTACAGGCGACGACCGGCTACAACCTTGGCGGACGGCCGGTGCCGACGAGCATCGTGCAGATGTGGGTGCCGCGCGTCGAACTTCATCTCTTCTACAACACCATCGTCTTCATTCCGATGATGGTCGCGATGTACTACCACATGTTTCCGACCCGCTCGGACGCGCGGGCTCAGCGGTGCACGTGTAATTGGGATCACGGGGTGACCGCCTCGGTGTGACGAGCTCCTCGCCATCGGACATCCTTCGGTGGCCCGTCGTCGGACCCTTCCTGCGGTGGCGCTACGCGCGCGCCTCGCTGCAGATCGTTCTCCTCCTCGTTGCCGTCGTGCTCGTCCTGCACGGCCTCTTCGGTCCCCAGGTTGCGCCTGCGAATCTCGCGACCGTTCTGTCCTGGGTGCAGTACCGCGGATGGCTCATCCTCGCACTGCTCGTCGCCGGAAACTTCTTCTGCACGGCCTGCCCGTTCATCCTTGTTCGCGATCAAGGCCGCCGGCTGATCGCGCCGTCGAGACGATGGCCGCGATGGCTGCGAGTGAAGTGGATCGGCATCGCGCTCTTCGTCGGCGTGCTCTTCACCTACGAACTCTTCGACCTGTGGTCGCTGCCTCGCGCAACGGCGTGGCTCGTCGTCGGATACTTTGCCGCCGCGCTCGCCGTTGATTTGCTCTTCAGCGGTGCCACCTTCTGCAAGTTTCTCTGCCCGATCGGTCAATTCAGCTTCGTCGCATCGACGATGTCGCCGCTCGAACTGCAGGTGCGGCAGCCCGAGACCTGCGGGACGTGTCGAACGGTTGATTGCATCAAGGGGCGACGAGATGCCGCCGTTCCGGCTCGCGTCCTGCGTCGAGGGTGCGAGTTGGCGCTGTTTCTTCCGGCCAAGGTCGGCAACCTCGATTGCACCTTCTGCCTCGACTGCGTGCAGGCCTGCCCGCACGACAACATCGC
>Ga0068869_100003154_pt1 | contig 10062 bp, 27 predicted proteins | sample KBSMisM52_FD_64676 | JGI IMG/M metagenome (GOLD analysis project Ga0068869, IMG submission 64676) | Miscanthus rhizosphere microbial communities from Kellogg Biological Station, Michigan, USA - KBS Miscanthus M5-2 | ecosystem: Host-associated > Plants > Roots > Rhizosphere > Soil ... | reverse complement strand
GTCGTGTGGATGTGCCCCCGACCCGTTGGCCCCAGTCCCCCCTACCCCTGCCGGGGTGCGAGCACACTGCGTGACTTCCTTGAGTTGCATGATCTACACAACACAGTCAGTGACTGTGCTTCGTCGTGACTCAGTGCAACCTCAAGGGGGTGGTCGGCGGTCAGGGGGTTGCCAGGGTGGGTGGGGTGTGCGGGCACGTTCCAGCCAGGGCACAGTTCACCATTGGCTTCGCGCCATGCCTGGACCACTGCTGCTCTTCGCAGTCGCTCAGCGTGAGGGTGGGGACGCTGGACCCGCTTCGCCCGGCCCTTCGCCCGCTCGCAGGTTGGACAGCGTGAGCGTGAGCTGAGACGTGAGCAGCCGAGGCAGGGGCGCAGCGGCACGACGGCACCTCGAACAGGTGAGGCTAGCGGGCGGGTACGACAGATCGTTCGACCGACCGTGGGCCACGCCTCGACAGCCCCGAACAGCGGGTGTCCCGCTCCACCCTGAGGATGTCCCCGAAGCGGTAGAGGGGGCTGCGACCGCGTTTGCCTCGGGTTGCGATCCGGCCGTGGAGGCGCCACATGGCGATGTTGTGCCGGGTGACCTTGAGGTCGGCCAGGAGGCGAGCGCCCTCGGTTGCCGTGACCAAGAGGTCGGCGGTCGCCTCAGGCCGCTTGGTCGCCTTCATACGCCAACCGCCGGTGGGAGCGGGACGGGTTGAGCCTGGTGTCCCGTTCGGCCCGGAGCACGTCGCCGTGCCGGATGTAGCGGGTGCGACCGATCAGCCGGGTGCCGAGCGCGCGGCGCTCGCCGCTGTCCGGACAAATCCAGCCTCGGCGTAGCCACTGATCGATCACCGCAGTGGTGACGTTGGCGCGGCGCGCGGCCTGCTGCCGGGTGAGGAGAGCGTCGAGGTTCATCCGCACGACCGCACCCCCAGATGGCAAGGTCGATCGTGGGCAGACTCATCCCCCGGATCAGGCTAACACGATCTTGGGGCAAGGTCATCCAGCGTCGCGGGCGCGTCATGCGGCCGTGGACCGGCGAGGTACGCGGCGCTTCGGGAGGAGGGGCTCCAGCCACTCCTCGGTGGTCATGTCCATCTCTGCCTCGAACCGAACACGGACATCGACGATGTGGACGGCCAGCGGGTCGGCGAGGTGGAAGTACTCCAGGTGCGAGTGGAGATCGGCGAAGAGGGCATGCCGCTCGGCCTCCAGATCCGCAGTGCCGGGCTCGACGGCCATGATTCCCTCGGCATTCAGGGCGGCGAACCGCGCGCCGATGCTCCGACTGGTCCCGATCTTCACCAGGTTGCCGATCCGCATGTAGTACACAACCGGGGCATGCCCGACCGCCGCACGCCGCTCGGACCTCAGTGCCCGGTAGGTGGCCACCCGTTCGCCCATGGCCTCCATCGACTCGAACTCCTTCACGCCGGCCTTGATGCAGCGGCGGAGGATGTCCGGATCGTCTGGGCTGAAACCCAGGTCCGCGGCGCGGACCGTCCAGTCGAAGATCAGCCGCTGCGCGGGGCTAGACCGCCATTCACGGGTCAGGATCTCCAGCTCGATCTCGTCCGGTGTCGGCAGCGCCTCGTCATCGCTACCGTCCAGCTTCGGCGCGAAGGACGCAACCAGCGTCCGAACCGGCTTACTCTTGGCCACATCGACTCCTTCAAAGTCGGTCACGCCCCGGGCCTATAGCGAACAGGCGCCGGGGTTCATTCATGGACGAGCGTCGCACAGAGGTACGACAAGTTTTACGGCTCGTGCGGCCCTTCCGCCGGCTCCACGAACAGCGCGACCGCAGGTCCGTCAGTCGGACGGCCCGCCATCGCTCCCCCGTACGCCATGGAGCCCTCCTCGATGAGGTGGAAATACGGGAACAGCACCCGCCAGCACACGCCGTAGTCGGTCACATGGATCAGGAGCGCACCAGCCGGCGGCAGGACCTCGTGGTAGCCGACACCGAGGTTCACCTCGCCGTCCGGGCTCTTCCAGTAGAGACGTAGCTCGATCATGGTCATTCGGGCCTCCTGAACGCCGCCGGGGCTTCCTGGGTCGGCTCCAGATAGCGCAGGCCGTCAGCGAGCAGCCGGTTGGTCACCTCGCCCAGCGGACACACCACCTGGCCGTCCTCGGCGATGTAGGCGTGGTCGGAGCAGTGAGGGCAGATGATCAGGGTCCGGCCGTACTCGTCCGTGCCGATCACGGAGACGGGCACCTGATAGGAGATGCGACGGACGGTGATCTTCGGCTCGTCGGCCATCACTCCACCGTCCATGAAGGGTCGAAGCCGGGACGGTCGGAGTAGATCGAAGCCAACTCAGCGCGGTCGGCGCATCCGGCTGGCCCATGGGCGTGTCCTCCGTCGTCACAGCGGCCGTACCCAGTACCGCACTCGCGGTGCAAGCCGAGAAGGCAGCGGTAGGCGGCTACCTGACGGAGCACCCGGGAAGGATCATGGAGGGCAATGTGCGTTGCGTCGGCAGTGGTCGGAAGCCCCACATCCCACGCACCAACAGAACAGACGACGTGACCGGCGAGCTTCGGCAGAGGGCCGGCAGGCCCGACGATGCTGCCGTTGCCCTCAGCCGTCCATGGTCCGGCCGTGGCCGCTCGGGCTACCTGCTCGTCGTGGTCGAGTTGGGCGGTAAGCCAGGAGACAAGATCCTCTTTGGATGTCGCTTCGCTCCCCGCCTGACGGCGGATGGGCTGATCATCGCTGGTCGCCATCAGGCTGTGTCCTCTTCGGTCGGGTGCGCCGAGATGATGACCGTCCGCGGCTCGCCGTCGCCCGTGAAGGTCACCTCGTCGACCAGCCCCTTGATCACCCGTGAGCGGCCGTCGCGGGTCAGGGTCACGTCCGCGATCTCCCCGACGAGATCCAGGAGGGCGTCGGCCACCACGATCTGAATGGCCGGGCCGGCGGGGTTACCGGTCGGGCTCCAGTGCCGGACCTGGCTCGTGGCCTTGACCACCACACAGGTCAGGTTCTCGTAGCCGCCGATGGCGACCTGCCACGGGGCTCCCGGTGCATGGGTGGTCACGCTGCCTCCTCTGGTTGGGTCTGCCGAGTACGTTCACGCTCTGTCAATTCCTTCACCCACTCCGCGTAGTCACTTTCCGTGAGAAGCGACGGGCAGGCCCCGCAGGCCACCCGGTCGTACTCCGGTGTAGGACCGACCTCGCGGTACAGGGCGAGCATCCCGCAGGATCGGCAAGGCGTTATGAGAGTTTCCGGCTTCGCCGTCCACCCGCCTACGGCGGAGACGAGAGCGCCGTAGAGCCCTGAGAGCTTGCCGGCGAACTCCTCCAGGGCGACGTGCTCCTGGGCGGCCCAGTCGAGCCTGTCGAACAGCCAGGCACACAGAACCGGCACCTGAGGGGACGGCCGTGACTCGTGGCGCTCCGACGCCCAGTCGGCCGCCCAGAAGTCCAGCTCGGTCGCAGCACTGAGCCAGCCGATCTGATCCTGCGGCCAGCGGCCGTTCGCGTGGACCGCCAGCGACCCCGGCCGAGCCGGCGCCGTGAGGTCCGTCGGGTCGACCCGGATCGGCAACGGTGCCGCCCGACCGCCGCTCACCCGGGGCGTCCTCGATGCGCCGTTGATCGGGCCGGACGGCAGCATGTTCGCGATCGGGTCGTAGTGCGGCCAGCGGCGGCCCGTGTCCACGTCCCGGAGTTCGCGGCGGTGGTCCCGCTGGACCAGGCCCAGGCTCGCCACCTCCGCCACAAGATCCGGGATCCGCATCAGGGCGTTGGCCATGCGGTCGTAGCAGCGCTGGTCGACCAGCCAGCCGGGCTCGACGGGGCGGGACTCGTCCTGGCAGACGACGCAGATCATCCGACCCTCACCCATCCATCGTCGCCGCGACCGGCCTTGGTGCAGACCGGACAGATCCCCCGACTCATGAACAGGCCGTCCGGCACCCGGATACTGCTGGACCGATCCTCGATCGTCCGCCACTCAGTTGTCGTGCGTCGACCGGGTCGAGTCCGGCGTCGAACACCAGGGCGCCGGCTGCCATGTCCCGCGCGGCGCGGCCCTCCGCGACAAGTCGGCGACCTTCCTCGATCCGGCGCAGAGCTGAGGCGTAGGCGTCGAGCGCCTCCGCGATCAGTGGGGTGTCACTCACCGCTACTCCCTCTATATATGGTCGCTCTATGTCAATCGGTGCGACTGAGCGGTCTTCCGCCGGTGGACACCCGTAAGATCGATCTTGGCTAGCTACTCTCAGTCGTCCACAATCAGCACCAGCACGAACCAGCCGCACCGGCCGAGCAGGTAGCCGACCGTGAGCCCGGCCAGCACCACGAGCGCGGTCATGGCCTCACCGCCGCGTGGATCAGACCGAGCACGCAACCGACGGCCACGGCAATCCAGAACGCGGTCACGGCTTCTCCTCGGGGTCTACGGCCACCCGACCGAGCGCCGCCACGGGACCGAATTTGATCGGCACCCAGTTGCGCTGACTGACCTCCAGGTCGCCGGCCTCGAACTCGGTCAGCATCTCCGCGCACTCAGCCTCCGTGTACGAGCCGTCACCCCAGCCCTGGCCGATCCGGTCGCACGGTCCCCGGACCCCGTTGCGCCAGTCCAGGACCGTGTAGCAGCGTGTCCCGGCGGGGTGGAATGCGGCCGGGTCAGCGCGGCGAAGTGCTCCGTGACTGCCCGGACCGTCCACCACAGCCGGTCGCCGTCGAACTTCAACCGCTCACCAACGACAAGCGGGCGCGCCAGGACGGCGCCTGATCCATCAGTTCGGTACCTCGTGCCCATCGGTCAGTCCTCCTTCGGTTGGTCGGTCATCGCGGCGGCAACCATCCGCAAGACGGTGCTCGCCACACCGGCCGCCACGGCGGCGGCGGTTGCCCGACGCAGGCAGTCCCCGGCGTCGGAGTACTGCCGGAAGTTCTCGGGCAGCACATCCAAGGGGTTCTGGGCGTCGAGCAGGTCGGCCGCGTGCCGCATCAGCCGCAGCATCTCGGTCGTGTCAGCCACTCCGGTCCTCCTTTGGTTGCGGGTCTACGGCCGGGCTCGGGCGCGCAGTCGGCGGCTTCCATCCGGCACCGACGAGCGCGGCGGCCAGGCCCGGCGGGAGATCGAGGCCCGACGCCACGCCCATCTCCTGGGCGCGAAGCCTGACGTGTCGCTCGCGCCATTCCGCTGCGAGCTGAGGGCCGACCATCTTGACCACGTTTGAGAAGAAGAAGTCCTCGTTCTGGCCCGGCAGTGGGCGCATGCCCGTGAACCACTCTCGGGCGAGAGTCGCCGGAACGACGGTGTTGGGGGTAAGCGCGACCAGTTGCTCCCCGCGCTGGGCCGCCAACTCCAACAGCCGCGCGAGCCACGGGGCATCTCGTTCTTGGTCGGCTTTCCAGGTGTCGCGCCCACGGCTACGCATCGGTTACCTCCACCCACGGGCCGGTCCAGGAACTGCCGTCCGACCATTCACGGACCTCGCGGCGTGCCCGGTACCCGTCGACCTGGCGCCGCGACACCATCTCCTCGTGGACGAACAACCGGCCAAGGTGCGACGGGTCGGGGCAGCGCGGACCCCATTCGGCGCGGGTTTCTCCTCCGTCCGGAAGGAGACGACCGGCGACGTCGGCGTTGTGCAACTCGGCGATCCGGCGGGCGTCCGCCTCGGACATGAACGTGCACACCTCACGCGCGTCGGGGTCAGCGGCCCGGTCGAGCTGGCCGGGCGAGTGATCCCGATTCATCACCGCCCAGCCGCCGATGAGGTCGTTGGGCTGGGCGTACCAGGTCTCAGGCATCGGTGGGCTCCTCGGGATCTACACCGGTCACGATCGATGACCGGCTGCCCGCCGCCACGAGCGCATCGGCCCGCCGCTCCAGGCAACTGTCGCAATAGTCGTATTCGTCACGGGCCCCGTACTCCTCGCCGTAGTTGACCTCGATCGCGACGGCGATCAGGTACGGGGCGTCGGTGCCGCAGCCGTCGCAGACGGCCCCGGCATACTCCTCGACGGTCACGGTGCGGGTCTCGTAGCGCCTCATGGGCAGGGCTCCCCGGTGACCGGCTCCAGCGCGCCACGGAGGACCAACTGCCGAGCATTGGCCGGGGCGAGCCCGGCCGGCACGATCCACCCGGGGACGGCGTGAAGTTCCTGGACCTCGGCCACAGGGAACAGGTCCAGGACGACGTCGGCCAGGTGGCCGGCGATCCCCGTGGGTAGCGGCACCCCGCAGGAGCAGGACGCACCTACCCAGCGGTGGGCGGCCAGGACCTCGACGAGGCGGCGGTGGGCTTCGGCGTGCGCGGCGTCAGGCGGCATCGGGGGACTCCCCGGTGACCGGCTCCGCCGAGTAGAACGCCGCAGCTCGTTCCGTGTCGGACATCGCTTCTTCGCGCTCGCGAATGGACCCGGTGGGCTCACCCAGGACCGCGGCCGGATCGTTCATTGCGATGTGGGCAGCCACCGCTCCGTCTTTCGTGGTGCACACGACGCGGCCGGCGTCATCCTCGACGAGCCAGCCGTCGACGTCCCGGCGGGCGGTCCAGCGGCCGGCGGCGAGGCTTGGGGCTGCCCGCAGGGCGATCCGGCGGCGGGCGTCGTCAGCCATTGGTCACCTCAATTGGCGAGGTGTCGACGGGCGGCGTTGGCGGCACAGCGGCGGGCCAAATGTTGCGGATGAGTTCACGGGCTGTGTTGGCGAGAAGGTCCGCGCCGGCGGCCAGGGTCACCAGTTCTGTGCGCGTGAGGAGCCGCAGGCTCTTCTGGACGCCTGCAGGGTCGGCGCGGAGCATCGCCTGTAGCGCCTGGGGTCCACGGTTCGTCAGGGCGTGTCCCGTTCGCACGGGCGGCGGAAGATCCGCCGTGGCCGCGTTGAGTGCGTCGACGACGAGTGCCCCCAACTCGGGGGTGTCCATGACGCCGATCAGTTCGTCCCCGTTCGGTGTGGTGCGGTAGACGGTCCGGCCGAGGCGTCGTCCTACCCGGTATCGCGGGTCAGCCACGGTCGGCCTCCCGGTTCCCGGACCAGACGAGCCGCCCTGCGAAGCCGCCACGGTCGGCGAGCTTTGCCAGCCGCAACGCGTCGAGGTCCACGTCGAGGAGATCGGCGAGGGTGAACAGTGCCTCGGCCACGTCGGCCAGCTCGGCCGGATCCCCGGAAGCCAGGTACTCCCCGATCTCCTCGGCGAGCTTTTCGCCGAGGAGCCGGCGGTACTCGTCCGGCGCGGCGACCCGGACGACGGGGTGTGCGCCGGACGAGGCGATGATCTGCGGGACGAGGTCGCGGACCAGCTTCTCAGCCACCCGTCCCCCGCTCCGCCGCGTCGCTCGGCGCGTAGAACACCTGCACCGGCATCCAGCCGTCGCCAGAGTCGCGGTACAGCGTGATCCGCTCCGCGTACCGGCCCGTCGAAAGCGATCTGGCCCACTTGCGGGCGTCGTCTTCACCGCGTCGTATCTCGCGGACCTGGCGCCAGTTCGCACCGGCGATGCCCCAGCGGTCAGCCATGGTCGGTCCCCCGCTCCAGCTCGTCGGCGCGCTCGTGCAGCACCTCGGCGCAGACACCCATGCAGCTGTTGATGTCCGGGCTGTCGGCCGCCGCTCGCAGCCCATCAACCGCCACCGTCCGCAGCGCCGCACTCCGCGCCATCTCCCGGACCCGGTCCCACACCTCCTCAGGAGTCGACACCACCTCCTGATCGCGGATCCGGGTGCGGAGGTAGTGCTCGACGATCAGCGGAGCGGCGGCGGCAACAGCCGTGCGGATGCAGCAGAGGCCGACCATGCCGCTCGCGCAGGCACAGCTGTTGGCCGCCGACATCGCAACCGTGACGGCCTCAGCAGAGACCACCACTCCGCCCGCCAGATCAGCCGCTCCCGGGCCGGAGACGGTGTCTACGTGTGTCGGGGTAGGTGAAGTGGCTACGGCGATCTGAGAGGCTTTCTTGGTGGTCGCCTCCGGCTCCCCGGCTACGCCGGAGTGGTCAACCGCCGTCCACGAGCAGTTGCCGCCGTAATGCGGGCCACGATGCCCGGCCGGCTCGCCGCACTCCCGGAACGTCGGGAACAGGTCATCCGACGACAGCACGAATTGGCTCCCGCAGGTCGGGACGTCCGCCGTAGGCGGGGAGGCGGAGCCGACATCATCGAAGTCGCCAACGGCGTGATCTTCGCAGCCATCGCCCAGGTAGTGACGGATCATGATCTACCTTCCATCAGGTGCCAGACCAGCGCCCCGCCCGCTGTAATCACCGTGCCGACATGCCGACAGGGCTCCGTGATCGGCTGGCCGGTGCCGTACACCCGGAAGCGCCGCTCCGCGACGGGCAGGCCCTCGGTGTGTACGGCCCAGAACTCGACGACGTCGAGGCGGCGGGAGTCGACGTGGACCACGGGTCCGGTCAGGTCGTGGGTGTGCCACTGGTCGTCGATGTCGACCTCGTAGCGGTAGATCGACCGGGTCATCGGTTCTGTCCCTTCGTCCTCTGCGCGGCCGTCGGCGGTGCGGCCATCCGGATCACTCCCTGGTCCACGTAGTTGCGGCAGTAGGCGAAGTGCGCCGTCGGCGCCTCGTACCGCTCGTTGATCAGCCGGAACGACCCGCACCTGTCGCAGGCGTTCGGACGCTCAGCCGGCCGGGCGGCGGGTGAGGTGGTGGAGTAGTCCACGGGTCACATCCCGCCGTCTCCGCCGGGGCGGGCCGCGATCACGCGGCCACCGCCTCGTACGTCGCAGCGAAGATGTCCGGCTTGCACGGGTAGACGCCCTGGACGCCCCGGATGATCCAGTCCCCGGGCTGCGCGAGCATGTCGCCCTCCAGTGTGCGGATCGCGAGCGTCGTCGCTGCGCCCGAGCCGGACGGGTGGTGGAAGTCGACGCCGGCCCCCATCAGCCAGCCGACGAGCACGCCCGTGGCTGCGAAGTCGCCGGGATCCCACTGCATCGCCGAGATGACAGCGGGCTTCTTGCGGAACTGCTGTGGCCTGTTCACGTTCGGTTCCTCTCTAGACTTGATCAAACGGGCCGGGCGAATGAGAGTCGCCCGGCCCGTCCGCCGGCTACTGCTTCTGGATGTCCGGGATGATCGCCTCGGGTTTGAAGCTCACCCGGTAGTGGTCGACGCTGACGTTCGCCGAGTCGATCTGTTCCGCGAAGTACGTGACGTTGTCGGACAGGCCCAGGAAGTGCTTCTTGTAGGCGTCCTTGCCGATCTTGCACGTGACTTCGAGCTGGTTGCCCTCGTCCTTGATCGAGCACCGGCCTTCGATCACCAGCATGTAGTTCCCGGTGATCCCGTTGTAGAAGACGATGCGCCGGACGATCTCGAAGTTGTCGGCGGCCTTCGACAGGTTCTCGGACGCCACATCGGCGTCGTCGGAGCACGCTGAGGCGCTCGTCGCGAGCAGGGCCACGATGACCGCAGCAACTGCGATGATCCTTCGTTTCACGTCTCGTTCTCCTTCGATGCAAGGGCTTGCCGGACCCGGGCTATCCCGACCCGCTTGGTGTCCTCGTCGATCTCGTGGATCTCCCGCCACGCCGGCGCCGGCCGGTCGTCGGGGTACTGCGGGCAGCGGTGGACGCGGATTACGTCCGTCTCCGCCGGTTCAGGTACGACCGAGAACCACTTCGAAGTGCGCGCCGAGTAGAGCCAGACGAGTGGGGACTGGCACCGTGCGCAGGCTTTGGTGGCGGGCGGGTACTCGATGCTGAAGGTCATGCCGGGCACCGCCGTTCGGGGCGCCGCGCCGGCGCCGCACCCGGATGCCCCTGCCGTTCACAGCCGCGCGGACAGTCCGCCTCGTCGGCGCAGTAGCACGCGGTCATCGCGTGGTGGTCGTGCGTCTCGTGTCCGCCACAGTCCGGCGCCGGCTGATGTTCGTAGCCCGGCAGGCCCAGAGCCTCACGGCACTCGCTCGACCCGTCGGCATGGACCACGAGGAGCCCGGCGCACATCGGGTACGTCAGGATCCGCTCGCGGCGCGGGTCGACGGCGATCCACCGCAGCTCGTACGCGGTCGCCGCACCCCAGCATTTGGCCCGGGTGTGGAACCGCACGGTGATGCCGCCGGGCAGGTCGAGGTTGTC
>Ga0068869_100003145_pt1 | contig 10072 bp, 13 predicted proteins | sample KBSMisM52_FD_64676 | JGI IMG/M metagenome (GOLD analysis project Ga0068869, IMG submission 64676) | Miscanthus rhizosphere microbial communities from Kellogg Biological Station, Michigan, USA - KBS Miscanthus M5-2 | ecosystem: Host-associated > Plants > Roots > Rhizosphere > Soil ... | reverse complement strand
GTCCCCCGATGCCATTGCGACGGCTCGCACCGTCTTTTGCCGGGATACTATATGAGGCGTGTGGGCTAGGACGAGCGCTCTTTCGCGTCCGACAACAAGCCCAGCAACCCCGGCCCAAAGCTCATGGCGGAGCTGGGCGTGGCATCCTGGGCCCCGAACAAGGCGCTGAAAATGCTGTGCTTGGGCTGCCAGTTCATCACGCTTGCCAGCAGCATCTGGATTTCCGCCGATTGGGCATGGGCGACTTGGATGCGGGCGCCCTCTTGTGTGAGAGGCACGGCTGTCTCCGGCATTTGCGCCGCTCCCGGCTCAGGGGACTGCGCCACGCGCACGGTGCCCTCACTGCCCGGCTGGCGCATCGCCCAGTCGTAGATTTCCCGCACAGATTTGGGCGATCCGTCGGCGTGAAAGAAAACCGCCTTGTTCGCCGCCGCCGCTTGCGGGAATTGTGCCGCCGCGCTCGCGCCGGGATCGTTGCCAGCCAGCTTGATCAGTTTGGCGGCCGCGTCGGGACCCAGGAAATGCGCGGCATAAAGCTCGCCGCCGCAGACCTCGCGTCCCAGGCTGGCGCGCAAGCGGCCTTGCGTGGACTTGGCATATTCGCCCGCCATCAAGGCGCAATATTCGGGATCGGTGCGCAGCGCCAATATTTCTTTCTTGGCATCCGCGTCGGCGCGGTAGCGGCCATCCGCCTGTTTGGTGATGGCGTCGGCGAACTTGCCCAATCCGTGCCGCGCACCATGCTCCTTGACCAAGCCCAGCCAGGTCTGGTCGATGAACTGAAACAGGCCGGTGGCCGAGGACGCGCTGGATGTGGCGTTGGGCTTGAGGCTGGATTCCCGCATGGCGGTGCCGAGCAAATAATGGAAATCCGAGCCCGTCGCGCTGGCGGCCCTTTGCAGGGCTGCGACGACGCGGTCTGCGCCCGATACGGCTTCTGCCTGCATCGTGTCTCCAAATGCTTCGCAAGCGTCGACGCGCTTGCGCGCGCTTGGCCCGACGCTCGCTTTTGCCCCTTTATGGTTAACTATTGCTTAATGGGCGCCGTGCTCGGGCTGCGGATGGCAAAGACATTCGCCAGGTGTTGCAGCCACTTTTGCGGATGAAATGCGGATATCAGCGGCTTGGTGGGCCGGATTCCGCGCCCGAACTGCCGCGCCGTCCGCGGCTCCAACCGATAGACCAGCGTGTCGCCCCGCCACACTTCGCCCCCTTCGCCCTTGCGGAGGAATTTCTGCGCCAGAATAATCGCCACCACGTCATTGCGGCATTCCGCAATCAACACCAGCGACGTGCGATGCCGGTCTTTGTGGATCCTGATCTCGTACGATAGGACGCACCGAACCCCTGTCACATCTTCACTGTCCATGACGCTCCTTAGACCAGGCAATGCTGGTGGGATGGCAAGCTCACTGATTCCGGTGTCACTAGCGTTACGGTTCGGCCAAGGATTTGAATGCGGCCTTCCGCCTGTAACTGTTTGATGACCCTGTTCACATGCGCCGTGCTGAGGCCAAGGATATTTCCAAGAGTCGCCTGGGACAGCGGGAAGTCGAACGTCCAGTCCCAAGCCAGTTCCACGGCCTCAAGCCTTTCGTAGGTTTCCCGGAAGAAATCTTCTATGCGTTCGGATGCGCCAAAATGGCATGTCCGAATGCACTGCCGGACCAGGTGGCGGAATTCCAACGGCTCACCGGTATTGTCCCACTCCGTGATCAGGCTCACCGGCGTGAGAGCGACACCGGAACATAAGCGGCCGTCCAATATCGCCCCAATCCTGTCGCCGGGAAGGAGAACGCCGATCAAGCTGTCCCCCGGGAATCCGGGCTTTCCCAGGCCTACCCAGCCACTCAGCACGATGTCGTCACAGTTAAGGATTGCCGTCGTCAAATAAGCGCCTGCCGGAAAATGCCGGATTGCTTCCGGCGGATCTTGCGGCGCGGGCCTATCCACTTCCTGCGAATCGATTGGATCGCAAACCCCGCCCCTGTAGTTGTCCGTCATGTGCGTGGTGTTTATCTGGTTCCCGGGCCCATCAACGAGGGAACCGGCGAATTAGTTCCTTGTCTTCGCAATAATCAAGCCCGCTAGTATCGTCATTTGATAAGTCAGGAACCGAGCCGGTTGCCCGCGCCGCTCTTCGCGATTCCTCCGGGTAGGGAGCAATCGGCCGTCCTTGCTGGTGTCCCCAGCGCACAAATCAAAAGTGACATTTGTCATCGGGGCCTCTGCCAACGAAGTCCACGCTGTCACGGCAATTTACAAACTTCCAGCGTGTACAGACTAAGCCCACATTACGCGCAAAAAATCCGCGCGCAGAAAAGTTGGCGCGCTTCTTGCCTTGTTCCGTCTCAAGGGGTGACTTCCGACGCCGATGGCGTCACCAGGAGACGCGTGATGCGCACCGCAAGAAAAGCATTTGTTATGACCGCAGCTGCTTCCGTTTTCGGTTTAGCTTTGAGCGGTTCCGCCATGGCTGCCCCCATCACCGGCTCCGACGCTGTCACGGCATCGGTATCAAGCAGCACGCCGTCCGGCAATATTGGCGCCGCCACCTCGTTCGGCCTGGGAAGCAACCTTCAGACGTTTTCGCCGAGTGTGCTGGGCACAGGATCCTTCGCCGTGATTCCCATCGGTACAACGGTGACGCTTGCGGGTACCACCTTCAATTTGGGCAATGTCTCGACCTTTGGGTTCACAAGCCCGACCGTGGGGACATTCACGCCGGGGGCCCTCAGCCTCTCCAATCAAACCGCGACCAGCTTGAATGTGACCATCACGGGCGCTTTCGCTCCCGGCTCACTATTTCTTGGCGATACCGCTCCGAATGGCGTAACCGAGACCCTGTTCTTTACGCAATCGGCGGCAGGCGGTCCGATCTCCCTCACCGGCACATTCGCGGCCAACGTTCCCGAGCCGCTGCCCATCGGCATGATCGGCGCCGGCCTGGCTGGAATATGGTCGCTTCGTTTTCGGCGGAAAGCAGTCAAAAAGGCATAACGACATATCAATCGCGCGTCCCCAGGGCCGCTCGCAAGCGCGGCTCTGGAGTCGTATCAACGCGATCGGGATATCCGCGAACGCCAATCAGTTTGAAGGCTCCTGTGGGATGACCAGGGCGAAGCTTTCCTCCGCAAGTTTTCGGTCGTCCACCCACAATTGAATGGTCCACTTGCCGGGCACCAATTCCCAAGGCTCGTCGACGTCATAGCCAGCGAATATGCCGGACATTCCGATTCGATACACGGCCGAGAAGGAGTGGTCGTGAAGAAGGCCCGTTTTCGGGCTGGTGATGCCTTGCGGAGGAAATAGCGTCACCTGCCTGATCGTGACGCGGGCGTCCTCCGGCCTTCCCAGGATCATGTAGCGAAAGCCGAATTTGATTCCGGGATGGGCTCTTATCGTCCTGGTGGCCGCGATGTATTGGATGTTGTTGACGGTGTTGTGGGTCAGCCCTTTGTCGTTCGTCACGCTGGCGGTTTTGTTGGCCGTATAGATTCCATAATCCGTCACTTCGAGTTGCTCGACAGTGCCCGGTACGGGCTTCGCCTTGGCCGTCGGAGCGCCGGCAGTCTGAGCATAGGCGCTCAGGGCGCAAAGCCAGACGAGCGGGACCGCAATGGTCCCTTTGGCAAAGAGGTTTGTCCGCACGTCGGCCCCGAATGCGATTTTCACAATCAGTTCCACAATGCGCTCGGCCCGCATTGGTGCCCGGTTCGCCATCCTTTATTTCGATTTGCGGCCGGCTTCCTCGATCAAGCTCATGATCCTATGCCAGCGGATCGCGGCATCGCGGTTACCCGCGCCGGTTTCGAGCCGCACCATCTCGATCGCCTTGCCGGCGGCGGCAGGCCCGAATATTTGGATCATGGATTGCGCCAGCAATGCGGGGTCTTGATCCCATCGAAAGGGACCTTTTTGCGCCGGCTTGCCGCGTGCTTTGCGAGGCTGAATATCTGGCATATCCACGCTCGAAATGAAAACTTACAGCAGGACAGCCGGAAGGCAGGTGGTATTGGGGAACCTGCCTTCCGGCTTGGTTGGTCGTGCAACCACAAAGTCCCGAGACGGGTTTGATCCGGGCTTTGCTGAGAGTGCATCCGGTCGAAGGTCCGGCCCCCTCAAGCGCCAGCCTGCTCTCTCATCCCGGATCGCCGCAATTACGGTTGTTAAGCATCCCTTCTATTTGCCCGGACATAGCGCCCCTTTTTGCCTAGTTTTTCGCGCTAGCTGCCGCCGGTGCAATCGGTCGGAGGCCTCAGTCCCCGCTCGGCCCGCCACTGGTCGGCCTGGACCTGCGTCCAGCCCGCCGGCCAGGCGATGTCGGTGCCGTTGCTGAGGATTTTTGGCGTTGTGTACCTGTGGCATTCACAGAAAATATCCAAGTACGTCAAATTGGGGTCGGCGCACTCGATGCCGCTGTCCGCCTCCAGACAGCCGGGCTCGTGAGCTTCTGTGTCAGGAATTTTCAAGATTGTGAGCATGGCATGGTCCGTTGTTCTGCCCCCAGTATGGCAATCATTTGTTTGGCCATTCGTTCCACGCCGTGCGGTTGGGGACGCCCGCTGTCTGCTCATTGTGAGCAAGCGCGTTCTTATTCGTCGCAATCGCCGATGATCGCGGGCGGCGCGTCGTCAACCGGTTTGCGTTTTGGGATTGGCCGCGGAAATCCTGGCCTTCAATTGCCGCGACAAATGCCTACCGCTCAATTGCGACAACTCCCGCAAGGAAAAGCCTTCGTGGGTCATCACCGCACGGATTTCGCTGACCCTTGCATATTTGCCGCTGTCGGCGAGCTCGAAGGCACGCGACAAGAATTCGTTGGTCGACATCGCGGCAACGCTAGTCGGCCCTTTCGGCTTCCTCCACGTTTTGGTGGCGTCAATGTTAACAGCCGGCGGCGCCATGAATTCAGTGACTGGATGGCGCCATTCGCGATGCCGTTTCCAGCACCTCGCGATGGTCGGAGCGGGAAACTTGGCGGCAGCACTCGGCGCAGGTGCGGCACGCCCGGACGCAATCCTCCATTTCTCCCAGCGCCTCGCAATCCTTTTCGCACGTCTCGCAGACTTCGGCGCACAGGGCGGCAAAACGGTTGTGGAATTGGCTCTTGCGGCCCAGGGCGTCGGCGGTAAAAGCACAAAGCGCCGCGCAATCGAGCATCAGGCGCAAATGCTGCGGCCGCGCATGCTCGTCTCCCAGTTCCAGGCAATGGGTCAGCGCCATGGAAGAGCACAAGGCATGGCAATTCTGCAGCGCTTCGATCGCCCCGCAAGTCTGCCGGCTCAGATTGTTCATGATGTCCTCGCTGGGCCCCAATTCACAACTACCCACGGCAGCAACAGTTCCCGGCGCGAGGCTGTCAGGCGACACCCCGGGTCAAAACGCGGCGAGACCCGCCCAGGGCCGGCAAAAGGGCAGCCAACCGGTTGATCGCCCAGGCCAGCAGCAAGGCGGCAAAGAGCAAGGGGAAAGCCCAGGACAAATTTTGTACCGAGCCCGCGGCGATCCAAGCGGAGGCCAGGTTGAAAATCGCGAAATGCGAGGCATAGAGCGGATAGGACAAATTTCCCAAGCTGGCGTAAAGGGCGGGAAGCGGGCGTTCACCGCGAACAAGCAGGGCGACGCTCGCGGGCGCCAGCACAAGCGCGGCGATGCACTCAAAGCCCGGCGTGGGCGCTTGGGTCGGGACCAGGCAGACGAGAATCCACAAGGCGTAAATCACTCTGGGATTGATCGACGGCAACCATTCCAACAGGCCGCGCCGATGGATCCGCAACAGCAGGACGCCGGCAAAAAAGCCAATCAGCGCCCGCACGAGGCTGGGCAGGAATTCCAAGGGAATGGTGAGGTCCCACAGTTTCTTTCCAAAAAGCACATGCACCGCCAGGCCGGCCGACAGCACGGCCCATAACAGCACCAGCTGCCGTGTCCCGGCGCGGCAGAACCAACGGCCGTATAAAAGATTCACGATCCATTCCGCCTGAAGCGACCAGAGCGGCGGATTGATGGGAAAAGCGCGCGGCCAATGGGAAAAGGCCGCGGCGACGGGTGACAAGGCAATCGGGATCAGCAACAGGCCATACACAAGCGCGATGGTCAGCGCGCCAGGGCCCAGGCCCGCGACATTCAAATTGCCGGTGAGATACAGGATTGCAAAGGAAACCGCGACCGCGAGCGTGCCCAGCACTTGCACCGGCAGCAGTCTTGCCGCGCGCCAAGCCAGAAAATCGAAAAACCCGTCCCGGGACTGCAGTCGGTCTTCATACTTGTGGGCAATAACGAAGCCCGACAGGACAAAGAACACATCCACGCTGAGCCAGCCGTGCTTGACCAGCAGGCCCGTTCCCAGCACGTAATCGAAATGCATCAGCGCGACCAATACGGCGCACAGGCCGCGCATGCCATCGAGGGCCTGATAGCGGCTCTGTTTTGTTTCCGAATGTTCTCGCAAAGCGGACATGTGCAGGGTGGATCGCTCCAGACCGGCCTGGATCCGCAAGTCCAACAGTTTTGCTTGAAGGTACCGCCAACAACATTGGTTGCATTGCAAGCATTCAGACTTTGTTAGGCATGTTCCTTGCCGCCCGCCGCCAGCGCCAGCGGCGCTTGCGCCGGATTCGGCCATGGCACCGGATTGCTGTGGCTCCACACCGGCCCTGGCCAGGCGGGATCGCCCTTGCGCCGGCCGATCACATGGACATGCAGTTGCGGCACCATATTGCCCAGATTACCGACATTGAGCTTCTCGACCCCCGGCAAAGTGCGGATCAGGTTGGACAGTTTCACGATCTCCGCCATCAATTGGTTTTGGTCCGCCGCGCTCAAGTCGCACATCTCGATCACGCGTGTGCGGCGCGGCACCAGCAGCCCCCAGTGATAGCGGGAGTCGTTGTAGAGAAAGACCCGGCTCAACGGCCAATCGGCCAGCACATGGGTCAAGGATTGGATCACTGGATCTACCGTGAATTCCGTCATTGCGTCTCTCCAGAAAATCTTCGCGGATCGAAATCGGGCACAATTTGGCCCTTGCCCAGGACGATGTCTGCCATTTCCTGGGCGATGGCCGGAGTAAAGAGAATGCCGTTGCGGTATTGGCCGCCCGCCACAAACACGCCGGCCATCGCCGCCGGCCCCAGCATGGGTAGGCCGTCCGGGCTTTTGGGACGCAGGCCCGCCCAATGGTCGGCGAGCGTCCAGCGCTCCAGCGAGGGCATCAGCCTTTTGGCTGCACTCCAGAGCTGATCGCGCGCTTGCGGCGTCGGCTTGGTATCGAAGCCCTCGTCCTGCACGGTGGCGCCGATCAACAGCCTGCCGCGCTCACCCCGATGGGGACGCGGCACGCAGTAAACCCCTTCGCCCCAAACCACCGGCACGGGAAGGACCTGGTCGGGGGGCGGCGCCAGCATGATGACCTCGCCCTTGACCGGCTGAACCGGGATGTCATCCAGCAATCCGCTCCAAGCCCCGGCGGCAACCACCACCGCATCGGCCTCATAGCGGCCATAGGGAGTCAGCACCGCCGGCCCTGGCTCCAGCCGCACCGCGGCCTCATTGGCATTGAGCAGGCCACCGGCTTTCAGAAAGGCGATGGCCAGCGCTTCGCCCAAAGCGCGGTTGTCGACATGGGCTTCATGGGGGGACCACAACCCGCCGACGCTTTCGCCCAACAAGGGAACCAGGGCGCGAGCCTGGCGCGCATCCAGGATGCGCAAGTCTCCCGCCGCGCGCGCTTGCATTGCTGCAAGTTCGGCGGCGTCCGCCGCCAGCAGCAAAGCCCCCACTCGGCTGAGGAACACACTGCGGCCGCTGGCGGCTTCCAGTTCGGCGGCAAAGACCGGCCATAGATGGCTCGCCCTGAGCGCCAAAGCGCGCTCGGCTTCGGCTGCTTCCTCCAGCTCGGCGGTCATTGCCAGCATGCCCGCCGCCGCCCAGCTCGCGCCTGCCGCGGGCTGGGCGCGTTCCAGGATGGTGACCTCAGCGCCGGCCTGCAAAAGCCGCCATCCGATGCCCAGTCCGGCCACGCCTGCGCCGATGATGACGACCTTCAAGCCGGCCCCTCCCCCGCTGGAACAATGACTGTTCTGCCAATGAGATAGGACAAGAGGCTAAAGCGATATCTTAGAGCCATTGCGGTCTGAAACGGCTTGGTGACACGGAAAACATGCCGCATGGAAAAAGCTTATGGGAGAATTGAGCCATGCGCTTCTATAGCGGCTGTTCCCTGCTCGCGCACCACCCTCTGTGCTGTAACGGACCCGCGCCCCCTGCGTATTATGAAAGCAATTCGACACGAGGTTTGACATGGAAAAGGCGCTGTTTGGGGCGGGCTGCTTCTGGGGGGTGGAGGATTTCTTCCGCCAGGTTCCCGGGGTGAGCGACGCCGTCTCCGGCTATGCCGGCGGGACGACCGAGAACCCGACCTACAAACAGGTCTGCCACGACGAGACCTATCATGCCGAGGTGGTCGAGGTGACGTTCGACCCGGCCAAAGTGTCCTACCGCACTCTGGTCGAGCTGTTTTTCCGCATGCACAACCCCACGCAGAAGAACCGCCAAGGACCGGACGTGGGCACCCAGTACCGTTCGGTGATCTTCATCCATGGTGACGAGCAAGCCCGCATTGCCCAAGAAGAGAAGGCCAAGGTCGAAGCATCGGGAAAGTGGAAGCAGCCGGTGGTGACCCAGATCGAGCCCGCCCCCACCTTCTGGAAGGCCGAGGACTATCACCAGCGCTATTTCGAGAAGCATGGCGGGCACTGCCATGTGAGCTATGCGGAGCTGGTTGAGTGAGGAGTGGTTCGCGTAAGCGAACGAAATGGTCCAGTGGACCATTTCGAGCGACGAACGCCGCGAGCTTAGGCGAGCGGCTGGACGCTCGGTAGCTATTTCCCCGCCGCGCCCCGCACCGTGAATCCCACCGCAAGGGTGACGCCATCCGACAGGTGCAACAGCACCGGCACCCTGGTGCCGATCTTCATCTTGGGCTGATCGCACATCAGGTGATAGCCGCCGGGCGCGAAATTCACGACGCCGCGGGCCGGCAGCTTGACGCTGTCCACCATGTCCATTCCGCTCATGCCGCCCTTGTTCGAGGATTGATGGATCATCACCATGCCGCAGGCCTCCGACGACACGCGGATGATCGAGACATCGCGGCCGGTATTGTTCTGGGCGGTGAAATAGCCGCCCGCCGGCAGCTTGCCGGGGAGGGCCCGAAACCAGGGATCGTTGATGTCGATGGGCGCGGCGATCGCCGGTGCCGTCATCGCCAGCAAGGCCAAGAGGCTAAACCGCTTCACGTTCTGCTCTCTCCTCATTCAGCCTCATGGTCACCAGGACCACGATCATGGCGGCAAAGCTGGTCAGGGTGCCGGGCAGCCAGATGATCAGCCCGCCATAATGCTGGTCGTTCAGCGCGGTCATGTCTAGCACGCGGCCGCAGATGGTATAGACGGGATAAATGTCGCGCTCGGTGAGCGACAGGATGGAACCCAGCACCATCTGGGGCAATTCGATCACCAGGATCAGCAGGGCCCGCATCAGGTGCGACAGCCGCGCCGGCGGCTTGGCGCGGGAATCCAGGATCAGCGACCAGAACATCACGCCATTGACGGCCATGGTCCAGTTCATGATCTCGTAGAGATTGGCATCCAACATCACCCGGGTATGGATCTGGGGGATCAGCCAGAAATACAGCAAGCCCACGAACAAAAACGGCGCCATCACCGGATGCTGCAGGAAAGCGAGCGTTGTCCGTACCGGGCGCGCCGCGATGACGGGTTTGAGGAACCCCGGCAGGCCGGCCCACAGCACCGGCCCGCTCATGCCCAAGGCAATCAGGAAGGCGCCGGCATGATGCAGCACGAAATGCGCCCAGCGATGCACGAAGAACATGTGCTGGGCGTAATAGTCGATGCGGGTTTGCAGCACGATATAGAAGCTGGCGACGCCCAGCACAAAACAGATCAGCCGCCAAGGCGGGGGATGCCGGTCATTGGGCAGGATCTTCAGCCCACGGACGAACCAGGCCAAGCTAAGCACCGTCGCCAGATATTGCGGCCAGGAAAAT
>Ga0068869_100003144_pt1 | contig 10073 bp, 11 predicted proteins | sample KBSMisM52_FD_64676 | JGI IMG/M metagenome (GOLD analysis project Ga0068869, IMG submission 64676) | Miscanthus rhizosphere microbial communities from Kellogg Biological Station, Michigan, USA - KBS Miscanthus M5-2 | ecosystem: Host-associated > Plants > Roots > Rhizosphere > Soil ... | reverse complement strand
CCCCCGGGGGCGGATTCCGCTCGCTTTCGATGGAGAACGAAGGCTCGGATGTCGCCCGCGCGCTTGCTGCAAGAGGCATAGCCGCATTCGTTCTCAAATACCGTCTCATCCCGACGTCGCCCGAACCGGCAGCATTCGAACGTTCGATGGCGGAGCTCTTCGCCGGCGCGGGCCGATCGCGTAACCAGCCGATCACGGACCCGGCTGGCCCTTCGCTTGCTCCTCAGCTCGCCGACGCGCGTGCTGCATTTACGCTGATCCGCAAGCGCTCCGCAGAGTGGCACGTCGATCCCGCGCGCATCGGGATGGTCGGTTTTTCCGCCGGCGCCATGCTCACGCTGCAAACCGCGCTCCAGTCGCGCGACACAAAGCCTGCCTTCATCGGAATGATTTACGGGCCGCTCGAGCCGGTGACTGTGCCGCCTGATGCCCCGCCGATGTTCGTCGCGCTCGCCGCCGACGATCCGATCTTCGGCGGGAGGGGAACGGGTCTGGTCCAAAGCTGGATAGCGGCGAAGCGCCCGGTAGAATTTCACCTCTACGAGCAGGGTGGACACGGCTTCGGCATGTACCAGAAGGGAACGTCGAGCACGGGCTGGTTTGATGCCTTCATGCGGTGGCTCGGCATGCATGGGCTGCTGAGGCCCGCGCGTTAGGCGCTCTCGACGGACAGCTGTTCGGGAGCGAGCGCTTGGGTCGGCCGCGCGCCCCATAGCGCGTAGAAGAGCACGTATAGCTCGCACAGTGCGGTCAAGACGAACGCCCAGTGCAGGCCGAAAAGGTCAGCCACCTTGCCGTTCACGACCACCAAGCCACCGCCTGCAATTGCCCAGATAAGCCATCCCGAGCCTTCTTCGGTCAGCGGCCCGAGCCCCCGGATCGCCAGCGCGAAGATTGTCGGAAACATGATCGAAGTGAACAAGCCGACACTGATGAGGGCGTACATCGCCGTCGGACCGTGCGCGAACGTCGCCACAAGGGATGCGATAACGCCCCCAAAGGCGAAGAGCGCGAGCACCTTCTCGGGGGCGATTGCCCGCATGATGAAGGCGCCCGCGAAGCGTCCCACCATCATGCCGCCCCAGAAGAAGGTCAGAAAGAAAGCCGCCTCTTCATGCGTGATGTTCGCTACCGTGGGCTGCGAAGCGAAGTTGATGAACAGGCTGCCGACGCTGATTTCCGCCCAGACGCAGGCGGCAATGCCGCCGCAGCCGAGGATCAGGTTGCGATGGTTCCAAAGCGACAGGTGCCTGCGCTGCTCGGCCGCAATGCGGCGCGTCGTTGAGCCGAGCTCCGGGAGTGTTGCAAAGGCGATCATCAGCGCCAGGATCGCGAGAACGCCGGCGACGAGCAGATAAGGGAGCTCGGTCGCCTGCGCATCCGCCATGCGTTGCGCGTGCGTGAGCTGCACGCCTTCGCCGGAGGTGCCGCCGACGGTTCGCGCAAGTATCAGATATTTGCCGAATATGATCGCGAGGACATCGCCGGCAGTGTTGAACGCCTGAACGAGTGTCAGACGCGATTCCGAGGTCTCGGCCGGCCCGATAACGGCCACGTAGGGGTTGGCCGCGACCTGCAACAACGCGATCCCCGACGATACGATGAACATTGCGGCGACAGTCACCCAGTAAGATGGAATGCTTGCCGCGAGAACCATGCCGAGCGAGCCGACAGTCATCACCGCGAGGCCGGTCGTGAGCGCCCGTTGATAGCCGATCCGCTCGATGAGAAACGCCGCGGGAATGGAGGCGACTAGATAGCCGATGAACCAGATCCATTCAGTCAACGTCGTCTGGAAATAATTGAGCTCGAACACGCTCCGGAGATGCGGGAGCAATGTTCCGTTGATGACGCTGATGAAGCCCCACATGAAGAACAGCGTGGCAAGCAGCGCCAGCGCGGGTCCGTAGCGTTGCGCCGAAGGTTCTTTCGCCGCTGCGGCCGAGACTGCCCGATCCGACATCGCCCGATTCTCCCCTCGCCCGATTCGATGCGTCAATAAGTCGGACTATGGCTTGGCGCGCAAGTGCGGCTATTCGTGAACACCGATGGGCATGCTTCGTCTGCTGCAACACCGTGCCGACAACGGGACGCGATCTGTGATCGCCGATGACGGCCGATCTGCACGTTTCGTGAAGGGCGTGGCCTCGACACGCGAGCTTGCGCATTGCGCATTAGACGCTGGGGTAGACATCATCGAAATGACCGCTCGTTGCGGTTTCGGAGCGGAGGTCGATCCCGAAGCGGAGCTATCCGCCGGCACGATTATCGCGCCAATCGATCACGACGACCCGGCTCACCTGATGATGTCCGGCACCGGCCTCACGCATCTGGGCTCCGCCGACGCCCGCGACCGGATGCACCGGACGGCGGCATCCGAAAAGCAGACGGATTCGATGCGCATATTCCTGGAAGGAATGGAGGGCGGAAAGCCAACGGCAGGAGCGGTCGGTTGCCAGCCTGAGTGGTTTTACAAGGGAGACGGCTCGCAGCTCGTCGGACCGGGCGAGCCGCTCGTTATGCCTGACTTTGCGTCAGACGGCGGCGAGGAGCCGGAGCTCGCAGGAGTCTATCTAATCGATAACCGAGGTACGCCATGCCGCCTGGGTCTCTGCCTTGCCAATGAGTTCAGCGACCACGTCACGGAGCGGCATAATTATCTATGGCTCGCCCATTCCAAGCTCAGGCAGGCGGCGCTCGGCCCCGAGCTGCTCGTCGGACCGCCGCCGGATCGTGTGGAAGGGACAAGCCGCATCCGTCGCGGCGGATCGGTGGTCTGGGAAAAGCCATTTCTCTCTGGCGAAGCGAACATGTCGCACAGCCTTGCGAACCTGGAATGGCACCAGTTCAAATATCCGCAGTTCCGGCGGCCAGGCGATGTGCATGTACACTTCTTCGGAACCGCGACCCTGTCGTTCAGCGACGGCTTCAATACTCAGCTGGGAGACGAGTTTGAGATTGAGGCGCATCCGTTCATGCTACCACTGCGCAACCGGCTCGTGAGGTCGGAAGCGACGCAGCCTAAGATCCGCGTTCTTTAAGAAGGGGGCGTCCCATGCATTGGGTGAAACAAGCGGCCGGATTGATCTGTGCCGGGACACTGGCGGGGGCGGCGAACGCAGCGACCGCGCGGCGCGAATCTTTCGGAACCTTGCCCGACGGAACAGCGATTGAGTCCGTGGTGCTCTCGGGCACGAACGGTGTGAGCGCTCGGATCATGACGCTTGGGGCCACCTTGCAGTCACTCAGCGGGCCGGACCGGTCAGGCAAGATTGCCGACGTCACGCTCGGCTACGACGATGCCCGAAGCTACGTCGAGCGTCCCAATTACTGGGGGCAGACGATCGGCCGCTTCGCCAACCGGATCGCGGGGGGCCGGTTCGCGCTCGACGGCAGGACGTACCAGCTGACCCAGAACGACAAAGCGAACTCGTTGCATGGCGGAACCGTCGGGTTCGACAAGCGCGTGTGGCAGATTGTCGAGGTCAGCGATGCTGGCGGCCTTGCAAAGGTATCGCTGCGGCTTGTCAGTCCGGCTGGTGACCAGGGCTATCCCGGCACTCTCTCCGTCACGACGACATATACGCTGGAGGATCAAGGTTCACTGACGATCGATTATGTCGCAAGCACCGATGCGCCGACGATCGTCAACCTGACAAACCACGCACTATTCAATCTTGCCGGCGAAGGCGCTCCCGGAGGTGTATTGACCCACCGTCTGACGATCCCCGCACATCGCTACATGCCGGTCAACGCGGCGCTCATTCCAACAGGGGAATTGAAGAGGGTTTCCGGAAGGCCCTTTGACCTCACGAGTGGCCGAGTTCTCGACGACGTTGTGCGCGACGGGCGCGATCCGCAGATCGTTACCGGCCGAGGCATCGACCACAATTTCGTAATCGACTCGGGCAAGACCGCTCAACCCAAGATCATGGCTCGCCTCGAAGATCCTCGCTCGGGTCGCGAGCTCGAGGTTTTGTCGGACCAGCCTGGTCTTCAGGTCTACACTGGAAACTTCCTCGACGGGACACTAATCGGCAAGCACGGTCACCTCTATCGTATGGGCGACGGAATTGCGCTCGAACCGCAACTCTTTCCTGACACACCCAACCAGCCCGCATTCGGATCAGCGAGGGTCGATCCGGGAAAGCCCTATCACCACCGCATGATCTATCGCCTATCGGTGGAGCGCTGAGAATCCGCCTTACATCGAGCTCAGATCTTGGAAGCTAATGTCTGCTTTGGGTGGAAAGCGGACATTAGCACCCATATGCTGAGACAGTGTGAGCGTCGTGGATGGCGACCGATGAGCTATCGAGATAGAGTTCCGTTGGGCCGACCCGCTGTAAGTGAAATCTACGCAGCGATGACGCACGGCGAGCGCGTCTTGTTCTGGACGGCGATTGTGAACTTTCTCGTGTTTGTTGCTATCGCCGTTCCGCTAGGCGGGGACGCGATCAATGGGACATCTCGCGATGGTCACTATTACCTCATGCAGCACGGCATCTATACCGAAGTCAGCCGGCCGGTCTTCATCTACAGCGCGATCCACACACTGAGCCTCCTTATAACCCACCCCGTTGGCATCGTCGTGGCACTTAGGGCTTGGTTCCGAGTGAGGAACTAGACCGACGGTAATGTCCGCAATGGGTGGAAAGCGGACATTACGCTTGTCCTTTGTGAAGTCGTCTTTCCACCACCGGGGCATTAGCCCAAGACGCTTTCCGTTTCGCGTGAGCCAAGTCTGGATGCACGACATTTCCCCATCGGAGGGATCCGCACCATCAAGATAAAGGCGCGCCAGCGCCAAACCTTCCTCGCGCCGGGTATCCAGACGCAACTGTCGAATCCCACATATGTCGGCAGCGGCGACCGCCTCCAGAACACTGTTGAGCGGCCCAGCCGCAAGCGGTGATTGAGGCACGCCCGCGGCAGGGGGCGGCTCAGATATGAAACCGATCCTAATTCCAGACCTGCTTGCCCAATCCATGATGCACTTAAACGTCGGAAAGAAGCCGTCAAAGTTTCCGTTCGGAGTGATGTCAGCATGCCGGTGCCCGGCAGCATCGGTCGTCCAAACAAGCTGATCAGGCTTCAATCCACAGCGCACCGCTTGCTGTCGAATCAGGTCATCCGAGGTGACTGGCGCAGCAAACCAAAGCAGGATCGGAATGATTACCACCCACGCATTCTGATCTTGCAGCGAAATGTCCGCAATGGGTGGAAAGCGGACATTAACGAGGGCATGTTGGCCTCGTGAAAGAAGGCTTTAACAAGATTGCCGCTGATAGCTGGTGGCTTCTTTGCAATGCCATCGGCGCAGCTGCCTATCTGTGGCTCTCCTCTCAAATATGGATTGAACCGGAGCTCCGTGGCCAAGACGTGGCACGTTCTGGAGACGCAATGCTTTGGGCCACTACGGCCCTCCCCGTCCTAGTCGTCTCCATACTTGCGAACCTTGTTTGGTTCATCCGACGCGCCGGGCAGGGTCGAACTCGGCAGACATTGATGCTCGTAGCGCTGCTCTGGACACTGGTTCTCTGCGCGAGCCGCTGGCTGTCCTAGTGTCCGCAGTGGGTGGAAAGCGGACCCTAACGGCCCTTCTCTCCCGGTGCGCCGCCCAGCTGGGCATAACAGGTCTGTATCGCTTTCTGGACCTTCTCGTTAACGCTGCGATCATTGTCGCTGCCGCCCATCGGCGTCGCTAGGATCCTTTGCTCGGTGCAATCGCATAGACGCTGAAGGTGCTGGCGCATCGCCTGGTTGGGAGCTTTATCCAACCCCTTGAGACAGTCCTTCTTCACGTCGGTCGCAACGTATCGGACAAAGTCTGGATTATTGGTTTGATCCGAACATGCCGCGGACGGAGCAGCGAGGATCGCTAGTGCTAGGATGCCCTTCATCATCGGCGGAGTGTAGCATTTTGGGTTACCGATCCAAGAAATGGCGTGGTCGTGGCCGATCAGGCTAATGTCCGCAATGGGTCGAAAACGGACACTAGCCCGAATCGGACGAGCGACCGTCACGGATCAGCCAAACATAGAGGTTCGATGGATTGCGCCACGTCCAAAACGGACGGATGAATTCTTTCGCAATTCGCCGCGGCCCCGAGGGGATTCCGCCCGGGATGAACGAATAAAGATCAAGAAGCGATGGCTTCACTTCCTCGAGACCCAGCCGAGAAGCGAGATCGAGAAGGGAGCCGCGGCTGAAACTATTGATATGTTCCAGTGGCTGCACCGGCATGATTTTCTCGTAGCGACTTTCGCCGGACGTCATGCTCGCAAGGATCGCCCGTGCGCGCCCGGCATCGGGGAGAGACAGTTTCAAAACCCCGTCAAGCGACCGGATAAGCCGCTTCAGAAGCCTCGCCGGCTCGGGGACATGTTCCAATACTTGCTCAAGGTTGATTACGTCGAAGCGGTGACGTGAAATCTCGTCATCCGAAATCATGGTCACGCCTTGCGTTGAAACCCATGCCGCGCGGTCCTGCGCGAGCTCGGTCGCGTAGGCATCATGACCGAGTCTCGACGCGATGATGGACCAAAGGCCCCATCCGGTGCCGTAATCGAGCACCTTGAGTTTCGGTTTCTTGAGGAACGATGACAGGGCCATCAGTTCGTGGGCGTCGCGGGATCCCTTCCAGTCCTTGATGTCGGCCTGGAAAGTCGGGATCTTGTCAGGGGGGTCGTCTGCTACGAGGTCGTTGTAGATGAAGCGCATCATTTCCGCGTCGCCGATGTGTCGCTGAAAAATGAGACCGCAACGGAGGCAGCAATCGGCTTGGTAAAAGCCGTCCAGGCCACTGGGGTCGAATTTGTAGAACTGCCGGATGAAGTCACCCACCGCTCCTTCTGAGAAGCGACTTCTCAGGAGAGTGACTGCGTTCGACGGTCCGGCTGTCCCGCAACCCGGGCATCTTTCACGTTCGACAAACCGCATGGCAGCCTATGGATAAGCGAACCGCTATTGTCCGCAATGGGTCGATCGTACCCGCAAGATTGGAAAGCGGACGTTAGCTCGCACGACTCGTATCAGGTAACGATCAAGTCTAGAGGTGCCGTGGGGCTCGGACATCGGCCTCGTAGTCAAGGCTCAGCGAGACCTTGCGAGTTATTATGATGCCGGGCTCCGCAGATGGGCGAAGATACGATGTCGCGAAGTTCCTTATGGGTTGGCCTCGATGTGGGTGCCGACGAGATGACGGTCTGCGAAACGGACGATCAAGGTAAAGTGATCGTCGAGCAATTGATCCCGACGAAGGCGACCGCACTTCACGCACTTCTGAAACGAGAGAGGCGCCGGATAAAACTAATCGGGCTGGAAAGCGGCACCTTTGGAATAGCGCTCGCCCGATCGCTCCGGAAACTTCGGTATCCAGTGGCAGTGTTCGAAGCCAGACAAGCGAGCAAGTTCCTCGCGATCCGTCAGAACAAGACGGACAAGAATGATGCCCGAGGCTTAGCCGACATCGCACGCCTTGGGCGGGACTCCGTGTCGGAGATTCGCGTCAAAAGCCCCGAATGCCAGCGTCTTCGCTCGATGTTGGTCACTCGTCAGAAGATCGTGCAGATTCGAACCACGGTGGAAGGAACGATGCGTTCGCTTTTCCGCCTGAACGGAGGCAAACTAAAAAGTGCTTCTTCAGTTGCCACTCTCCGGAGGAATGCGGCCGAGGAGATCAAGCGTCTCCGTAGGTTCGAAAAGATTGACCTTACCGAAGATATCGAGCCGCTCCTCGCACTAAGCGTAGCGACGCGCGCATATGTGGAATCTCTGGATAAGAAGCTGGGCAAAAGGGCTGAGGACGACCCTGTTTGCCGTCGATTCCTTGAGATACCCGGAGTTGGCCCGATCACCGCACTAAGTTTTTTTTGCGCGGTCGAAGACCCCGCCCGATTTCGCCGCAATGCCGATGTCGGCGCCTTTTTAGGCCTCGTTCCGATGGTTCGACAGTCAGGCCAAAACGTCGCCAGGCTTCACATCAGCAAAATGGGCGACAGGATGACCAGAACGTACCTCACAACGGCAGCTCAGCAGCATCTTAGGCATGGGAAATCCTCGCTGACCGCCTGGGGCGCAGGTCTTTCCGAGCGGCTTAGAAAGGGAGCTGTGCAAGTCGCCGTTGCGCGAAAGCTCGCTGTGACCATGCTCGCAATGTGGAAGTCAGGGGAGCGCTATGATCCATATCGCGGTGCATCCCCAGCGGACGTTGCAGTGGAGGCTGAACCATCAGTCGTCACCTAACTCCGCTGTGGAGCGGCGGGCTGGGAAACCGCCACCACCCCTGAGGACGACACAGATCGATCCCGCGAGCGATTATGGCCCAGCCTGCCGATGGCTCAGACTGATGTCGGCGTAAGATCGCAAAGCGGACACTAGGTTCGATGTCACTTTGGCGAGTCGCGAACGATGGAGCGCGAAAGGGGTATTAGGACACACAGCGAGTTCGAACGTCGGACGCACCACGAAGGCTCCAAGGGAGACCTTGAATCTGATTATAACGAGAGGCTCGTTGCGGAGTGGCAGGCTTGGAAACCGCAGATCCGCATGCGGACGTCAACGATCCCGAGAGACCTGATGGCCGAGCCTGCCGATATGTTCCTCAAACGTGTTGTTGGAGCTAATGTCCGCTTTGGGTGGAAAACGGACATACCGCCCGCCCATCTCTCGCAAGGACCTTCCTCAAGAAGATCACGAGTGTTCAAGTGCCCTTTTTGCGGTCGGCCATCAGCTGTTCCAGCCTTTCAACTCGCAACCTGAGATCAGTCTGCTCGTCATATTCCAAGGCGTAAGCGAGCATTTCGAGGTTGCGCCAAATCCGACGCGCGGTTTCCTTCAGCTTCATCGTGATCGCTCCCTTTCGCGGGTGTATGCGCAGCCGGCATCGGGCGCGGGAGAGGCCATGGTTCGCTCGGCGCGTCGCCAGTTCGCGAGCGCATCGAGGACCGGTTTCAAACCAGCGGCCTGCGGCCCCAACGCGTAAAGATGCCTGGCGGCCGGTGGCGGCAGGTAACGACGCTCGACTAGCCCGGCGGTCTGGAGCTCGCGGATTCGGTCGGTGAGCACGTTCGAGCTGATTCCGGGAATTGCGTCCTTGAGGTCGGAGAAGCGGAGGTCGCCGCCATTGAGGCAGAGCAGGATCTGCAAGGTCCAGCGGCCCTCGATCGTCTCCAGGCGAGCTGCATCTGACGATTGGACCGGAGAAGCCGTGGCGATCATTCCGCTATCGCCTCCGCCGGGACAGGCTCCGCTTCGCCGACAGGCCCGATCCGGTACCACAGCGCATAAAGGGCGGGCAGGAAGACGAGGGTCAGAACGGTTCCGCCCAGCGTTCCGCCGATCAGCGAAAAGGCCATCGCTCCCCAGAAGACCGAGTGGGTGAGCGGGACGAACGCAAGAACCGCCGCCAACGCCGTCAGGATCACCGGCCGCGACCGCTGCACCGTGGCTTCGATCACCGCGTCGAAGGGACTGAGGCCGTGCGAGCGGTTCTCTCCGATCTGCCCGATGAGTATTAGCGTATTGCGCATGAGGATTCCGGACAGCGCGATCAGGCCGAGGATGGCATTGAAGCCGAAGGGCTGGCCGGTAATCAGCAGGGTCGGCACCACGCCCACGAGCCCGAGAGGAGCCGTCAGGAGGACGATCGCCATGTCGGAGAAACGGCGCACCTGGAACATGATAACGGTCATCATCAGCAGGAACATGATCGGAAAAATCGGAGCCAGTGCCCGGTTGGCCTTGCCGGCTTCTTCGATCGAGCCGCCCTCGGCGATTTGGTATCCCGGCGGTAGGCTATCGACGACCGGCTGCAGCTTCTTGAGCATCGCGGTCGAGACATCGGGTGGCTGGAGACCGTTCGCGATGTCGCCGCGGACCGTGATCGTCGGTACACGGTCCCGGCGAAGCAGGATCGGATCCTCCATGCGGAGCTCGAGCCTGCCCAACTGGCTCAGCGGAACGCGCGCGCCATTCGCGGCCGTCAGGGTGAAATCGGCGACGCGCGCCGGGTCGAGCCGCGCCGGACCGGCGGAGCGCGCGACGACATCGACGGTGCGGATGTCCTCGCG
>Ga0068869_100003139_pt1 | contig 10076 bp, 9 predicted proteins | sample KBSMisM52_FD_64676 | JGI IMG/M metagenome (GOLD analysis project Ga0068869, IMG submission 64676) | Miscanthus rhizosphere microbial communities from Kellogg Biological Station, Michigan, USA - KBS Miscanthus M5-2 | ecosystem: Host-associated > Plants > Roots > Rhizosphere > Soil ... | reverse complement strand
TGTCGGTGTTCTTGATGTCGATCCAGCCGTTGGTCATTGCGCCGCGTCCGAAGGTGGGCCCCAAACTGGAGACCGTTGGACCGTGTCAAACCCGGGCCTGCGTTTCGAAGTAGCAGACTCCCAAGCTGCGCATTGTCTTCACTGCAAGAAAGTTCAACTCATTGGTATCTGTACAGCCTCCGATCCAACCAATCGTTTCGAGACGATTGACGGTGTAGCCATCCTTGTCCTTTTCGATGAACGTGGCGTCACGAGTTTTCTTTGTCCATCGCGCGATCTCATCGACTGCATTGTCCCAGGAGATGTCTTCCCAATCAGTCGCACCAGGTCTTCGTACTTGCGGCTTGAGCAATCGTCTCTCGTTGACGATGTCTTGTTCGAGCGAAGCACCCTTGGGACAAAGCGTGCCACGATTGATTGGATGATCTGGATCACCTTCAACGTGGACGACTCGCGGTATTGCATTTTTTGCCTTGTCACCTAACGTGTGAATGATCACTCCACAACTTACCGAGCAATACGGACAGGTACTGCGTGTCTCCGAAGTCCGTTCAATCTTTAGACCCTGAGTCTGCGCATAGACAGGAGCGAGGCTGAAACCGAACACACTAACGCCAGCTCCTCCCAACAACGTTGTCTTGATGAAGGTTCGTCGTGAGACTTCCATGTAAGCCTCCGTTTAGAAAACCAACTAAAGGGGGCGAATCGGGTGAGCAGTGAAGATCGATGATCAGACGAATAGGAGAGTGTTGTGGAGTAATGTTGTTGCCAAAATTGCTTTTTTGTTTTGGGCGCGGTTCTGGAGAAGAGGTTTACACGCCCACGAGGTTCAACTCGATCTTTTTGTACCCTCGTTCCTGTGCCCAGAGATCCAGCGCGGCCGCATGAATCTCGTCAACGAGGGGAACTGCGTGCCCGAGTCGAGTCAGGTCCACGCCTTTGATGTAGCGCTTGCACGTATCGCACGCTTCGATACGAACGTGATCGAATTCGGCAGATTGAAAATAGCCAAGCTTTGCCGGTTCCTCTTCAGTGCAGTTTGCACAAACCACTCGACGGAATTCCCATGAGGTGAGACAGGTCCCGCATAGCAGGTAGCGAGTGCCCGCGTCGGCATTCTGTTCTTTGTTCTCGAAGAAGGCGACTTGAGGTCGCCCACCACAGAACGGACAGCGATTCTCTACGTCTGCTTGCCCTCGTCCCGCGAAAGAAACAGGAGTATCTGAGAGGAACTTGAGGTACGGCTGCAGGCAAGCTTTACCGAAGAATTGAACGTCCTTTCGGTCGTCCCAATATTCAATGAGCACTTCAATCAGGCGATTTGTGGACTGGGCTAAACTTTGTGCTTCTACCGCGAGTGGGGCCGGGCCATGCTTCTGCACAGTGTGTAAGAACGATTGGAGCTTTGTTGCTAGAAAGGCAAAGTCAGTCTCAGGTTTTCCTGAAGGTTGGTGTCGATGTAGGTTTTCGTAGATCTCTTTCTGACTGGTGAGGAGATGTCCGTAAAACTGAACCAGAGGTTGAGAAGCATCCGACTTGTCGGCTAGCACCTTGGCGCGATTGATCTGTTTGTCCCACCAACTAGTCATGTCGCACTCAAAAATGTCCGATATGCTTCAGCTTGTCGCGACGTAATACAGCTGAACCACAAAGACTCAAAGACACTAAAGGAAGTCAGGGGAGTTCTTTCTGACTTAGTGCCTTTGAGTCTTTGTGGTTCAGCTGTATTACGTCACGACGAGCTGAAGCATATCGGACATTCTCGTCGCTCAACAAACATTTAAGACTCGATTTATGCGTTCGTAACGCCCGCAGTTTACTAATCACTCGCGGCCACATCCCGACAGCGAAAACATTTAGTTAGTTTTGCGAAGCAAAGCTATGAGTCGCAGTGTGTGCCGGAATGCGCGATCAATCCAAACAGTGAAAGCAGGAGATCCCTACATGTACAAACCTTCAACTCTAACCACGGTTAGAAGAGTGATGGCTTCGTTAGTTCTAACTTTCATCGCTGTCACGATAGCGAATTCTCAGACGGTCAAGATTGTGTTGCCTGAAAGATTTCGTGTCCTCTCTCAACAGCTCTTCGATTTGAGAGTCGAAGTTGTTGGGCTTACCAACCCCAATGCTCAACTTCAGATTATTGTGAACAACGGCAACAAGCAGGACGCTTTACAAGTTCCTTCCGCACCTGAAGTAACAGCGAACAACGACAACAAGCCGGCGACGTTAGATAAAGCATGGACATTTCGACGAGTAAGTTTTGGTCGAGAAGGACTCAAGACGTTGAAGGCGATCGTTACTGATGGCGGCAATACTTACGAAGCATCAACTCAGATAGGTGTCCAGGAGTTCAAACTCGACGGAGAAAAGAACATCATTCTCTTCATCGGCGACGCGATGGGAACGGCATATCGGGATGCGGGCCGAATCGTCGGACAGAGCACCGGTAATAGATTTCGTGAAGGCTTCTTCGACCAACTCCAACAGATGGATCAAATGCCTGTAACCGGAATGGTGATGACTTACGCGCTCGACAACATCACTCCCGATTCAGCAAACACAGGTAGTGCCTGGGCGTCGGGTAACAAGACGATCAACGGAACATTGAATGTCTTTCCCGATAACAACGACTTCAAATACATAGGCACGAACACGACTACCCAACAAGCTACCAAGCAATTCGCCCTGGATAATCCGCGAGTTGAAACGTTGTGGGAATACTTGAAACGCCTCTACGGATACAAGACAGGTATCGTGACTACTTCTGAGGTAACAGATGCAACTCCTGCTGCTGAAGCTGGGCATTCACTCGCGCGCGCTTTGCAGAACGATATTGCCAGACAGTACGTCGATGGCGTGTTTACGTCTGGACCTACGTTCGACGTGATCATGGGTGGCGCGAAGGAACGCTTTGATTCACGCACTGTTGCCAACAGTGGCGATACGAGGAATCTTGTTACGGAATTGCAGTCCGCCGGATTCACTTATGTTCAGAACCGTACTCAGCTGAATGCGCTTCCGAGTGGTGGCGCAGCGCCAAGCAAACTCATTGGTCTGTTCCGGACGGGCAACATGGACGTCGCTTACGACAAACTAGGGCTTCAACGTCCACCAGATGAACCAAGTCCAAACTTTCTCGGCTTCACAGATCAGCCTTTCCTCGACGAAATGACAAGCAAAGCGATAGCTACACTGTCGAAGGGTGGTAGTCCATTCATCCTGATGGTTGAAGGTGCATCGATCGACAAGCAATCCCACCCGAATCACGTGAATGGACAAATCTGGGACACGATCGAATTTGATAAAGCCGTCGGCGTTGGTCGTTCTTTCCTGAATGGGAGTCACGACAAGAAAGACTCGACGTTGGTGTTAGTGACAGCCGATCATGATCAGTCAATGGTTATCATCGGACTCGTTGATACTAGCAATCCAGCTGCAATAACAAATGTGCGCAGTAATACTCCGTATCCGGCGACCTCAGCGCCGCCTCCTGCACCAGCCGGCGGTGGTAATCCCGGCGAGTCTTCCGGCTTTCCGGATTACCAGGACAACAACGGCGACGGTTATCCCGAAAATCTCAACCGTTTCAAGATCGCCGTTGGTTATCGAACGGGCAATCACACTGGTTCATCGGTTCCAATCACTGCAGAAGGTGCCGGAGCATTACTCTTCTTAGGTTACTTCGATCAGACCGACATCTTCTTCAAGATGGCTCGTGTGCTCAGTACAAACACAACGCCACTGGATAAGGCAGTGGAGAAGAAGCTGGATCAGGATGTACCCGCGTTCAATCCTCCTTCCACGTTGCGTCGCGAGCAAAACTCAAAACCGATTCTCGAACAACCGTAGACTGCGTCTCATCCTCACGAGTGGAACGGGCGATCGATGTACGTGATCGCCCGTTCCACTTTTCGCATTCAAATCCGCATCAACTCGTTAATCTAAGGCTAGGGTCCGCTGCATCTCACCTCAAACTCGTTATCGAGCGGAGGTGACCAAGGGGATGCGTATGAGGTCGAGACATCGAATTCACAGCGAGTATCTGGATTGGATGTCAGTTCGTTGCCCGAGATGTAATCGACTTGTCCCAACGTGGAGTTGGATTGCGATGTTAATTGGAGCGTTTACTCTCACTGGATTTGTGTTAGTGAAGCTCATGGACCTACTCCTATAGTCGCCTCGAACGCTCGCGTGCATTACGATGAATTGTTCGCAGGATCTGTGTCTCAAATCGCAGAAGTGCTAAAACGGACTCGCGTGACTTAGGTGGAAATCAACCCCTCAAATTTGTAGATGAGGCGGCGTTAATCCGGGGCCTTTTCACATGTGTGATGAAAGACCTCAAGGCCACGGAATCACCTTGCCGGACTTACTCGAACCCTTCGGACTAATCAGCAGACTGTTATTAACCGGAATGCGAGAAGGAGCTGAACCATTGCTTTTGGCATTCGGAGTGATGTTAGCCGTGCTCTTCACCTCGACGGGTGCAATCGGCAGCGGCTGAACGTCAGTTGGTTGACTCGTAATCTCAGCGGGTGTGCTCTCAAAAGAAGGCGGCGTAATCGGGCTAACACCAGGAACTCTTGCTGAATTACCGTTTCGTTCTTTCGATTGCGTGTCGGACTGTGGAGTGTGATGGTTGTTCTCAGGTTTCTTTTCTGACTCTTGGGCAACCGCTGTCGCTGGTGCAGCGGCTTGTTCGTTTGTTCGAACTCTTTCCGCGGCAGCTACACTCTGGATCGTCTTCGAGGCAATCGACTCCTTCGGCCAAAGCTTAATGCGAGTGAACATTGCTCCACCTAACATCAAAGCAACGCTGAGTACACAAGCTAAAGCAGTATGCCTTCGATCGAACGTTGGTCTTTGAACGTTGCAAATCTCTTTGACTGGATCAACAAAGCTTGTCTCCGGTAACGACTCAGCTAGTGGATTACTGACACGTGTCTGTGCCGGCTCCACGGTCTGGACAACGAGTGACTGAGGCTGCTGTTTCTCAAGGTAATCAGCCACCGTGTGAAAAGTGCGAGCACACGCCCACATTTGTGCCGATGTTCCAAAACGTGAGGTCGCTTTGCTGTTTGCACCGTACTCAATCAAATTTTTAACGATGTCGGCATGGCCGAAAAAAGCAGCCAGTAGCAGGGGCGTAAAACCATCGTTGCGAGTCCCATTCGGATTAGCACCGCGTTCGAGCAGTAGAGAAACAATCTGCGTTCGACCTGCAGCAACGGCCCGAATCAGAGCTGTAGTTCCATAAGCATTGGCTGCATCAACGTCGACACCGTCGCTGAGGATCTCAGACACGGCGCCGAGATTTCCTGCCTCGGCGGCTCGCCAGAGCGTTTCACATCGATTGTCTTCCGCTATTGTGTTCATGACCCTGCTCACTCAGTGCAAAATCGATATGCGATCGCCCGGTTTTAGAATTGGATCAACGGCATTCCCAGACATGATGTCTTTCAGGTGAAACCGCGTTGGAACGAGGAACCCTTTGTCGTCGACGCGGGCGATCTCTGCAAACTTGGCTTTTGAACTTAGTCCGCCTGACGCAAGTACGACTTGCAGCAACGTCAGACCACGACGGAATGTTTTTTCTCCCGGGACTTTGATCTCTCCACCAATGTAAACAAACTGTGTCGTGGGTGGGCTAAGCGTTATGACATCGCCAGAACGTACCAGTAAGTTCATCTCTGCAGCGTCATCCAGATCAATTTCGCGAGTTTGGTTATCGACGCTCACCACCGTGACTCTCGCGGCTTCTGGCAAGGGTTGCGCATCAGCGATGACGACGTAAAGTGGAATGCCTTCACGTCTCAGGTATTTTGTTCCTGACTCCTTGACGAGACCGCTCACCAAAACCGAATGACTTGCGTAGTCGCGCACCCCAACCAAAGCTTTGGGATTCTCAGCGATCGCGCGTTTGACCAAATCCTTTTCGATCTGTGTACCTATCTCTTCAACCGTGAGCCCAGAGACCAACATTGGTTCCGCCAACATCGGATACTCGAGCAGTCCTGCGGGAGTAATGGTGAAAAGCGTCGATTGCTGTCCGGGATTGTTGCTGAGTCGAACATCTAGAACATCGTTCGGGCCGACGCGGTAGATCTTGGTGGGAGATATCTCTGCAGTTGGTGTTTTAACCAACGTTGCCGGACCGTCAGTGGAGTTGATCGGCGACAGCGTTGTCGCTGGTTGCGAAACCTTTGTGCCTACCGCAACTTCGTCGACAACAGGCGGCTCATCATTAAAAACTTCGGAAACGGTCGCTAGCTTCAAAGAGAAAGCCGGGCCTAGCGCAATATCACCCAGCGCGGCAACAAGCGGAATCGGTGCACCCGCGGCGATTTTGATTGCCTTACGTGACAAGGAAACGTTGGGCACTGTCGGCCGGCTTAGGTTTTGTGTTTTCGAATCTGATGGAGGGTTGACGTTCAGCGTATGCTCGACAGTCGCGTGATTTGGTTGAGCTTGTGTGGATGTGGGTTTGGACGGTGCGTTTTGAATAGGTGCTGATGCTTGGTTTGATACTGGTTTATACATCGTCGTGTTCGTTGTAGGAACCGGCGTTTGCGTCTTCGTTTGTGATGCCAATGAGTTAACAGGAGATTTTGCAGCTTCACCCTTCTCCTCGTTTAAGGTTTTTGGATTCGCCTCGCCAACTTCCCTTCGTTTGCTTTTGAGAGCGGAAGCGCGTTGAAGGGTATCGAATGCTTTTTGCCACTCCTGCAGTTTGAAGTACGTTCGTCCCAACGCGGAGTAAGCATCCGCGAACTCAGGATCAAACTGTATTGCCTCGCGAAAATTCTCAGCGGCAGGTAAGAGTTGGCCAGCATCGAAGAAGTTCAATCCTTGTTGGTAGGATTTCCTGGCATTCTCCGTTCGATTGGAGCGCTCAGTTGACGATGGTGTAGTGGCCGGACGGTCCACTTGTGAGCGTTTCGTTTCGACTTGCGGCTGGTTTTTTACGTTGTTGGTTTGAGCGGAGACAATAAAAGGGGAGCTACAAAGGAATAGAACTACGACCAAACAGAATGACGGAGACATTGCACCCTCCTTGTAGGCGAGCGGAGAAACGAATGGTCAGTTTTTGGACGGGGGTTAGGGGATGGGATTAGGGGTTACGGGCTACGTTATAACACGTTACTATGAATCAAACCTTTGCGAGTGTAATGCTTATCAGTCTCGGATTTGTTGCTATGCACGGTCTTGTCAGTCTGCTCGACAGCGTCAGACGTTCGAGTATGAACGAGCAGGCATTCTTGAACCTTGGGTCATCATTGTTCTCAAGGTCATTTAAGGAAGGATGACAACCCAAGGTTATCCTTGCTGAGTAGGACGCATCAATACGCGACGGATGCGCTCCTGTCGGTACGTTACCGTCCTCTAGTCAACTTCAATTAACCGAGTACTAAGCGTTCTGCGCTACGCTGACGTTTGGTCGGGGGCTACCCTGAAGTTGTACCGGCAACTCAGGCGCACAACAGATCTTTACCAGTCGCTGTCGGTCTTGCTGCATCACACCGTCTTTCGCCAACCAGTCGCGTACGTCCTGAAGAACCCGAGCCGCGTCTTCATCATTTGGTTTAGAAACGCGGTAGTGCATCCAGGGACCCTCGCGGCGAGCACTCACGATCTCGGCGCGCCGCAAATAGGCGAGATGTCTACTAATCTTCGGTTGATTCGTCTTTAGGATCTCAACGAAAAAACAAACGCACACTTCCTCGTCCCCCATCAAGTTGATCAATCGGAGGCGGGTTGGATCAGCGAGCGCTTTAAAAAAAAGTTCCCGATCGAATGGTTTTGCTGTCTTCGCCATATGCGTCTTGATAATACCACGACATATATGCCTTGACAGATATCATTTTGAGTAAGATACTGCACTGCATATGCGCGTACGCGTATATAGATTGGAAGGAGAAGGAAAATGGAAAACACTTTAACGAACGTTAAGGCTTTAAAAGCTCATCTTGCTTTGAACGTGAAAGACTTTGAAACAAGTCTGGCTTTCTATCGAAAGTTCCTCGGGATCGAGCCAAGCAAAATACGAACGGGTTACGCCAAGTTCGATATTCAAAACCCGCCCCTGAACCTAACACTCAATCAACACTCGTTCACCGACCGCGGTGCACTATCACACCTCGGAATTCAGGTCGCATCGACCGACGATGTTCTAGCTGTACGTGAAAGATGGATAGAAGCAGGCCTCTTGACGCGAGATGAAATGCAAACGAGTTGTTGTTATGCCTTGCAGGACAAAACCTGGGTTCGTGATCCCGACGGCAACGAGTGGGAAGTGTTTGTTGTGCTGGAAGACAACCTGCCGGAAACGTCGCCTTGCGCCTGCGGAACGAAAGTACAAGAGTCAGTTGTAGAGACTCAAACGAGCTGTTGCGAATCAACACCGATTGGAGTCACTCGTGAAGCTAACGTTGTCGAAACGAGTTGTTGCTGAGGCTTTGGGAACCTGTTTCTTGTTGGCCGCTGTTGTTGGGTCAGGAATCATGGGGGAGCGCCTGGCCGGTGGCAATACTGCAGTGGCGCTACTCGCCAACACTGTCGCCACCGGGGCCGCCCTAGTCGCACTCATCGTTGCTTTTGGTTTGCTTTCGGGAGCGCACTTTAATCCGGTTGTTACCCTAGCCATTGCGATGAGACGAGGATTAGCCTGGCGCGAAGTTCCATTCTACGTCCTCGCTCAAATAGTGGGCGCGATCGTGGGAGTGATAGTCGCAAACAAGATGTTTGGCTTGCCTGCGCTTTTCCTGTCGCAGCATCAACGATCTGGATCAGCTCAGGTCTTCAGCGAGTTCGTCGCTACGTTTGGCCTACTCAGCGTCATTATCGCTGCAAGTCGACTTCACGTTGCCGTCGTGGCGGTCGCAGTAGCTGCGTACATTTGCGCCGCTTATTGGTTTACCGCGTCGACATCATTCGCAAACCCTGCTGTTACGCTCGCACGATCGTTTAGCGATACGTTCGCCGGCATTAAATTGTCGGACGTACCGAGTTTTGTCTTCGGTCAATTCTCGGGAGCGCTTGCCGCAACCCTTCTGTTCGGTTGGCTCACACCTGTTGAAAACGGCGGAGGTTTGAACTGAATGTCTCAACCTTACAAGGTTCTGTTTCTTTGTACTGGTAACTCAGCGAGAAGCATTCTTAGTGAGTACCTTTTGAAGAGCATTGGCGGCACTCGTTTTGAAGTTTATAGCGCCGGATCGTTTCCAACGGGGAGAGTTAATCCGATTGCGCTTGAGGTGCTGAAAGACGTGTACGGCATCGACGCCCGAGAGGCTAAGAGCAAGTCAATGGAAATGTTCGCAGAAACCAACTTAGATTTTGTGATAACAGTCTGCGACAACGCTCGAGAGTCTTGCCCGGTTTGGTCGAGTGAGACAATCGTTGCCCATTGGTCTAGCCCAGATCCGGCCGCGGTCGAAGGTAGTCAGGAAGAGAAGTATCGCGCTTTCAAAGACGTTGCATCTCAGATCCACCGTCGCCTGCAACTCTTCACGGCGCTTCCGTTGGAAAGGCTCGACAAACAGAGCCTGGCAACTGCCACAGAAGAGATCGGTCTTAAATGAGTTTGGAGTGAGAATAATGAGCTGCGAAAACGTTTCAATCAGAAATGCGACATTCGATGATTTGGACGAGATCCTGGCACTGCTTTCTCGAGTTAACTTGCCGTCAGATGGAGTTGTTGCAAGTGTCGAAGGTTTCCTCGTCGCAAGAGATCAAACGTCACAGCTTGTTGCTACGATTGGACTCGAGCGACACGGCGATACTGGACTATTGAGATCAGCTGCGGTCGCTCCGGAGTTTCAAGGATCAGGAGTCGGATCACTGCTTACCCGGCGTCTATTAGAGAGGGCGAGAAATGATGGTATCGAGAGAGTTGTACTTTTGACGACGACGGCTAAAGACTTCTTTGCGAGGCGTTTTGGTTTCCGTGAGGCGGCGCGCAGCATGTACGAAGAGGTTTTAGGAAGTTCTTCAGAATGGAACCTGCCTCGATGTTCAAGCGCCGTCTGTATGAGCGTCAATCTAAGATCTGATCTCGACCAAACTGAAAAGAC
>Ga0068869_100003131_pt1 | contig 10093 bp, 13 predicted proteins | sample KBSMisM52_FD_64676 | JGI IMG/M metagenome (GOLD analysis project Ga0068869, IMG submission 64676) | Miscanthus rhizosphere microbial communities from Kellogg Biological Station, Michigan, USA - KBS Miscanthus M5-2 | ecosystem: Host-associated > Plants > Roots > Rhizosphere > Soil ... | reverse complement strand
CATCGACAAGATACACTCCTAACGGCGCTTCATTCAGCAGTGTCTCGAACTGGGTAGTCCGTCGTCGCAGGGCGTCCTCGCTTGCGCGAAGATCGCGCGCGGCTTCGCTTCTGACGCGCGCGAGCGTCAGGTTCGCGTTGACTTGCGCAACAAGTTCGCGAGCGGAAAATGGTTTTGTCAGGTAGTAGTCGGCACCGGCTTCCAGGCCTTCGATGCGGGCCTCCTCACCGGCGCGCGCGGACAGCATGATGACCGGCAGGTCGCGCAACCCGGGATCGTTCCGGATCGCAGCCAACAGACCGAAGCCGTCAAGTCCTGGCATCATCGCGTCGGTTACGACGAGGTCAGGCGGACTTTTCCAGATCGCTTCGATCGCCGAATTGCCGTCTTCCACCGTATCGACATCCCAATGGGCGCCGAGCAGCCTTTCGATATAGGCGCGCATGTCTGAATTGTCGTCGGCGACCAGGACACGGCCATGAAGCGTCTTCCCTCCGACATCCGGGCCAGCGACGTCCCGCTGAGGCACAGCAAGCTTCGTCGTAGAGTCCGGAGGCAGCCAACTCAATGCTTCTTCGACATAGGCTTGGGCGCGCGAAGCCGCGGGCACGTCGAGGGGTTCGGAATCAAGATTATCGGCCGCACGCCGATCGGAAGCGAAGGGTATGCTGACCTTGAACGACGATCCCCTGCCGACTTCGCTCTCGGCAATCAGCGAACCACCGTGAAGCTTGACGAGCTCCTGCACCAGCGCAAGACCAATACCGGATCCCTCAAACGATCGCCCCTTCTGGTTTTCAACGCGATGAAAACGTTCAAAGAGTCTCGGCAATTCGTGCGGTGGTATGCCGACGCCGGTATCATGCACGACCAACTCGGCACCATTGTCGGCCGCGCGCATTCGAATTGAGATGCTTCCTTCGAAAGTGAATTTGAAGGCGTTCGACAGGAGGTTGAAGACGATCTTTTCCCACATGTCGCGGTCGACCGACACGCGCTGCGGCAGAGGTTCGCATCCGATTTCAAGCTTCAGCCCGGCCTTCTCCGTTGCAGAATGAAAATTGGACGCGAGCTCGGCCGTGAACGCCGACAGGTCGGTCGGCTGATAATTGGCATTCGCGCGGCCGGCTTCGATACGGGAAAAATCAAGCAGCGTGTTCACCAGCTTGAGCAACCGCAGTGAATTCCGCTGGGCGACGTCGAGACGCTGCCGTTGGACGGGATCGAGGGCAGAAGCGGAAGAATCGTTCAGCGCGTCCTGGACTGGTCCGAGCATCAAGGTCAATGGCGTGCGGAATTCGTGGCTGACATTGGAGAAGAACAGCGTCTTCGCTCGGTCGATTTCCGCCAACGCATCGCCGCGCCGGCGCTCTTCCTCGAAAGCGCGCGCGCCGGCGAGGCTGGCCGAAATCTGGCCCGCCAGAAGCTCGATGAAGCTGGAATAGCCCTCATCGTATTTCCGATACGGGTTGAGTCCGCAAATAAGGCAGCCGACGGGCTTTTCCTGTCCCTTGACCACGATCGGAAGAATGACGGCTTGGGTGGGTGATTTGTCCCAGAACCCGCGCGGCAGAGGAGCTTCCACGGCAGCGGACAGATCGTTCACCATCAGGCTTCCCGAGTCCGGGATATCATGGGGCCACGAACCGCCCGGGAGGATTACAGCCGGCGAAGCCGGATGACCGCTCTCGATGCCGGACCCGCGCGCGAGCCGCAAGGCGGCTTGATCATCGTAAAGGTATAGCAGAGAGAACGGCACGTCCTTGTCGGCCGCATCCATGCCTTCCTTGATTGCGTCCAACACTTCCGACTCGGCCCGGGCCGATGCCAGTCGGCCGGCAAGCTCGCTCAGGGTGGCGAGACGCCGCTCGCCTACGACACGCTCCGTCACTTCCGTCACGACGCACAGCATACCGCTGATCCGGCCATCATCGTCGGCCAGCGGGCTGTAGGAAAAAGTGTGATAAGTCTCTTCGGGAAAGCCTAGGCGCTCAAGGAACAGAAGCAACCCTTCGTCCCAGGTCGCCTCGCCGGTGCTCAGCACCCGCTCGATGCGAGGCCCGATGTCCGGCCAGATCTCCTCCCAGACCTTGTCCGATCTCGAACCAAGAACCCAGTCCCGCTTGATGCCGACCGTCGGAAGATACGCATCATTGCAGAAGAATCTGAGGTTCGGACCCCAAGCCATCCACATCGCATACCGGGAGGTCAACACGATCCGTACGACTGTCTTGAGGCTTTGAGGCCATGATCCGGGCGGACCGAGGTCCGTAGATGCCCAATCGAAATCCCGCATCATCGACGCCATTTCGCCCGACCCCTCCAGGAAATCGGGAGCGCCGCCTCTGTCGACCGTTGGGTGTGGGGTTCCGAGCATCCAAAAATGGCGGTTACACAGCTTCTAAAAGATTAAGTTCCTAGGTTCCCATCACGAGTTCCCTAACCCTGCGTCGATGGTTTCGTTCCGCTTTCTTGAAAATTTTTGGTCGGAATGCGGGAAGCGGAAGACGCTTTGTCACGCCTACCGGCCGGAAAGCTGTGTTCGGCTCCCGTCTATCTTTCTGGATCGCTCGGCGGCAACGACCGTGGCAGATTGCCCGCCCGCTTGATGGATGAGCCTAATCCTCCGTGCCGCCGCGATCGTTGCGGCGACCTCAGCGGGAAATTGAGTACGTCATGCCAACAGAGCTAGTTGGTACCTTTCAAGCGTCTCAACGTCCGCTCGGCGCCCAAAAGCAGACAAGACTTGGGCCGCCTTTGGCGGCCCTTTTTTGCAATTGGACTGCCGCCGTCCAGCAAAGACAACAACGACGCCGCCGGAAACCAGCGGCGGCTTGTTCGAGTTCTGTGCTCTTAAGGCAGCACTTTCTCATGCCGACTGAACTCATTCGACCGCGCCATCCAGTGCGGCAATGGCGCACCATCACGGTGCCTCCCACCAGCGCACGCGGCCCCCCATGCCGCCACAGCGCCGAGCAGCACGGCTGTGGCGATCGAGAACGCCACTATAACGCTGCTGCGCCGTGTCCTCGCTATTGCCGTTTTGGCGTTTGTCAGCGCGTTGTCGACCCGACGCTCCGAGTCCGCTGGTGACTGACCTGTCAGGGCACCCACCTGCTGAACCAGATAGGCGCGATCGTCCGCGGTTACGCCGCTGTGACTTGAAGTAGTGAGGAGAATGCGGCCGGCTTCAGCCCGTTCCGCACTGAGATCTACGTTGGGCGAGCGGCGACCGGCACGAAACAGTCGATCGAGCTCGTAGCTCAGCAGCGGCTCCGCCGTGCTTGCTTGTGCGCCACTCCGGAGGGAGGACGTCCGGCTTACTGTGGCCGCACCGATCAAAACGGCGAGAATCGCGCCCATTACCACTGCCAAGGCCCAGGCACCTAGACCGTGAACACCATCGGCCCGTTCGGTCTCCTCGACCACCGTTGCTCTACTCTCGGCCGCAGTTCTGACACGGCCAGCCAAATATCCGCCGACCCCGAAGCTGACGATTGCCTGCAAGATCAAGTAGACACCGGAGAGGATTGCGAGCGCCGCGGACGCATCGCGCCAGGTAGGCGCAGTTGACGAGATGCCAAGCCCTACGGTGACCCCGAAACCAACTAACACCGAAGACAGAGCGGTCGCCGCTAATGCACCAAGCACAACGGGCGACCACTCTACGAAGCGCCACCCATGATCGTTTCGTGCCACTGGCGTTGTATCATTTCGGGCTGCTGGCGGGATATTTTCCATCGACATTTCCATGGCCTTAGCGAAGGCCGAAGAAGGAAAGAACCGCCAGAATTACGACGACGAGGCCGACGAGATAGATAAGTCCGTTCATGAGCTTGCTCCCTTGTACCTGACCCCACTTCTCACCGATAATTTACCGGCACCGGCAAAGTTCCCCAGTTGGAGAAAGAACGAGCAACGCCTGGCGTTGGGCCGGCGACAGCTCGGTCGCCGGATCGATGCAGCAATGGCTGGGCTAGGGCCCTTCGCGCAGGGAGGCAGCTTCTAATTTTCGCTAACTCGATTTGCCCGTCGCGTCCGCTAATGCACGCCGATGAAATCATCGGGTAGCGAACTTCTATGTCTCCGGCTGGCATTTAGCCTTCACGAATGTCCGCATTGCGCCGATTGTGTTGAAAAACTCGAAAGTCGCGGAGCTCCGAAAGTCTCGCAAATGTAGCGCATTGCCGATTTCAGCCGCTGCAAGGCTCTGTAGAATCAGTACGAGGGTCAGCGATCGTTTTTGCGATGATTGATGTGGTCCCTCACGTCGTGACGAGTGAGACGCGCCAGCGGTCCTGAGAATTTTCGCTCATCAGCGAAAAAGGACTTTTTCAACACTATCCGCCAGAAGCGGTCGTTCCATAATGCACGCGAACATCCGTGGGGACGTCCCTACCCTACTGCTGCAAAGCAAAGACAACCGCTCGGGTTGGCCTGGCGAGCTGCGCCACGGTGAAGCATGACGATGGCCGCACTCATCGATTGCAAGAACTTCTCAGTGGCTCGGCGAAGAGGCGAGTGTGTCATGCAGGCAGGGCGAGGCATTCGTCCTAATCTTTCCTGCCGATCTCGGACTCCGCCTGAAGCCAAAACTCCAAGTCGCGGCCAGAGGGACGTCCGTTCTGCTCCCAAATTTCCTGCGCACGTTGAATGATCTGCTGCTTGATGCGCTTCGCCTCCCGACGCTGCCGCAACCTCTGCTTCAGATCCTCAATCCACGCCCTCAGCCGTTCTATAGTCGTTTGATCAGCGGCACGCGAAGCAATCCGGGTCGCTTGTTCGATCTTGCGTTCTAGTTCCCGCGGATCGTCGCTCTGATCCTGGACCGTCTCCATAAGTAAGACGGTTCAGATCAGAGCATTGTTCATCTAGCAATGTTGGAAACGTTCTAGGTGGCGCGATGCACGACGGACCAAAGCACAACGCCGCCCGAGCGGAATATGATCGCTCGGCGGCGTTGGTCAGTCACCGCGGCCGGTCAGATGTATGTCTTCCGGTGGAATATTAGGTTCAAAGAAAAGTTTCCGCCTTGAGCTTTCCCTAGCTTGCCCGGTCTGGCTGCAAGCCGGCTCGGCGCCAAGACCGTTCCTGTGCACGCCACCGAAGGTCGGCCTCCTGCCTGCTTTCGGAACTTGCAGACACGGCGCCGTGGGGTCGGGCGTAAACGCCGCATCGGTCGGCTTATGAACGATACCTTGCGGGGAGATATTGAATTGGTCTCGCCTGACTAGCTTGTGCGCCATCAGCATTCAGCCGGTGAAAAAACTCAGTCCGCTCGCCTAGTGGGCTTGAAACCGAGAAAAATCAGGAAAGTTCCCCTGCTTATCGGAGTCATCGGCCGATGCAAAAGTGGCCAGCCATCCCTCACCCACCGGAGCAAGGCTCTGCCAAAACTTGAGCCGCCCAGTTACTTCCGCTTTTTGGCGATAGTTCTCGCCTTCTTCGCTTTCCTCGTCTTCGTGGTCGCGGAGGCTGCTCTCTCGTAAACCTGCAGCCATTTCCCTTAGAGCAACGCGCTGCACGTCAACGGCCAGCTTGCCAAAATTCTTGGCTAGGCTTTTGGCAGTCGTCGTAATGGATTTCTTCTTCGCCTTCTTAGTCTTCTTCTTAGCCATGTTCTTTTCCCGGAATTTCCGACCTGCAAGCACGTCATGATCTAACACTTTGAATGAGGTTGGTCAGCCGCCGACCACCCGTTAAATCACCGGTTCGATCGGTGGTTTGCTCAACGCGCGACGTGACTAGCGGGGGCACTCCGCTCCGCTGTCGATCCAGGCCTGCACCAGTTTTCCCGCGGCTTCTTGGCTGCCGGGAGCGGGCTTACGACCCTCCCCTGGATTCCATGCCCAGGCCACGAGATCGTCCTTGGCAATATGCTCCTGCAGCGCGGCAAAGTCGCGACCGCCATTGAGTTGAACATCCTTAAGCTGGCGGCAGATCTCGCCCAATGATTTGCCTTCCCAGGCCATGGACAGCGGCGCAAAGCCCCATCGTGGATGACCGGGAATACTTTGATAGGTAGCAGCTTCACGAAGTGTGACGTTCTTTCCGGTATGGCAGCCGGAGCAGTTCGCCTCGAAATGTCCAGTCTCTGCGCGCCACACAGGCGGCATGTGCTCGTGATGGTCGTCACCCTGCAATGGATGGTCGCCGGCGGGGTGACAATTCATGCAGCGCGGATGGGTAAGCACTTTCCCAATTTCGCCGAAGATGATCCGCGAGCGCTCAGCCGAATTCGAGATCGACGCGAAGTCGGCGGGCTTTTTCAGCGTCGGGTTCTCGGAAACTGGATCGGCATTACCTGGCGAGGTAAGCCCCGCCGGTGCTGCGAGCGCAAGAACTACAAGCCTCCCAACTCGAAAGGCTGGATGGAACGTGTTGAGCATGAAGTCTTAATACGCTCTCTATCGATTTGGTTCCGACATGTCGAAGAGCATCAGGGAGGCGGACATGTTTCAAACCTCTGCGGGAGCTCGCGACGGCGACCGCAGGCGCGAAGTGCAAGCCGCCAGTCCCAAGCAATCTTCCCCGGCGTAGGCCGGCCCTCATGTCGTTGATCAATAGAAACGAGAACACAACACGAACGACATCAAAATTCGCTGGGCTGTCTCCGAGAAAAAAACATGCCGTCAGAACGTTCGCGCTGTCGGAACCAAGCTTGGGCGATCGTCTTGAATCCGGCATCAGTTCTGGAGTTCGCCTCTATGGCCCCCCGCGCTAATTGGAAAGGCTTTCTCCGCCTTTCTCTTGTCACCTGCCCGGTAGCGCTCTATCCGGCCACGTCGGAATCCGAAAAGGTCTCCTTCAACCAACTCAATCGGAAAACCGGCCATCGCATCAAATATGCTAAGGTGGACGCCGAAACCGGCGAGGAGGTTGCAAACGAGGATATCGTCAAAGGTTACAGGGTCGATACCGACAGGTGACAAAGGAGGAGCTTGAGAACGTCGCACTGGAATCGAGGCGAACCATCGAGATCGATGAGTTCGTCGACCGTGGCGAAATCGATTCTCGGTATCTGATTCGCCCCTACTACCTGCGTCCGGACGGCAAGGTCGGGCACGATGCATTCGCCGTTATCCGCGAAACCATCCGCGAGATGAACAAAGTCGCAATCGGTCGCGTAGTTCTAACGAACCGAGAGCACATCATAGCGCTTGAACCTTTGGACAAGGGGCTAATGGGAACGCTGCTGCGCTATCCCTATGAAGTACGCTCCGAGGAGGAGTACTTCGACGATATCCAGGATGTCAAAGTAACCAAGGACATGCTCGATCTCGCCAAGCATATCGTGAATCAGAAAGCGGGCCATTTCGAGCCCGACAAGTTCGAAGACCAGTATGAAACGGCCCTGATCGATCTGATCAACGCGAAGCGCGCCGGCAAGCCGATCACGGCGAAAGAGCGGCCCCGTGGTGAAAACGTGGTGGACTTGATGGACGCGCTGCGCAAAAGCATCGGCGCCGCCGAGCCCGCCAAGGTTTCAAAGCCGGCAAAGAAGTCACGTAGGATCACAAGCGGTCAGAAGGAAATGCTAATGCCGATAGCCGGCAGGAAGCTGGCGAAGGAGGCCACGGCAAAAAGGCCGGCGGCTAGAATCACAGCGTAAGTCGGCCTAGCCTATCGTACAGCATCCAGTAACGCCTGACGGTCGCTACTTCGTGGTCCGCGGCAAACTTTATCGTGCGGCAAGCCTCAGGCTCGATGCGAGGCTCGCTTGTTCTCAGACCGGAGGACATTGAATTGCCGAAAGCCGCCATCTTCGACCTGGACGGCACGCTTCTGGACTCTGTGGATCTCCACGCGATTGCATGGCAGGAAGCTCTGCTGAAGTTTAGCCATGATGTGAGTTTTGAGCAGGCTCGAAGCCAGATTGGCAAGGGCGGAGACAAACTCATTCCGGTCTTCCTGTCCCCTGACGAACAACGAGACCACGGCAAAGAGCTGGAAGAGTGGCGTGGCAATCGTTTCAAGACCACGTATCTACCGCTCGTCCGCCCCTTCTCGGCGGTCCCGGACTTGTTGCGACGCGTGCGCGATACTGGGCTGCGAATCGCCGTCGCATCCTCGGCCAAGAAGGATGAACTCGACAAGTATCTCGACATTGCGCGCATCACGGACCTAGCAGAGTTAACGACTTCTTCCGATGATGTCGAGGAATCGAAGCCCGCGCCAGACATCTTTGAGATCGTTCTGAGGAAGCTCCAAATCGAAGGCGCCGATGCCGTCGCAATCGGTGACACGCCCTATGACGCTGAAGCAGCGGGTAAAGCGAAAATCGCGACAATCGGCGTGCTTTGCGGCGGGTTCACGGAAAGCTCCCTGACACGAGCCGGATGCGTCGAGATATATTTTGGCCCGGCCGCGTTGTTCGCTGTCTTCTCGGACTCTTTGCTCGCAAGATAGAGAGAACGACTAAGGGCAAGGTCGCCTTTGGTGGGCTGAGCGGAGGGAGCGTCTTGTGGCGAGAAAACTGAAGACCTACCGGACCTCGCTGGGCTTCTTCGATCTGGCGATCGCCGCAGCTCAGCCAGCGCGTCGAACCATGGCGAGTTGTTCACGGCCTTCTCGTTGTACCATTTCATCGCTCTGCCATCACCAACTCCGGCCGCCGAGCACGCGCCCGTCGTCGGCTCGCCCTCCTCCTTATTGAGGCGGCCGGGCTGGGCCTCAAGGCTCACACCACATGCTGAGGCACGCCTGTGGATTCGCCCTGGCCAACAAAGGGCATGATACCCGCGCTTTGCAGGCCTACCTCGGCCACAAGAACATTCAACACACGGTGCGCTACACCGAGTTGTCGTCCGATCGGTTCAAGGGCTTCTGGAGATAGATTGAGCGCCATCCGCGGTGCCGCTTGCTTCCGACGGACGGGGCGTCATGACGAGGACGGCTGCTGGTCGTCTTACGGCTCGCCCTGATCGCTGTCGGCGGAACGGGCTCCGATATGCGCGGCGGTGCCTGCTCCTGGCCACCCGATCATCGGCGCGCCAGTATCACGCCGATCAGGAACGCAATTGCCAACGACTGGATGGGCGCCTCGCGCGTAGCCGCGCTCAATCTGTCGATCCATCCCGGAGGAGGCGCGACTTCGTCGGCGAGGTCCTGGGACATGTTGCGAATCGCATCCACAGCGTTGTCGATCCGTTGCTCGGCACCTGCAGTGGGCACGGAAGTGTCGCCATTTGTCATGAACGCTTGAACGCTCCAATGTTGAGCGAGTTCCGACATCGCGCATCGAGCCGAAGAATCTTGTCACCGAGCATCGGATGACCTGTCGGCCTCGCATCGTGGATGCGGAACACTTGGACTGGCTTTTCAGGGCACGACGCGGACGACCTCCGCCGGACCTTGCCCTGCGAGGCGCTCTAAATGGGTTCTGCGATCATGAACGCCGGCCGCGCAATTTTCTCGAGATATGTGACCTTCAAGACAGACTGTCACGTGCAAGAGAGAATAGGCTGATATCCGTGGTCGTTGTGCGGGCGTAAGGAGTGCAACATGGAACAGTCATGCGAAATACGGTTCCGGCGTCTCCTGAAAGTATCGGCCGATATTCAAAACCGAATGGCCGAGGTTTGGGCACTCAGAGAGGCTGTACGAACGGCCGAGGCGGCACTGCGTAGCTCCGAGTCGATTCACCATCCTATAGTCGTCGTGCCTTCCCCAGGCGATGAGTTGCGCGTCTAGCTAATCGGACTGCGCTGGCCAGCGCCGTGGCCGGCTGCCGAAGCTCGGCAAGCGCGATCCACGGCGCGTTGTCCGACTTTTCGTCGTTCCATTTCAGTTGTTCGCGCATCACCAGTTCCACCCGCCGAGTACGCCTTTGCGCCCCCCGGCGGGAGGCGTTGACGGCTCGGAGTGTTGTTCGGCACCAGCAAGTCCCATTGCGCGCAGCGCAATCAGGAACCCATCGCGTACTTCCGCCCCCTCTCGGTAATAGACGGCTACCGAAGGCCCGTCGCGGGGATCGTTTCCGCAGAGCTCGGGCGGCGGATCAATATCCGCAGAGCCCGCTTGGAAGCAGACCGCAAAAGAAAATCGTTGGGAGGAATGGGGGCCCGTTTTGGTCCATGTGTGCAAATTCCTC
>Ga0068869_100003128_pt1 | contig 10094 bp, 6 predicted proteins | sample KBSMisM52_FD_64676 | JGI IMG/M metagenome (GOLD analysis project Ga0068869, IMG submission 64676) | Miscanthus rhizosphere microbial communities from Kellogg Biological Station, Michigan, USA - KBS Miscanthus M5-2 | ecosystem: Host-associated > Plants > Roots > Rhizosphere > Soil ... | reverse complement strand
AGCGTTCCCTGCAGCTTGGCGAACGCGTCCATGCGCGCGTCCATCTCCTTCATGTCCGCTTCCCACGCCGCCCAGTCCGGGTAGATCGCCGAGAAGTCCCAGCGGAACTCGGCCGGGATCTCGACGCGATTGCGCGTCGTCGGCTTGGCGGCGAACGCGGCGGTGGTGACGGCGGCGGCGCAGAGCGCGCCCGTGACGGCGATGGACATCTTCATTGGATTCAGCAGGGGCCAAAAGAGGCGACGCGAGAGACTACCCGATCGAGCGCGGTCCTCATTCGAGCTGAATCTGGCCGTCGAAGCGGACGTCGAGCTTCAGGCCCGCGACTTCGAGGCGCATCGTCGCAGGCAACGTCTCGCTGCCCTTGATCGCGCCGCTCGCGGTCGCGCGCTGGACCGCCTGCTCGATCTCGCGCTGCGAGCTGACGCCGACCATCTTCAAGAACTTGCGAATACTGATGTTGAAGGCCTCTTCGTTCATGTCTTTCTCCTTGCCGCGCCATCGGGGAACGCGGGCGGCGTCGTAGTATCCATTGCCGCGCATGCCCATCGCGTCGACCATGAGTCCTGCCGACCCGCCGCCCGCCATCCCCGAAGGCTTCAAGGAACGCCGCTTCGGCGACGAGGGCTTCATCAACATCAACGGCCCGCTGTACGCGCGCCGCAGCGGATCGGCGCTGCAGCTCGGCTTTCGTGTCGAACGGCGCCACTGCAACCTGATGGGCATCCTCCACGGCGGGATGATGGCGACGTTCTGCGACATGCTGCTGCCGATCTCGGCGCACGTCCTCTCGGGCGAGCTCGGCAATCGCTTCCTGCCGACGATCAATCTGCAGATCGACTATCTCGCCGCGGCGCCGCTCGGCAGCTGGGTCCAGGGCGAGGCGCAGCTCCTGCGCACCACCCGAAGCCTCGTGTTCATGCAAGGCCTGGTCCACGCCGACGAGGTGCCGGCGGCACGGGTCAGCGGCATCTTCAAGATCGGTCCGCAGTTCGACGACACCCTGTCGCTGACGCGCGCTCCCTGAACGCGAGCACGGCGGCGCCGCGCCGCCATCCTCCCGATGAGCGTTGTCGGGCGCGAGCGCAGCGAGTAGCCTCGGCGCTCGCGACGAACATCGTCAGGAGGCCGCCATGCCCATCCGCACCCTGCCAGGAACCGACCTCACGTACGCGCTCGTCGTGTTCGACGAGAACGGCAACGAGCGCGCCGAGCCCGACGGCTCGGAGATGAGCGAGACGGTCGTCAAGCGGCTCACCGATGCGGCGCAGCCGATCACCGACGTCTTCTTCATCGCCCACGGCTGGCAGGGCGACGTGCCGGCGGCGATCGTGCAGTTCGATCGCTGGATCGGCGCAGTGGCGGCGCAGGACGCCGACCGCGCCGCCGCGCGCGACCGCCCCGGCGGCTTCGCGCCGCTGATCGTCGGCCTGCACTGGCCGAGCCTGCCGTTCGGGGACGAGAAGATCCCCGGCGGCGGCGGCGCGCTGCTCTCGGCCGGCGACAGCAGCGCGGGCGCGAGCGAAGACGTCGACACGTGGGCGCAGCGGATCGCCGGCACGCCGCGTGCGCGCGCTGCGATCGGGACGATCCTCGCGGCCGCCGACCGCCCGGGCAGCGCCGGCGCGCCACCGCCCGACCTGGTGGCGGCCTACCAGACGCTGTTCGAGGAATCGGGGCTCGGCGCCGGCGGCAGCGCGGCGCCGCCGGGCGCCGATCAGGAAGGGTTCGATCCGGCGGCGATCATCGCGCAGAGCAAGCCGGCGGCCGGCGCAGCGAAGGGCGGCCCGGGGCTGCTCGGCATCGGCGACACGATCGGCGGGCTGTTCCTCTCGCCGCTTCGCCAGCTCTCGTTCTGGAAGATGAAGGACCGCGCCCGCGCATTCGGCGAAAGCGGCGCGCACGAGCTGCTCGCGCGGCTCGAGATCGTCGCGCCGAAAGCGCGCTTCCATCTCATGGGACACAGCTTCGGCTGCATCGTCGCGTCGGCGACGGTCGCGGGTCCGGCCGGACAGCCCGATCTGCCGCGGCCGGTCGACTCGCTCTTTCTCGTCCAGGGTGCGCTTTCGCTCTGGTCGTACGCGGGCGACATCCCGTACGCGAAAGGCAGCGCCGGCTACTTCCACCGCATCGTCGAGCACGGACTCGTGCGCGGCCCGATCGTGACGACGCGCTCGACGCACGACACCGCGGTCGGCCGCTTCTATCCGCTCGGCGCGCAGATCCGAAGACAGCTCGTTCTCGACGACGCGCTACCGGCGTACGGCGGCATCGGCTCGTTCGGCATCCAGGGCCTCGGCGGGCTCGAGGACATGCCGATGCGACCGGCGACCTTCCGCTACGGCTTCAAGCCTGGCACGATCTACAACCTCGAGGCGAGCGACGTCATCAAGAACGGCAGCGGCGCTTCCGGCGCCCACAGCGACATCGCGCATCCCGAGGTCGCGCACGCGTTCTGGTCGGCGGTGCTGGGAGCGCCGACGCCGCCCGAGGCGACGCGCTCGGCACCGACGCCGCCGACGCGGTCCGCGCCGCAGCCGAGCGCGAAGCCGCCGGGTCCGGGATGGGGAGCGCCGCCGCCGAAGGCGAGCGGCGGGCTGCTCGGCGGCGCTCTCCCATCGATCGACTTGCGCGCAACGTTCGGAACGGTGTCGGGCGGCGCTTCGCCATCGCCATCGCGACCACCGTCGCCGTCGCGCGGCCAGCGTGCGATGCCACCCGCCGGCCGCAGCGCCCCCGACCCTCCGGTCGCGTCGGCGGCAGCCGGCGCGCCGCCGTCGCGCTGGGTCAATGTCGCGCTCGAAGGCAAGCCGCGCGACGAGATCCTCCGCGTCGCGTCGTCGTACCGGCTGACGGTCGATGTCGACGTCGCGCAGCACGTCGAAGCGATCGCGACTGCGGGCTTCGCCGAGCAGTCGCTCTTTCCCGAGGGGACCGACGAGGTCGCGATCACCGTCCAGCTCGACAGCACCGACTTCAAGGTCGAAGAGCCGCAACCGACGCTGCACGTTCCGCGCTCGGGTGCGTCGCCCGACAAGGCGAGTTTCAAGATCACGCCGCTCCACGACGGCGCGTCGACGCTCACCGCGACGCTGCACAAGGACGGCAACTTCCTGCAGAACATCGTCGTCACGTTCACGGTCGGCGGCGACCGGCCGGTGCCGGTCGAAACGACGGCGCGCGGGCGGCCGCCATCGGCAGCGGGCGTGCTGCAGCCCCGCGACGTCGGCGTCTCGCTGTCTCCAGCCGCGGGCGGCTACGACTGCATCGTCTGGGGCGAGGTCGCCGCGCGGGCGCGGCTGCCGCTGCAGCCGGCGTACCTCGCCGCCGCGATCGACGCGCTGCGGAGCGAGCTGATGAAGGTCGTCATGCACCAGGACGCGAACGGCGACTACGTGTTCCAGGCCGGGATCGACATCCGCGACAGCGACCGCGATTTCGCCTTGACGACGATGGCGCGTGCCGGCGCGTTGCTGTTCCAGAAGATTTTCTTCGGCCCCGCGGCTGGTCCCGACGCGAAGTCGGTCGGCAACTACCTGCGCGAGGCGGCGAGCGACGGCACGCGTGCGCTCAAGCTCCAGGTCGTCGCCGAGACGGCGCCGATCCCGTGGGGGCTGCTGTACACCGGCGACGCCGCTGCCGGCGCCAAGCTCGATTGGGATCTCTTCATCGGCATGCGCCACGTCGTCGAGGAGATCCCGCTGCAGACGACACTCGCGATCAGCGACAGCGCGATCGCGAGCGAACCGCGGCTGGCGGTCAGCGTCAACGTCAACACGGGAATCGACGCGCAGCTCGGAGTCACCGTCGTCGCCGACCAGCAGACATGGTGGTCGACCGCGGCGACGAAGCGCCAGCGCATCGGCGTCACGGCGCGCGCGACGCGCGCCGAGGTCGTGAGCGCGCTCGCGAACGTAGCGACTGCCGATCAGCTGCTCTACTTCTTCTGCCACGCCGAGTCGGCGGGGCTCTCGGATCTCGGCGGCCCGGATGCCTCGGCGCTCGTTCTCAGCGACGCCAAGCTCACCCTCGGCGACCTCGCGCTCGACGCGCCGACGTCGACCGCGCTCGCCGGGAAGCCCCTCGTCTTCATCAACGCATGCGAGTCGGCCGAGCTGTCGCCGGCGTTCTACGACGGCTTCGTCCCCTACTTCATGGCCAAGGGCGCGCGCGGCGTGATCGGCACGCAGTGCAAGACGCCGGCGCTCTTCGCCGCCGAGTGGGCGGAGCGCTTCTTCGATCGCTTCCTCGGCGGCGAAGCGCTCGGCGACGCGTTCCTCGGCCTCAGGCGCGAGTTCCTCGAGCAGCACGGCAACCCGCTCGGCCTGCTCTACGCCGTTCACTGCGACGGTGACACGCGCATCGAGCCCGCGTTCGCTTGAGGCGCGGGTGATGCGGAGCGTCTCCGTGCGACGCGTGCGATTGCTGGTCGCGCGCGCGCTCGCTGCCCTTGCCGTCGCCGTCATGGCGCACGCCGCGGCCTTCGACCTGCAGGCGCATCGCGGCGGCCGGGGCCTCCGACCGGAGAACACGCTGGCCGCGTTCGAGAACGCGATCGCGATCGGGGTCACGACCCTCGAGCTCGACATCGCGATCACCGCCGACGGCGTCCCGGTGATCTCGCACGACCCGTTCGTCAATCCGGCGCTCGCGCGCGACGGCGAAGGCCGCTGGCTCGCCGGCGCCGGGCCGTTGATCCATTCGCTGACGCTCGCCGAGCTGCAGCGCTACGACGTCGGCCGGCTCAATCCGGCCAATGCCTACGCCAAGGGCTTCGCCGAGCAGCAGGCCAGCGACGGCGAGCGCATCCCGACGCTCGCCGCGCTCTTCGCGCGCGTGCGCGAGCTCGGCGCGAACGACATCGAGTTCGACATCGAAACCAAGATCTCCGCCGACCGCCCGGACGACACCGTGCCGCCCGAGGAGTTCGTCGCCAAGCTGCTCGCAGTGATCCGCGCCGCCGGCATGGCCGAGCGCGTGATGATCCAGAGCTTCGACTGGCGAACGCTCGCGATCGTCCAGCGCGTCGAGCCTGGCATGCGCACCGTCTATCTGACGACGCAGGGCCGAGGCGGCGGCAACGTCGCCGACCCGCGCTGGGTCGGCGGGCTCAAGCTCGCCGACTACCCGTCTGTCGCGCACATGGTCAAGGCCGCCGGCGGCCGCACGTGGGCGCCGAACTTCAACAACGTCGACGAAGCCGCGGTGCGCAGCGCCCATGCGCTCGGCCTCGGCGTCATCCCGTGGACCGTCAACGCGACGGTAGACATGCGCAATCTGCTCGGCTGGGGCGTCGACGGCCTCATCACCGACTACCCCGACCGCCTGCGCGACGTCCTGCGCGAACGGGGTCTGACGCTGCCCGCGCCCGTCACTCGTCGTCGCGGACCTTGAACTGACCGACGAGCTGCTGCTGCGTGTTCGGCGGCACCGCCTCGTAGTGCGAGAAGTCGATCGTGTAGCGGCCCTGCCCGCTCGTCAGCGCGTTGAGCCGGCTCTGGTAGCCGAGGAGCTCCGACATCGGCGCCTGGCCGCGCACCGTCATCGTTCCCGGTGCGCCGTTGGCGGTGCCGCTCACCATGCCGCGACGAGATGCGAGGTCGCCGGTGATGTCGCCGAGGGCGTTCGACGGCGCGTTGATCTCGACGTTGACGATCGGTTCGAGAACGATCGGCCGCGCCTCGCGGATCGCCGCCATGAACGCCTTCTTGCCGGCGGTGACGAACGCGATCTCCTTGCTGTCGACGCTGTGGTGCTTGCCGTCGTAGACAACGCAGCGGACGTCGACGACCGGATTGCCCGAGATCGCGCCGGTCGCGAGCACCTCGCGCACGCCCTTCTCGACCGCGGGGATGAACTGGCCCGGAATCGTGCCGCCCTTGACCTGGTCGACGAATTCGAAGCCAGTGCCGCGCGGCAGCGGCTCGATGCGCAGGTAGACCTCGCCGAACTGGCCGGCGCCGCCGCTTTGCTTCTTGTGCCGGTGGTGGCCCTCGGCGGGCGCGGTGATCGTCTCGCGGTACGCGATCCGCGGCGGCCGGGTCTCCACGTCGAAGCGGTAAACGTCGCGCAGCCGCTCGAGGAGGCAGCGCAGATGCAGCTCGCCGAGGCCGTAGACGATCGTCTCGTTGGTGCCGGCGACGTGCTCGAGCTTCAGGCACGGGTCCTCGTCGACGAGCTTGGTCAGGATCTCCCACATGCGCTGCTCGTCGCCGTGCCGCTTCGGCTCGATCGCCAGGCCGTGCACGGGCTTCGGGAACGCCATCGGCGCGAGGTGGATGTGGTCGTCCTCGGCGGCATCGTGGAGGACGGCGTCGAACCGGATGTCGTCGATCTTGGCCACCGCGACGATGTCGCCGGGCAGCGCGTGCCCGACCTCGACGTGGTCCTTGCCCTTGAGCATGAAGAGGTGCGCGACCTTGAAGGGCTTCCTGCCGTCGCCGATGTAGAGGAGGCTGTCCTTCGAGACGGTCCCCTGGTGGACGCGAAAGACGCCGAGGCGGCCGACGAAGGGGTCGACGGTGACCTTGAAGACGTGCGCGAGCACGTGCCGGCCCGGCTCCGGAAGGGCCGGCGCCATCGGCTCGGCGGCGCTGCCCTCGCCGCTCAGGAACGCCGGCGGGTTGGCCTCGCCCGGATGCGGCAGCAGCTTGACGACGATGTCGAGCAGCTCGGCGATGCCGGCGCCGGTCTTCGCGGAGACGAAGCAGACGGGGATCAGGTGGCCTTCGCGCAGTGCCTGCTCGAGCGGCGCGTGCAGCTCGGACGCGTCGATGTCGCCGTCGTTGAGGTAGCGGTCGACGAAGTCGGCGTCGACCTCGACGACCTGCTCGACGAGCGCCCGGTGCGCCGCGTCGACGCTGCCGAAATCGCTGTGGCCCTCGCGGTTGTGGAAGCAGTCGACGACGCGCGTGCCGTTGGCGTCGGGCAGGTTGAGTGGCAGGCATTCCTTGCCGAACGCGTCCTGGATCTGCGCCAGCACGCCGGGCAGGTCGACGCCGGGCATGTCGATCCGGTTGACGATGATCATTCGGTCGCGCTGGCGCGCGGCGGCGTGCTCCATCATCCGCACCGCCATCGGCTCGATGCCGATCGCGGCGTTGATGACGACCGCCGCCGTCTCGACCGCCTCGAGCGCGGGCAGGCTCTGGCCGAGGAAGTCGGGCGCGCCCGGCGTGTCGATGAAATGGACGCGGGTCTCGCCGCGCGTCAGGTGCAGCACGGTCGAGTTGAGCGAGTGCTGCATGCGCCGCTCGAGCGGATCGAAGTCGCTGACCGTCGTGCCGCGCTCGATCGATCCGGGGGTGACGATCGCGCCGGCGGCGGCGAGCAGCGCCTCGGCGAGGCTGGTCTTGCCGGCGGCGGCCGGGCCGACAAGCGCGAGCGTGCGGATCGATTCGACACCGGCGCTCGCGCCGGAGAGTGGGCTTGGCATGGGGTTCTCCTTCGGCGGTGGCGCGCAGGCAATCGGCAGGCAGTGGATCGGCGGTTCGAAGCCCATTATGAAAGCGCGCCGTGGCGGACGTCGCGCCGCTTCGTCCAGGCTTCTCGCTCGCTTCACCCGCGGCTCCTACATTGACCGTCACCCCGGCTTCGACCCCACCGCCATGCGCTCCCGCCCCGGCCTGTCGTTCCTCTTCGCCGCGCTCTCCCTGACGAGCGCGCTCCACGTCGCCGCCGCCGACGACGCGGTGCGCGAGCGCTGGATCAACGCCGCGGAGGTGAACCTGCGCAGCGAGCCCGGCACGCGCGGCGCGGTTCTCGCGCTCCTGCCGGTCGGCGCGCCGGTGCGATGGATCGGCGCGAGCGAGAGCGCGGGCTTCTGCGAAGTCGACTCGTCGGGCACGCGCGGCTTCGTCGCCTGTCGCTTCCTGAGCGCGTCGGCGCCGACGGCGCCTGCCAACGGCGCGGCAGGGGGAACGACGGTTCGCTGGGTCACCGGCGCCGGCGTCAACCTGCGCGCCGAGCCGACGCCGCAAGCGCCGGTGCTCGGCCGGCTCCCGCTCAACGCCCGCGTCGAGCTGCTCGCCACCCTCGCCGACTCGCCTTACTGCGAGGTCGCGACCGGCATCCCCGGCGCGGCCTCGTTGCGCGGCTACATCGCATGCCGCTTCCTGGCGGCGACGCCGCTGGCAATCGACAAGATCGTCGCGCCGGTCCTGGCCGACGGCCGGCCCAACCCGCAGTACGACCCGGCGCGCGCCTTCTGGCTCGCACCGTCCTGGGCCGGTCTCGACGCCTACGGTTTGCAGCTCGGTGCCGAGCTGAAGGCGCGCAACGGGATCGCTCCCGAAGGGCTGGTGCCGGCCTCGCGGCCGGTCGACGTCGAGTTCGAGCGTATGAAGGCGCACCTCGCCAAGGGCATCTACGGGGCGACGCCCGCGCCGCCGCCACGCTGGGACGATGTCAGGCGGCTCGCCCGCGCCGCCGGGCCGCAGCGCGTCCCGGCGCAAACGTCGGCGGCCGATCGCGAGCGCATCGAAGGCGCGCGACAGGTCGCGCAGAGCCGGCTCGCCGGCCTTCTGGGGCTCGCCGGACCCGCCTTCGACGCCGCGGACGGCAGCGGCGGCGGCGTGCGCCTCGCCGGACTCGTTGCCGTGCTCGAGCCACCGCGGGCCGCGCCTTCGCTGTTCAAGAGTGCCTCGGACATCGCCTCGCCCGGTGCCTCCGTCGAAGACCTGAGCGGCCGCTTCCACATCGTCGCGACCTACCGCACGCGCGGCCGCGAACTCGGCGCGACGCTCGGCACCGTCGACGGCCTCTGGGACATCGGCCAGGTGACGGTGGCGCTGACCCAGCCGGTCGTGCGAACGACGCTCTTTCGCGACGGACGGCTCGCGACCGCGAGCGTTCGGCCGAGCGAGACGCGCGTCCTCTGGGGCGGCGGCGAGCCGCCGATGTGCGACGGCTACGTCGACGGCTTCGCGCACGGCGAGGCGGATCCACGCATCTGGCGCTACTTCGGCGCCGACGCCTCGCCCGATCCCGAGGCGGTGAAGCGCCATCCGCCGGGCACGCTGGTGTCGTTCGCGACGAAGAGCGCGCTGGCGCTCGCGAGCGCGGCACCGCCGGTCGTCCTGATCCAGGAGCTGGACCGCGAGCGCACCGGATTCGTCGCCGGCACCTGGCTGAACTTCGACCTCGACGGCGACGGCATCGTCGACCTCGCCGTATGGGAGGGCACGGGCAAGGCGCCCGGCCACCTCGACGGCCCGACCGAGACCGACGATCCCTACTATCGTCTCTTCCTCGCGAACCTCGGCGGCCGCTGGCACGTGCTCGGCACCGACGCGTTCGGCTACGGCTGCGGCTGCTGACGCGGCGCCGCGGCGAGCGGCATCCTGGAGGACGACCATGGCGAGACGCGCAGAACCCTTTCGCCTTCATGTCGAGCAGCGCGCGATCGACGACCTGCGCGCGCGCCTCGCGCTGACGCGCTTTCCGGATCAGGCGCCGGGCGAGCCTTGGGCCTACGGCACCGACGTCGCGTACCTGCGCGAGCTCGTCGCGTACTGGCGCGACGGCTTCGACTGGCGGGCCCAGGAAGCGCGCCTGAACACCTTCGCGCAGTACAAGGCGCCGGTGCACGGCATCGACCTGCACTTCCTCCACGTCGAAGGCCGCGGCCCGAAGCCGCTTCCGCTGCTCCTCTCGCATGGCTGGCCGGGATCGGTGTTCGAGTTCCTCGAGCTCATTCCGCGCCTGACCGATCCGGCGCGATTCGGCGGCGACCCGGCCGACGCGTTCACGGTCGTCGCGCCGTCATTGCCGGGGTACGGCTTGTCGTTCGCGCCCGGCCAGCCCCGCTTCGGCGTCGAGGCGATCGCCGACTGCTTCGCCGAGCTGATGACCGCCGTGCTCGGCTACCGGCGCTTCGCCGCGCAGGGTGGCGACTGGGGCGCCTTCATCACCTCGCGCCTCGGCACGGTCCACGCCGACAAGCTGATCGGCCTGCACGTCAACCTGCTCCCGGTGCGGCGCGATCCGAAGATCGTCGCCGAGCCGACGCCCGCGGAGCGCGACTACCTCAAGCAGCTCGAGCTCTGGCTCAAGGAAGGCACCGGCTACCAGTGGATCCAGGGCACACGGCCGCA
>Ga0068869_100003121_pt1 | contig 10103 bp, 10 predicted proteins | sample KBSMisM52_FD_64676 | JGI IMG/M metagenome (GOLD analysis project Ga0068869, IMG submission 64676) | Miscanthus rhizosphere microbial communities from Kellogg Biological Station, Michigan, USA - KBS Miscanthus M5-2 | ecosystem: Host-associated > Plants > Roots > Rhizosphere > Soil ... | reverse complement strand
CCGTACCACTCACGCGACCAGCGCTCGGCTGCGGTCGCATCGCCCGGACCTTCCCCGCACCACTCACGCGACCAGCGCTCGACTGCGTTCATACGCCCCGCCCTGCAGGTTGCGCCAGCCGCCCACCGCGCCGCAATCCTCGGCGATTGGAAAGCCGCTCGAAAAGCCGCTTGGAAAGTCGCTCGAAAAGTATTCCAGCTGATTCCAGACGATTAGCGAGGGGGTGTTGCTGGAAGGTGTTCCGGTTCCGGTCCAGATCGCCGCTCACCCGTTGAATCCTGATCACTTTGATGCGATCGACGTTGCCGAGCTCGCGCGCGGAACCGCCGCAATGCCGGCGCTCGGAAGGCCGCTCGAAAACTCGCTTAGAAAGTCGCTCGAAAAGTATTCCAGCTGATTCCGAGCGATTAGCGAGCTGTGATTCTGGGGTGTGTTCCAGTTCCGCCCCGGCTCGCCGCTCACCGTTGAGCTCGGATCACTTGGATCAATCTTCGAGCTCGCGGCGTCGACCTGGCCAGCAGCGCGCTCCGACCGCGCGAGCCGAGCTCGCCCGCGTCGACCTTGGCCAGCGGCCGGGACCGAGCTCGCCCGCGTCGACCTGGCCAGCGGCCGGGACCGAGCTCCCGCGTCGACCTGGTCAGCGGCCGTGACCAAGCTCGCCGCGTCGACCTGGTCAGCGGCGCGTTCCGACCGCGAGAACCGAGCTCACCCGTGCAAGCTCGGCCGGGCTCACCCGCGCCGGAAGCGACGGGCTCGACCGGGCGCGGTCTGGCTGCAGCGGCGGCCGTCGCTTGGCTGGGCCTACTGGTACATCCAATGCGGCAACACGAGCGGACCCTCGTACTCGGCAAGGTTTGCGACCGAGACCTCCGGGAGCTCGGCATAGGCAGCCTGGGGGAGCCATGTCAGCAGGCAGCTGCAGAGTTGCTCGGCGTAGTCGCTTGCCTCGTCTGGCAGACAGTCGACCGCCGGTGCCCTGGTGCTCGCCGCCCAGCTCGCCCGCAGCATCATCGGCATCTGCATCGGCGCCAAGTTCGGCCGCGCACCGGGACCAGGGAGCACATGACCGAAGCGCGAGCAGTAGCAGGATGGTGATCGCCAGGCGTGTCACTGGACGGTTGGCCATCATGCGCGGATCCAGCGTCGCCCGGTCCGGTGCGCATCCCTGCGACGCACATGCTTGGTGACGATGAGTGAGAACCTGTCCTCGTGCCCCCGGAGCACTGCAACCTCCTCGGCGAGAACGTGCAGGCGCACGACACCGCACCCCATCCTCGCGGATTGCCGGGCGACGATGATGCCGTCGAGGTGACCGAGCTCGGCGTGAGCGCGCGCAAGCGGAGAGGTCTCGGCAACCTGGTCGTGTCGTACGAGCTCGGCGATCTGGCGCCTGAGCTCGCGTAGCCGGCCGATCACGTCGTTGTAGCGCTCGCACCGACCGTGGATCGATTCCCGATCCAAGAGGAGCAGGTCCGTTGCCATGGGGCCGACCCGCACTCGGCATGGCCAGATCGTGCGGTCGGGCCGCGTCTGGATCGAGATCTCGATCTCGTCGGTCAACCATCCGCTCGCGTCGATGGCGACCGGCAGGCGTAGCCGCTCGCTCAGCTCACGCATCCGCTCGATGTCCAGCAGCTGGAGCGCGACGCGATCGATCGCACGCCGCGGGGGGACGCTGCTCTCCGTGTGAGCGGCCGGGTTGCTGCCCCGGGGGAACTTCACGCGGCCCTCTGCGCCATCTCTCCCTCGCTACAGATCAGCACGAGCGCCGTCACATTGTCCGTGGCGGTGCCGGTGGACAGCGCCATGTTGATGAGCGCTCGCGCAAGCTCCTGTGGTCCCTCGCTGGATCCAAGCACGCGCTGGATCGCCTCGGCAGAAACGCAGTTGCTCAGCCCATCGCTGCAGAGCAGTAGGCGGTCACCGGCCCGGAGTTCCATCTCGAGCATATCGGCTTTTGCGCCATGCTCATCGCCCAATCTGCGCGTGAGGATGGCCCCCAGGTATCGCATCTCATCCTCCTTGGGAGTGTCGCCCGCGTCGATGAGCTGCTGGGCGATGTTGTGGTCGCGCGTCAGCTGCGCGAAGCGACCATCGCGCAGCAGGTATGCGCGGCTGTCGCCTACGTGGCCGACGATGATCTCGTTCGACTCGGGAACCACCAGGCAGGACACCACTGTGCTGCCCATACCTGCGTACTCCGGCTTCGCCTTTGCGGAGCGGTAGATCTTCGCTGCTGTCCAGTCAATGCCGAACTCGAGGAGTTCACGAGGACTGTCTTTGTAGGCGTTTCGTCGCGCGAACTCGACCAGCGAATCTCTCCCTATCTGCGCCGCGACCTCTCCGGCAGCGTGACCGCCCATGCCATCGAACACGGCGTATAGCCCGAGAGCCGGCTCGATGAGGAGCGTGTCCTGGTTGATCGTTCTGCCGCCGCGATGGGTTTCCCCAGCGGCGGCCACGTGCACCTTTGTCATTTGCATCTGCATCAACCCTTCGGAGAACCGAGCTCGCTGGCGTCAACCTGGCCAGCCGCATGCTCGGGCGCCGCGGGTCGCGGACCTTCCGGAATGCGTCGGCTCACACGCGCGGCTCGCGGGGCGACCACGGGCTCGGCGGCCAAGATGATCGGCAACCAGCGCTCGTGGCGAGCCTCGAGAAAGCTGATCTCGTGGCGAAGCACAGCGAGCCGCGCAACTCCATTCGGCATGTACTTGGCGCGACGTCGACGGACGAGCTCATCGAGCCTCGACAGAGTGCGATGAGCCTCGAGAAGGGACTCGGTCAGGGGTCCCCTGCCCGCGATGGCGATAACGCGAATCCGAAGCTGGCGCAGCTTCGCGATCGCATCATTATATCGACCGAAGATGCCGCGGGGACCACCCTCGGCTAAGACGTCCTCGTCCCGAGCGTTACGACCGACGCGGATCATGATGGGACGGAGCGTGTCGCTATCACCGTACCTGTCGCCGCGTCCGCCACCCTGCTCGTACAGCAGGTCAACGTGATCTCCATCGGGATTCACGACCACCCTGACCCGTTGGTGACGAAGAAGGCGGCCAAGCTGAAGCGCGCGCACCTCGCTGAGGCGACGCTCGTGCGCGACGGCAGCCGGGTGGTTTTTCTCGCGCGTCCCTCGACGGGGTAACGCTCGCGACAACTGCGTGTTCTTAGCGGTCGCGCTGTTTCTCACCATTGCTTCAACCTCCACGATTGAGAACTCGAACATCCTCGGCCGCCGATCGGCATTGCTCAACAGCGCGAGGTGACTCGTCGGGTCGCGCTGACGGCTGTCAGAACCGTCGGACCTGTAAGTCGCCTCACGCAGACGGCACCTGGTGCACGAGCACGGACATCGACGAAGCTTGAGCTCCGCCCCCGAGCTCAGCGCCCGCGAACGCCACGCCGCCACGGCCGAGCTCGCCGGGCTCCTGGTCGAGCTCGAGCTCTGCGGCGCTGCCGTCTACGTCGCCACCAGCGCGCGCCGATCGCCGAGCTCAACGGCCTCGCTGCCGGCGATGTCGCCCCGCTGCGGTGGAGCGCCCTACACCGCGATCACCACCGCGGAAATGTTGTCGGTCGCCTTGGTCAGCGCCAGCGCGATGAGCTCGCCCGCGGCGTGCTCGGGAGCGCTCGACGCGAGCACCTTCGCCAGCTCCTCCCCAGAGACCACTTCGTGCACACCATCGGAGCACAACAGCACACGATCGCCCGGCTCAAGCGCCTGCTCGGCCAGATCGACAGGCACAACGGGATCCGCGCCCAAGCTCCGGGTCAGGAAGTTTTTGGTGTGGCTGGTCGCCGCCGCCGCCGCGGACAACCATCCCGCGTCCATCAGCTCTTGCGCGACGGAATGATCGCGCGTGAGCGCCCGTAGTTCACCGCGGCGCCACAGGTAAGCGCGGCTATCCCCCACGTGCCCCACGACCAAGCGATCGGACTCGACGATGCAGGCGACCACGGTCGTGCCCATGCCGTTGAGGTCGTGGCGCTGCTCGCTCTGCGAGTACACCGCTGCAGCCGCCTCGCCAATGGCGAGATCGAGCAAGTCGCGGGGTTGCAGCGCCTTGACCGGGGCGTTCTCCCTCATGAACGACACGATCGCATCGGCGGCCAGTCGCGCCGCCACGTCGCCTCCGACGATCCCACCCATGCCATCCAGAACGGCCCAGAGCGAGAGCTGTGGCTCGACGATCAGCACGTCTTGGTTCGTGTCCCGTACGGGACCGCGGTGCGTGACCGCTGAACTCTCTATCCGCTTGCTCATGCTCTGTACGCTTGTTGACGTCACCATCTGCGCTTCCTTTCCTCGATAACCGTCACCACGACACGTGCACCTTCGCGGTCATCACCGCCGCATCAGCACCAGCGCCAGCCCAAGCATCGCGGCCACACACACCGCGATAGTCATCACGCGCCACCCGCGACGCGGCAATCGGCGCGCCCGCCAACGCTGCCGCTCCCAACGAGCTCGCCGCATCGACCAGCGCCATCGCCTCCATCGTTCCCGCACCGCTACGCGTCTCGCTCCGGGAAGGCCCGCAAGCTTCGGGGTCGGAGGATCCGGAGACACCCGCGGCCGGCGGGCCGACCGGCGTGCGGCCTGGTCGGGGAACCGCTCGGCCAGCAGCTCGATCAGCTCGACGCGACCGCGCAGCCACGAGCCAGCATCGCAACGCGCGATCGCATCGTACGCCGCCTCTGCCGTGCGATACCGGCGCTCGCGGTTCGGTCGGAGCAGCTTCATCGCCACGGCCTCGAGATCGCGCGGCACCGGCCGCCGTGTGCTCGGACGAGGCACGCGCTCGAACTGGCCCGCTGTTTCACGCGCGAACAGCCGCTCGTGCGCGAGCAACTCCCAGAGCATCACCCCCACCGAGTACAGATCCGAACGACCGTCGAGCGGCTCGCCTCGATGCTGTTCTGGCGACATGTACCCCGATTTGCCCTGCACCGGCAGGGTCATGGAGACCTCGGTCTTGTCGCGCCGCTTCGCGATGCCGAAGTCGGCGAGCTTCACCGCGCCATCCCAGGACACGAGGATGTTGTCCAGCGACACATCGCGATGCACGACGCCGAGCACACGGCCGTCATTCGTCGGCAGGTGGTGGGCGTAGCCCAGACCATTCAGGATCTCGGCCACGATGAACACGATCACCGCGGGCGACAGAGCGCCGCTATGGAACAGCTTGCGGAGGTGGATCCCGTCGATGTACTCGAGCACCAACAGTGGGCCATCGTCGTCGTGCGCCACATCGATCAGCTGAACGATGTTGGGGTGCTGCATCCGGGCGAGCACGTCTGCCTCGTGCTCGACCAACCACGCATAGCGCGCGTCATGCGCGAGCTTTGGCAAGAGCCGCTTGATCGCCACGGGCCGCTCGAACCCCTCGCCGATCTGCCAGCCGCGGAACACCTCGGCCATGCCGCCCGCGGCGATCCGATCGCCGATCTGGTAGCGAGGTCGCCGCCCGATCTCGCGCGACGGCGCGGCATTCACGTAAACCACCTGGGCGCCGCTCCCTATCACCGAGCGCCCCCGCGATGTCCCACATCCAGCACGGGCGAGAACGCCGCCACGCGATGCGCTCGCCCGGCCGCAGACGGCAGCCGCCCGCCTTCCTCGTCGAGCTCAACTGCAAACTGCGTGTACGTGTCCACCCTCGCCGCCCCCATGGCTCGTTGGTGCCGGCCATGCTGGAACACTCGCCGGCTGGGCTTCCATGGGCCGCGACCACTCGTCGGGTCGCGCTGACGGCTGTCAGAACCGACGGGGTCGTAAGTAGGCTCACGATTCGGTGCTCGCCGCGCTCCAATTGGCGATCAGGAGCAGCAAGAAGGGTGAGCCCGCTGACTTGACCGTCGGTTCTGATCGTCCTGGGCGCGACCCGACGAGCGGCATCCTCCGGTAGAGGCCGGCACGTGGGTGGCCCAGCATTCGATCGCGATGGCCGCGAGCACTGCCGCATCGAACGCCACCCCAGCCCTTGCGTACCTGACCGCGCTCCGAGACCCCGCTCGTGTAGTCTCGGACGAAGCGATGGCGCCGCGCGACGGCGTACCGAGGCAAGCATCATGGTGCTGAGAGTCACCAACACGGACCCCAACGCGAAGGACGAGCTGATCGGCCAACAGGTCGGCGCCAGCTACACCATCATCGAGCGACTCGGCGAGGGCGGCATGGGACTGGTGTACCTGGCCGAGAGCACCAAGATTGGCGGCAGCACCAAGATCCGCGGGAAGGTCTACCGGGGGAAGGTCGTTGCGGTGAAGGTGCTGACGGCGCGATCGAAGGATGCCATCGCGCGATTTCGAGCCGAAGCCTATGCCGCGGGCAAGGTCGACAAGTTCAGCGTCGTGGACATCCTCGACGCTGGCGAGCTCGCCACGGGCCAGAGCTATATCCTCATGGAGTATTGCGACGGTGGCTCCCTGCAGGACCTGCTTCAGGAGCGAGGCACCGTCGAATTTGCGTACGACGAGATCCTGTCAATTCTAGCGCCCGTATGTGCCGCCCTGGTCAAAGCCCACGAGGCGAACCTCGTGCACCGGGACATCAAGCCGGCGAACATCCTGTTCGTGAAGAACGGGAAGGTGCTTCGCGCGAGGCTCAGCGACTTCGGGCTCGTGAAGCTGCGCGAGCACGACATGTTCCTGATGACCGCCCGAAACTCTGTCATGGGTACGCCCGGCTTCATGTCGCCCGAGCAGTGCGTCGACACGGGGACCGTCGACGGTCGCTCTGACATTTACTCGGTGGGCTGCGTGCTCTACCAGCTACTCACAGGCCGACTACCGTACGCCGGGACGATGAACGATCTGATTCGGCAAGCCAAGGAGAACGCGCCCATCGCGCCGCCCTCGGTGTTCCGGCGCAATCTTCCGCCTGGCTGGGAGCAGACCACGATGCGTTGCCTTGCGTTTCGGCGAGAGGATCGCTTCCAAACGGCATTGGAAGCGATCAACAACCTCGCCGACGGACTCGAGAACGGGCGATCGCTGATGGGGTTCCATGCTCCGATCCTGGTCGAAGACGTCGCTCTCGGACCGACCGCTAACACCATCACGAGCGCTGCCGGCGGACCAGCCGCGAAGGTGTGGACGAACGCGCAGTCTCAGATGCAACAGCGCGAGCGCAGTCTGCAGCGACGTTCGCTGACCATGTTCATCGCCGGAATTGCCTTCGGTGCGCTTGCCACGAGCGCGATCGCATTGACGATGCGCACCGCTGATGAAGCTGATGCTCCGCGCGTCGCACCTGCGCCGACCTCCCCAAGCAACGCCACACTCGCGAGCCTGAGATCGACACCCACGACCACGCAGGCGGCGAGCTCGAGCGAGGCACCCACGCCTGCCCGACCGGCAGCGAGCTCGAGCGCGGCACCCACGACCGACCGAGCGCCAGCGAGCGCGAACGCGGCACCCTCGCCTGCCCGACCGGCAGCGAACTCGAGCGCGACACCCACGACCGACCGAACGCCAGCGAGCTCGGGCTCGGTCCCTCCCTCCCCAGCTCGCACCGTACCCGTCGAGGCGACGCCCGAAGTTATGGTAACGCCCGTCGTTGCCACGGCCGGCGGCACCGTCTCACCACTGGGGACCGCCGGATCTGCAACGACCCAGCCCGCTGCCCGCGAGGCCATCGCGCCGACGCCCCGCATCCCAACCAGCCCGCCACGGTCTGCGAGCACATCGTCTGTAGACGCCGCACCAAGTCGCGCGCCCACCAAGTCACCGCGTCCAGTGGACGTATCGACGGCAGCGACAACATCACGCACGTCGCCCCCGAGCGATGCGAGTAACGCGACGGAGGCATGGTTGAGCATTCGGGTCAAGGGATTCGCCGAGATCTCGATCGATGGTGACGCGCCCGGCACCTCGCCCCGCCGCAAGCGCGTTCGCCCTGGCGTGCATCACGTGGTGATGACGGGATACCCCGACGGTTCCGAGAAGCAGCAGCGCAAGGAGTTCGATGTCATCGTGCCGCCAGGAAAAGACGACGACACCGTTATCTTCAAGACCTGGTGACATCCATGCGGCTCATCGTGGCTTCCCTCGCGTTGTTCCTCGGGCTCCTCGGCCACACAGCGCTCGCTGATACGGGCGCGATCATCGTCAGCGCGAACAGCAGGGTCGCGGAGCGTGATCGATCCCTTGCGATGCATGCGGCTGCGGACCGGCTGCGCGCCGCTGGGTGGAACATCGCCGACAAGCCGCTCACGCCGAAGGAGATCGAGGCCGTCAACACTTGCCTGCACGACGTCGAGGCATGGCCTTGCGTCTCGAAGATTGTCAGCCGACACGGAATCCATCGCATCGCGGCCCTCGCGCTCAGATACGACCACACCGTCAGCGGCACGCCGGAACTCGTCATCAACGGGCGCCTGGTCCTCGCTGATGTGACCCTGGCGGTGGTCAGCACGCGCTTTTGCGAGCAGTGCACTGACGACACCTTGAGCGCGCTCACGACCGAGCTCACCACCGATCTGATTCAGCGAGCGCAGCTCGAGGCCGGCAGGACGGTTCTGTCCATCAAGTCGACGCCGCAAGGAGCCATCTACACCGTCGATGGTGTTCTGCGAAGCGCGACAGATGCGCTGATCACGATCGTGCCCGGGAGACACGTCGTCACCGTCGAACGCGACGGGTATCAGACCGAGACGCGCACCGTTGAGGCTGTTGAAGGCCGAACGGCCGAGGTCATGGTCACGCTTCGGCACATGGAGCCGCTTGGCCGTCCCTCCATCGAGAAGCACGAGGTCACGCGTCGGTCACTCAAGCTGCCGATCACGCTGGTGGCCCTCGGATCTGCGGCGATCGCTGGTGGAGCCATCGCGCTCACGTTGAACCAAGGCGACGATGCGCAGCCAGCGGATCAGGATCAACCCCGCTGGCGCTACAACACGACCCCCGCCGGCGTCACGTCGATCGCGACGGGCGCTGTCCTCGCCGGCATCGGTGGCTATCTGTGGTGGAAGTATTCGCGGGATGATGCTGGTGTAGGCGCATCCACGCCGACGGTGTCGCCGATTACCGGCGGTGTCGTGCTCGGCATGCATGGACGGTTCTGATCGGAGGCTCCATGTCGACGCTGGCCCCTCGCTTCGTCATCCTCACACTCCTCGGCACCCTCGCCTGCAAGGAGCAGTACAGCAACTATTGTGCGGATGCTCCGCACCACAATTGCAAGAACACCGACGCAGCCATCGCAGTCTGCACCGGCGACCAGCAGTGCGCGCCGAACGTATGCGACTTGGCCGGATCGAAAATGTGCGTCCAGTGCACGAGCACAAACGCCGCAGCGTGCACGATGACCACGCCCGTGTGCGGCGCGGACAACACGTGCCACGGCTGCTCCACGCACGCGCAGTGCAGCTCCAACGTGTGCCTCACGGATGGTTCATGTGCAGCCGAGACGAGCGTCGCCTATGTCGCCGGGGGCCGTACCGGAACTTGCGGCAAGGCGGACCCGTGCGGAACCTTGGAGGCCGCGCTGCAAACGGGCCGCCCCTACGTGAAGTTCGCCGCCGGGCTGGTCAAGGATAACAAGACGACGACGATCGACGGGAAGACCGTCACGATCCTCGCCGACGCCGGTGCCAAGCTCGATCGCGACGGCGATGGTGCGATCCTCATGGTCCAAAGCAGTAGCCCGGCGACGACCAACGTGCAGATCTTCGATCTCGAGATCACCGGCGCGACGGGCATCCCAGGAGGAGACGCCATCCGCCTGACGGCGAACGGCGGAACGCCATCGCTCACGCTGACACACGTGACGATCGACGGGAACCAGGGGACCGCGGTTGTCGCCGCCGGAGGAGCGCTTAGCGTCTCGCGCTCCACGATCGCCCAGAACAACGGCGGCGGACTTTCCGAGACGAACGGAACATTTGCCGTCGTCGGTAACGTGTTCTTCGGCAACGGTGGCATCAACTCGTCCGTCGGAGGCGTCTCAATCACGACGACGCCCAGCACCGGCAACCGGCTCGAGTTCAACACCTTCGTGTCGAACACGACCCAGGCAACGATCGGTCCTGCGGTCCACTGCGTCGTCAGCTCGTTCATCGCCCGCAACAACATCATGAGCGACAACGGAACGCTCG
>Ga0068869_100003117_pt1 | contig 10110 bp, 8 predicted proteins | sample KBSMisM52_FD_64676 | JGI IMG/M metagenome (GOLD analysis project Ga0068869, IMG submission 64676) | Miscanthus rhizosphere microbial communities from Kellogg Biological Station, Michigan, USA - KBS Miscanthus M5-2 | ecosystem: Host-associated > Plants > Roots > Rhizosphere > Soil ... | reverse complement strand
CTCCGCGGCCGTGATCGGCAACGTACTGGAGTGGTACGACTTCGCGGTGTACGCCTATATGGCGACGGTTATCGCGAAGAGCTTCTTTCCCGCGCAGGATGAAATCACTTCGCTGCTGTCGACGTTCGCGGCTTTCGGCGTCGGTTTCGTGGTGCGCCCGCTCGGCGGTATCGTGATCGGGCGTCTGGGCGACGTCCGCGGGCGCAAGACGGCGTTGGTGCTGACCATCCTGCTCATGGCGGTCGGCACGGTGATGATCGGTTGCATACCGACCTACGAATCGATCGGTGTCGCCGCGCCTTTGCTGATTCTGCTCGCGCGGCTGCTGCAAGGATTTTCGGCCGGCGGCGAATGGGGTGGATCGACCGCTTTCATCGTGGAGTGGGCACCGCCTGAGCAGCGCGGTCTTTACGGCAGCCTGCAACAGTCTAGCGTCGCGTGCGGACTGTTGCTCGGCTCGGGAATCGCTGCGCTCGTCAGCACATTGCTCAGCACGGCCGCGGTCGGCGCGTGGGGCTGGCGCGTTCCATTCCTGCTCGGCGGCCTGCTCGCGCCGATCGGATTGTATATGCGCAGGAACATCGAAGAAACGCCCGCGTTCACGCGCCTTGCTCAGCAAGCTGCCGCGCCGGCAGTGTCGGGCTCTGCGATGCGGCTCGCCTTCCGCGCGTTCGGATTCACGATTCTGTGGACCGTGTCCTACTACATCGTGCTGAGCTATATGCCGACGTTCCTGCAGAAGTACGTCGGCCTGCCTCGAACCCACGCGCTCTGGACGACCAGTGCCGGTCTGCTCCTGCTCGTCATCGCCGCGCCGGTGCTCGGGCGGTGCTCGGACCGCATCGGCCGCAAGCCGCTGTTGCTCGCGGCCTGCATCGCGTTTCTGGTCCTGTCCTATCCGCTGTTCAGCATTCTGCTGTCGCAACCTTCGCTCGCCACGGCGATCTCGGTACAGCTGACACTCGCCTTGGCCATCGCAGTTTTCTCCGGACCCGGCCCCGCGGCGATCGCGGAGATCTTCCCGACCGCGGTGCGCTCGACATGGATGTCCGCCGGATACAGCGTCGCGGTCGCGGTGTTCGGCGGCTTCGCTCCGTTCATCGCAACGTGGCTGATCGCGCACACGGGGAATCCAATCTCGCCGAGCTTCTACGTCATGGCCGCCGCGGCGGTGAGCATGGTGGTGATCCTGCGGATGGAGGAGACGGCGGGAAAGGCGTTGCGGTGAGGTAAACTATCTGAAGCACTACGGCAACAGCCAACGCAGAGGCGCAGAGGAGCGCAGAGTACGCAGAGAAAACCAAGATAGACACTCGATGCAGGGAACAGGGCGTATCGACGGAATGAAACGCCCAACAGCTCGATCAAGATTTCTTGCCTTTTTTCTCTGCGATCTCTGCGCTCCTTTGCGTCTTTGCGTTGGGTTTAGCTCGAGGTAGAAAAGAATGAAAGAAGATCCAAACCTGGAACCCTGGCAATGGCCCGAAGCGCAATGGCGCAAGCTGGTCGGGCAGGTGCGCGCGGGGCGTGCGCTGCGGCCTTTGTCATGGAAGGGCAATGCACGCTGCGCCGTTGCGCTCTCTTTCGACTCCGATCACGAGACCAACGAATTGCGCGACGGCGGCAAGTCGATCGGCCGCATGAGCTGGGGCCAGTTCGGCAATCGCGTCGCGATGCCGCGCATCCTGTCGCTGCTGCGCAAGTACGATGTGCCTGCCAGCTTCTATGTGCCCGCCGTAACGGCACAGCTGTATCCGGACGAGCAGCGCGAAGTCGCGGCGGACGGCCACGAGATCGGCATCCATGGCTGGATCCACGAGCTCAACTCCGCCTTGACCTACGAATCCGAACGCGATCTCATGATGCGTTCTTCCGATGTGCTGGAAAGAGTCACCGGCTCGCGGCCGGTCGGAATGCGCACGCCGTCGTGGGATTTCAGCCCGCACACGCTGCGCATCGCACGCGAGATGCAGCTCGCGTACGATTCGTCGCTGATGGCAGATGAGGACTGCTACGAGCTGCTGCTCGACGGGGAGCCAACTGGCGTAGTCGAATTGCCCGTCGAATGGATCCGGGATGATGCGGTGTACTTCTGGATGAATCGGTTCCAGTCGCACCGTCCGTACACGCCGCCGGTCGATGTGTTCGATATCTTTCGTCGCGAGCTGGATGGCGCGCACAAGGACGGCGGCGTGTTTCAGCTCACGATGCATCCGCATGTGATCGGTTATCGCTCGCGCATCTGGATCGTCGAGGAGGTGATCCGACACGCGCGCTCGCTCGGCGACGTGTGGTTCGCGACGCACGCGCAGGTGGTGCAGTGGGCGAAGGCGCATGCGAACTAGAGCTTAGAGTCCAAAGCCAACGCAGAGGCGGCGAGCGAAAAAGAGAGTGCGCAGAGAAGAACGAGGCAGAAGCAGGCAACGAAGAGTACAGTGCAATCGACAGCATTCGGGGACGCTCGCCCCCTCCCCAGGCCTCCCCGCTCCGCGAGGGAGGGAGCAACCGAAGCTCGCCATATCGGAACAGCATTGAGCCTTCTTCGCGAGCTCTCTTTGTTTTCTTTGCGGCCTCTGCGTTGAAGCAGTTGACTTTGATCTAGACACCGGAGAAACGAACATGCCAACAATCATCAACCCCGCCAAGCAACGCCTGCAACAAGGTCAGCTTGCATTGGGCATGGGTGTGCGCGGTCTGCGCGGCGTGGAGGTCGGCCGCGTGATGAAAACGGCCGGCTACGATTTTCTGTTCATCGACCTCGAACACGGAGCGGCCTCGGTGGAGACCGCCTTCCAGATCTCGGTCGGTGCACTGGACGCCGGGATTGCGCCCTTGATCCGGGTGCCGAACGGTGAGCTCGCGCTCGGCACGCGCTGTCTGGACGGCGGCGGGCTGGGCATCGTCATTCCGCACGTGGACACTGCGGATGAAGCCCGCGCCATGGTCGACGCCTTTCGCTTTCAGCCGCTCGGTCACCGTTCCATCGGCGGCGGCTATCCGCAGTTCGGCTTCGCCGCGGTGCCCGCGCAGGAGGTGGTGAAAGCGTTGAACGATGCGACGCTCGTGGTCGCGATGATGGAGACGCCGCGCGCGATCGAGAATGCAGATGCGATCGCCGCCGTGCCCGGCATCGATGTACTGTTGATGGGCACCAACGATCTATGTCTCGAGATGGACATCCCCGGACAACTCGACAATGAGCGGGTGGTCGCAGCAATCGATACCGTGATCGGCGCTTGCAAGAAGCATGGGAAGTGGCCTGGGCTGGGCGGCGTATATGGCAAGGAGCTCATGAAGCGCTACATCGGCCGCGGCATGCGCTTCGTGCTGTGCGGCAGCGACCTCAGCGTTTTACTCGCGGCCGCGCAGGAACAGGCTGGCTTCGCGCGCGGCTGCCTGTCCTAGAAAGCGGACGGGGTTCGAGGAAACGGCCCGCGAACCCCGCTCCCTGTCACGCGATCGCGAAGCTTAGACGTTCATCACGGTTGCATACATGCCTAGTACCCATGCGGCGATTCCACTGATGAACGTGAACCACAGAATCGTCTTGACGATAGGCCCGGGCTTGAACGGATCCGGGAGGTATTTGCCGTTCACGTACAGGATCTGTATCGCCGCAATGCTGCGCAGGAGTACCGCTGAGGTGGCCACGAAGAGCCACAGGGCATACGGCTCTTTGGCCGTCACGAAATAGAATCCCGCCGCGATGACGGCGATGACGACGACGAAGTAGTAGAAGCGATACGAACGTTTGTCTTTGAGCTTGGGCGTAATGGCGACCGCGTCGGCCACGGTCCTGCCGATGAACGTATCGATGATCGCGAAGCCGGCGTCGTAGAGTGTGGCGAACACGAACACCAGAAAGACGGCGAACGCGATCGGTCCGAAGATGCCGCCGACGATGGTGGCGATCTGAATCGGAATCTCGAGTCCGCTCTTGACGATGCCGGCTTTGTAGAAATACGCGTACCCTGCGGTCGCGTACAGGTACGTCATCAGCATGGCGCCGAGAATGCTCCACCAGATGATCTGGCTCCATCTGCCGATTCCGACCCAGCCCTGCATCTTCTTCACTTCCTGCGGATCGGAGTAGTCCCACCGCAGAACTTCGGTGTTGACGTGCTCCGGAGGCCGCAGCACGCCAGTCACTTTGCCTCCGTAGCGGCCCATTCCCCAACCGGCTTCTAGCACCCAGAGCGAAACCCACATCAGGCTGCCGCCCGGTTGATTGTAGAGCGCGGCGATGTACTTCCATGAGACCGGCTTATCGGTATCGGCCAGGCCGAAGTTGAAATAGCCCCAGAGCACCGCGCGGTAGTCGTCCCAGCCGGCCGTGACGGCGACCGTGATGACGATGCCGATGATGTTGATCCACATCAGCCACTGGAAGATCTTGGAAATGCTGCCGTAGACCGTTTTGGAAAACAGGAATACCGCCAGCACCACCAGCAACGCGCCCCAGCACCATAAATAATAAGTCTTGATGCCGAACGTCATGGACTCCTGCGTCCCGCCGGCTGCTTTGAGCAGCGCCGCGGAAGCTCCGCCCAGCCAGAACGGCCAGGCAAACGTGAGGATCGAGAGGATGGCCCAGGTCCAGGGCCAGAACAGCCCGCGCGGCGGAATGTCGCGCGTCATCGTGAAAAACGATCGACCGGTGACCAGACTGTACTTGACGCACTCGATCACGAGCACCGTTTCCACGATCGTGGACACGGTCATGATCCAGAACAAGTTGACCGCGCCTTGGGCGGCTAGATTGGGGATCAGCATGGTTTCCCCGCCGCCTACGGAGATGCCGAAGTTGATGGCCTGGGGGCCGAGCGCGGCAAGCAGACCTGCAATGGTGAGCGGATAAGGGTCCGGGACTTTATATAGCTTCGACTCTCCTGGTGTGGCCATGTGAGTCCTCCTTGCGTGGGTGAACTCTTCGCGTCCAAACGAGCGTAGCAGCGCAATCATAATCCAGAGCCCACGCCAAAGCGCACGGTCTCGCGTGTGCGGTCGTGCTCCGGAGTATCCTATCGGTTTCGCCGCGCGCATCGCGTGAACAAAGGAGATGAAGTTGCACGATCTCGTGATTGAGAATGCGAGTTTGATCGATGGATCGGGGACGCCGGCGCAGCCGGGAAGCCTCGCCGTCAGCGCAGGACGCATCGTCGCGATCGGGGACGATGTGGGACCGGCGCGCGAGCGCATCGATGCCGAGGGGCAGACGCTGGCGCCCGGCATCATCGATCTGCACACGCACTTCGACGCGCAACTGTTGTGGGATCCGTTTGCGACGCCCTCGGTGGGGCTGGGTGTCACCAGCGTCGTGATCGGCAACTGCGGCTTCACGATCGCGCCGTGCCACGAGCGCGACCGGGATCGCGTGCTGCGCAATCTCACACACGTGGAGGGCATGTCGCTCGACGCGCTGCGAGCCGGTGTCGACTGGAGCTTCGAGTCGTATCCGCAGTATCTGGGCGCGCTGGAGCATCGCGGCACGGTGCCCAACGTCGCTTCGTTCATCGGTCACTCGTCGGTGCGCACCTATGTGCTGGGCGAAGATGCCTCCGCGCGCGCGGCAACGCGCGAGGAGGTCGCGCAAATGAAGCGTATCGTTCTCGACGGCCTGCATGCCGGCGCCGTGGGATTCTCGACCACCACACTCGAACAGCACAACGGCGAGAATGGAATTCCGATGCCCTCGCGGCTGGCCGACGAGCATGAGCTCACCGAGCTCACCGGCGCGCTGGGCCAGGCCGGCCGCGGCGTCTTCATGCTCACCAAGGGCATGAACACCACGGTGCCGTGGCTCGAGCAGATTGCGGCCCGCACTCGGCGGCCGGTGATGATCGCCGCGTTGTTCATCGATCCCAATGATCCGAAGCTCGTGTTCAACGAGCTCACGCAGATCAGCGAGGCGCGCAAGCGCGGCCACGAGCTGTGGGGTCAGGTCGGGTGCTTCCCGCTCGGCATGCAGTTCACACTGCGCCATCCGTATCCGCTCGAGGCGATCCTCGCCTGGCGGCCGGCGATGGTCGCCGAAGGCAGCGAGCGCTACCGTGAGATTCTGGCCGATGCGCAGTTCCGCGCGACGGTCAAGACCGAGGCGCGCAGCAAGACCGTGCCCAATCGATTTTCTTATCACAGCCTCGATCACATGACGATCCTCGAGGTCGCCGATCCGAAGCACAAGGATCTCGTCGGCCGCAACGTCGGGCAGCTCGCACGCGAAGCGAACAAGGACGCGTTCGACTGGTTCTTCGATTTCGGGCTCGATGGCGAGCTCGACGCGATGGTCGAGTGCAAGCTCTTCAACACCGACGAGGATTCGGTGCGGCATCTGCTGCGCCATCCCAATGCCTCGATTGCGCTGTCGGACGCGGGCGCACATCTGTCGTTCCTGTGCGATGCCGGGTTCGGGCTGCACCTGTTCGGACACTGGGTGCGCGAGCGCGGCGATCTGACACTCGAGGAAGCCGTTCAGCTCGTCACGAGCCGCCCGGCGGACATCTACCGCATTCCGAATCGCGGTCGACTCGCCGCTGGCGCGTGGGCCGACATGATCCTGTTCGATCCGTCGACGGTCGGGCGCGGCGAGAAGCGCCGTGTGTTCGATCTGCCCGCCGGCGCGGGCCGCGTGGACACACCCGCCCTCGGCCTGCACGGCGTGTGGGTCAACGGCCAGCGCACGATAGACGAGAAGGGCCAGGTCGGAGATTGCGGGCGGCCGGGGAGGTTGTTGCGGGAGTTTGCTGCTTAAGGTCTAGGGCCTAAACCCAACACAGAGGCACAGAGAACACAGAGGACACAGAGAAGACCAAAATCAAGAAATGAGATCCTGAGCGCATCAGCGCACTGACTCAATGCGGCACAATGATCGTAACACCGAGAACTCGACGCGATACCTCGCGACCATTCACGGTTTATTGTCGAATTTTTGGTTTTCTCTGTGTTCTCTGTGTCCTCTGTGCCTCTGTGTTGGGTGTAGGCACTAGGCTCTAGGCAGTAGCTACCGCCGCTGAACGAAAACATGCGGGCCCGGCTTCGCGATGATCGCGTCCAAGTGCGCATCGATCGCGTCGAGGTCGGGCGCGCTCTGCCGGATCCACGCAGCGGTCGGCTTCAGATCGAGCTCCTGAATCTCAGGCTTCCAGGTGAGCGCGGCGGCGGATGCGTGACAACCGCGATAGCATGACGAGCCTTTCATCTCCCAGCGCAGTCCGCCGGCATAGAGCGCCATGTACATAAGCTTCGCCTCGCTCTCGTCTGCGCCCTCCGCGATGCTCGCGAAATAGAACATGCGGTGCACACCGCGCCACGGCTCGCTCATCGTCTGGCAGTAGTGATCGTAGATCAGAGCGGTCTTGCGATACGGCCCCTCGAACGGCAGCCCGAACCAGTCGCGGAAGACGAGCGGGAGGGAGCGTCCGTCGATCACCGAGCCCTTGTCCGCCACCCAGGTTCTGCCGAGCGCATCCTCGAAGCCGAAATCCTCGAGCAGCCTCATGCGCGAGATGAACGGATCGTCGTCCAGCCACTCGACTACAACCTTGCCGAGGAAGTGCCCGGACTGCCCGGCGGCAACGGCACTGCAGCACGCAACAGCGGCGAGCAGCCATAGGAACTTCTTCATGGATCGGTTCTCGGATGCGTTGACTGGGATTGTGCGACTTTTCGCAGCAGACAGGCAACGCAGAATCGATCTATCCCGCACCCGCGTGCGGCGGTCCGCTACACCTCGATCGTATCCTGGCCCCATTGACGCGCCTGTGCGGAGCGCATCATTCGGGTGAGCAATTCGTGCTGCACGTGACTGCCCCCGCTTTGTCCCAGGACGGGCAGCAGGGCGCGCAACGCCGCGTACGATTCGGCATAGGCGCCTGCGACGAACGCGCCGATCGCCTGCACCGCCGGGAGCGTAACATTGCGTGCGACGCGGGCCGCATGCGTGTGGCCGTGCGCGCATTGTTCGATCGCATCGATGTGACGGCGCGCTCGCTCGAGATCGCCGGCAGCGTGGAATGCAATCGCTGCATGAATGTCGAGCAGAGCCCAGAAGCCGGGAGCGCTGTGCGCAGCCCAGCTCGCCGAGAGCCCGCGCCAGCGCGCGCCCGGATTCATACCATCGAGCTGCATGCGCCAAAGCAACGCAGTCGCGTCGGCGGCGTCGGCGGCGGATGCCACAGCAGGCAACAGCTCGCGGTCGAGTATCGTTAGGGCGCGCTGCGTCTGCCCGGATTCCAGCTCGAACAGAGCCAGATGCCACGTGGTATGCACGAGCATGCGGCCATTCAGCGCCCAGTTGGCGCGGCGCTGCTGCATCCACAGCGCGCCTTGTTGGTGCTCGCCGGCCTCGAACAGCGCGTGCGCGACCGAGTGGATCGCGATCGGAAACGCAGGTTGGATTTCGAGGGCTCTCAGTCCCAGCGTTTGTGCATGGCCCGGATCACCATTCTCCGCGAACGCGAACGCAGCCATCGCCAGCAGGTATTCAATGCCCGGCATGTCGGGATGCCAGTCGCTCCATACCAGATCGACCACCTCTCGCAGAGCCGCCGTTTGCCCGAGGAAGAAATAGCAAGACTGCGCCAGACGCAGCGCGAGCAGATCGTATGGCCATTGCCGCAGCATGGCCGCGTAGCGCTCCGCCGCGAGGACCGGCTCTCCGGCCCGCCAGGCGCAGGCCGCTGCGAGATGAGCACGCTCGTGCGCGCTCCATCGAGCGTGCGCACGCTGAGCGGCCACTGACGTCTCGTCCACCAGCGCAAACAGATTCGGATCCTTGGAGGCGACTGCAATGGCCGCGCGCAAGACGTGCCCCATCGCGAAATCCGGATGCCGACCGAGCAATGACTCGACTTGCGCAAGCGGATCGCCCACCGCGCGCAGAAAGCCATCGAGCGCGCGGGCCCATGCGTCGGCGGTGACGTCCGAAGCATCCTGGAACGCCGCCGCGAGCGGGTGCGGAATCATGTCGCGCATCGGATTGGCCTGGCCCTGCGCTTCAAGCCGCCTGCGGTAAACGAACGGCAGCCAAGGCTTTCACATCGGCCGCGGTCAGCGTATTGCCGCCCATACCCCAATCGCTGCTCTTGACCTCTTCGCTGACGACCCAGGTCGCCGAGCGCAGGTTTTCGCCTTCGATCGATACCGTGGCATCGGTCAGTTTGGTTACGATCTGCTTTTTCTGCGGCTCGGAAAAGACGCCGTCGATGAGCTTCACGTCGATGAGAGGCATATAGTTCTCCATCAGGAAAGTCGAGATTGATTGCTCGACCGGCGCTGCAAATAGCAGCCGCGCGGACGAGTTGAAGTATGGGGGTACTGAACCGGGCGTTGAATGACTGCGACGCCAGCGGCTTTGATCGAAACACCGGCTTTGGTCGCCAGACCCGGTATCTCTGGCGGCGTGGGAGGCCAGGGATGACGGATCAACTGCCCAAAGTGTGTGTAATCGGTGCGGGCTCTTGCGGGCTGCCGGCGATCAAGACGCTCAAGCAACGCGGCATCCCGGTTACCTGCTACGAGAAGAAGACCGCGAATATCGGCGGCGGACTCTGGTGTACAACTTAAGCGCAATAGCAAGGGAGAGCCTTATCGGATAATTACTCTGCGGCGCGGACGCTGGTCGAACGATCCGTATGCGATTTGTAAGTGGCGATAGCCTATGATCGCTGAGCGTGGCGATGCATTGTGAGGATGTCACTGTGGCAAACTTCGGAAAATTCGGGACCCTCAGCGCGCACGGCTGGGACAAAGCGAAAACTACGCAGACGGTCAACGTCGGGGAGAACGCACACATCGGTCTATGGGGCGGTGGCCCGAAGGGCGAAGACCTAATCGTGAGCTGCGTCGATCCGAACGTGTGTATCGCGCACGAGGAACCCCGCCCTAAGCACTATCATCACTGGCGTCACTTCCTGCTGACCGGGCTGAAGAAAGGCGAGACGGAGCTGCAGGCCGTGCTGCCAGGTGCGAGCACCCTGTGGGCATCAATGAAAGTGCATGTCGGCGGCAAGTCGACTCTTCGCCTCGTGTTCTTCCCCGGCGAGCGCAGTCCCGACTCACGTGTGCTGGGCACCATCTACGTCGTTGGCGGAGATGGCGATGCGATCCCCG
>Ga0068869_100003114_pt1 | contig 10112 bp, 8 predicted proteins | sample KBSMisM52_FD_64676 | JGI IMG/M metagenome (GOLD analysis project Ga0068869, IMG submission 64676) | Miscanthus rhizosphere microbial communities from Kellogg Biological Station, Michigan, USA - KBS Miscanthus M5-2 | ecosystem: Host-associated > Plants > Roots > Rhizosphere > Soil ... | reverse complement strand
ACTTCTGCGGCCTGAATCAAAGAATCTGTCGCCGAAAGCGAAGGCACTCTTCGAACTCCTCTTTCCCGCAGAAGACGATTCGAATGTTGCCTAGCTGGGCGGCATACAAGAAGTCTGCAGCTCACATCGACCGAACACAGCGGACGATCGCGTATGTCGGGACCCGGAAAAGCCGCCGTCCGCGAACGGCAGCTTTTCGACCGGGGCGTCTACTGAAACGCCAGGGGCCGCCCCATCTTTTGCAACCACACGCGATCGAAGAGGTCGAGTGCCGCCTGGTTTGGCGGCGCTGCCGGTGCGATTACATCGCCCAACAGCATCAGCTGGCCGCCCGTCGGCGCGAAGGCCGGCCACTGCGGCACCACGTTGCCGGCATCCGTCGTCGTCACGGGTTGGTTCGGGTCGCCGCTGGTCGCGAAGTTGACAAGGTAAGTCGAGCCGATGTCCGCGAGCCGGAGGTCGACCGCGGTATAGGGGCGAGGCCATTGGCGCAGATTGTTGTATAGGTAAAACTGCTCGAGCGTGTGGTACGCGCCGAGCATCGTGGGGTCGGCCGCCTCGGTGTAGTTGCGCTGCTCGGGGTAGTAGGGCGGTACCCGGTTGAACAGATAGACGTACGGCTTCGAGGTGTACTTGGCCCGCATGGTCCGGGCGAGAACATACGGCTGCCACGAGGTCTCGAAATCCTGTACCACCAGGAAGCGCACTGCGAAGGCTGACGCGTCATCGGTCACGTGATAAAGGGATTGCACCTCGGCCGCGAAGCTGCCGAACACCATGGATTGCGCCTGAAACGCGGCCAGAGTGGTGGCGAACCCGGGTGGATTCATGGTTTGTTCATCCGAGTTCGTGCCAGTAATGACGGGAATGTCAGCCGCCTGCCCGGCTCTGAAGAGGATGTCGATCTGGTCGGGCAGGACGTAGCCGTCGATGTTCTTCTCTTGGGGGAAGCTGTTGCTGAAGACCTGGATATCCGTCGCCGACATAGCTCTCAACGCTGCCAGATCGGCTGCTTTCGCGGTGACCGCGAAGGCGATGCCGGACTGTTCAGCTTGCGCCAGGGTGCGGGCGTTGCCCTTGATCCCGGGAAACTGGCCTCCGCTTTCGAGAACAGCCTTGTGGAACAGGCCCTTGGCCAACCGCGACACCATCAGCTGCAGAGCCGACATGTCTGGCGTGGCAGGGATCGTCAGCAAGGGGGGCGACTGCGGGCTTTCTACCTTGTATCGACTCAAGGCTGAAGCCGCCGTTCGCCTTCGGCCGGCTGAGAGCGGACGGTATGTGCGTCCAGTACTGGCCGGCACTGTGAGATCGCAACTACGCCAAGAATCTGCTCTTCAGAAAAGTGCTCGACGGACTGCCGTCTCGAATACTCAAGGCTTGTTGGACGCTGTTCTTGGCTTGGCCGCCGCCTTCGTGCTGCTCGGCGAAGATGCGGGGACGACATCGTGAACGATGCGCTGGGTACCGCCTTCGCAAGTGCCGACGATCCGGTATCCGGTCGACAAGTTTTTCGGAACGATCTTCAGCGGAGGGTGCCGGACACCGGCATCGGCAAGTCGTTTCTCAATCGACTTCAGGACGTCTGCGCACATCGGCGGCGCGCTCCGTGCGACCCCAGCCGCACCACCCATGAGAACAGCCATGGCGAACGCGGTCGGGGTCGCGCGCTTGGCGCCGTTGAAGCCGTTTGCTATCCCTCGTCGCGCGGTGTTCGTCGTGCGCACTATGACCGCGGAAACAAGGGTAGAAAAAAAGCGGGTGTACATCGTCCGCTTCGAACCAAGGCAAGTGGCGATCCCGGCTCTGCCCGCGGCCGTTAAGCGCGAGCCCATCTCTACGTCAGGGAGGGTTCAAAAGATCGGCAAGTTCGTGATCTGCGAGAGACGATGTGTGGTGGCCCGGGAAAGGGTCATTGACCACGACAGCCCAAAGTAGCCCGCCGCTAACGGCGAGCTGCAACAGCACGATGAAGAGAAGTATGCCCATGCGACCTCCCTGGGAGACGCGCGGCCGATATATTGCTCCACTTCTCGGCCGCGCGCCCGCCTCAGCTCACAACGTTTCGCAAATCGCCGGGAGATCGGCAACGCGCGCCTGTGGAGTGGGGTCAATTCGCACCTACGATCGCGCCGGCATTGCCAGCGCACTTCGCGCGCATGCTGCATGTGGTGCCGGACACCTGCGTCCCGCACGGATAGAAGCTGGCCCGATCATGAGCTCGGGCTCTCCACACGCCCCGGCCTTGGATCACGACGGCGGCTACTTCAGTCCCATCCACCTGTGCCGCCATGACGCTGTGACGGCCTCAGCTCTTGACAAGTCAGTCCACATAGAAGCAGCCGTTCAGGGGTCTACCGTGTGCCTAAGCGATCGGGTGTCCGCTCTCGGAGTGCTGCCGTCGGTCGAGCCAACAAGACGCGAACGACCGGTTTTGCCATCAGCGGTCAATTGAGCCCCGTCAGCGAATGTCTCAGATTAGTCTGAAGCGGACGCTTGCAAGTGCCACTTCAGATGCCAGTCGAGCGTAGCCCGCAAGGAGAACGCGCCAACAAAGCTAGGCTCGGTGGTCGACCAAGCCTGACATCAGGTCGATTCAGCGCGGATGCCGGCTTGCTTGAGCAACGGGCCGTACCAGTCGAATTCGCGCCGAATTTGGGCGGCGAAGGCGGACTGACTCACAGGAGTGGCGGTGATGCCGATCACAGCCAGACGCTCCTGCACCGCGGGGTCGGCGAGCACGGCATTGATTTCGACATTCCAGCGCTCGACCACGGCCTCCGGCGTCTTCGCTGCCGTAAAGAGCCCAGCCCAGGAGAACGCCTGGAAGTCTGCAATGCCGGCCTCCGCGAAGGTGGGCACATCCGGCAACGTGCTCGAGCGCTTCGGACTTTGCTGTGCCAGCGCGACGAGCGCGCCGGACTTAATGTACTGCTGCACGGACGCGGCCGACACGAAGGCCAGCGGGATCTGGCCACCGAGCGCATCGGACACTGCCGGCCCGCCGCCTCGATAGGGAATGTGCGTTAGCTGAGCGCCGGTGCGCTGCTTCAGGAGCTCGCCCGCAATATGCGTGATGGTCATCGCACCCGCGGTACCGTACGACAAGCCCCCTGGTCGTCCCTTCGACAACGCAATCATGTCCTGCAGCGTCTTGACGGGTAGCGACGGATTGGCGACCAGGACGATCGCCGAGTCTCCCAGCTTGGCCACCGGCACGAGGTCCTTCATGGGGTCGTAACCGAGCTTCTGAAATACATGCGGGTTGACAACGATGGTGCCCTCCAGCACGAGCACCATCGAGTAGCCATCCGGTTCGGATCGGGCGACCTGAGCTGCGCCGATGTTGCCAGCCGCTCCTGGCCGATTCTCGACGATCACCGGCTGGCCGAGCCGGCGTTGCAACTGCTCGCCGACAACCCGGGCGACGGAATCGGTGACACCACCGGGGGCGAACGTCACGATGAGGTGAAGGGGCTTGGCCGGCCACGAAGGCTGGGCCCAGGCCGAGCGCATCGGCACCGCGGAGGTCACCCAAAGCGCGGCTTGCGCGCGCATGAACTGTCTGCGGGATTGGAACATCGGGTCGTCCTGGTGTGGTGTGTCAGCGACTGCGCTTGCTTTGCAGCACCTCGGGATTCACGATGAACTCCGGGTTGCCTTGCAGATACGAGAAAAAGCGGTCGATCTGATCGCCGTACATGCCTTCGTATTGCTGGCGTTCGACGTAGCCGAGGTGCGGCGTGCAGATCACGTTGTCCATCTGCAGGAGCGGGTGAAAGGGATCAAGCATCGGTTCGTGTTCGAAGACATCGATAGCCGCCATGCCGGGCCGGCCGGCGCGTAGCGCTGCCACGAGTGCGCCGTCTTCGATTAGACGAGCCCGGCTGGAGTTGACGATCAGCGCGTCAGGCTTCATGCGCGCCAAGTCAGCCGCCGTGACGCAGCCCTGCGTTTCCGACGCCAGCCGAACATGCAGGCTCAGCACATCGGAGGTCTCGAACAGCATTTCCTTGCCGGACGCGGTCTCGAAACCCTCGGCACGAGCCTTCTCCAACCCCGCCTCGCGAGACCACACCTGCACCCTCATGCCGAAGGAGCGGCCGAAGCCGGCCACCTGCTGGCCGATCTGGCCGAACCCCCAGACGCCAAGCGTGCGGCCATGGAGCCCGGACGCCATCCCCGCAGACTGCCAACGACCTGCCTTGAGGCTCGCCATCTCGAGCGGAATGCGCCGGACCGACATCAGCACCAGGGCCCAGGTCAGCTCGGCGGTTGCGGTCGAGACGTAGCCACGGGTCGACACGGCGACGCCCTGCCGCGTGCAGGCATCGAGATCGATATGCGGCGTCACGCCGTTCAAGGTGATCAACTTGAGCGCCGGAACCCGCTCGAGGAGCGCAGCGCGCACGGGCGTGCGCTCGCGCATGAGCATCAGCACCTCGGTACGGGCCAAACGCTCGGCGAGCACGTCGGTATCGGTGCAGTGGTCGTTCCAGACGCTGAGCTCATGCCCTTGTTCCGAAAGACGTGCGAAGCACTTCAAGCCACGAACCACGTCGTACGTGTCGTCGAGAACACCGATGTTCATTCGACCACCGCCTTGCAAAGAGCGAGGAGCTCGCGCAGGTCCTTCTGCTCCTCGACTGTCGAGAGCAAGTCGAGCAATCGTGGCGAAGGCGGCTTGCCAAGAGTCGGCACAGTGAGCGCGATGAGCTTGGCGGCCACGCGGGCTGATTGCTTCGTCTTGTCGGCCATGGGGACACCGCAATCGTGTGATCGACGCAACTGCGTGCCGTCTCGAAGGCGCATCACGACATCGGAGTCGCTCAGCCCCATTCCGGGAACGAGCTCGACGCGCACCCTGTCCCTCACCGCCAGCACGTCGGGTTCGGTCGCGCGGCCCCATTCGCTCACGCGGCCCGTCTCGACGCCGAGCAAGGCGAACGCCGCGGCGATGCGCAGGCTGAACTTCGCCTCCAGGGCCGTGGTGGGCTCCTGGATGTTGCAGATCGTGCAGCCTTCGCCAGCAACGACCTGGATGCTCGACACGGCGTCCGCGCTCAGTGAATGCTCGTGCCGGAGAGCAGCGACCGCCTCGATGGTCGAGTGAGTGCTGTAGCAGGCGGCGTGGAACTTGAACAGGTTGGCCAGAAGGTGATAACCGCCCACGGGCTCTGCCAGCGCGTCCGTCAGGTGGAAGTCCGCGCCGTGCACCTGCGCGAAGCCCTGCGCGCATTCCAGTACGTCGGTGCGGCTCGTCAACCCCTTGCGCGCCAGAAGGACCGACTGCAATCCTGCCCGCGAAGCCAAGCCAGCATGAAGCGGCTTCGCCATGGTGCCGAACATTGCCTTCAGCCCGGCCGCTTGCGTCGCGGCAAGCCCGACGGCGTGAGAGGCCTGCTCCGGTGAAAGCCGCATCAGGTGCGCGCACGCCACCGCCGCGCCCAGGCTGCCGATGGTCGCCGTGGCATGGAATCCATTCGCGTAGTGCGCGGGCTCGACGAGCTTGCCGATGCGACACGCCGTCTCGTAGCCGGCCACGAAGGCAGCGATGAACTCGGCGCCGCTCGACTCCATTTGCTCGGCGAGCGCCAGCAGTGCCGGGACGATCGCCACGGTCATGTGCCCGGGCACGGCGAGATTGACGTCGTCGTAGTCGAGCGCGTGCGACGCCGTACCGTTCACCAACGCCGCCTGGAGCACAGTTCCCTTGCCGGTACGACCGATGAGGGTGGCCTGCGGGTGCCCGCCCTCCTCCTGCGCCGCTGCAGCAACGATGCCGCTGACAGGCTCCGCGAGCCCGGCCAAAGTGCACGCAAGCCAGTCGGCGAGGCAGTCGCGTGCCACCCGCCGCACATCGGCCGGCAGGTCGTCGCAGCGCAGCGACAGGACCTGCAGCAACCGGGCGGTGAGCCCGTCCATCGCGCTCACTCCTCGAACTTCAGGCCGGACGCCTTGATCCTCTCTCCCAAGCGGTTGATGTCGTCGCTCAGCAGCTTGCCGAGTTGCGCTGGCGGGATGTACCAGGCGACGTTGCCCTGCGCATAGAGCTTCTTGCCGTACTCCGGCTCCGCCGCCATCGCCTTCAGCTCTCCGCTGAGCTTCGCCACGACTTCCGGCGGCGTGCCTTTGGGTGCGAAGAGCCCGTACCAGATCGGGAACACCATGTCGGAGTAGCCGGACGCCTCGGCCAACGTCGGCACGTCGGGCATGAACGGCAGCCTCTTGGCCGACGTGACCGCCATCGGGAAGACCATCCCGGCCTTCACCGCTTCGTCGATCGAGGCCGAGTAGCCGGGCGTGGACATGGAGACTCGGCCTGCCATGGTGTCCTGCATCGCCGGCGCAGCCCCCTTGTACGGCACGTGCAGCAGCTTGATCCCGGCGCGGTGCGCGAACAGCGCCAGCGGCAAGTGCGTGGTGCCGCCGATGCCGGCGGATCCGTAGCTGACGGAATCGGGCGCCTTCTTGGCGGCCGCAATCATTTCGGGAACAGTGCGGAAACCGGCCGACTTGCTGGCCAGCACCACGTGCGCCGACTCCGCGACGCCGCCGATGGGAGCGAAGTCGTTCGGACTGAAGGTGAGTGGACTGTTTGCCGGCCTGACGTGGGGGAAGATGGCCATCGAGTTCACCCCGAAGTAGAGGGTGTACCCATCGGGCCTGGCCCGACTGGCCGTCTCCGTGCCGATGACGCCGCCGGCGCCCAGGATGCTCTGCACCACCACGGCCTGGCCGAGCCGCTCGCCGAGGCGCTGCGCCATGATGCGCGCCGCGACGTCGGTCGGTCCGCCCGCGGTGTACGGCACGATGAGGGTGATCGGCTTGTCCGGATAAGTGCCCTGTGCCTGCACCGTCCAGCTCGTGAGTGCGATCGTCGCGGCCAGCACAGCGCGACGCATGGTGTTGAACTTCTTCAAGATGTCTCCTTTGGAAATGACCCTGTCGGGAATTCAGCGCCGGTTGCGCTCGATGGCCCTGGCAGCCGCGTGTTCGCCGGCCCGCCGGCCGAACACCGCGCCGCGCAGGACCGAGGTCGCTCCGGCATACCGGCCGTAATAGAAGCCCATGGTTTCGCCGGCGGCATAGAGGCCGGGCAAGACGCCGCCGTCGCGGTCCACGACCTGCGCAGCGGCGTTCACTTTCAGCCCACCGAGGGTGAAGGTGTTCGCCGAGATGATTGGATACGCGTGAAAGGGCGGGGTATCGATCGGGACCGCGTAGTTCGACTTCGGCGGCACCAGACCCGCCGTCGCCAGGCCGTCGAGCACCGTCGGATCGAACTTGCCTTCCCGGCACGAGCGGTTGTATTCCTCGATGGTGCTTGCGGCGGTGTCGCCGTCGAAGCCGAGCTTGCGGCCGAGCGAGCGGATGTCGGGTGCCGACTCCGGCGGCTGATCGGTACGGACGCAACGCCGCCAGTTGGGTATGCGGTTGATCTTGTCGTCGAGGATCGCGAAGGCAATGCCCTTCTTCTGGTCGGCGATCGTCCGCACCGTCTCCTCGTAGTGGGCGTCGATGGTCCCCGGCGCCTCGTTGATGAAGCGCCTTCCTTCGCGATTGACCAGCACACCGTACGGATAGACCATGACCAGCGCCTCCGACTCGCTCGAGCGCGGGTCGACCGGCTGACCGTGATATTCCGCGTAGTCCCCCGAAGCGGCGGCGCCGATCCGAAGCGCCATCTCGATGCCTTCGCCCTTGTTGTAGTGGCCGCCGCGCGCGACCGGGCGCAGGTAGCGGCCCTTCGGGCCGATGTAGCGGATCACCATCTCCGGGTTGCCCTGAAAACCGCCGCAAGCGAGGATGACGGCATCGCAATCGAAACGCACGGGAGAGTTGTCCTTGCCCTTGGCGAGGAGGCCGCAGACGCGTCCCTCCGACGACTGCACCAGCTCGCGCGCGGTGATCTCGTAGAAGAAGCGCACGCCCAGCTTCTCGGCGCAGGCGGTCATTGTCTCGATCAGCTGCAGGCCGCCGCCGTTCACCGCGATGCGCGGTGAGGGCCGGGGCGTCAGCCCGTAGAAGCCGGCCTCGCCGAAGGTGAGGCCGTGCGCCTTGAGCCACGCCACCGCATCCGGGACGGCGTCGATGAATGCCGCGATGAGCTCCGGGTCCGTGAAGGGCAGCGCCCGAACGATCGGCGACCAGTTCTCGTAGTCGAGCACCGTGCTGGCCGCGAGCTCCGGCTCGATGTAGTAGCCGCTGTTGTCGAGGAGCAGGGATTCGAAGTCGTGGCTCAGCTCCGTCTCGCTCTTCATCCGCAAGTAGGCTTCGGTGTAGCGGGTGTTGCCGCCGCGCTCGTCGTAGGTCGACCGCTCCAGCACGGCCACCCGCGCTCCTGCCTCGGCGGACGCCACCGCGGCGCTGAGGCCTGCCACGCCGCAGCCGACCACCACGATGTCGAATGCTTGCGTGTCCTGCGTCGTCATGGCGGTCATCCTCTGGTCGATCGTTGTTGCCCGGTCTGCGCAAGGCGGCGCGCCCTCACGTGCTCGTAGCCTTGCAGCAGCGAACCGCCGTACAGCGCATCGACCTCGCCGGGCCGGGCGTCGCTTCCCATCAGCTTCCTGGCGTGCTCGACGCCCCAGCTGCCGAGATCGCGCATGGCGCGGGTCGAGTCCTGCACCAGCGACCCGCCGCGCCACGCGCGCACGCCGACGCGGGCCTCGCTGAGGCGCGTGGGCGCGGCGCGGTCGGCGACAAGCACGACATCCGGGAGCAGCCTCGCCACGTCGGCGGCCGGACGCCACGGCCCCGGTGCCCCCGAGAACGCGGCATACGAGGTGTCGCCGCAACCCGCAATGGCCGCGACGGCCTGCGCGCTGTTGCGCGCCTGGCGAACGTCGCGCGGCGCGGGGTTGTCCAGGTGCGGGATCCACGGCATCGTGATCTCGATGCGGTCCACCGGCCGCACCGGCACCTCGTCGAGCATCAAGACCATGAGGTTCAGGTAGATGTTGCAGGGGTAGCGTTTGAAGACGAGCCCGGCGGCGGCGGTGCCGCCCGGCTGCAGCATGGCGTCGAGGTTGACGTGCCCTTCGCCGAACAGGGAGGCCAGCGCCCGTTGAACGTCGTGGGACGCGTCCCAGCCTTCGCACGCGAGCAGCGCCGCTTCCAGGCCGTGCGCTGCGCCCCAGCCGAAGTGCGTCATGCCGATCGTCGACGCCGCGCTATTGAGGGCAAGGCCGGAGGCGCGGGTCAGCGCGATGGCCATGGCGTTGGCACACCCGACCTCGCCGAGGCGCAAGGTCCGCGCGCCGGCGGCCGCCGCGGCGACGGCGCCGTACACGCCCGGGCTGTGGAAGCCGACGCCGGGCCGCGCGCCGGAAACGGCACGGCGCATCCGCCACGCGGCCTCGACACCGGCGAGAACGGCTGCACCGACGTCGTCGTCATCGGCTTGGGCATCGGCGGGCGGCGAAGCCAGGCTCGACGCGATGCAGGCGGCCAGCGTGGCAGGCAGCACCGTGTGCGATGGCCCCGGGTCCATCGGGTCGAGGTCAGCAGCGCCGGCGAGCGTCGCGAGCTGGCCGATGGCGTCCATGGGTTCGAACAGATCGGCGAGCATCTTGCCCGCCTTGCTGGCGCGACCCGCGGCCGCCTGCGCCGGATAAGGCCATGTAGCCGCCTCGCGCTCCAAACCCAGCAAGACGCACAGCAGCGACGCGCGAATGCCCCGCTCGATGGCGAGGCGTTCCGCGGCCTCGGCCGCGCGCCAGTCGCTGCCGGCGACGAGCGCGCCGAGGGCCGTCAGCTCACCGGACATGCGAAGCCCTTATGCCATCGCACCGCTTCACCTGGACCCGAACGGGTTGGCCATCTGCAGGTCGGTGGAGATCCAGACGCTCTTCGGCTCCATGTACTCGCGAACCGCATCGACACCGCCCTCGCGGCCGATGCCGCTGTCCTTGAAGCCGCCGAAGGGTGTGGTGTAGCTGCTCGACCGGTAGTTGTTCACCCACACGGTGCCGGCACGAAGCCCCTGCGTCATGACCATGGCGCGGTGCAGGCTCTGCGTCCACACGCCCGCGGCGAGACCGAAGCGCGTGTCGTTGGCGATGCGCAGGGCTTCCTCTTCGTCGCGGAACTTCAACACCGACAGCACC
>Ga0068869_100003092_pt1 | contig 10142 bp, 15 predicted proteins | sample KBSMisM52_FD_64676 | JGI IMG/M metagenome (GOLD analysis project Ga0068869, IMG submission 64676) | Miscanthus rhizosphere microbial communities from Kellogg Biological Station, Michigan, USA - KBS Miscanthus M5-2 | ecosystem: Host-associated > Plants > Roots > Rhizosphere > Soil ... | reverse complement strand
GGCCGCTGACTGAGAGGTCGTTCCAGCTCGTATCGCACCGCGCCGTCGGCGGCTATGCCCTTCAGATCAAGTGGGGCGACGGCCACGACGATGGGATCTATTCCTACGAGACGCTGCGGCGGCTGGGGGAGGAGTCGAAGTGAGTGGCGGAGAGGGAGGGATTAGCGCCAGCCGAGCCGGCGCTTGTCGCCCGGTCGGCCGCTTCGCGCCCGACCGGGCTCGGTGCGAACCCTCACGCTAATTGACCGACCAGCGTTGTTTCACCGGTCAGCGACCTCCAGAGTCAATGACACCGACACAAGAGAAGTCTGGCGGAGAGGGAGGGATTCGAACCCTCGGTACCTTTTGGGCACACACGCTTTCCAAGCGTGCTCCTTAAGCCACTCGGACACCTCTCCGGGGGCGCAAATGGTAACCCAGCAGCGACCGGCTCGGCGCCGACTAGAATTGACTCCCCTTGAACCCTTTGCCCCTGTGGAAGCGTCTTTCCGGATGAAGCCCGACGGCGTTGCCGCGCAAGCGGAGCCGAGCGACCTCGATCTGGTTCGGGGCATCAAGTCGGGTGACGAGGATGCTTTCGAGCAGATGGTTCAGCGCTATCACGCCCGGGTCTATTCGCTCTCCTACGGCGTCCTGCGCAACGCGGAGGACGCGGAGGAGGCGACGCAGGACTCGTTCCTGACCCTCTACCGCAAGATCGGGACCTTCGACGAGTCGAAGAAGTTCTTCTCCTGGTTCTACCGGGTCGCCCTGAACCAGGCCTACAGCCGCGCCCGGCGGCGCAAGCCCGGTACCGCCGTCTCGATCGACGACTTCCTGCCGAAATTCGCCTCCGACGGGCACATCGCCTCCCCGGAGCTGACGGACTGGACGACGTCGGTCGAGGACGGGGTGATCGCGCGGGAGCTCGCGCAGAAGGCCGGAGACTTCATCGCGGACCTGCCCCCCGCCTACCGGGACGTGATCTGGATGTACGACGTCGAGGAGATGGCGACGGCCGACATCGCGGAGACGCTGGAGATCTCCATCCCAGCCCTGAAGTCGAGGCTCCACCGGGCGCGCCTCTACGTCCGGCAGCGGCTCTCCGAGGTCTCGCGCGGCCCCGCGCAGGCGGAAGCGCGATGACCGACTGGACCTGCCGGCAGGTGATCCTCGATCTGCTGGGCGAGTACGAGGACGGGACCATGGCGGCCCCGGAGCGCGCGGACTTCGAGCGCCACATCGAGATGTGCCCGCCCTGCGTTCGATTCCTCACGAGCTACCGCGCGACCGGGAAGATGCTGAAGTCGCTCAAGCCCGAAGAGATCCCCTCCGACCTCGCGCAGTCCGTGCTCGCGTTCGTCCGGGCCCGCGCCCGCAAGCCGTGACGCTCGCGGAACGCCTCGCGCGGCCCGCGACGGCCGGCCTCGTGTGGCTCGCGATCTTTTCGGCGCTGTACACCGCGGGCGACGTCATCGGAGCGTGGCCGGAATTGCCGGAGGGCGCGTTTCTGAACCTGGATCTCGTCGTGGGTCTTCTCGCAGGAATCGTGGTGCTTTTCCGTCTTGCTCTCTGGAATCGCCCTGCTGAGAACTGAGCACTGACAACGGAGAACTCGCTTCGGCTAGAATCCCGCCTCCGGCCGTCGAAGATGGGTTCGGGTCCTGTGCGACGGAAGCCTCCGAACCTCGTCAGGTCCGGAAGGAAGCAGCGATCAGGAGGCGCCACCGTGCGCCGCAGGTCAACCTGAGCCCATCTTCGGCGGCCGGAAATTAGGGACCTTCACCTGAGCACACACCTCTCTCTTCCGCGAAAATGGCGACCCCGGACCTTCGGGGATCTGGTCGGGCAGGACTCCGTGGCCCGTACGCTGACGAACGCGATCTCGGAGGGGAAGGTGGCTTCCGCCTACCTCCTGACGGGCCCGCGCGGCGTGGGAAAGACGTCCACCGCCCGGCTCCTCGCGCGCTGCCTGAACTGCGACCGGGGTCCGACGGTCGATCCCTGCGGGGAGTGCGCCTCCTGCCGGGAGATCCTGGCCCGCGGCGAGTCCCTGGACGTTCAGGAGATGGATGCGGCCTCCAACCGCAAGATCGAGAACGCCCGGGAGCTGATCGAGACCGTCCGCTACGCGCCGCAGCGCGACCACTTCCGGATTGCGATCATCGACGAAGTCCACATGCTGACCACGGAGGCCTTCAACGCGCTTCTGAAGACGCTCGAGGAGCCTCCGCCGCTCTCCCGGTTCATCCTGGCCTCGACCGAGCTTCACAAGATCCCGGCGACGATCGTGTCCCGCTGCCAGCGGTTCACCTTCCGCGCCCTGTCGGTCGCGGAGATCTCGAAACACCTCGAGAAGGTTGCCAAAGAGGAGGGGATTCGGGTCGAGCCGGCGGCGCTCGATACCCTCGCCGCGGCGGCGGAGGGAAGCCTGCGCGACGCCCTCTCGCTCCTCGACCAGGCCGCGACCCTCTCCGGAGGCAACGTCGACCAGGGGACGTGCGTCGAAATCCTGGCCCTCGTCGACCGCGAGCTCCTGGAGGCCGTGTACTCGGGCATCGCCTCGGGCGACCGGAGTGCCGCGATCGCCGCGCTCGCGACGCTGACCGAAGGGGGCGAGGACCCCCGGCACATCCTGAAGGAGTTCATCGCGCTCCTGCGCCGCCTCCTTCTCCTGTCCGCCGGGGCGAAGCCCGACGTTCCGGAGGGGGATCGCGAGCGTCTGACGGCGCTCTCGCGGGCGATGCCGTACGAGAATCTGCTCCGGGCGCTCGCGCTCGCGGTCGAGACCGACCAGTTGAGCCGGCGGACCGACGAGGCCGGCCTCGTCCTCCAGATGCTCGTCCTGCGGCTCGCGGAGCTTCCGCGGTTGAAGTCGATCGAGCAGGCCCTGTCCGGATTGCCGGCCGACGCCTCCGGGCCCGCTCTGTCGGCGGCTCCGCCGTCCCCCTCCGCCGTGCGCGAAGGCCCCCGCCCGCGGGAGGACGGTCCGCGGATCCTCTCGCTGGTGACGGTGGAGCCCGAGCCGGAGGAGTCCCCGCAGACGCCGCCCGTGACCGGGGACGCCGCGGGCACGCGCCGGTTCACGGATCTGCTCGGCTCGCGCCGACGTGTTACCGCCGCGAAGGTCAGCCTGGCCGAGGCCACGAACGTCGAGGGGGACGAGCTCGTCCTGCGGTTCGGGATCGACCGGGTGGCCGCGAAAGAGGCCCTGGAGGATCCGCCCACCCGCAAGCTGCTGTCGGACGTCGCGACCGAGGCGTTCGGGCGCCCCATGCGCGTGACGCTGAAAACCGGACCTCCGGCCGACGGCGACCTCGGAAAGGCGGCGCAGGAAGTTCCCCGCGCCACGATCGCGCGCGAGCACGCGACCACGCGGGCCGAGACGGATCCCGTCGTGCGCTCGGCGATGGAGCTCTTCCGCGCCGAGCTGTCCGAAGTGAAGGAAGAGGACTAGGACCGCCGCCCCATGAACATCAACAAGATGATGCAGCAGGCCCAGGCGATGCAGAACAAGGTGCAGGCCGAGCTCGACGCTCTGCGGGTCGAGGGATCGGCCGGGGGCGGCCTGGTCCGGATCGAGATGTCGGGGACCAAGGAAGTTCTCTCCGTGAAGGTCGACCCCTCCGCGGTCGATCCCGCCGACCTCGAGACCCTCCAGGACCTCCTGCTGGCGGCCTTCCGGGACGCCTCCCGCCAGGTGGACGAGGCCGTCCGGAAGAAGACCTCCTCCATGCTGGGCGGGATGCTTCCGGGCATGCGGTGAGGCTTCGGGGCTTCGACCGGCTCGTCTCGGAATTTCAGCGGCTGCCCGGAATCGGGGCCAAGAGCGCCGCCCGGCTGGCCTACTACCTCCTCCGGGCGCCCCGCGAGGAGGCCGACCGGCTTGCGACCGCGATCGCGGAGTCGCGGGCGGCGATCCGCCGGTGCTCGACGTGCAACACCCTGACCGAGACGGACCCCTGCGAGATCTGCTCCGACCCGCAGCGGGACGCCTCGCTCCTCTGCGTGGTCGAGGAGCCCGGCAACGTCGCGGCGATCGAGAAGACGCGGGAGTTCCGGGGCCGCTACCACGTGCTGGGCGGCGCGCTGTCTCCCCTGAAGGGAATCGGACCCGAGGAGATCGAGGTCGAGGGCCTCGTCCGGCGGGTGACGCCCGAGGTGCGGGAGGTGGTGCTGGCCACCAACCCCAACGTCGAGGGGGAGACGACGGCGCTCTACATCGCGCGCCGCCTCAAGCCGGCGGGGGTCAAGGTCACGCGCATCGCGTTCGGTCTGCCGGTCGGCGGCGACATCGAGTATGCGGACGAAGTGACGATGGCGCGATCGCTGGAGAATCGCCGCGAGCTCTGACGAGTTTCCCGGCTACAATCAATCGCGATGTCTCCCGCGGATCTCGTCCTCTTCGAAGAGGACTTCCGGGCGCTGAACCAGATCCTCCGCCGGCTGCGGCACGACTCTGCGGCGAGCGTCGTTCTTCTCGTGGACAAGAACGGCCAGCGGATCGCCTCGGTCGGAGACGTCGAGGCCCTCGACATGACGGCCCTGGCGTCCCTGACCGCCGGCAACGTCGCGGCGACCGACGGCCTGGCCCGGATCCTGGGGGAGCGGGAGTTCTCGGTTCTCCTCCACGAGGGGGAGAAGGAGAATATTCACGTCTCGATCGTGGCGCGGCGGGTCATCCTGGTGGTCATTTTCGGAGATCGCTCGGCGCTGGGGCTCGTCCGGCTGCGGGTCCGTCAGGCCGGGGCCGAGCTCGAGCGGGCGTTTGCCGAGATTACCGAACGGATGGAGCGGGCGCCCGTCCTGAACGCCTCGATCGAGCCGCTCTTAGCCGAGATCACGGACGACGACATCGACCGCCTGTTTTCGGAGTGAAGCCGGTGGTGTCCCGTGTCCCCTGTCCCGTGTCCCGAGACTGATGGCCTTCGTCGACTTCGCCTCCCGCGAGATCCACTGCAAGATCGTTTATTACGGCCCGGGGCTGTGCGGGAAGACGAAGAACCTCCAGCTCCTCCACGAACGGACGGCTCCGGCCCGCCGCGGCCAGTTGATCTCGCTCGCCACGCCGAACGAGCGCACGCTTTTCTTCGACTTCCTGCCGCTCGACGTGGGGAGCCTCCGGGGCTTCCAGACCCGGCTGCACCTCTATACGGTCCCGGGGCAGGTCTTCTACGACGCGGCCCGCCGGGCGATCCTGCGCGGGACCGACGGGATCGTCTTCGTCGCCGACTCCCAGGAAGCGCGGCTCGCGGCGAACGAGGAGTCGGTCCGGAATCTCGAGAAGAACCTGCGCGAGCAGGAGATCGAGATCGGGGAGATCCCCTACGTGCTCCAGTTGAACAAGCGGGACCTGCCCTCGGCCCTGCCGGCCGACGAGCTGCGGCGCCGCCTCTCGATCAAGGGGGAGCCGGTGTTCGAGGCGGTCGCGGTGACCGGCGTCGGGGTCTTCGAGACCCTGAAAGCGATTGCGCGGGCCGTGCTTCTCGACCTCCGGACGCGGCGCCCGCCCCGGACGGTCAGACCCGCATCCGCCGCGCGCTGAACCGGGGAGAAGTCGCCAGCAGCACCTGCCCCGCGAGCAGCAGGAGACCGACGTCCCGCAGCATCACCCACTTCATGTCGGCCAGGAGCTGTTCCGGCGTCTTGCCGGCGGAGCGGACGTCGAAGCACCCGCAGTCGATGGCGTGACCCCGGAGGAGGTTCCAGCCAATCGCTCCCAGGAAGACCACGAGCAGGAGCGCGGCGACGAGCGCCGCCTCCCGCCGCCAGGCCCCGAGCACGAGAAGGACTCCGACGAGGAGCTCGATCCACGGCATGACGAGCGCCAGCGCGTTGACGAGCGTCCCCGGCAGCAGGCGGTAGTTGTAGATCATGTGAGCAAAGGCGGGAGGGTCCACGAGCTTCGGAATTGCCGACGCCACGAAGACCGCGCCGAGCGCGATCTGGACGCGCACCGACAGCCAGGGATGTGTCAGCCACTCCGCGCCGCGGCGCCTCAGGGATTCGCTCCCTTCGCCACCGGGAGGCCGCGCTTCTGCCAGTCCGGAAATCCGTCCTTGTAGATGAGGACGTTGTCGAAGCCGACCTGGTAGAGCTTGTCCGCCAGCATGTGGGAGTCTTCGCAGTTGCCGCCGCTGCAGTAAGCGACGACCGGGGCGCGCTGGTCGAGCCCCTCCTCGAAGAGCTTCTTCACCCGGTCGTCGATGTCGGACTCCCAGACCGGGAAGTTCCGGGCGCCGGCGATGTGGCCGTCCGCGTACACCGAGGTGCGGCGGGCGTCCAGGAAGAGCATCTGCTTGCGGTAGAGGCGCTCGACGTCGGCCGGCGCGATCTCGACGGCGGCCTTGTCCGGATGCGGCGGGAACGCCTGAGCGAGTTCCGGATCGACGACGCCGACGGTCCCGGCCGACGGAGCCGCGGGAGCGGGCGCCGCCGGCGGCGCGGCCGAAGCGGGACGGGTCGCAGCGGCAACAGCGGGGGTTTCCGGTTCGACCTGCTGTGCCCGGGGGTAGTTTCCGACCCAGGCGAGCTTCCGCGACGTGGAAGCGGCGAGGTTCGACACCGCCGCGGCCGCGGCGGCGGCGAGCAGCAGGACCGCGACGCGGCCGGCGTTCGTGGCTCGGGCCATGAGCGATTATCGCCCGGCCGTCAGGATTCGGGGTCCCGGGACCGCTCGGCCGCCTCGAAGCAGGAGCGCTCGTCGGTGCAGTCGTCCGGCAGCGCGCCGGCGCCGTCGGGCCCGTGGGAGTCGAGGCTCTTCAGGCAGCAGTACCGCGATCTTGCGGCCCCCCCGGCCGCCGGAGGCGCCACGGACCAGGTTCCCGAGCGGAAGAAACGGCAGACGAGGGAATCCGACTCGCGGGCGGCGGTCAGCGATGGAAGGAGACGGCGAAAGGACTGGAGCGGATCTTCCCCGAAATAGGTGTCCTCGACCAGGCGGCCGAGTCCCGCATTCCGCGCCGCTCTCTTCATTCTCCCCCGGGTTTTGAAGAGATCTTACTCCGACTCACAGCGCGCCGGTACGCTTCGGGATCGTCGAGGTTCTCGATCACGCCCGGATCCGCCACTTCGATCTCGCGAACCGCGTCCGCGCGATCCCGCCAGAGCCAGCGGAGTCCCTCGTTCGCCGGAATGTCGGCGATCCCGGCGAGAAGGTCCGCTCCGACCAGGGCCGGATGGCCGCGGCGTCCGGCGTGAACGGGAAGGAGCGCGGAGTCGCGCGCTGCGCCGGCGAGGAGTCGGCGGAGCGTTGCCGGGTCGACCCCGGGGTGGTCCGCCGGCCACACGAAGAGAGCGTCCGCGTCCGGAAGGAGCATCTCGACGCCCAGACGGATCGAGACCAGCATCTCGGCGTCCGGGTCGGGATTGATCTGCACTCGCGCGCCCGCGGACTCCGCGATCCGGCGAGCCTCCGGCAGGTCGGCGCGGAGGACCACCGCGATTCCGGAAACGCCGGCCCCGTTCAGTTTTTCGAGAACGGCGCCGAGAATCGTCGACCCGCCGAAGGGAAGAAGGATCTTCTCGGCCCCCATCCGCCGCGACCGGCCGGCCGCGGGTACGACCGCGCCGACTCTCACCGCTTCTTCCCGACGCCGTCGGCCCGGGAGGAAGCCGGGGGCGCTGCGAGCGATGGGCGCCCCGAGAGTGATCGCGCCCACCTCCGCGCGGCCTCGAGTTTCTCGATCGCCGCCTCGCGGGCCTCCCGGCGGAACCCGTCGGGAGGCGGCGCCGCCCGGAGCCGGCCGATCTCGTCCGACACCGTCTTCTCGTAGCCGCGCAGGACCTGGCGCCGCTCCGGCGGCGGAAGCACCTCGAGGAAGGCGACGCGGGCCAGACCGTCGTCGCGGCCCCGGGGCGTCGGGGGAGACTCGAGGAGCCAGCGGCGGAGCTCCCGGCGCCCCTGCGCGGTCACCCGGTAGAGGTTCCGGTGGGGTCCGCGGCGGGGACCGAGGACCCGGAGGACGACCTGGCCCTCGCGCCGCAGCCGGGCGAGGGCCGGGTAGATCTGGGAGATTTCGGCCTTCCACACCGGCTCGAGCTCCTGCTCGATCACCCGCGCGAGGTCGTATCCGGTGCGGGGATGCTCCGCGAGAATGCCGAGGAGGACGTGGGGAAGCGACATGAGAAAACTATATCTAAATTGATATAGTCGGCCCCGGGTCGAGCCTCAAAATCGTCCGCGGGAGGGGAAAGTCAAGGCAAAAAAAGGGGGGCCCGCAGGCCCCCACAGAAGTCTTGTGGGTTCTCGTAAATCGTTGAGTTACTTCTTCTTCTTGCCGCCCTTCTTCGCGGTCTTCTTGGCAGCCTTTTTCTTCGTGGCCATGATTTCACCTCCCTCCCGACAGCTGATTGACAGCCTTGGGGCGAGATGCTAATTTTGCCGCCCCCTGAGAGGGGCGTGTCGCCTTCAGTCTGTCGCTGCCGAACGATTGATAGGTCATGCGTCCTCGATCGCCGGATGGGCCGCAACCCGTCCGGCGATTTGATTTTAGAAGTTTCTCCTTCGGATACAACAAGTATTTCGGTTTCGAGGGGTTCTCGTTGGGCTCATTCTCCTGCCCCTTCCTCTCCGGTGTCAAGCGGCGGCGGAGTTCTCAGCGGTCAGTTCTCCGCTGGCGCCGGAAGGTGAGAACCGAGAACGGAGAACCGAGCACCTCCCCGCAACTAGAATCCTCCGGTGACTGAGATCACCCTCGCGCACAGTCCCGACTCCGACGACGCTTTCATGTTCTACGGTCTCGCGCACGGCGCGGTCGACACCGAGGGCCTCTCGTTCCACCACGAGCTCTCCGACATCGAGTCGCTGAACCGGCGCGCGATGGCAGGCGAGCTCGACGTCACCGCCGTCTCCTTCCACGCCTACGCCCACATCGCCGACCGCTACGTGCTCCTGCCGCACGGCGCCTCGTTCGGCGACGGGTACGGTCCGGTCGTGGTGGCTCGGGATCCGATCGGCCGCGAGGACATCGCGTCGGGGCGAGTCGTCGTCGCTTCCCCGGGTCCCTGGACGACTGCGGCGCTCGCGCTGTCGCTCTGGGCGCCCGGCGCCAGGACCGTCGCGGTCCCATTCGACCGGATCCAGGAGCAGGTGGCGGCGGGCGACGCCGCGGCCGGGCTCCTGATCCACGAGGGACAGCTGACGTTCGGCGACGACGGGCTCCACGAGATCGTCGACCTCGGCCGCTGGTGGAAGGAGGAGACCGGCCTCCCGCTGCCGCTCGGGGGCAACGTCGTCCGGCGCGACCTCGGGAGCGAGCAGATCGGCCGAATCTCCCGGGCCCTCGGCCGCTCCATCGAATACGGGCTCTCGCACCGGGACGACGCTCTCGACCATGCCCTTCAGTACGCGCGCGGACTCGACCGTCGGCGGGCCGACCGGTTCGTCGGGATGTACGTCAACGAGTGGACCCGGGGTTACGGCCCGGAGGGCCGCCGGGCGGTGCAACTCCTCCTCGATCGCGGCGCGGAGGCAGGCAGGATCCCGGCGGTCCGCGCCGAGTATGCGGTCTGAGCAAGTCACGGGGACAGGTCCTACGGACCTGCACCCGTCACCTTAATCAACGATGCGTTAATCAACGATGCAGCCCAACCGCCTGCAGTCCCCGATCCTCGCGCTCCACCTCGCGGCGCTCGCCCTGGCGCTCGGCCCGCCTCTCTTCTTCGGCGCGGTCGTTGCTCCCGCGGTCTTCCGCGTCCTGCCGACCCGGGACCTCGCGGCGTCGCTCGTCTCGCCCGTCCTCTCCGGGACGTGCCTGCTGGCCGAGATCGCCTTCGGAGTCCTCTTCGCTACCTCCTGGTGGCTGACTCGCGACGTGCCGCGTCTCACCCGGAGCCTCCTGACCCGGTTGCCCGTCGCCGGTTTCTTCGCCGCGCTCGTCATCGGACAGCTGCTGATCCCCCCGATGGATCGGATCCGCCGGGAAGCGCCGGGGTTGATCGACAACCTGCCGGCGGCGGACCCGTCGCGACTCCTGCTCGAGCGGTACCACCGTCTTTCGACCGGATTCTTCGGGGCACTCCTCGTCGCGGCGGTCGCGATGCTCCTGCTGACCGCCCGGCTCCTCTCGGTCTCCCGGGAGACCGCCCGCCCGCCGGGCGCGGCGCGGCCGCCGGTGCCGAAGCTCCTGGATTTGTCGTAGGTCGGTAGCCGGTAGCCGGTA
>Ga0068869_100003085_pt1 | contig 10147 bp, 3 predicted proteins | sample KBSMisM52_FD_64676 | JGI IMG/M metagenome (GOLD analysis project Ga0068869, IMG submission 64676) | Miscanthus rhizosphere microbial communities from Kellogg Biological Station, Michigan, USA - KBS Miscanthus M5-2 | ecosystem: Host-associated > Plants > Roots > Rhizosphere > Soil ... | reverse complement strand
CACCGAACTGCTGGATGTATTCAGGTGTGGCGTCAACTCGATACTTTGCGTCCAGTACCAATGACAACCTAGGCCAACCTGAGTTCTCGACTGTGATCATGTAATCAGGCTGTTGCGGAAGTAAGAACCACCGTCCACTAAAACGCGGGTTGTATGTTGCGTTGACTGTGCAATCGGAGCCAACAACAAATGCAACCGTTTGCTCCAGGCCCTTTTGGAGCTTGACCCTTAAGCCCTGTTGCTCGAGCGCAAGTAACTGGCTAGGGTCAATCGAACTGCCCGTCTCTTTAGAGATCACGCGAAGCAGGGCCAAGTAGCACCAGTATTCAAAAAGAACGTTGAGATTTTTCAACGAGAGCTTAACGGAGTCACCCGTGAGACTTAGCCCTTGAGATAGAATAAGGCAATCTCGATAAGCTTCTCTGTAACCAGGCGTGCTGAGGAGTTGAAGCGAAACAAATCCCTGCGCCGCCGCCCGGGTTGCGGCGGAAATCGGTTCTAGTCTGCTCAGTCGGACCATGCGCTGCTCAAGCAAGTCCAGTTGGCAAATCACCCGCTCAGTTCGCGGGCTCCTTTGTCGCTTCGTCTCCAGTTTTCTCAATGCCGCAAGACGCCGTCGGATTGTCGACAGCTGGCCAGCAAGCCATCGATGTTCCTGTGTATCCAAGGTTAGGCGCGCGCGTCTTTCGTCAATTCGGCCTTGTGCGGGTAGACGGCTGTCTAGCGAACCCAATTCACGACCACCCGCTCTGAGAATCGCACGTCGCATGGCTCCGTCTGGTCTTCTAACCCTTTCAACTCTAACCTTCACTGGTTCTCTCTGAATTCCCCACCGTGGCTGACGGCTAACCTGAATTAGGGATCTCTCCAAGCTCCCAACAATATGCTCCAGCAGGATTAGCCACTCGAGTTCGGTGGTCCTTTCCAAGCTGCGTGAGAATCCCAGTCGATAAGTAGAGCTAAGATACTCTAGGGCTAATCCTGTCAGGATCTCTTGGATTTCCGCCAAAAGCTGGTCGTAATCATTCTTGTAATCGAGCTTTGTGGGAAACACCTCCACGGTGAAGTCAACTTCACGCTCCCCGGCGACCCACAGCGAGAAGTCTGTTCGTCCTACTTGGCTGTGAAAATTGATTACTCCGTGCAATGAGTCGCGATCTGTGATGAGGTGCCTGACCAACAAAGGATCTCGGTGCGAGATCTCAACTGCCGACCCATCTTTTGACCGGACATAGACTTGATAGTCAGTCTGTTCATGAAGCCGAGGGCCCACTTGCTGTGTTGGATCACTTGCGAGAGAAGTTTCGAGCCCCAGCCGCCAAGTTAGGGGACCAAAAGAGAGGCTGCTTCGCCGCGCATTAATGCTCAGCAGGCCAGAAGGAGGCGTCACATCACTCAATGTCGGTGGTGTGGTCTTTGTGATCCTCCACCAAAGCGTTACACGGTCGGTTTCAATGCGAAAAAGATCAGCCATGGTGAGATATCATTCACAACCAAAATGAAGTGTACCCTTCGGCGAGTAAGCGCTCCCACATTAAGCAGAGTCGAGCGGCACTTCGAGGAAACTGAGCGTTGCTGTAGGCGCCAGGTCTGCCCTCATCTGCCCAGCCAGCAACTATTCTATTGGCATCTTCTTCAACATCAACTGATTGGCTATTGAACGCCCAACCTAATAACCTCATTAGGGCCAGTCTGACAGCGCCGCTACCGCCAACAATCCGTGGCAAAATCTTCATCTGAATGGCCAGATCAAGAGGTACTACGGCGTCGCCCAACGTACTAACGAAGGACTCGGAGACATCCTGCGCATGCAAAACGAAAAGTGCGATTTCATCCCTGGTCCGGTAACCAATTTGAAGCTGCGCGGGGGTGAGTAGGGCGTTTATCTCGATCAAAATCTTAATAACCTGCTCAATACGTTCAACATCTTGCATGCTAGTGCCGCGTAACCCAGTCAATGCCCTTGCTCGGGGGTACCAGGCCTCAATGGGCCATGTCCTAGGCTTTAGCTCCAGGCCACTGTTCTCCGCTTTCCAGACGGACAGTTGGACATCCGAGAGCTCTAGAGTGAACGCCCTATCCAACACCTTCCGGCTAAATCCATGCGTCGTTTCGTCCATGTTGACCGTGCCTACGAACGCCAGATTGGGACTCAGCCCTATGCGGGACCACTTGTCATCAGCTTCACGAAGAGTCTGCACTATCAAAGGCTCACTAGCGTCGTCGCCAATGAATCCTCGATTTTCGATTTGGCTCAGTATCTCAGCAAAGTATTGCTCTACCCTGGCGAGGTTCATCTCATCCATTATGCAGACGTAAAGTCGATCCGAATCTTGACTAGCATCCGCAGCCGTCTTGAGTACGACGCCAGGTCGAAAGTTTCCTTGCAAGTCCACGTACCCCAGCACGTCAGCGCTGTCCGTCCAATCCGGACGAACGGGAACTAAATTGGATACCGCTCCCGTGGCTCTAGCGACTGCGGCCGGGAGTTTTGATTTGCCAGTGCCTGTAACTCCAGCCAATATGAGGAAGGGCTTCGTTCGAAGGGCGGTAACGTACGTCGCGATCTGCCAAGGTTCGAAGAACAGTCCACTCGCATTAATGTCTTCAATCAATGCCTCAGTCGCACTGGCCAAATTAAACGTCGAGTTCGGGATCGGTATTCCCAAATTCTCCCCAGGCGTTGTTGTAGGTTGGCTACTATCCCCAAGATACAAGTCATATGACTGCAAGACGGCGGTTAAATCTTGAAGAAGCGCTGAATCGTCAGGTACTGAACCCCGCTCGTAAAGCTTATAAGCAGCGGTCGAATATTCGTAGTCGCTACCGATTCCCCCGGTTGTACGGAGGTCGATTTGCTGGTCAAGTGAGAAGCCAAATGATGGCAGGTCTCGACAGAATCTTCTAAGTTCGAAAGCTTTCGCACCTAACAGTTCATGTGCCTTACGGCGTCTATGCTCCCTAATCGGTTCGGTGACGCCCTGATTGAATGTTAAGTAAACCCCCGATGCATCTTCTCGAAATAAGTACACACAATAAACGCCTCGCTGAGTCGATCTAGTCTCTCTTTCATCCATGAAAGCAATCCAAGGTACACGCGCCCAATTCCCTTGACCCATCGACCATTTAACTCTCAGTGTTGGTCGGTCTTTGACATGGGCCTCCAATTTCTCAGAAACATCTTCTAAGACTTGCCAGAGTGCGTGTTTGCTTCCAAAAACTTCGGACCGAGCTGTAACGTAACGAGAAAGCACTAACTCGATGGATTCACTTATGCGCATGGTGTATGTGTCCTCGGGTCATACCAATGCTGCTTTGAGAGTTCTACCTTCCTCTATCTCTGAGATCCTCAAAAATGTGAAGGCGATCAAGTAAGGCGGACCTCAAGGAGAACGGACCTATATTGCCTTAACCACGCAACGCTCGTCGATGCCCCATTCAGGAAATGCCCCGGCTCAGTGAGCTGATGGTCCACAATTTTCTGGGAACAACTCAAGTTTGAGGCTGAGCTTCTGTCGTCAATCGGTCGCTATGGCGCGAAGCGGGCGAGGGCGCCCGCGGTCCCAGTAACAGGTTGACTAGTTTCCGAGTCGAAGCGAACCGGGTCCGATCAGAAGTTTCGCGCTATCCAACTATTCGCAGCCTGAAATTATCAGGCAGCGGTAGCAACAATCATCAGGCAGCGGTAGCAACAATCATCAGGCAGCGGTAGCAACAATCATCAGGCAGCGGTAGCCACCGCGCGTGGCCGTATCACGCTCTCGGCGAAGCGCTCCATTTCCTCCAACTGCGGGCTGCATTGCAGCAAAAGCAAATCAACGCCGGCGGCTTCGAATTCCGCGATACGTTCCGCAACCTGGTCTGGCGTGCCGACTAAACCAGAACGCAAACCCCGGTTAGACACTGAGTAGTCTTCCAGCGAAACCTGCTGCTCCAACCTGGTGCCGGCCAGCCACTGCTGATAGTTTTCGTATCCGGCCGCCGATTGCTTCACATTAGTAATGCGTGCCAGTTCCGCTCGGGCTTCTTCCTCGGTGCGGCGCACGATCGTATACGCCGCCACGCCAAACTTCATCGGCGGCAAACCAAGCCGCTCGCGGCGTTCAGACATGTCGTTTATTTTCTCGCGCACCCGCGCCGGCTCGTCGCCGTGCATCACGTAAGCATCGCAAAGTTTCGAGATCATCGCCTTCGCCGCCTCCGACTCGCCGCCGGCATAGATCACTGGACGCGGCCGCGTGATCGGCTTCGGCTGCATGATGGCATCATCGACGGCGTAGTGTTTTCCGGAAAACGAAAAGTGATCCTGCTGCCATAAGCTCTCGACTATCTCCAACCACTCGGTGGTGCGCGCATAACGATCGTCATGCTGCTCAAAATGCACGCCATACTTCTTCGCTTCGTCGGCCCACCAGGATGAAACGACGTTGAGCGAGAGCCGGCCACCACCGCCGATGTGATCGATGTTCGCCGCCTGCTTGGCTAGTAACGCCGGCTGATGGAAGGTCGGCCGCACCGCTACCATCAGTTCGAGTTTTCTGGTAACCGCTGCCAGCGCCGCTGCCGTTGACCAGGCATCCAGCGATGGCGCCTCCGCGCCCTTGATGTCGTTCAGGTTCAACTCCGCAACCAGCGTCAGGTCGTAGCCGATCTCTTCGCTGCGTCGGGCCAGGCGGCTGTTATATTCCCAGCTCGCTTCCATTCGTTCGTCATCGACGTTTCTTAACCAACCGCCGAAAACCGGTAACCAGTAACCGTAGCGCATTTGTTTGCCTCCCCTTCCAAAAAATCCACCAGCCGCGCATGCGGGTCGAACCCGATAACGCGCGGCGCCTCAGCCACGAAATTTGAGAGTGCGTTAATGTCGTAAAAAAGCAGCGAGCCATCGCGGTCGTCGACGATGTACTCGACACCGCCGACGTCGATCCGCGCCGCTTGAACAATTCGCTCGACCGCATCTATAACTTCTGCGGGCGGGGTGTAACCTTCAACCTGTAGGCCATTTTTCGGGGCGTCGAGTGGACACGCCGTGCGCGCCAGCTCAACTCCGTCAGTGGTCTGACAGATGTCGGCGGGACAGAGATTGAAGCTTTCTCCTGAGGTGAAGACCTTGATGCCGTAGAGGTACTTGCCGCCGAGTGTCTCCACGCGAATGATGTGACCGCCGCGCGCGGGCACGAATTCCTGGACCAGCGCGACCTGATCGATTCCCAGATCGATCGTTCCCGCATTGACCGCTGTCTGGAGTGATTCCAAAGAGTCGTAGCGCACGATTCCGGCGCCGCTGCCGCCGACGTTCGCCTTAACTACAACCGGGAAACGAAAGTCACGGGCGGCAGCAACGGCCAGCGGCGGGTGATTGATAACGCGGGCGCGCGGGTAAGACAGCGACAGAGAATCGAGCAGAGACAGTTGGCGAACTTTCGAAATCTCGACCGCGAAAGCATGACTGCCATTAATTACGCGGACCCCGCAGCGCTCGAGATGTTCGAGGTAGTTCAAGGTGTAGAAGATCGACTGGCCGTTGCCACGCAAGTAAGCCGATGGGCTCATGCGATTAAATAGCAACGCATACACAGCTTCGGTTTCAGCCGGATCGTACTGATGGTGTGCAGCCTCGATGGCAAGGTAAGGCGTGCTGCGTCGATCGAGTTCAGCAAATAGCGGGCGGAACCAGTCAGGATGTTCGTAGTAGATGGCGATTGGTTTCGGTTGGGTGGTCATGTTGTCTCCTGATACCCGAGGCGTCCGCCGGCGGGACGCATACAGGGTCATAGGGTTGAGCACACAAACAAAAAGGCCGCTCGAATTGAGCGGCCTCTCTGGCGTGTGCGAATGATTACGTTAGTCTAAGTCACACAATGGAGTCCGCTCGGTCGATGGCCGACACAACAACACATATACATGCAAGCGCACTGCGCGATGTTTGCTGCGTTGATGTTTGAGGTTCGCTTCATTGAATTGACCTGGTGAAAATACTCCGGTGGGCGGTTTGATGTCAATCGAGCAGTGGTCAAGGGCCAGTGGTCAGTGGCAGCCCGGAGGGCTGAGCAGGTTTGATTGCCGGCGAAAGAGTTGTTCGCGCTTCGCGCTCATTGCGGGCGGGACGCCCGCGGTCCCAGCAAATCTCTTGAGCTGACTGGCCACTGACCACTGATCACTGATCACTGGCCACTGTTAACTTCAGTCCACCACCTTAATTCTCACCTCTGTTCCATTCGTCCGAATCTCGGGGACGTACATGGCGTGGCCCAATACCGGCAGTGCATGGAAGGCGCCCGGGCTCTCGGCGCGCATTTCGTAACTCAACTGCCAGATACCTTCCGGTAGATGATCGATGAAGAGTGCGACTTTACGATCGCGCAACTCCTGGTAAACCCAGCGTGTGCGGCCGGTGAAGTCGGTCGCGGAGGTGAAGTTCATCGAGGCCAGGCGACTCGCAGATGAGCTCCCCGTACCAGATGCGGGCGAGACGCCCGCGCTCCCAGCAGTACGCTTGAGTGCGCCGGACTTGAGTTCCTTTACATACATATTCTCGCCGCTGCGAAGCTGGACCGCTTCAAGGCCGCCCGGTTTGAGATCTTCGAACAGTAAATACTCATAGTTGTTTTTCGCTTCGATAGTTATCACCGTCTCCACGCGTTCGCCGCTCTTCACCGTGTCGCCATCATTCAAGGGCACGCGTTCGGAAACGAAGCCTTTCAGCAAGGTGGCGTGGTTGACGAGTTTGAAATACTGTCGGCGTACGAAGATTTCATTGCCGGCGGCGGTGATCGGTTCTTCGAGGCTGAAGAACTTTGCCTGGGCCGAGAAATAGAGTGCACCGGTGCCGCTGTTGCGCTTGATGGTGATCTCATTCGCGCCGTCACGAATGAACTCGCGCGAAACTTCGAACTTACTCGGCGCGCCGAGCGCATCCGCGGCGGTGATGTGTTTCGTCGCGACTGAGTTTCCATTTACCAGCAACTCGTAACTCATATCCGCCTGCAACTCGCCGCTCTTCTTCAGGTAGTCGTTCAGCGTCAGCACGACGATGGCGGTGTCGCGCGTGTTGCTCCATTGCGCGCCACGCCGGTTCTTAACCAGCCAGTTCGTTACCGGCTCTATCAATTTGTTCTGCGGGTTAATAGTCAGTAATGCACGCAACACAAACGAAGTCGCTTCGACACCGCCGTCCGACCAGCGCCAGTAGAGACCATCTTCGCCCCAATGTGCCGTAGCGAGCACCGATGGATCCGACGCTTGCCCGCCGCTCTGCACGATTGAGGTGTCAGGTTTGGAATCGATCTTCACACCGTTTTCCAGGTTCTCGACCAGCGTCTGAGCTTTGTCTGCATAGCCAAAGTAATGCGCGGACAAAGCAAGCAGGGCACGCGTGTAGGCATTGAGCCGATCGCGATTGGTGAAGAGATTCTGGAAGGCTTTGGACTGGAATTGAGTGGCGAATTGTGAGACGGGGCGAGGGGTTGCGGGGGAGACGCCCGCGGTCCCAGCAGAACCCTTGACCGTAGACCCAGAGGCATTGTTTGAATAAACAGCCAGCGCATGAAGCATCCAGGCTTGTTCGTCGTAATTAACTTCTTCTTCGACTAGTTCTTTATCGAGGTAACTCGCCGCACGTTCAGCGACGTCTCTTTTTACTTGAATGCCGGCCTGGTCTGCGAGCGTAAGACCCCAAAGCACGTAGGCGGTCATGTAGTGATCGCTGTCGCCGTCTTTCCACCAACCCCAGCCACCGTCGGCGTGCTGGAAGTTGTACAAACGATCAAGACTCTGGCGCGTGATCTTATCGAGTTCCTTGAGATCACGCTGACCTTTAGGATGCGTGGCCAGCGCCGAGTCGAGTTCAATTCCGCCAAACACTCGCTCCATGGCGTCCTCAGGTTTCAGCCCCAGATCGCGCAGCGTCTTTGCGGTGATTGCAGCGGGCAGGAAGCGGCTCATCGTCTGTTCAGTGCAGCCGTAAGGGTAGTCGATGAGATAAGGCAACGCGTCGAGCATGGTAGTGGCCATGCTCGGTGCTATTTGTACTGAAAGCCCGGTGGTTTCAGCTCGGCGAGCCTTTGGGATGTCGAGCGTGATCGCGACGCTGTCGCCGCGCATTTTGCCCGAGCGCGAAACAAACTTCTCGACGCCATGCTCGTAAACAGTGAACGTCTTTTCCATTGCGTCGGCATATTTTTCCCCATGCGCTTCGACTTTCAACTTCGCTTCGCGAGCTTCGGTTACCGATACCAGCCAGTCGACTCTGGTTTCGCTGTTTGCCTTAACCTCCAACGGCGACTGTTCACCGTTAACAGCTTTACCATCGATCATCCGGCCAGTAACAGTCAGACCTTCGGCCGTTAACGCCGGAGCAACGCGCATTGCCTGATCGGTGTTGTTGTTGATGACGGCGGAAACGGTGACCTGATCGCCGACGACAAAGAAGCGTGGTGCCTGCAACCGCACGATCAGCGGTTGCTTGGTACGCGTCGCCGCATTGCCGATGCCGAATTGGTTGGCGGCGGTGGCCAGCCGGGCAGTGGCCGACCAGGTCGTTAGCGAGTCGGGATATTTCACTTTCGCGGTTGCGTTGCCGTTAACGTCAGTAGTGAGATCCGGCAACCAGAGAATGGTCGAGCGAAAATCGCTGCGCACCTGGACCGCGGGTTCCTGACCAGGAGCAGGAGGCGGAGGTGGCGCCTCAGCCACTTTGAGAGCACCGGCTTCACGACCCCTCGATACACTGTATTCCGCTATTACGTCCGACTTCTGCAACCGCGCCAGGGAAACTGGCGCTGCTCCATCCTTCGCCGCCAATCCAGCCGAAGCACCGAACAGCGAGTCGCGCTCATTTCGGGCGCCGCCTGCGCCTCCTGCCGGTCCCTCTTCAGTTACCTCGTCATCTTCGTTGCCGACGTCTTTGATATCAATCAGCCGCCCCTTGGTGACTTCGACCAAACGCAAATACGATTTTTGCGCGAAGGTGCTTTGCGTCTCAACTGCCTGCGATCGCTTAGTGCCGTAATAAAACTGGCGCGGATCGCCGGCATAGTCCTGCTGAATGTATTTGACTGACTCGTCGATCAATCCCAGGGCTATTTCAGCGGAAACGGGTTTGCCGTTCGCATCCCTGGCGCTGATTGAAAGTGTTCCTTCTTCGCGCGGTTGATACTGCTCGCGGTCCGCCTTCACCTCTACTGACAGAAACTGCTCGATTGGTGGCACCACCACCTGCTTCGCGTCCACAAACAATTCCGCATCACTCACCATAGCCGCGTGGAGATAAATGTTGGGTACATGTTTCTCTTCAATGGGCAATTCGATTAGCTTCGCGGTGCCGGTGACGTGAATTAGTTTGTAACTATAAAGATCCTCGGCTTCAACGCTGAAGAGTACGTAGCGATCGTCTGTGAAGGTCGAGATCATAACTGGCGCGGTTTGTCCGGCGCGGAAGGTATCTTTATCAACAATGATCTCAACGCCATCGTGACGATAGCCAAGCTCGCTGCTCGCGTTGGTAGCCACGAAGACGTAAGTTTCAGCCTTGATCGGCGGTAGAAAACGATCGCGCTTGCCGGCGCCAGGAAGGACCTGACTACTCTCCCAGGCGACGTGGTAATAGCCTTCACGCTCCGGAGTGAATTCAAATTGCGCCGCGCCTTCGGCATCGGTTTTTACTGTTTGCGTAAGTATGTCGTCGTGTTGGTAACCGCGGAACTTCAGCCGCCAGGGCTTTTGCTTTTTAGTTACGATCGGAGGAAACACTTCACCCTTGTCCCGCAAGAGACGAAGCTCAGTGCCTTTCACTTCACGGCCGGTGGGATCGAGCCACACTTCCCACCAGTAGTCGCGCGTGACTTTCACGGTGCCTTCGGTGGTTACCGGTTGTTCGTTCGCATCGAGCGCTTTGATATCAACCGTGACTTTGTCTTTGGGGCGATAGATGTTTTCCTGCGCGCGCGGATAGACGTAATAGCGCTGGCGCGTGACGCGCACGGTGTCGCTGGAGACGATCTCGCGGCGAGACGAATCAGTGACGCGCGCCTCGATTCGATATTCGAAATCCTGATTGTAGTTTTCGCGCGGGGTGTCAAAGGTCAGCACGGCCTTGCCGGTTGCGTCCGTATTAATCGTTTCGCGCTTGATGACCGAGCCCTGACCC
>Ga0068869_100003079_pt1 | contig 10153 bp, 6 predicted proteins | sample KBSMisM52_FD_64676 | JGI IMG/M metagenome (GOLD analysis project Ga0068869, IMG submission 64676) | Miscanthus rhizosphere microbial communities from Kellogg Biological Station, Michigan, USA - KBS Miscanthus M5-2 | ecosystem: Host-associated > Plants > Roots > Rhizosphere > Soil ... | reverse complement strand
CCCGCTCGCAGGCATGGCCGTGAGCGTTATCGGCGTCGATGTCAGGTAAAGGCCAACATTGCAAGGAACGCTCCCCGACGGTGTTGCGTTGATCGTGCCGCCGTTCGACGGGCTTCGCAACAGCGTCAGGTTATTACACGACTGCGTAGCGGTGAGCGTTTCATAACTCTGGAGGGTCAAAGCGCTCAGTTGCTGATCGGGCCCGTCAATGGTGCCGCTGTTATTCTGATCGCGCCAAACGGCGACGAGAAGGTCATATATGCCCGCCGCGGCCGAAACTGAGAATTGTCGCGAGACCGTGGTCGTACCCGCCGGCAGCGAAACCACCGAATCATGTACTGCGTCGCTGATCAACGTCGTTCCGCCATGCAGCCGGAGGCTTGCGCCTAGCATGACCGTTGTCGCGGCGGATGATGTCACGTTGTAATTGATGGTGAACGTACTAGTCGTACCCGTGGTTTGGGAGGAGGTTGATGCCGAGTTTATCGTCACGGTTGGCGCCGTAGTACCCGACTGTAGAACACCATTTCTGCCGCTACTTGGATTGCCATTGTCGTTGTAGTAGTGGTTCACAATCCACTGCCAGTTCTGACCTTGCTGGTCCCATCGATATGAGCCCCATTGGGACATTCCGCCACCGTGTCCTGCCAAGGCGCTGCCGGCGTCGACTGGATCGTAAAGGCAAGGCCATGTCGGTGGTCGTCCGCAAAAGCCATCGCCGCAACTTGTCCAGGTATACCCCCCAGTTCCGTTGCCCGTGCATGTTCCGGTCGAGCACAAAGGTCCTGAATTATTGTTGTGAGCAGAGTACTCGGCGAAAAACGGCTCCGTACCCGCGGCGTTTACTACAATCACGCCAGCGGTCGCAGCCGCGGCACTCTGCACGCTGCCGGCCGAATCGGTCGGATCGTTCACCTGGCATGCTGCCGTCGAGCAAATGTCATAAGTGCCAGTTTTTGGATGGTTTACGTGCCATGCTCCGTAGCTACGGTATGCCACCGCCCCTGCTTTCAGGGACTCACCGGTCCAGGAAGCAAGCCACTCGTCGTCAAGTCCGTTGGCGACATATGTCTCAAGGCTATAAACCTGCACGCTTGTACATGACAACGAAGTCGGACAGTTAAAGCCAACGCGAATACTGGGAGGAGGGGAGACTGACTGTGGGGAAACACGCAAAGATGCTGCATTGACAGCGGGTTCTTCCATTAGCTGGTCGGCGGCTCGTTCTCCAGGCACTTCCGATGGTCCGTTAACGCTTAGCAGCTTGTGCGTGCCGTCATGAAATGTGCCGCCGGTCCCTTTTTGCATGTCGATGATGAGATGAACGTCTCCCTCCCGCAGAAGGATACTGGTATGTGTATATGTCTTGTATCCGTCGACCGTAGCAACTAGATCGTCTGTGGTATCAGACTGGTCGTTCCCTGTCGCCGTCTTGGCGTCGGCCAGAAACCAGAAGTAGCCACCCGCGTTGGTACGAGCTCCCGCGCCCGAACTTGCTAAGTGAACGACCACGTTCTCGACGGGTTGTGCGGTCTCGGAGTCGACGATGTGACCGTGTATCATCATCATTCCGGGATGTAATTTTGAAAGGACCGCCTCTGGCCGAAGTTCCTCTGGCACTTCCAGCGGATCGAGCCAGATCGTGGTGCTAATTTCGGTGTTTTCTTCAAGCCTAAACGAGACTCTCAATGTTCGGTGCTTAGGAGAGGCGATTTCAAGATAGCGTTCACCGGCCGGAGCCTCTAGCGACAACGTGCCTGAGACAGCGGACGAGCCCAAAGGCGAGATATCAGCGCCCGAGGAAACTACGTTTCCCGTTACCGCGAGGCCCGTCCGACTATCACGAATTTGGATCCGCGCGTGAGCAAGGTTGTTTTTGTGCGAGAGGCCAAACGAGGTAGAGGTTGCAAGCGGGTCAGTTGGGGAACCCGGTCGAATAGCCAGGGCAGTTATGCTGCGAGTACCATTACTCCTCCATGACTCCGTTCGCACCATTGTCGACGATGATTGGGCCGTTTGAGGCCGAGGTGTGGCAACGGCGAAGGAGGCAATGAATGAGATGGCGACTGTAATCGAGAGGCGTTGCACGCGGATCATGACGAACTCCTTCGTTCTCTCTGCCCAACTTGCGGGATGGAAAAATGGTATTAGGGAGGCGGCCATCGGCCGAGGACAATTGTCATAGGTCGATGTGACGGTCGTCGACGCGAACCGTGCGTTTTTTTGCCGGGCCTTTATCCTGTACGGATGTGCTTCTGTGTGTTCGCCCGTTTTGCCCGGCGGCGGATGCGCGTAGCCAGCCAGCGAGACGCCGGCACTTTTTTCTGACAATCCGTTGTTCGCGACGTTCGTTGGGCTTGAAAGAAGGAGGCGACGGTCAGGAGCGCCTCGTCACTGCCGGAGACGGTGAGATACGTGACGACCGAGCGCGCGCGGCGGAAGGCGGCCCAACTGGACCCTACTTCGCCATGCTCAGAAGCGTTGCTTCCAGCTCGGCCGGAATGCCCCAGTGGTAGCCCTGTGCGTGGTCGACGCCGATTTCGCGAAGCGCGTCCGCGTGGGCTTCGCATTCGACGCCTTCGGCGATCACTTCCTTCCCCAGCGTTCGGGCGACGGTGTTGACCGCCAGCACGAGCGCGCGGTTGGTGGCGTTCGTGTCGAGGTCGCGCACGAACGTGCGATCGAGCTTGATGTAGTCGACGTCCAGGGCGCGGAGATATCCGAACGAAGAGAAGCCGACGCCGAAATCGTCGAGGGCGATGAGACAGCCGAGGTCTTTCAGCCGGCGGATCCAATTGCGCGCGCTGGCGAGATCGGAAATCGCCGCGGTCTCGGTGATTTCAAACGAAATCCGGCCCGGCTCGATGTTGCTGGAGCGGAGACGTTCCTCGATGTACGTCAGCAGCGGCTCCTCATTGAGACTTCGCGCGGAGAGGTTCATGAAGATGCGCAGCGTCCCCTCCGACTCGAGAATGTGCATCACCTCGTCGAAGACCCAGCGGTCGATCTGCGGCATCAATCCGTAACGCTCGGCGGCGGGGAGGAACTTGTCGGGCGGGATGATCACGCCGTCCTCGCCCCGCATACGGATCAGCGCCTCGAAGTGCAGCGTTTCCCCGTTGCCGAGCTGGATGATCGGCTGGAAAGTCAGAGCGAAGCCGCCGTCGCGAAGCGAGGAGCGAACCTTGGCCAGCCAGCGCGTGACTTCGTGCACGACCTCGCCGCTGGCCAGCGGATAACTGGCCACGCGGTTCTTGCCGTGCTCCTTCGCCGAGTACATGGCCATGTCCGCATGTGCCACGAGCGTTTTTGGATCGTTGTCGTCGTCGAGCATGGCGATTCCCACGCTGATGGTGACGGCGAAGACGATGCCGTCATGTTCGAACCACATCGCTTCGACGGCGCAGCGCAGACGTTCGGCGATGTCGCGGGCGAGATCCTTGTCGACATTCGGAAGAAGCACCACGAATTCGTCGCCGCCGAGTCGCGCCAGAAAATCGTCCGGCCGCAGCTGCGCCTGCAGCAGGGAGGTGAGCTCGACGAGCAGCTCATCGCCCACGGGATGTCCGGCCGTGTCGTTGACGAGCTTGAACTCGTCCACATCGAGAACGAGGATCGCGGCACTGCGACTGGCGCGCGCCTCGTGGGTGAATCGCGCCAGTTTCGCTTCGAACGCGCGCCGGTTCGGAAGCGAGGTGAGCGCGTCATGGAGCGCCAGGAACCGGATCTGCTCTTCCTGCTGCTTCCGTTCGCTGATGTCCTGCTTGATGGCGACAAAGTGCGCGATCCTGCCGTGCTCGTCGCGCACTGGCGTGATGGTCTGCTCCTCGGGGTAGATCGTTCCGTCCTTGCGCCGGTTGAACATCTCGCCGCGCCAGATCTCGCCCGCATTCAGTTGCTGCCACATGCGCGTGTAAAACGTGCGGCTGTGATTGCCGGAGCGGAGAATCCTCGGCGTCTCTCCGACCGCTTCTTCGGCCGTCCAGCCGGTGAGCGTCGTGAACGCCGGGTTGACCCACTCGATGACTCCGTGCGTATCGGTGATGATGATGGCGTTCGCCGCCGACTCCAGTGCGACGCGCTGCAGACGGATCTTGTCCTGCCCCATGCCGGCGATCATCGACAGCGTGATCTCGTCGGTGAAGCTGCCCATCTCATCGTTCATCTCTTCGCCGAAAGCGTTTTTCGATGTCGAAAAGATCGTCAATGCGCCGAGGGTCTGGCCATGAGCGGAGAGCGGAAGCGAGATGGATGACTTGAGGCCGTGCTTCGCGGCCCTGCTTCTCCATCGCTCGAAATTCGGATCGGACTCGATGTCGCAGATCTGTACGCGGCCTTCCCGGATTGCTCGCCCCGTGGGGCCGAGCGACTCCGGTCCCTGATCCCAGCGAACGTCGATGCCGTCCAGGAACGCCGATTCAGCGCCGGCAGAGCCGCGGATGACAACGCCGCCGCCACGCTGTTTGATGCTGATCTGAACCAGTGCGTATCCATTGAGCTCGACGAGCTGCGTGCAGATGAACTCGAGGATGTACTCGGCCGGTTGACCGCCCAGGATTGCGCCATCGATCTCATGGATGATCGACTGCAGCAGTTCGCGCCGCCGCCGGTGCGCCAGATCCCGCGCCACGCAGAGAACGAGCCGTTTGCCGCTGACCTCGGCCCGCACAGCGCTGACTTCGAGAGGGAGAAGAGTGCCGTCGTTTCGGCGATGAGTGCACTCGCAGGTGCGCGCCTCTCCCGATTCGAGCGTCCGCTGAATCGCGCATCGTTCGCCGCTGTGACAGAGGTTCGCCACCGGCATCCCGACGAGCTCCGCGGCCGGCACACGATAGGCCGCGGCCGCCGCCGCATTGACCTCGACGATGCGACCGCTGCCGTCGACGAAGATCGCCAGATCGTGCATCGTTTCGGCGAGAAGCCGGTACTTGCCAAGAATCCAATCCGGCGTCTGCACCGGCACGTCATTGATCACGCCGGCGATCGTGAACGGAGCGTGGTCCACCAGGCATGACGGCGCTCACATGCAGGTGTGACGGGTGAGGCGAGGAAACCGTCGAAGTTCGACAGCCGATCAATAATCGCCTCTACATGCCCCTTCCGAACTTCCTCATCATCGGTGCAGCGAAGGCGGGGACGACGTCCCTCTATCACTACCTGCGGCAGCATCCTGACGTTTTCATGAGCTCTGTGAAGGAGCCGCGGTATTACTGGCAGGAAGGGCTGGCCGAGGGGCGGCTGGAGATCTTTGGACGCGAAGATTATGAGCGCCTCTTCAGCGATGTCACCTCGCAACGCGCGGTCGGCGAGGCGAGCCCGCAGTATCTGAACAGTCCGACGGCACCGGAGAGGATCGCGGCGGATCTTCCCGGCGTGAGGCTGATCGTCTCACTGAGAAATCCCGCCGACCGCGCCTACTCGAGCTATCTCGGTCGTCTCCAGGGTGGGGAGGAACGGCGCGGTGTCGAGGAGGCGATGCAGCCGGGGAGCTACTACGTCGAATCGAGTTGTTACTACGCGAGCCTTTCGCGCTATTTCGATCGATTTGCGAGGGACCGGATCAAGGTGATCCTTTTCGACGATCTCGTGGCGAACCCGCGCGCCGTCATGCGGGACCTCTTCGAGTTCCTCGGCGTCGAGTCAACGTTCGACGTCGATGTCACCACGCCTCACAACCGTGCGGCCATTCCACGCTCGCCTGCCGCGAACCGGGTTCTGCTCAAGACGGCGCTGTTCATCCACCGTCTCCTTCCACCGCCGCTGCGTGATACCGGGATCACCAGCCGGATTCAGCGCCTGTTTCTCCGGCGCCCTGAGCCACTTCCCCCGGATATTCGCCGTCGACTGCTGGAGTACTTTCGCGAGGACATTGGCAAGACGGGCGCGCTGATCGGAAGGCCGCTCGCACACTGGCTGGCGTAAACGTTTCCGGTGAGCCATATGTCGTAGGATCGTTGCCGCGGCCACCGTCTTTTTCCCGATGATCAAAATCCTGCATGTCATTCCCTCGCTCGCGCGTGCCGGGGCCGAGAGTCAGCTCGTGAATCTCGTGCGCAACACCACCAGCGCCGAGCTCACGCACACCGTCTGCTATCTCCATGGACCCGATGACCTGGCCGCCGACCTTCGGAAGTCGGGGATCGAGACGATCTGTCTGAACCTGCCGCGCAAGCGGCCCTGGCTGTTTGCGCCCTGGAGGCTGATTCCTCTTCTGCGTGCCCACCGCCCCGACTTCATTCAAACGCGGATCCTCGATGCGGATCTGAGCGCGCGTTTTTCGACGCTTCTCGGCCCCTCGATTCCCATCATCAATACCTTGCACATGCCCACCTACGACGCGGAGACGATTCGTGTGGGTGGGTGGCCGGCGTACAAGATGGCCGTGCTCAAGCGACTGGATCGATGGACGGCACGCGCCACGCGTCCGCTGTTCATCGCCATCTCGGAGGGCGTCAAACGATCGGCGGTACGCAACCTCGGTCTGTCGCCGGCAGCCGTGCGCGTGATCTACAACTCGATCGATCAGGCCACGCTGCAGTGCGATCCGGACGATCCGCGCCGCATCCGAAGAGACACCGGAATCCCGGCGGGCGCGTTCGTCTACCTGACCGTCGGGCGGTTTTCACCAGAGAAGGGTCAGGCGGTGTTGTTGCGCGCATTCAAGGAAGTCGCCGCGTCACTTCCAGACGCGTACCTCGCAATCGTCGGCGAAGGACCACTCGCAGCCGCTCACGAAGCTCTGGCGGACGAGTTGGGCATTCGCGATCGTGTGCGCTTTCTGGGGAATCGTGCCGACGTCGGCGCATGCCTGGAGATGGCCGACGCCTTCGTCTTTCCGTCATTGTTCGAGGGGTGGGGCGGCGCGCCGATCGAGGCGATGTTCAAGGGACTGCCATGTGTCGCCACGCGCATCGAGCCGAATCTCGAAAAGTTCGTGGATGGGGAGACGGGTCTGCTGGTGATGCCAGGCTCCGAGGCCGAGCTGGCGTCTGCAATGATCGATCTGTATCGCGATCCTGATCTGCGGCGGCGACTCGGCGCGTCTGCCCGCGCCTCGGCGATCGAACGGTTCGACAGCCGGCAGGGGATGAGAGTCTGGTCGGAGTTCTATCGGGAGCTGGGGGAGATGCGGCGGTAGCGTTCGGCGCGTCGCCGGCGCAGCGCGCGGCGAAGATGGAGAAGGCTTTGACCGAAGAAAAAAACCGCCGCGAATCGGGGAAGAGCGCGCAGCGCCGTCTTCCGGTGACGCCGCCAGATCATTCTCCAAATCCGGAGCGAGAACAGCCGGCCGGCGACCGGCGCTTTTTTCAGAGCGCGCACGAGCATCGCCGCCTGATGCGCGATGACTTCTTCGTTCTTCCCGGCATCGGGATAAAGATCGACGAAGCGGCTGGCGCAGGATTCGATCATCAACACGACGTCGCGGACATCCTCGGCTGTCTGCGGGATCGACGCGTTGCCGGTCTCCACCCAGCGATCCGCCCACCGGCGCGGGACGTCGCTCCAGCGCAGCTCGTCGCGCAGGTTCTCGTAAACCATCGGCGCTTTTCGCGCGGCATATCCGTCGCGCGCCGGATGGTGTTCGGCGCCCGTCACCGAGGCCGGGTCGTCACGATAGGCAACGAGGGTCTCGACGAGATTGTGGATGCCGTGGCCCTTCGCCACGCGGCGCCATAGCTCGAAGTCCTCGCCGAAACGGACGTGCTCATCGTACCCACCGAGCACATTCCACACGATGGCGCGGCGGAACATCACCGAACTGTGGACGAGCGGACTACCGAAGATGCGGCACCAGCGCATTCCGAGATCGCTGGCCGGCCGGCGGACCTCTCCGATTCTGCGTCCAGGGACGTCGATGAGCGCCGCCTGAGAACCGACGACGGCGACCTCGGGATGCGCGTCGAGATACGCAACCTGCCGGGCCAGCCGTTCCGGAAAACAGAGGTCGTTGCCATCGAGACGGGCTACATAGTCGCTGTCGACGACCGCCAGGCCGCGGTTGAGCGAGGCCGCCAGACCGATGTTCGTTTCATTGACGAGGAGACGAACGCGCCGGTCGGAATAGCGTTCGACGATCTCGCGCGAGCGATCCGTTGCGGCATCGATGACGACGAGCAGCTCGAAATCGGTAAAGGTCTGCGCCAGGACGGAGTCGATCGCCGCCCCGAGAAACGGCTCGTCGTTATACGTCGCCAGGAGAACCGTCACACGCGGCGCCACGGCCGCTACCTTATCGCGATCAGCGATCGATCATCTTCTGCGCGCCTTCGGAGTATCGCGCTCCCTGAACCGTGATCTTTGCGGCGGCGTTCTCGATCTCGCGCAGATCGTCGGGCGTGAGCTCGATCGTCGCGCCGCCGAGGTTTTCTTCGAGGCGGTGCAGCTTCGTGGTGCCGGGGATCGGGACGATCCACGGTTTCTGCGCCAGCAGCCAGGCCAGCGCGATCTGCGCCGGCGTGGCCTGCTTCTTCGCCGCGATCGTCCCCAGCAGGTCGACCAGCGCCTGGTTCGCTTTCCGGTTCTCAGGATTGAAGCGCGGCACGGTGTTGCGGAAGTCGGTCTTGTCGAACGTCGTGGTCTCGTCGATCTTGCCCTGTCAGGAAGCCCTTGCCTAATGGGCTGAAAGGAACGAAGCCGATTCCCAGCTCCTCGAGCGTGGGCAGGATCTCTTCTTCAGGCTCTCGCCAGAACAGCGAGTATTCGCTCTGCAGAGCCGTCACCGGCTGCACCGCATGCGCCCGCCGGATCGTCCGCACACCCGCCTCGGACAACCCGAAGTGCTTGACCTTTCCCTCCGCGATGAGCTCTTTGACCGCGCCGGCGACATCCTCGATCGGCACGTTCGGATCGACGCGGTGCTGGTAGTAGAGATCGATGGCCTCGACCCGCAGCCGCTTGAGCGACCCATCGGTCATCTGTCGGATGTACTCGGGCCGGCTGCTGAGTCCAACCTGTTTCCCCTCGGCATCAAACTCGAAGCCGAATTTGGTGGCGATCACCACCTGCTCGCGAAATGGCTCGAGCGCCTCACCGACCACCTCCTCATTGAGGAACGGGCCGTACACCTGGGCGGTATCGAAGAACGTCACGCCGCGTTCGACCGCGGCGCGGATGAGAGCGATGGCCTCCTTCTTGTCTGTAGCCGGACCGAAGCCGAAGCTCAATCCCATGCAGCCGAGGCCGAGGGCGGAGACTTCGAGATTGGATTTGCCGAGTTTGCGTTTCTGCATTGGTTTCTCCTCTGGACAGCACACTCGATAGGCAAGTGTAGGGCCTACGGCGCGGGGGATCTTTGCGTGAACTCCGCGCTCCTGACGATTGCCGATCTGCGCGCGATATCATCCGCCCGGTGTCCAGCTGATCTCACAGAAACATGGTTTTGTGATGATGGTGTTCTCATCGCGCATGTCCGCCAGATCGAATCTGTTGCGCTCTCGCTATGCCGTCTAAGTGGCAACGGTAATGACTTCTTCTCCCTACGCTACGGGTGGCGGCGGCGTGGATTTCGAGACCGAGCTGGTCGCCTACTACTTGGCTACGGCGTTGGCTCGCGCCGTAGCGCGCGGACTGCCCGATACCATGGTCCACACTGTAAGCGTCCAGGCCGCGAGTCGCGGTGAGCCGCTTGATGACGTGATCATCCGCGGCGAGCGCGCCGATGGCAGCGCGAAACTTTCGCTACAGGTCAAACGGAACATCTCGTTCTCCGAAGGCGACAATGACTTCGCCGGCATCGTACACAGCGCCTGGCTGACGGTTTCCGCACAGGATTTCCGCGACGGCGTGGATGCGGTGGGTGTAGCAGTCGGCGTCTATCAGCAGGCGATCGACGAGCACTATCAACGCGTCCTCGGATGGGCGCGCACCGCGGTCGACGGCTCGGAGTTCGTCGCGCGCATCCGGACAGAAGGCGTATCGCATGAAAAGCAGCGCTCATTCGTCAATACGATCGGCAATCTCCTGACGCGTTCCTTCGGCCGTCCCGCGACGGACGACGATGTGTGGCGACTCTGCCGCGCTTTCGTCATTCTCTACTTCGACTTTCAGACCGAGGGCTCGCGCGATGCGGCGCTGACGGATCTCGTCATTCGTGCCGCCGGCGTGGCGGTAGAGGATGCCCATCGAGCGGTCGACATCCGCCGCGAGTTACTCG
>Ga0068869_100003068_pt1 | contig 10160 bp, 9 predicted proteins | sample KBSMisM52_FD_64676 | JGI IMG/M metagenome (GOLD analysis project Ga0068869, IMG submission 64676) | Miscanthus rhizosphere microbial communities from Kellogg Biological Station, Michigan, USA - KBS Miscanthus M5-2 | ecosystem: Host-associated > Plants > Roots > Rhizosphere > Soil ... | reverse complement strand
GCCTACTCTGACGTGATCACGGATGTTCCCTCAGGATTCCAATCCTTTTTCAACACTCCCAAATACAGGTTAAATGTTGGCTTTGCTAATTCAGGATTGGGCAAAGGCAAACATTTCGGCTTTAACGCGATGCTTCACTGGCAGGATGCATTCCTGTGGGATGGCGAGTTAGCCAACGGGCCCGTTAATGCCTTTACCTCAGTTGACGCCCAGGTGAGTTATAGGATACCAAAAATAAAATCGATGATAAAATTGGGTGGTTCCAACATATTTAATCACTATTATAAAAATGCCTTTGCAAATCCGCAAGTAGGAGGATTGTATTACATAAGCTATGGGTACAATCTCTGATACCTTTCTCATACAAGCAAATCAAATAAAGGCCCGATTCGTTTCGGGCTTTTGTTTATTTGATTGATTCCCTTCCTTTGCCTTCTCCTTTTCAACCGCTACCTTTGCAGCAATTTTTTGAAAAGAGTTACATGAGTATACATTTATCCGAGCAGGAACAATTACGCAGAGAGAAATTGGCCGAATTAATCATGATGGGCATTGATCCCTATCCTGCCGCTTTATACCCGGTTAATGAGAGCGCAGCAAACATTAAAAAGAATTTTACAGAGGAAAATAAAGATCAATTTGCTGATGTATGCGTGGCAGGCCGCATTATGAGTGTGCGTGATATGGGCAAGGCGAATTTTGCTGTGATACAGGATTCAAGCGGAAGAATACAACTATATATCCGGCGCGATGACATATGTCCCGCTGATGATAAGACTTTATACGATGTTGTCTGGAAAAAATTGACAGATATCGGAGATATCATCGGAGTAACTGGATTTGTTTTTAAAACAAAAACTGGAGAGACCTCTATTCATGTAAAGGAATTGACCATTCTTACCAAATCGCTTAAGCCTTTACCTATCGTAAAGGAAGCGGAAGGGCAAACATTTGATGCTGTTACTGATCCTGAATTTAAATATCGCCAACGGTATGTTGACCTCGTCGTCAACCCTGATGTGAAAGAAGTTTTCACCAAACGAACAAAACTGATCAATGCCATGCGTGACTTTTTAAATGATCGTGGGGCATTGGAAGTAGACACCCCGGTATTGCAAAGTATACCCGGTGGTGCCGCCGCGAGACCATTCACGACGCATCATAATGCATTGGACATTCCAATGTATCTACGTATTGCCAATGAACTTTATTTGAAACGTCTCATTGTGGGTGGCTTCGACTGGGTGTATGAATTCAGTCGCAATTTTCGTAATGAAGGAATGGACCGTACACATAACCCGGAGTTTACCGTACTGGAATTTTACGTGGCTTACAAAGATTATTTGTGGATGATGGAAACAACTGAGCAGTTAATGGAGCAAACCGCCATAGCGGTGAATGGAACAACAAGGGTATTGGTCGAGGGAAAAGAAATTGATTTCAAAGCGCCGTATCAGCGCATCACGATGTATGATGCAATAAAACAATACACCGGCATCGATATATCTCATATGAACGAGGAGCAAGTTAGGGATGTGTGCAGGCAATTGCACGTACACGTTGATAAAACCATGGGGCGCGGTAAAATGATCGATGAATTGTTTGGTGATAAATGCGAGGAGCATTTTGTGCAACCTACATTTTTGATCGATTACCCTGTGGAAATGAGCCCGCTTACGAAAAAACACCGGAGTAAGGCCGGGCTTGTCGAGCGTTTTGAATTGTTGGTGAATGGAAAAGAGATCGCAAATGCATACAGTGAGTTGAATGATCCCATTGATCAACGGGAACGTTTTGAAGACCAGGTAAAGCTAATGGAACGCGGCGATGAAGAAGCCATGTATATTGATTATGATTTTTTACGTGCATTAGAATATGGAATGCCGCCCACTTCCGGTATTGGATTTGGAATTGACCGCATTTGTATGTTACTATTGAACCAGCCTTCGATACAGGATGTTCTTTTATTTCCCATGATGAGACCGGAGAAAAGAGAAGAATGATAGGTGGAGGATTCAGATATTGAGGTATTGTGATATTGGATATTGGAGTGTCCTGCCTATCATCGTACCCATTCATCCTAAACAAACAGATCATTATACAACTTGCCTCCCGGCGTAACCGCATATTTATCCAGGTCAGTAATACCTTCTTTAGCCAGGACCTCTTCGTCAATGAATAAATTTCCCGTGCACTCGGCCGATGATTGTTTCAAAATGTAATAAGCTGCATCGGCAAGTATCTCAGGCGTTCGGCTCATCTTCATTAATGCTTCACCACCTAATAAATTTTTTACCGCTGCAGTCGCTATGGTTGTTTTTGGCCATAAAGAGTTGGCGGCGATTTTATAATTTTTAAACTCCCTCGCCCAACCAATGGTCATCATGCTCATGTTGTACTTCGTAATTGTATAGGCCACATGACCTCCAAACCATTTGGGATCTAAATTGAGTGGCGGCGACAGAGTGAGAATGTGAGGATTTGAAGATTTTTTCAAAAAAGGGATGCAAGCCTTTGTAATGAAAAATGTTCCTCTCACATTAATGTCATACATCAGGTCGTAACGCTTCGCCTCAGTTTGCTCGGTCGTTGTCAAAGAAATAGCCGAAGCATTATTAATAAGAATATCGATACCTCCAAATTTCTCACTGGCCTTTTGCAACACTCCGCTTACCTGGTCTTCAAATCGAATGTCACACTGAACCGGCAAGGCTTCACCACCGGCCGCCTCAATTTCCGTGGCCGCAGAGAAAATTGTTCCTCCTAATTTTGGGTTTTCCTCTACGCTTTTTGCAGCAATAACAATATTGGCTCCCTCTCCGGCCAATTTTAATGCGATTGCTTTCCCGATGCCGCGACTGGCACCCGTTATAAGTGCAGTTTTATTCTTGAATGACATACTGCTGTGTTTACTAAAGACATAGGTGAAGATATACAAACAACTGTACTTGATCCGGATTTAGAGGTTTTTCGAATATTTACTAGTGGGGCAGTAAATTCGGCAATTGCAGAACGAGCATATCTTCTCTTGTGCTAAAAAAATGTGAAGTCTATTTTTGATTCGAAGTTGATTGATCGATTATCCAATACCCGAAAGAAAAACCAGAACGTCCGTTTAAATGAACTTCCAAATCCGAAAAACCAAGAAATCCGTATCAATCAACTTTCTTATCCTTTTTGAAAAACCAAGTCCCGTTTAAGTCCAAGTATCCTGGCCTTCCGGTTGTCCGGAAAGCGATGAAAACAAATGCTACCTTAAGGAATTTATAACCTTAAAAAACACCAACAGTGCTATAAGTTTCCCTTGAAGGTATTGAAAAGTCCCGCATAGCTTATGAGGGACTTTTTTTAATATATTATTTAGAGAAACTGGTATCTGATACGTGAATTATTCCCGTTGGTTCTTTAAATGTTATTCTTTTGAAATCCTGTGTAGCTTCAAGACCTTTGCCCGGATAGATCTGTTTATCGCTCCTCAGGTATTCAGCATACTTATCAGTATAAAACAATTCCTTACTCTTGTCCCACCACAGGTCCTGGCTTTTTAACGTATCGCCCTTTATGTTGATCACTACCACACTATCCCATAAATACACCTTGTCGGTGTTCTCAAAATATTTTCCATGCTTGCTATCAACCCAACTTTCAATTTTGGTACTGTCATCATAAAAATCTACATGCAGACTATTTGGGAATTCCGTATAAAGTATAGCCGAGTCATGCCTTAGCATTAATGGTGCCGTAAGCTTTGCCTTTACCTTATTTTCCTGGCTAAGGTATGCCTCAATATTTTTCCCTATCTCAACCATTTCCTTTTGCTTAGACCAATCATCGATCATTTTGGGATCATTCTCACAAGCAGAAATTAGAAGGCAGGCAGAGATGAAAAGTGCCGCTAAAAATAAATTGATATGATTCCCGTCTTTGTTGGGCATAATCAAAGTTACAATATGGATATTCTATACAGGATAAGAGCAGCAGTTATTCATATTTCCGCTTATTAAACCAGAGATCGGAAAAGGAAAGACCCGCGGAGATCCGAAAAATATTATCCTTAAGAAGATTGTCGTTGTTGCCTCTTTTAACGTATTCAAATGCAAGATTAAGAACTGAGGCTTGTCCCCTCGCGAGGGAGTTGTAATTTGGTAAGGGAAGACCGATTCCAAAACTCAATCCCAATAAAGGTAATTTGTCGATTACATGAACATAATCCTGTCCGATAAAAAACCCGGCACGATAAGTTACATTGCTGAAATAATTTTTCTTTGGCTGTGGCCTGAGCTGACCACCCACTCTGAGCTCCCAGGCATCTTGTACAGAGTCAGGTGAGCCATAAAATCTGTATTGACTCCAGTTGTTTCGAACGTAGTCAACGCCCACCAGCCAATTGCCGTACTTATTGTTCTGAAGATCAGGTTTTTTTTCAAAAGCAAATCCAAATCCATAACCTGAAGGATAAACGATCTTCCCTTTAACACCTTTTTCCGCATACACACTATCGAGTTGTTGATCGCCTGCCACGGTAGAAACATATGTCTGTCTCAAAATATCATCCTGAGCATTGATATCATGTTTCAAATTGCCATAAGCACCTAAACGCAGCAACAATTTCTTACTTACATCTACTTTGTATTGTATCCCTGCGTTTCCATAAATGTCACCAAACGACGCCTGGTTGGTATAATTTAAAGAATTGTAAGCCACCGTATCGTCAATAAAAACTCTTTTTGTTCCAAATTGTTTTTTGCCAAACAAGTAACCGAAGTTGAATCCAATACTAAAATTCCTAATAGCGACGCCCGTACCCAGAGAGCCAAGAAAAGCACCGCCATCGCCATTGTAATTTGTGGCCGTGCTATCAATATTCAAACCCGTGATCGGATCGTACAAGCGTTCAAAGTGATTGATCTTATAATAAATTTTAGTTACTTGCCGCAATCCAAAATTTAATCCCCAATTCTTCTTCACAGGAATCCCGACCTGCAAATACGAAAACAAAATATCGCTACTCGTAAATTTTTCGGGGGAATTTCCCTCGCGCAAGGTATGACTGGCATAATTTATTCCAACGTCAAACAAAACTCTTCCTGAAGCTGTTTTCTTTGATCTTTCCTCTATGTAAGAAAGAAATTGAGAGTAGGATGCAGGATTGTTGAAATTGATGGAAAAAGGATCGGCATAAGCCGCAGAAAGACTTCCCATGCCACGATTTACAATATTGGTTGAAGGTGAGATATCACCTAATCCATAGCGTGAATAAGGCGAATTTTCCTGGGCATATAAAAAATTACAAGTAACAAGTTGCAGACCGCAGATAATAAGCAGGTTTCTAAGGGTTGTTGACTTCACTAATCGCATATAGTCCTTTAAAAATTAGTTCGGGGTCTGCAAATATCTTCTTTTTTAAATGGGAACCCAAAATGCCTGTATCACCCCCGGTTAAAAGCACGTTAAAGTTCCCATACTTTTCTTCATATGTATCTATAAATCCATCGATCTCTTTTGCCATACCCAGCACAACGCCGGAAAGAATATTGGAGTTTGTATCATACCCTATTAGCGGAACATTCCAATCAGCTTTTACTAATGGTAGTTTGGCCGTGTAATGATGTAATGATTGCAATCTCATTTCCATACCCGGTGATATGGCTCCACCAATAAATTGATGATATTTATTGATAAAATTGTAAGTGATACAAGTACCTAATCCGATAACAAGATTATTTTTTTCAGGATAAAAATAAACTGCCGCGGCTGACAATGCCAGCCGGTCGGCTCCTATCGCGTCCGGCTTACCGACTGGAGTCGTGAATGGAAGTTTCGTGAGATGATTTAGTTTATGAAATTTTGTCTTCGACGAGAGTAAATTCTCAATCTGAATATCATGGTTAATCACGGAAGAGAGAATGGATTTTTGTGGCTGAAACTTTGCGAGCATGGAATTGACCGTTTCATAAGACCCATCCTGCATTACGATCGTTTCTTCCAACGCTGAATCAACAAACAAGGCCGCTTTTGTTCTTGTGTTACCAAAATCAAAACAAAGAGTAGTAGAGTTCAAGCTACTGTATTTTTAGTCCGCAAAAGTAGGGAAATGAGTGATGAGTTTATAAATGATGAGTGATGAGTTATGAAAAAAACCGTAGGGTGCTAACTCTCTCTTCTTGCTCATTCTTCATTGCGGAATCCCAGGCCCGAAAGGTTCTTGAAATGCCCATTCAGTTTGATCTTCTCCTTTAACTGCTCCATTTCTGCTACGAGGGGAATGACTTTGGTAAGATGGCGTTTCAGATATTCCTGCCTTTGGCGTTCCTGTAAAAGGTGAAGCATTTCATATTCCTCCTCCAGGGAAAGACCTACATGATGGGCTACATCAAATGCTTTTACTTCTTCATCCTTCTTTTTAAAATCTTTGCCAACTTTAAGTAACCTGTGCAACTCACGTATACTATTCATCACTTTTTTCATTAGCTCGATATTACCTTCTTCATTGGTCTCAGGGTAATTGACAATGGCGCCACTATATAATTTATCCGGCACGTCTTTTATTACTTCTAAAATGCGAAAAACCCGGGACCCCTTTGTTTTTATATCCATCTCTCCATTGTCGTGGGTCTTGCTTATTTCAAGTATCGTCACCAATGATCCATAGTCCTGCAGCCTGTTTTCAATCATTGTTGGAATGCCAAACTGTTTATTTTGAGAATAACATTCATTAATTAATTGCTTATAGCGTGGTTCAAAGATGTGGAGATTTAAATTTTCGCCGGGATATACTACAATACCAAGAGGGAATATTGGAATAAAATTCGTCATACTTCAAAGGTAATTCAGGACTGAAGTGTTATTATTAACGTTCTTTCTTTGGATTTTATTCTGTTTTCTTTTCCCTATTTAACTCCAATAACCGTGCATATTTTATATGGGTATAATACGAGCTCATTCTCGCACAAATAAAGCCGGCCCGGCCGTCCAAAAAGCCAAGCTTGAAAACATAATATTTAAGAAATGAAAATACGGGCGCCAGGTATATTTTAGCCCATGAAGATCTTTTCCCCTCCCTTGCATATTTCTCTGCATTGAGCAGTCCATATCTCTGCATTTTCCCGGCAAACTCAGCCTCGTTCTTAACTGTACGGTGTAAAACAAAGCCTTTTAATTTTCTTATCCCGGCGCCAGGGGGTAATATTAGCGCCTCATGAACAATGGCTTCGCTCCAGTTTATTTTCTTTCGGTTAAACAGCCGGATATGTTTATCCCCACCCCATTCACCAAACCGCAAATATGTATCACCGAGGAAATTTCTGAATTTTATTTCGAATACCTCATTTTCATTTTGCAGCGATAAATTCAACAAGGATTTTTTTAGCTCTTCATCAATGGATTCATCTGCATCCAGGTTGAGGACCCAGTCATACTTTGCAAAACTTGTCGCTTTATTTTTTGTTTTGCCAAATCCCTCCCAACTTTCCTCTATCAACCTGGCATGTGAATTACGAACAACATCTTTTGTATTATCGCTGCTGCCATTATCAAGCACTACAATGTCATCAGTAAGACCTTCCAGGCTTTGAAGCGTGCGGCGAATTTCGTCCTCTTCATCTTTACAAATAATGACCACTGAAATTTTTTGCATGGCCGAAAGTAAAATTTTATTCCTTTAACTGAAGCCATTTATACCACCACAGTATTATAAATGAGTGTACAAACACTCCGTACTGAACCTCAAGACCTATATCAAACAAATAACTGAAAGCAATAAAAATATTGAGCAAAGTCCAGAAAATATTTTTTCGAAGCTCTTTTAGAAAGAAAGGGATCAACAGTATAAAGGAAAAGAAAATAACCCCTAACCATCCGGTTCCCGCCCCGTATATCATCCACTCACTCGACGGCAAAATTTTATCATTTGTTGACATTTGGGGAAAGTTGGTTTCATAGAATTTGTCCTTTTCACTTTTTATATCACCAAATCCAACCCCGGCAAACGGGTTTTGTTTCAATAATTCCACTCCTGCTTTTATTGATGCGAACCTGTTACCATCATTCGATCCTGGTACGTAGATATTTTTTTGAACAAACGACAAGTCATATTTCAAATAATGGATCTTGTTCTTAAAAGTTGGAAAGATAAAATACGAGGCTATTGGCAGAAGGAAAACGAGGATGAGCAAAAAAAAAGTTTTTCTTATATGCTGAGACATCATCCATATCAAAAAAATAAAGGCTCCGAGGTAAAAGCAGATCAATCCTGTTCGCACGGCCAACACGTGCAGGTAGATGATATTAATTACCACCAGGATCAATAAAAGCGCCTTCGTACTTTTTTTAAAACTCTTTCCACTTACTGTCAATAAATAGACGATCGTCAATATTGCAATTACTACCAATAAACTGAATCTCACATGATCATTCCCAAGTGGTGTTTCAATGGTATATGCTTTTAAATAAGCGGCATGTATCGCATGAACACTTTGAGCATATTGCCACAGACTTTGGCATATTCCTGCAAATATCAGCGCCAAAAAAACAAAGGCGATCCTTTGCCAATCTTTAAACTTCAAATTGTTTTCCCCTGCGAAACAAAACGGCAAGAGTAAAAGAGGCAGTTTTACCCGGAGTATTCGCGACCATTGGGAAAGATCCGCACTCCAAAGTCCCGAGATCGCTGGTAACAAGAACAATAAACTCATTGACCACAACAGGGGCGAAGTAAAAAACGTTCTTACCTGCCGCACTATATTTCTGTGAATAAGACTCAGGACAACAAAAAGAATTATTCCTGAAGACAGCAGGGCCCTTGAAAATAAGAGCCCTGTCAGCATAGCAACCACACTGAGATAAAACGCAGGCATTTTATATTTTTCAATGTTATACTCTACCGACGAGTTCATCTTTATTTTTGTCTGTAACAATCACGATACAAGATAAAGATGTAAGTTGTAACACCAACACGAAAAACTATCAATGCACGAGCAACTATTACTACAAATTAAAAAAGGAGATGTGAGGTCTCTTGCCCGTGCCATTTCTTTTATTGAGAACGAGCAACAAGGTTATGACGATATGCTTCGCTTCCTTCAGGACGATCGTTCACCTAAAATTATTGGTATAACAGGTCCACCAGGTGCCGGGAAAAGCACGTTAGTTGATGCATTGATCGATGAGTTGATCAGAGAAGAAAAAAAAATTGCGGTGCTTTGTATTGACCCCTCATCGCCATTTAATCTTGGCGCCCTACTCGGAGACCGGATTCGTATGAGCCAATGGTACACTCATCCGAATGTTTTTATCCGTTCACTTGCCACGAGGGGTTCGGTAGGCGGATTAAGCCCCAAGATCATTGAAATAACCGATCTCATTAAATCAGCCCAGTTTGATCATATAATTGTTGAAACAGTAGGAGTGGGGCAAAGTGAAATTGAAATTGCCGGGCTGGCCGACATCACCATTGTAGTTGTCGTGCCTGAAAGTGGCGATGAAGTGCAGACGATGAAGGCGGGGCTAATGGAGATCGCGGATATTTTTGTTATCAATAAAAGTGACCGGCCGGGTGCGGACCTTTTTGAAAGAAATCTCAAGCTCATGCTGGCCCCGGCATTCACGAAAAGTGACAAAGAAGTTCCGATCGTTAAGACCGTTGCTACAGAAAAAAAGGGAATCCATGAGTTGCATGAAGCAATAAAAAATAATCTAACGCGAAATGAAGAAAGACGCCTGTCCCTGTTAACTGAAAAAGCCTGGCAGTTGTTGATCAACAAAAAAATGAAGGAAGTTGACAAAATGAAATTGAGACAAAGCATAGAAGCAGGGATGAATAGTGATCATTTTAATCTTTACTCTTTCATTGAGAACTATGGCTGAAAATCTCCAGGAACTACTCATTCGAACAGAAAGGAGCTTTAAAATAAAGCCAAGGCGGAAAAAGAGATTTAAAAGAGGTAAAATACAGCGAGCCAAATAGGTATTTTACTAAGTGACATTATTGAAGGTTACTGGCCACCTTTACCTTACAAGAAACAATTACTATTTTGACGGGCAATAATGCCTGTGAAACCAACCGCTTATTTATCCAGGAAAATTCATCGCCTCATCGTATTGCAGGTATTGATCCTTTGCGCCTTCACCTCCCTGGGGCAAACCAATATTAGCGGGATCGT
>Ga0068869_100003049_pt1 | contig 10191 bp, 10 predicted proteins | sample KBSMisM52_FD_64676 | JGI IMG/M metagenome (GOLD analysis project Ga0068869, IMG submission 64676) | Miscanthus rhizosphere microbial communities from Kellogg Biological Station, Michigan, USA - KBS Miscanthus M5-2 | ecosystem: Host-associated > Plants > Roots > Rhizosphere > Soil ... | reverse complement strand
AGGCGATGAAGACCTACGGCCTGATCGTCGCCGACAACGGCAGCGATCTTTACGTGTCCGGCACCTACGACACCCGTTGGGACAACGACATCCTCAATCCGGCGTTCTCCGCGATCAAAGGGAGCGATTTCGAGGTGGTGCAGCTGAGCTGGCAGCCAACGTCGACGCGCACCGGGCGGGGGAGGGCGGTTCGGCATTGAGATGCGGGCGGGTCAGACTCTTATCCGAATCTTGACGTCCGGTTGTGCCGCAATCACCATGCGCAGATGCGATTCTTTTCGCGGCGCATTCCCCGATTTCGAGTCCTTCCGAAGGCATGCGGTTTTCGGCCTGGAGTCGATCTCACAGAGTTGAACCAACTCGCGAACGATCCCGAGGAAACTCTGCGCGAGTTGCATGCGGCGTGGAAGAAGAGTTCCGGAGATTCAGGTGGACGTCGATGGACGCGAGAGGAGATTCATGAACGGGGACGATGGTGAGAGCGTGAGAGTCCTTCGGCCGCGCTCCGACGCCTCTCGATGACAGTTTGGTGAGTGGGCGGAGATTTTTTCACAGGCTGAGCTTCCGCGTTTCCGTAAACATCACCACCCTCCTTTCGTCCAACGGTGATGAAACTCACAAAACTCATCGCCGGGCTCCTCGCTCTGGCGTTTCTCACCGCCTCCGCCTCGGACAACAAGCTCGACGATCGCCAGCGCGCGTTGCACGCGCTCAACCGGCTCGCTTTCGGGCCGCGGCCGGGTGATGTCGATGCGGTCATGAAAAGCGGTGTCGACAAGTGGATCGAGCAGCAGCTCCATCCCGAGGGGATTCCGGATCGCGCGGTCGAGGCGCGGATTGCTGCGCTGCCGACGATGACGTTGTCGAACGCGCAGATCGTGAAGACCTACTACGAGCCGGTGCTGATGGCGCGGAAGAAGGCGAATGCCGAGGCCAAGGATGGCGAGGTCGACAAACAGGAGATTCGGCGCGAGTACATGCGTGACGTTCCTGCGAACCAGCGGCCGCAGGTCGTGATGAACGATCTGCTGGCCCAACGCATCCTTCGCGCCGCGGAGTCGGACCGCCAGCTCAACGAGGTGATGGTCGACTTCTGGATGAATCACTTCAACGTCTTCTCAGGCAAAGGAATCGACCGGTTCCTGCTGACCAGCTACGAGCGCGACGTCATCCGGCCGCATATCTGGGGGCACTTCGAGGATCTGCTGATGGCGACGGCGAAATCGCCGGCCATGCTTTTCTATCTCGACAATGCGCGCTCGATCGCGGCCTCGGAGAACCGTCCCGCAATCGCGCAGCGCTTCGGACGGCGCGCGATGGAGATGCCTCGGCAGCAGCAGCTCCGGCAGGGCGGTCTGAACGAGAACTACGCCCGCGAGATCATGGAACTGCACACGCTCGGCGTCGACGGCGGCTACACGCAGAAGGATGTGACCGAGCTGGCGCGCGTGCTGACTGGCTGGACGATCACGCGCGAGCGCGACGGCGGCGAGGGGGCGGCCTTCATCTTTCGTCCGATGCTTCACGACAGCCGCTCGAAGACGGTCCTCGGTATTCGCTTCCCAGCCGGCGGCGGGATCGAAGAAGGCGAGCGGATGATTCACGTGCTGGCCCACCATCCCGCCGCCGCCCATCGCATCGCCTACAAACTCTGCCAGCGCCTCGTGGCCGATGAGCCGCCGCCTGCGCTGGTCGATCGCGTGGCCAAAAAGTTCCTGGCGACGGATGGCGATCTTCGGCAGACGGTGAAGGCGGTGATCGAGAGTCCCGAGTTCTGGAATCGGGCGTCGTATCGCGCCAAGGTGAAATCGCCGTTCGAGTACGCCATCTCCGCGGTGCGCGCGGTGAATGCGCAGATCACTGACCCGATGCCGATCGCGCGGGCGTTGCAGCAGATCGGCGAGCCGCTCTACGGCGCGCAGCCGCCGACGGGCTACAGCGACAAGGCCGACGTCTGGATCAACACCGGCGCGTTGATGAATCGCCTCAACTTCGCCCTTGCGCTTGCCGCCAACAAACTGCCGGGCGTTCACGGCGATGTCGTCTCGCTCATCCCCCCGGGCCAGGCGGCCGATGCATCGCATTCGGTGGAAGCGCTGGCGCTCGCGCTGACGGGCGGAAGCCTGACCGAGGAGACGCGCAGCACCATCAAATCGAGAATCGTCGAGCGCAAAGCGCCCTCCGAGGATCCGTGGGACAACACGCAGCTGCCGACGGTGGCAGGGTTGATCCTCGGCTCGCCGGAGTTTCAGAGGCAGTGATGTGTAGGTTGCCGAGTTGCCGTGTTGCCAGGTTCCCGAGCAGAAGTGGGCAACTCGGCAACCGGGCAACCAGGCAACCCAACCAGGAGACCCCATGATCGACAGACGCATCTTCCTCAAATCCTCCGGCCTCGCCCTCGTCGGCGGCAGCCTGCTTCCGAATGTGTTCGTGAAGATGGCCAATGCGGCGACGACGAAGGGGAGCAAGACGCTGGTGGCGATTTTTCAGCGCGGGGCGGTGGACGGTTTGAACGTCATCGTCCCTTACGGCGAGCAGGCGTACTACGCGGCGCGGCCGACGATCGCAATTCCGCGTCCCGGCGCCGCCGGAGGCGCGCTCGATCTCGACGGATTCTTTGGGCTTCATCCGTCGATGGCGTCGCTCATGCCGTACTTCAAGGATCACAGCGCGGCGTTCGTGCACGCGGTCGGGTCGCCGGACGCCACGCGATCGCACTTCGATGCCCAGGACTTCATGGAGTCGGGCACACCCGGCGTGAAATCGACCGAGGATGGATTCCTGTCGCGCGCTATCGGCGTAAAGAAAGAAGCGCCGGCCTCGCCGCTGCGGGCCGTTGCGCTCTCGCCCGCGCTGCCGCGCATTCTCGCGGGCTCCGCCGGCGCGGTGGCGATGACGAACCTCAGCCAGTTCGGGATTCGCGGCGGCGCGAACGTCAGCGGCGGATTCGAATCGATGTACGCCGAGGCGGTTGCGGGGACGCTGGGAGGAACGGCGAAGGAAACGTTCGATGCCGCGCGCATCCTCAAGAGCGCCGATCCGCAGAAGCTGCAACCGGAGAACGGAGCGGTCTATCCGAACCAGCCGCTCGGCAACTCGCTCCGGCAGATCGCGCAGCTCATCAAATCGAACGTCGGCCTCGAGGTTGCCTTCGCCGACGTCAGCGGCTGGGACACACACGCCGGCGAGGGAGGCGCGCAGGGACAGCTGGCCAACAATCTCCGCAATTTCTCCGATGCCATCGCCGCCTTCACCCGCGACCTCGGGTCGCGCATGGGCGACGTCGTGCTGGTGACGATGTCCGAGTTCGGCCGCACCGTCCGCGAGAACGGCAACCGCGGCACCGATCACGGCCACGCGAACGTAATGCTCGTTCTCGGTGGCGGCGTGAAGGGCGGCAAGGTCTACGGCAAGTGGCCGGGCCTGTCATCGCTTTATGAGAATCGCGATCTGGCCATCACCACGGACTTTCGCGATGTCTTCGCCGAGCTGCTGACGAAGCAGCTGGCGGTGCCGTCGCTGAAGAGCGTGTTTCCGGGGTACGAAGTCTCGCAAGCGAAGTGGAGGGGGATTCTGGCGTAGTTACGCTGCTGTCCCCGACCACGGCTTGATCCGGCGGAGCGTTTCGGCGAGATTTACTTCGGCAACCTCAGTGTCGTACGCAGCCTGTGCTCGCAGCCAATAGCCATTGGACAGGCCAAAGAACCGGCACAGACGCAGATCGGTATCGGCCGTGACAGCCCGCTTTCCGGCCACGATCTCTCCGATCCGCTGCGCGGGCACGCCGATCTCCTTGGCAAGGCGGTACTGCGAGAGTTGCATCGGCAGGAGAAACTCTTCGAGCAGCAGTTCACCGGGCGTCACAGGCTTTAGTTTTTTCATGAAATTGGTCTTTCAATGGTAGTCAGTGATCTCGACATCTTCTGCACCCGCAACCGTCCAGCGGAAGCAGACGCGAAACTGTTCGTTCACGCGGATGCTGTGCTGCCCTGAACGATCACCTTTGAGTGCTTCGAGCCGGTTTCCCGGCGGTATCCGCAGGTCCACAAGCCGCGTTGCGATCTGCAATTGCCTGAGCTTGCGCCGCGCCACCGATTCGATATTGGCGAAGCGTTTTACCCGCCTGCCGCTCGCGAGCGCCTCCGTGTCGGCGCTCTTGAACGACACGATCACTCGGCGATAGTAACGCGTCGCGTGACTGCCGGCAATCCCGGGCCGCTTTGGCCTACTTCACCACCCGCACATCCCCGAACGGCGCGATCTGATCCTTGATCTGCTTGTAGTCGCCGACGATGACGATAGCGCTGCGGTACGTGTCGAAATAGCGCGATGCGCTGCGCTGCACCTCGGCCGGCGTGATCGCGGCAACCTTGTCGCGGAAGGTCTGCAGAAAGTCGCGCGCGAGCTCGTCGACGTAGATCGTGCTGATGCGGCTGGCCAGGCTGGCCTGCGCCTCCAGTTCCAGCTCCATGCCGCCGATGCTGTAGGTCTTGGCCGACTCCAACTCCTCGGCGGTGACCGGCTCGACGCGCATCCGATCGAGCTCGTAGAGCATCTCTAAAATAGTGGGGCCGGTGACCTCGTTTCGCACCGAGGCGCCGGCTTCGAAAAGGCCGGCAGCGCGGCGGAGATCGGCCGTGCTGAACGGCGAGTAGGTGTAGCCCTTCGACTCGCGGATGTTGCGAGTCAGCCGCGAATAGAAGGCGCCGCCGTAGATCATGTTCGTGGTGCGCAGCGGGATGTAGTCCGCGGAGCGCCGCGGCGGCGCGGGGGCGCCGATCAGAATCGTCGACTGCACCGAACCCGGGCGGTCGATGACGTAGAGCTGCCGCTTTTCGCGCGTCGGCAGAACGAGCTTCGGCGCCGGCGGCAGCGGGACGCGTTTCCACGATCCGAATGTCCGTTCGACCTCGGCGTGCATCGTGGCGGCATCGAAGTCGCCGACGATGACCAGGATGGCGTTGTTGGGAACGTACCAGGTGGCGGCAAATGTCTTGAGCGAATCGCGCTTGACGTTCTTGATCGCCGCCGGCGTGGGGACGGTGAAGGCATACGGATGCGCGCCGAAGAGCGCCTTGTCCATCTGCTCCTGAGCCAGGAAGTCGGGCGTGGAGCGCTGCTCCTCGATCTCCTGCACGAAGTTCGTCTTCGAAAGAGCCACCTCGGATTGCGGGAACGAAGGATGACGGGCCACGTCGCTGAGAATGTCGAGCAGCTTTGGCGCGAAATCGGACAACGATGATGCCGCCATGGTGGTGGCGTCTTCATTGACGCCGATCGAAAGCGCGCCGCCGATGGAGCGCAGCTCTTCCTTGATCTGCAGGCTGGTCCGCGTGGCCGTCCCTTCGTTGGCCACGCGCGCTGCCAGCTGCGCCACGCCCGGCTGGGTTTTGTACGCCGTGCCGCGTCCGACGAGCAGCGACAAGTCCGCCGTGATCTTCGGCACGTTGTGAAGCGGGACGAGGACGACCGTCAAACCGTTATCGAGCTTCGATTCGGAAATCGCCGGCCAGTGAATCGGCCGCGGCGGCGCGGGCGGGGGAGGGGTGGCTTGGGCGAACGCCGTCGCGGAGAGAAGCAGGGCGGCGAGGGTTATGCGCGCGATCATTTCGTCTCCTTCGCGGCCGGGACGCGGTCGATCGATGTTCGATTCGAGGGGGCGAAATACTTCTGCGCCACCGACTGGATCTGGGCGGCGGTGACGGCGTCGTAGACCGGCAGGACTTTGTTGATCTGCGACGGGTCGTCGCGGAAGAGGGCGAACGAGGCCAGCAGGTTCGCTTTCCCGCCGGTGGTCTCCAGCGCGTCGTAGAAATTCGAGCGGAAGCGGACCTTGGCGTCGGCCACTTCGCGCGCCGTCGGTCCGTGCTGCTGCATGTCGGAAACGATGGCGTCGACTTCCTTCAGAATCTCCTCGGCGGTGTGGCCGGGTTTGTACGTCGTGCGCGAGACCATCAGCATCGGGCCGTCGTAATCGAATTCGTTGCCGAGCTCGTAATTGATGCCGCCGCCCCAATCGATCGAGGTCTGCTTCTGCTTCACCAGCCGCTGATAGAACCGCGAGCTGTCATCGCCCTGCAGGATGAAATCGAGCAGCACCGCCGCCGGATAGTCGGGCGATTGCTGATCGGGAAGGTGATAGCCGAAGGCCAGCGCCGGCAGGTTGGCCAGCTTGTCGGTCTGATTGACGTGCTTCGCTTTGGTCTGCGGAGGCTCGCTGACATCGGGCCGCTTCGGGATGGGCTGCTGCGGAATCGAGGCGAAGTACTTCTCGACCAGCTTGCGCGCCGCCGCCGGGTCGACGTCGCCGACGATGGTCAGCACGGCGTTGTTCGGCGCGTAGTAGGTCTTGAAAAAGTTGCGAACGTCTTCGATCTTCGCCGCCTCGATGTCGTGCAGATCGCCGTAGAAGTTGTGGGCGTTGAACCAGTTCTGATTGGCGTTCTGCCACAAGTCGAGCCATTCGAAAATGCCGTACGGCTGGTTGAGAACGTTGGCGCGCACTTCCTCGGAGACGACGTTCTGCTGGTTCTTGAGGTTCTCCGCGCTGACGTCGAGCGATCGCATGCGATCCGCTTCCAGCCACAGCGCCGTCTCCAGCCCCTCGGCGGGCAGCGTCTCGTAATAGTTCGTGTAATCGAGACGCGTCGAGCCGTTGAGGTTTCCGCCGTTCGCTTCGACGATCTTGGCGTGCTCGAATTTCTTCACGTGCTCCGAGCCCTGAAACATCATGTGCTCGAAGAGATGCGCGAATCCGGTCTGCCCCTTCGGCTCGACGCGGAAGCCGATGCCGTAGTAGACCGCGACGGTCACCGTCGGCGCCGCATGCGCCTCGGAGATGACCACCTTGAGCCCGTTCGGAAGTTTGTCGTAGACGACCGGAACCTCGATCGGCTTCGCATACGCGCTCGCGCAGCCGAGGAGCGACAAGGCCAGCCACAGTCGGACGTTTTTCATGCGCGCAATCCTACACGGGAGAGTGCGGACGGCATGGGAACGAAACGGTTGCGAGAAACGTGGGTCGGACTCTCCAGTCCGACCTCTCGTGAATTGCCCTCGTCACTATAGTTTCAGACCCGGGTCAGCCGGTCGGACTGAGAGTCCGACCCACGTAGTCAGTGCCCGTTGCGCAACGCCGCGCGGAACACCGGGCCGTTCTGGAGCTCGCCGACGATCCGGTCCAGGCCCTTGTTGCTCTGCAGCGCGACGTGCTGCGCGTACTCATCGCAGACGGGGCAGAGCTGGCGGTTCAGGTCGGCATCAGGAACGCGACTACCACACAGTCGACAAGTGGAATCAGCGTTCGGAGCCATGGTGTGACATTGTAGCATCCGCCGTGCCCGCGGCCTTTCAGCGCGCGTTGCGGCAGACGAAAAATCATGACCAGCGATCTCAGGAAAATTGTCATCGTCGGAAGGCCGAATGTCGGCAAATCGACGCTCTTCAACCGGCTGGCCGGCAAGCGCCGCGCGCTCACGCACGACATGCCCGGCATGACCCGCGACCGCCTCTCCGATATCGTCACGCTCGACAACGGCCGACGCTACGAGCTCACCGACACCGGCGGGCTCGAGTACGGCGACTCGCCGATGTCCGCCTTTGCCGGCGAGATCCGCGATCAGGCCCGGCGCGCGCTCGAGACCGCCGACTTCATCCTCTTCGTCGTCGATGGCGCCGCCGGGATTCTCACCGAGGATCGCGACATCGCCCAGGAACTGCGGCCTGCCGCGGACCGGACACTGCTACTCGTCAACAAAGTCGACCGGCGCGACGCTGAGGCCAATGTGCCGGAGTTCTATGAGCTGGGATTCGAACGGATGTTGCCGCTTTCGGCCGAACATGGCGAAGGGATCGACGAGCTGTTCGACATCATCGGCGCGATTTTGCCGCCGGAATCGGTCGAAGAGGTCGACGAAGACGACCGCGGTCCGATCCGCATCGCCATCATCGGCAGGCCGAACGTCGGCAAGTCATCGCTGCTCAACCGCCTCGCCAACGAAGAGCGCGCGGTGGTCTCGCCGATCTCCGGCACCACGCGCGACGCCATCGATACGCAGATCGAACGCGGCGAGAGGAAGTACCTGATCATCGACACCGCCGGAATCCGCCGGAAAGGCAAGACCCACGATGAGGCCGAGAAGCTTTCCGTCATCTCCGCGCGCAAAGCGATCGAGCGTTGCGAGATCGCCCTGGTCATGATCGACGCCAACGACGGCGTGACCGGACAGGACGCCACGGTGGCCGGCTACGCCGAGGATGCCGGTAAGGCGGCCATGCTGCTGGTCAACAAATGGGATGTCAGTGTTCATGCTCAGGACGATTACAAGAAGGTCGAGGAGGAGATCCGCTTCAAGCTCAAGTTCCTCCCCTACGCGCCGGTAGAGTTCATCTCCGCGAAGACCGGCCGCCGGGTCGAAAAGATCTTCCCCCGCATCGACGAGATCGTCGACGGTTACCGCAAGCGTTTCGGCACCTCGGAGCTGAACCAGATCCTCGAGCGCGCCCTCGCCGCCCACCAGCCGCCCGCGGTGAAAGGCAAGCCGCGCCGTTTCTACTACACGACGCAGCTCAAGACCCAGCCAACGACCATCGCCCTTTTCTCGAATACCGACGAGCCGCTGCATTTCTCCTATCGCCGCTTTCTGGAGAATCAATTTCGCGATGGGTTGGGGCTGGTGGGTTGCCCGATCCACCTGGTGTTGCGTGCTCGCAAGGGGATGAAGAAAAGCTCCTGAGGACGGTTGCCCCAAAACGATCGGAAACATGCTCACCGGTGGCATGCTGTCTCGCACCCCGCTTGCACACAAAACAGGCGGAGGTACTGTCATCATGAGAGCCAAAATTGCGGCAGCGGTGATCATTTTGATCGGGCTCAGCGGCTATGCCTGGGGCGCGATCGAGCCGAAGATCGACGTTCATCTGGAGCAGCTGACGAGCACGGACGATATGTTCTATTTCCGGGGTCCCATCAACATTCAATACCGGCTCACCGTCAGCAATCCGACCAATCAGCCGGTGACCTTGCGCCGGCTCGAGCTGAGCACCCTGGGGCCGGGCTCGTACTCGTTGCACACGGGGTCGTCGCCAGTGACCCGGACGATTCCGGCGAACGGCACCACTTCGATCACGCTTTCTGCGTGGGGACGCTCGGCGGGCGGCTATCTTCGTTCTCAGGAGCCGGTGAGCCTTCGTGGCGTGGCCCACTTCGAAGATGCCACGCGCCATTCCTTCGTGAAGCAGTTCATCGAGAACTTCAGGCCGTAGCGCGGAACAGATGAGGTAGTAGACGCCCCGCGCGACGATGCTAAACTCGGCGCCTCTTCAAAAAGGGGGGTCGTGCATGCGTCATGTCGCCGGGGCGTTGGTTTTGGTTCTTCTCATCGCGGCTGTTCCTGCGGTCGCAGTCGATCTTGGTCATGCCGAGGGGACGCTGACGATCGACACCACCAAGATCCCGCTCAATTACGCATACGCCGTCGCGAAGCAGAAGAATCTGCTCACCGACCGTAAGGAAATGACGCGGATCATCCTCACCGACAAGCCTCTGCCGGCAGATGCGAAGCTGACCGATCTCGACGACAACCTGCCGGGCGATCTGAACGGCGTCATCATCTGCGTCGACAAACTGGGCCGCGTTGGCCATGTGGCCGTGCAGCACCCGACCGGGAACTATGACGGCGGCTACTTCGAAGGAATCCCCGACTACGACTTCAAGCCGCACAAAGGGGAGTCGGGGACGTACAGCGGTACCACATCGTCGCTTCGGGTGAAGACGAACACGATGACCTTCTCGTTCGACGCGACGTTTGTGGCATCCCTGAAATAAGACGGTAGACTTTCGCCGTCCATGGCTCTCTTCTCGTCTGATGTCAGCGACGCGGTGAAGCGTCTTGCCGCGAAGTCGTACGCTACGCAGGAAGAGCGCGACGAGCTTCTCGGCCGCCTCGAATCGGCCGAGGGCGTGCGTGCGCGCGACATCGTCTGGATGATGTTCCGGCCGGATCGCGCCCTTCGCGAGACGGCGTCACGCGTCCTGGTCCGCACCAAGGATCCGGAAACGCTCGACATCTTCATCGGCGAATCGAAGGGGAAGCCGGAACAGGCTCTCCGCGCCGCTGCCGCGGGCCTTTTCACCCTCGGACTGCCGGGGATGGATTCCCGCTTCATGCAGCTGCTCGCGCCGCCGGCGAA
>Ga0068869_100003044_pt1 | contig 10197 bp, 9 predicted proteins | sample KBSMisM52_FD_64676 | JGI IMG/M metagenome (GOLD analysis project Ga0068869, IMG submission 64676) | Miscanthus rhizosphere microbial communities from Kellogg Biological Station, Michigan, USA - KBS Miscanthus M5-2 | ecosystem: Host-associated > Plants > Roots > Rhizosphere > Soil ... | reverse complement strand
GGACATAAACAAAGACGCGGCGCACAACCAGTTCAACGTCCATCAACCGGTAACGAACCACGGAATAGCCAAACGAGAGCGGTATCAGAATAAGCGGTAGCACTGCCGCATTGGTTAGCCATGGATCGGCCTGTGCACCCAACAAGAAACCGATCCCGTAAAGCAGTGTGAAAGGAGTAATCGCCAATACCAGACCCCAAATCACCCACTTCAATTGTTGCCGCACCACAGTATTTCTGGCTTGCACCCAGGTCTTGATCAGGAAGGAAACACTCGCGATCAACCCCACGACGAAGTGGAGCATGCTCAACTTGTAGAACAGCCCTACAAACACGTCGGAAACGTTGGGAACGTTTCGCAACAGAGGAACAGCGGGCGTCAACACCGTCCGCAGGAAAATAAAACTCTCGAGGGCCAGGAGTAACAACGCCGGGGCATAAAGCAAGGTTGCGCGCCAGCGTTTGCGTTCAAACAACTGCTGCCGCACCGGGTAGAGAAGACAGAAATGAAGGAAAAGCGGTGGAAAGACAATCAGAGCAGCATTCTTTAGGATGGCAATCGCTAAATCGAGATCGCGATAAGTCCCCACCTCAGTGTAGAAACACAGGACGAATCCTGCCAAGCAGACGGAAGCAAAGTGTAAGGCAAAGGGCGCCCGTCCTCCCTGCTTGAAGAGTACGAAGAAACCGACGAACAGGAACACCAGGCCGATAAGATTGATATAAACAACCAGCGGTGTCCATTTGTGTGTGGCATCAAGGTGATCAAGATCGGCGTAGTACAAGCGGCTATCTTCCGGATAGGATGGGCGTTCAATGAGATAATGAATGTCCTTACCTACGTGCGCCTGATCCAGATACATCTGGACCTCTCTGGCGCTTCCAACCTCATCGTATTTACGATTATCTATGCTAATGCCGATCAGATGGTCGCCCGGCAGGATTTGACCGCGTGCTCCAGAGGAATTGGGTTCCACCGTTTCCGCGAGGATGCCTTGCTTCGTGTCGGTCCAACGCACACCATCCCAGGGAGGTGTTTCGTGCCTCAGGCGCTGCCCAAAGTTCAGCACACCCGCTGTCACCAGCAGGGCGGCGCTGGAGAGCACCAACCACGTCCCAGTTGTGAATACCGATCTCTTCACTTAGATAGTTCCACTAGCCAATGAAATGTCAAAGCTCGCGAATCGGTCTAAAACGCAAGGTATGTTCCCAAGGCGTTTTAGGACGATCATGGTCAATTGCGCCCCTGGTCAAATCTCTCCCTTGAGGAGACCGGCCGGATTACCCTGCTAGCGCTTGAACTCTGTCATCCTCGGGTTGATGCAGGTTTGCGTTCTAACGAGGCTCTCGCTAATCGCGCTATCCAACTTTTTGGACTTTTCCGAGTTTTTGGAGAACAGCTAGAGGAGTTCACAAAAGGAACCGCGCGCAAAACCAGAGGGCCCGACCTTGTCTCCCTGGTTAAAACCTGAGCGAGATCCCGCCGCGAACAGAACGACGGCTCGTGTTTAGCTGTGTAACCACTTCTCCGTTCTCAGTACTCGGTTGAACATCAAGCAAGTTACGAGCGTCAAGCACAGCCTCAGCCCTGACTGGCAAACCGAAGCTCGGCAGTTCCTGAGTAACCTGGACGCTCAACGATGGATCGTAGACAGCCAGGCGTCCCGCGAAAGGATCGATTGCAAACACAGTAGCGTTCGGCGAGAAGCGCAATACTGTTCGAACATTTGTGCCCGTGCCAAGATCGGCATCGAGCTGGAACGCCGCAGTTTGGAAGAAACCGCTTTCGAAAACCTCGGACGGTTGGGAAATATCTCCCGACGCGAGTCGCTGTCCGCGGCCGAAGGAGAATCCACCGGAGGCGGTCCACATCCGACTAAGCCTGCGCGTATAAACCAGTCTCATACCTCTGGCCGCGCCCTGCTGATTTGCGACATCGATGAATGATTCGCCGGTAGCACCGGAGAAGGCGGTGATAGGCGTACTAAGTAAGCCGACACCGCGATTCAAAGTGGTGTCGAAAAACGCGGTGCCTTCAAGATTGGACTTGTTGTCGAGAACTCTTTCAATGCCGAATTCAAGCCGATGACTGCGGTCCATTACCGCTCGCCCATCAACGTAAGCTACCGGTCGCCTGCCGGAATCCCTGAAAGCAACCTGAGCACCTTCAAACGCTGCCACACTTTGAATGTTGTTCTCATCTCCACCGGGCGCGTAGGCTGCCCGTAATCGAGTCCTCGCGTTCGCATCATACTGAATGCCGATACGCGGTGTGACTGACTGCGCGCTGCCGGCACCGATGAATCGAGAGTAATCGAGACCAAAGACCACTACGATCCCGTCGCGAACTACCCATTCGTCAATGGCTCTGACTGATATTTGGCCCGGCCGGGTGTTCGCACCACCGGACGCGTTATCGCTGTTTGAGATCCACACCGGCGATCCGTAGTGAACCGCCCCGAGACTCATCTCCATCCGATGACGCAAGCCTGCCCGGATGTGAGTGCTGGCTTCAAAACGCTCGGGACCATTGGAGCCCGCCGTCGTTTGGCCGGCCAGGACTAGTTCAATTCGATCATTCGGGGAAGTGGCAATGGCAAAGTTGAGCCCAGGGTAACCTGGACCGTATGAGTTGCCAGCGAAATACGTTTCGACGACACCCTGAACTTTACGCTGCGAGTGCGGAGTGGAGCCTTCGGCGCTTGGCGCTTCAGCGGCGACGCCGTCCGCCGGAGTCTCCGTCTGCGAAGCTGTTTCCTGTCCGAGGATGGCCTGAATATCGGCGTCTTCGCCTTGCTGTACCTGGAAGATGGAACGACGGGTCTGTGCTGAGCGCAGTGTCCATTTTACGTCGTCACGATCCTTGCGGCGCTCGGGCAAAGTGTTACCCGAACCAATCGGTTCGAGGTTGAAACGGTAAACAAGTTCCTGCGAGGCACGAACGTCAACCGAGGCAAAAACAACTTCGTTAAAGCCCGAGGCAATCGCTCGAATACCATAACGACCCGGTGAAATTCGGGCACTAAATCGCCCGGCGACGTCAGTGCGGGTCTGCTTGAGGACTTTGCTCGCGCCCTCTCGCAGCAGAGAAATTAACGCGCCGGATACCGGATTTCCTTTGTTATCAGTTACAGCACCGGTGATCGTCGCCAGGTTTCCCTTACTTGTGCTCGCCGGTACCTGGGCGTAAATTCCTGCCGAAAATACCGCCAGCAACAAGCTGAGCACTCTTCTCCCTATTGTTTTCTTACTCAATATCGGCATCTTCTTCATTATCTTCACCATCTTCATCGCACGATACCTCCCGACGCGTCCCTCAGGAAACGTCTGAAGACTCTGGACTGTGACTGTGTGTTGCGCAAAATAGGAAGAAGTCTCCTAAGATTCTTGCCGTTTCGAAACTGCGAAGGCAGTTCTCGCCATAACCGCAAAAGGCGAACTGGTTCAGGCCAGGAGACTTACCGGAACCGTTGGATAGCTCGCATTTTCCGCCAATAATCGAAGGTCTGTCAAGCAATCCGGCCCCTGGCCAGTGGCCATTTTGGCTCCACTTTGCCCCCGGTTTCGCGCGTGCTAGGATGCGGAGCGACATAACTTTCTGCCGGTTTCCTGGTTGTACATTCATGATTGACGAAGTTCGCTTAACTCGACTCCCCAACGGCATCACAGTTTTGACTGAACATATGCCCGGACTCCGCTCGGTAACGGCCGGAATCTGGGTGCGCCGTGGTTCCCGTCACGAAACCCCTGAACTCAACGGAATTTGCCACTTCATCGAGCATGCCGTGTTCAAAGGGACTGAGCGCCGAACTGCTCGCGATATTGCCGTGGAATCAGATCGGCTGGGGGGCAATCTTGATGCGTTTACAACCCATGAGATGACTGGTTTCGCCATAAAGGTTGCGGACAAGAGTCTGCCCGCTGCGTTTGACCTGATCGCCGACCTCCTCGCGCATCCGCGGTTTGACCAGAATGATTTGGAACGAGAGCAAAAGGTAGTTCTCGAAGAAATGAAAATGGTTGAAGACACTCCCGACGAACTGTTGGGCGAACTCTTCAACGCCGCTTACTTTCCCGGGCATTCGCTGGGACGGCCGATTGAGGGCACGGAAGACACTGTTTCCTCTTTTGACCACCAAACGCTCTCATCATTTCACGCGCGCGAATTTTCACCGGGAAATCTGGTGGTAGCGGCAGCCGGCAATGTCGAACATGACCGCCTGGTTGATTTAGTTGAGAAATCCTTTGGCACTTCCGCAAACAACGGCGGGAACCTGGTAAACGCTGACGGACAATCGCCTACCGCAGCGGCGCCAATCCTGATTGAACAAAAGAAAGAACTCGAGCAGGCACACCTGATTCTGGCGGCGCCATGGCCTGACGCCAGGGACGAGGATCGCTATGCGGGTAGCTTGCTGGCGTCCGTCGTCGGTGGCGGCACTTCGAGCCGCCTTTGGCAAACCATTCGAGAAGAGCGCGGCCTGGCTTACTCTGTCGGCGCGGGTGGCAGCACGTTTTCAGATGTCGGCGTTTTCACTATCTATGCAGGCACTTCGCCGGAACATTTGAATCAGGTACTCGATCTCTCGCTCGTAGAGATGCGCCGCGTAGTTAATGAGATCGTTCCGGATGAGGAACTGAAACTGGCAAAAGACCAGGCACTTTCATCGATCCTCCTCGGCCTCGAGTCGTCGAGTGCCCGCGTCAGCGCCCTCTCGCGCCAGGAGATTATCCACGGCCGTCGGATCACCCCCGAGGAAACCATGGAAAAGATCGAGGCGGTTACGCCGGAAGATCTACAGCGCGTCGCCCAGGAATACTTCCGGAGCGAAACGCTCGCGCTGGGCGCTCTCGGAAACCTGAACGGCTTTCGCGTCGATCGCTCGCGGCTGAAGATCTGAAGAAAGTTTCACATAACAAAGAATTCCTCCCGGGCGATCCAGACACAACCCAATAGCCTTTTCAGCGTGAACCATGCACCGAGTCTGCGTAGCAGGCTCGTGCCCAAACTGCAGCACTACTGAAGAAATCCCTCGGTAGCCGTTTCGGTTATTAAGTGTTAAAGTTTCTGCTACACCTTTTTTGTTTTTAGCTGGTTCTTAGTTCTAATTTCCTAAGCATGAAACTCACCGTTCTCGGCAGCGGATCAACGGGCAATGCGGTCTTGATCGTTGCCGGCGAAACTCGCGTTCTCGTTGACGCGGGACTCAGCGCCAAAGAGATTGCGCGGCGGCTCGCGATCGTCGGCGAGGACGTGCAAAAACTCGACGCTGTTCTGGTCACACACGAACATGGCGACCACGCCGGCGGCTTGCGCGTGTTGTTGCGCACGGTCGATTGTCCCGTCTACATCTCCGCGCAGACTTGTGATGCCTACATAAGCGAACGCACCAACGTCAACGACGAGGAACCTCGAAAACGCGCCAAGGCTCTCAAGAATCGCGTCGAGCAAATCGAGTCGAGCAAGGATTTTCGCATTGGCGAGATCGACTTTCATCCCTTCACTATTCCCCACGACGCGGTAGACAATTTCGGGTTCACGGCGACGCACCAGGGCGTAAAGATTGCGACCCTGATGGACTTTGGTCACATTACGACCCTGGTCAGCGAACGGCTGCGCGGTTGCGCTGCAGTAGTGATCGAGTCAAACCATAGCCGCGACATGTTGAAAGCTTGCGACGTCTATCCCTGGGAACTCAAGCAGCGAATTTTGTCCCGCCTCGGCCATCTTTCAAATGAGGACCTGGCGGAATGGATCAAGGACGGCTTCGACGGGGTGGCTCAATATCTGGTGCTTACTCATCTTTCGCAACGCGCGAACAATCCCTACCTGGCAAAGATTTGTGCCGAAGTTGCTTTACAGGAACGCGCTCCACTCTTCCGAGGTGACACCCAGGTTAGCCTCTCGTTTCCGAAGGAGCCGACGCCGTGGATCGAGGTGTAGCAAAGGATGAGGGATGAAGGCGGAGGGATGAAGGCGAGGTCTGGCGGGAATGCTAGCTACTGGTCGGAAAGAGTTGGGATTTCGTCCGCGTTACTTATAGTTTTGCTTATCGCTGTCGCCTGCGCGGCGAACCAGGGCACCCGCAGCGTTCCGCCGGAAGTGGAATCCGCGATTGGAACCATAAACGAGGAGATTGCAGCCGAGCGCTACGACAAGATCTACAACGACGCCGCTGAACTGTGGCGTCAGGATGCGAGCCTCGAACAGTCGACGGCGACCTTCAAAGCACTGCGCAACAAGCTGGGTGTGGTAGAGAATCGAACCCTGCAGTCAGCAACTGAACAGCAGAACTCGGGGGGGCTGCTAAAAGGTCGCGTCTTTATTGTTTCGTACCGGACGAAGTTCCAAAACGGTGAGGCTATGGAGACCTTCACTCTGGTTGAACGCGAGGGCCAGTGGAAGCTCGCGCGCTATTTCGTTAATTCGACGGCGTTGAAATGACTTTATCCGCAGATTGCGCAGATTACACCGATTCAGCATCAAGTGAAGGGAATGTTAAGGCTGGAACGATTGACTCAGATGGCTGAGCGCTCGTGTTTGCCGGGTTGTTGTTCTGTGTAATCTGTGTAATCTGCGGATTGGAACCTTATGATCGAACGCTACACATTACCTGAAATGGGCGCGCTCTGGACCGAACAGAGCAAATTCCAGAAGTGGCTGGAAGTAGAAATCGCCGTCTGCGAAGTGCACGCCGAGATGGGAACGATTCCTCGTGACGCGCTCGATCAGATCAAGGCGCGGGCGAAGTTCTCGGTGGAACGAATCAACGAGATTGAGAAGACTACTAACCACGACGTCATAGCGTTTACTACCAATCTCGCCGAAAACATTGGCGAAGCGGCGCGCTTCGTTCACTATGGCCTGACTTCGTCTGACGTAGTGGACACTGCCAACGCGCTCCTATTGCGCAGTGCCTGCGACATCCTGCTCGAGAAAATCGAGAGGTTGCTTGAAGTTCTCAAGCGTCGCGCCCTGGAGTTTAAGCACACCCCGCAGATTGGCCGCACCCATGGTATCCACGCTGAACCAACTTCTTTTGGACTGACCTTCGCTCTTTGGTACGACGAGATGCGTCGCGATCGAGTTCGGCTTGAGCGCGCGCGCGAAACGGTCGCGGTTGGGAAAATCAGCGGCGCAGTAGGTACGTTTGCGCTGCTCGATCCGGAAGTTGAAGAAAAAGTCTGCGCCCGACTCGGCCTGAAGGCGGCGCCTGTTTCTACTCAAATCATTCAGCGCGATTGTTACGCCGAGTATCTCTGCACGCTCGCCATCATCGCCTCGTCACTCGACAAGTTTGCGCTCAACATTCGTCATTGGCAGCGGACCGAGGTCGGTGAAGCTCAGGAACGCTTTACTGTAGGGCAGAAGGGTTCCAGCGCAATGCCTCACAAGCGAAACCCAATCATCTCGGAAAGAATCTGTGGCATTGCCCGCGTTATCCGAGGGCATAGTTTGGTTGGACTTGAAAACGTAGCCCTTTGGCACGAGCGTGACATTTCGCATTCTTCCGCTGAGCGTGTGGTTTTGCCAGATGCAAGTATTGCTCTGGACTACATCCTGCACAAAGCAACGTCATTAATTTCGGGGTTGGTGGTACATCCGGAACGCATGCTCCAGAACCTTCAGCTCACGCGCGGCCTGGTCTTCAGCGGACAACTGCTGCTGGCGCTTACACAGAAAGGCGTTTCACGCGAACACGCTTATGAGTGGGTACAGCGAAATGCAATGAAAGTTTGGGATCAGAAAGAAAACTTCCAGGAGCTCCTGCAACAGGATCCAGACATCAAGCTGCATCTCTCTGCCGCGGAGATCGAAGGTGCTTTTGGCTTCGATTATTACCTACGGAATGTCGACACCATATTTTCCAGGGTGTTTGCCTAGGTTGAGTGAAGAACTGATCTCGTGAGGAAAAGAGATTTTCCATTTGTCATTTGACATTTTTCATTTGTTATTTGGGTTGGAGCTAATTGGTCAACCCCAAGTTAGAACGAGCGGTCGACTATCAGTAACAATCCTCCGGCAATGACAAATGAGAAATGTCAAATGACAAATGGAAAATCTCTGTAATTCTCAAGTACCGCCGACAGCTCCCAGGTAAGGACTACTTGTCGACGATCTTCTCGGCCATGTTGCCGATAAACGGCAGTTTGAACTTCTCTCCCTGGTAAGCCTTATAGGCGGCGAAAATCAGACCGATGAAAAGCGCCAGACCGATAACCCAGAACAACAGCCAGATTAACCACACCAGCAAGCTTATTAGGGTCCCAATGCCGCCGCCGACCATGGCGCCGCCAATGCCAAAGGCAAACGTCAAAACAACGGCAAGAATAGCAAGCACTGTCATCAGCACTGAGTTTGCGATGCCAAAGATTACTGATTGCATCGCGTGAAATCGTACGAAGCGGTTTTCTTTCTCAATGAAGAAAAAGATCAAGCCGACGATCCAGATATATGAAAGCGCAGCCGCTACTTTCGGATCCAGGCCGCCTATACCTGACGATGATGATCCTGGTTGGCTGGGTGGGGGGTTCTGCATTATTCAATTCTCCTGATTCTTCGAGTTTGAAAATTCAATACCGAATAACAAAGCTGCGGGGCGAGATAGTATGCTATCCGCTACACATGAAGCAATGTTATGTCCTAGTATGGTGTCCGACAAACTCAGTTTGTTGCTGCCAAACGACAAGCTAAAGCTTATCGGCCAATCAGAAAGGTTCGAGAACGGTGCCACTCATATGAAAGCGAAAGTCTTCGTCAGCCTCAAGCCGGGTGTACTTGATCCGCAGGGCAAGGCCATCCAGCACTCAGTTGAACTGCTTGGATTTAGCGGCATCGCGGATGTTCGCCAGGGTAAGTATTTCGAAATCGCCCTCCAGGATTCAGCCGACCAGGAGCAGGCACGCGAATCCGTGACGCGAATCGCGCGCGAAGTACTTTCCAATCCCATCATCGAAGATTATCTCGTGGAGATTGAATCGTGAAGTTTGGAATCATAGTTTTCCCCGGTTCAAATTGCGATCACGACGCCTATCACGTGATCTCAAAGCAGGTCGGACAGCCGGTGGATTTTATCTGGCACCGAGACACCGATTTAGACTCTTTCGATGCGTTGATTATTCCCGGAGGTTTTTCGTATGGCGACTACCTGCGCGCCGGAGCGCTGGCGCGCTTTTCTCCGGTGATGGACTCGGTTAAAAAGTTTGCTGCTACAGGCGGTTTTGTACTCGGTATTTGCAACGGCTTTCAAATCCTGTGTGAGGCGGGACTGCTGCCCGGGGCTTTGATACGCAACCGCGATTTGAATTTTATTTGTGAACACCTCTGCGTGAGCGTCGAGACTTCAGACACGCCTTACACCAACGAGATGACGCCAGGATCGGTGTTGCGAATTCCTATTGCGCATGCGGAAGGAAACTACGTATGCGACGATGCGACGCTCGCAGAACTCCAGCGCGAGGACCGGATCGTCTTTCGTTACTGTGAGCCGGACGGCGCCATAACGGAAGCGGCGAACCCAAATGGCTCGCGGGATAACATTGCCGGCATCTGCAATCACTCTCGCAACGTGCTCGGCCTAATGCCCCACCCGGAAAGGGCTTGTGAAGATCTGCTGGGTTCAAGTGACGGCCGTGATATCTTTCGCTCGCTGGCAGCCACCCTGGCGGCGGTCGCTTAACTTATCTTGTTGAACTACAACCCCGGGAGAAACGTGAGATGAAACACCACCCAGCCTGGCTCGCAGCCGGTCTCTTAGTCTTCGTAGTTCTGGCCTGCAATCTTTCCAAAAACGCCAACCGGAATTCCAACTCTAACGCTAACGCCAATTCCAAATCCCAACCCACCGCCGAGGTGGATCTCGGCTCCGGCATCGCCATCAAGGAAATTCATATGGCGAAAGATAATGGGAACGGCCAGCCCGGCAGTGAGACAATTTCATTCGAGCCTGGCGATCGTACGATACATTGCGTAACCACATTGAAGACGCCAAGGGCTGGAACTAATATGAGGTTTGCCTGGTGGATGGTGGATGCCGGCGGCAGCGAAAACGAGAAGTTCAAAGAGATAGAGTACACAACCAGGGCCCGGGAATATCTGGTTCACGGTCATTTAACTTTCTCAAGAGACTGGCCAATCGGCAGATACAAAGTGCAGGTCTATGTTAACGGCGATCTCGATCGGACAGTTTTCTTTAAT
>Ga0068869_100003038_pt1 | contig 10204 bp, 16 predicted proteins | sample KBSMisM52_FD_64676 | JGI IMG/M metagenome (GOLD analysis project Ga0068869, IMG submission 64676) | Miscanthus rhizosphere microbial communities from Kellogg Biological Station, Michigan, USA - KBS Miscanthus M5-2 | ecosystem: Host-associated > Plants > Roots > Rhizosphere > Soil ... | reverse complement strand
TCGCGATTGCACCTATGGCCCGACCACGCGTTGGGCAGCCGCTACACGGCGGAACGTCAGCCGGACCCCAAGGAGCATGAGAAGTGGATCCATAAATGGTGGAAGCGCCGCAGCGAATGGCCGGAGGTGCCCGAGACCAGGCGCGGGGAGGCGGCGACGGAAACCCAAACCAGCACAAAAGATGTCGACGACAACAACCAATGAAGAAACAGCCATTAACGCAATGGGGGTGATCGCTTCCTTCCGCGAGGAAGTCAGAAAATCGCTCGATGAAATCCGAAACGATGTTGCCCGGGCCTACAGCCCCTGGATGTGCGCGAACAGCGCCGCCCGGTATGCGGACTGTTCCACGTCGACGATTTTCAAAGCCGCCAGCGATGGATTGATAGTGAGTTACCGCGGCCTGGCCGGGCCGCGGTTTCGGAAAGAGGAAATCGACAAAGCAATCGTGGGGAAGAAGAAGGGACGGGGGACGACTCCCAAGCCTTCTGCCCCGTCATGACCAGCATCGAACTAATCAAGCACGCGACGGATTCCATGAGATTTTTACGCACGTGCGGCAGCGAGGCCGGGCCGAGGCAGGCCGACGCCATCCAGCGGCTGATCAGTCGATACACCATTTACGAAAACAAACTGATCAGCATCAACGCCATCACCGTGGACCTGATGGAGGACATCGCGCCCAAACCGTTACGGCACCTGCATGGTCCATGATGAACAACTTTGCCCATCTCAAACCGGAATCACCGTTCTACGATCTGTTCACGAACGGGCTCTGTCCCATCATCAATATCATGGTGCCCAGCAGGGCGGAACTTGAGGGCTCAACCGAGACCGAGGTTTACATGGTCGATCTGAAAAAATTAGGCGAGGCAAAGCTTTGGACAATCGCCCAACGCATTGCCGACAAGGCTGGCGTCGATGCACAAGCGGTGCTCAGTGACATTTACAGCAAAGGCCTGCCGCTGCGGGTGAGCCAGACCACCGGCTGCTCAAGCGATGCGCCATTCTTCCTGTGAAACACTGAAGTATGAGCGACGACCCACAAAGACCATCCATCAGCGACGAAACCATCTTCGCCGGTATTGCGGCGCAAAGACGAGAGATGGAGAGCGAATTACCTTCATCGACTGGTTCTAAGAGGCCAAGAAGCGGTTCGGGCCGAACGTCCGTGACTGGAAATTCGTGTGCCCTATGTGCGGCACAGTTCAGAGCGTTCAACAGCTCCTCGATGCGGTCTTGGCTGCTGGCGGGAAGAAGGACGACGTTCATGGCTACATCGGGTTTTCCTGCATTGGGCGATTCACTAAGCAGGGTGACGCCGGTATCGCTGCTCACAATCGCGGTGAGAAATGGGACAAGGGCTGCAACTGGACGCTGGGCGGTTTGCTCCACGTCCACGAACTCGAAGTGGTGATGCCGGACGGCGGCAAGCGCATGACGTTCGAACTAGCAGAAGCAAAATGACAGACAATGAATTCAACCGGCTGCTCAACGGGCCGCTCGCTCACCCGATGATCATGATGCGCCTTAATCGGCTGAGCATCGCCCTGCGAGTCGTCGTAAATGCAACCGGCGAAGCTGGCGAGAAGGCGTTGCGCGACCACTGCGCTGAGCGGGACAAGCGCGACAATCAGGACGACTGCAACGACGGTGATGATTCCTAACGCCTGAGATGAGAGACCCGGCCACCATACCAACTGACTGCAACCTGGACGTTCAAGCCGGGTTCTCTCCATCGAATGGTTCTGAGTCCAGGCTTTGTCAGTGCGGCAAGCCAACAGTCGGCAGAAATCGGCGGTGCCCATCCTGCAAGGGCAAAGCCTCATACGCTCGCCACAAAGAGAAATATGCTCTGAAAGCTGCCGCCTACTACTTGAAACACCGCGACACGATCAAGGCGCAAGCCAAGCGATGGCAGAGGGAAAACCCCAAGGCTCACTATGCGATCCGAAAACGGCACGATGCCCGCAACCCGCTCCGCGTGCGCGGACGGCAGCGGCGCTTCTACAACCGGCATCCTGACCGCGTTCTGCTCTGGAACCGGAAAGGCAAACTCAGGCGTCTATCTCGGCAACGAGTAATCCAGCTTATGACCATCACGAAAGCCACTTCAGTAAAGGTCCTTCTTGACGAAGCGTTCGAGAAAATAAACGCGGGCGCACAAACCATCAAGGAAGGGTGCGAACTCTACGTCAAAGCACTGGATAAAGACTTGGACGGCGCTCGCAAATTCATGCGTGAGCACGGGATAACTGACGAGTTCCTAGACCTGTTTGAAGCCGTTGGCCGTGGCCGCATCCATCCTCGACTGCTCGTCATGCCATGTCCGGCCAACACGCGATTGCAACGGGCTCCACTAGCCGAGCAAGAGCGACTGCTGTCCGTCGGCGTTGAATTGGTGGAAATGGTCAACGGCGAACCAAAGCTGGTCATCAAGCCGGTATCAGAACTGAGCAAGCTTGAAGCGGCGGTCGCTCTCGATGCCAACGGCAACGTGCCTCAGCACATCCAAGTCGAGCGATTGAAGCGCCGTGTTTTGGGCCACACCTTCAGAATGCCGCCGTACTCGCTGGACGGCGACACGCTTTATGCGCGGGAGAATTGCCGCATCACTTACGAAGAACTCGAACGGCTTTACCGAGAGGCAACAAACAACCGAGCCGCGAAGACTCAGAACGACCGAGATCAGCGACCCGGCACAACATGAGTAACGACTGCAACGAGAACGTAAATGCCGGGTTCGCTGCATCGACTTGTTAGCACGGCCCGGAAAACAAAGGCTTGACATCGTAAGCGGCTTATGATATACTGTCCGTGAAGATGAAAACCGAACTCATCCAAATCGGGCTGACCGCCGCACAGGTGGACTCAGCAAACTGGCTACTCGGCTGCCCTCTCTTTTCAGAGGATGCCGAATCACTCGCCCACGGCTGGGACGAGACACCGGAGCGCGCTGCTGCAATCGTGGCGGCTGCAAAACAAGTGAAGCTCGAAGGCCGCTCACTCACGCTGCCAAACGAACACGAGGTAATAGAATACCTCCACCAATACACCGAGCAACTGGCAGACATGAGCGCGAAAGAATATCTCGACGAACTCGTGAGCAAAGGTGTCCCGCACCGCGAGGCACAATGCAAGGTCAACGCCGCCGTGCGATCGGCTGAATCGCTCGCGGAGAAAATCGCCGCCCACCTATGAACCCTGAAGCTCGAAAATACCTCGCCAGCATCGGGAGCAAGGGCGGCAAGAAGTCCAGACGCACACTTACGAGCGCACAAGCCAAGGCGATGGTCAAAGCTCGCGAGGCGAAGCGACCGAAGAAACGCAAAGGCGTTCGCCCGGCGTGCTAACGACAAAGCTCACCGACCCGGCCCACCATGACTGACGATTGCAACGAGAATGTAGAGGCCGGGTTCGGTGCAGCGAATGGTTCGGCCAACTTCGTGCGAATTTTCCAGCCGCAGTTCGCTTCAAAGGTGCTCTCTGGTGAGAAATGTCAAACGGTAAGGCCGACGCCTTCGCGGATGCCGAAGCGTGGAGACAAGCTCAGTCTGCGGACATGGACCGGTAAACCATATCGGAGCAGGCAGCGCATACTACGGGAAACTGTCGTGGACTGGGTGCAGCCAATCCGCATCACGCCCCACGGCATCACGTTAGCCGGCCAAATGCTCACAGAGCACCAGGAATGGGACTTTGCGAAAGCCGATGGATTTAATACGCCACAGGACATGCTGGAATGGTTCAACCGTACCCACAGGTTGCCGTTCGAAGGCATCGTGATCTATTGGCCGAACAGTGATTCTGCGACCAAAACCTGACCTCGGTTCGTATATCGCAATTTTATGAAACCCAAGCAAGCGGCCCAGAAAACGATCGAGGTCTGCAGACGACAGCACAAATCTCTGTCCACGGAGCGGACTTATGTGCACTGGCTTAAGCGGTACATGTCCGCTCTGGGCATGATGCCGGCGGAGCTGAGCAGCGAGCAGAAGCTCGAACGATTCCTTTCCGAACTCGCCCTGCGGCACGATGTGTCCGCGAGCACTCAAAATCAGGCGTTCAATGCCGTGTGCTTTTTTTACAAAGACGTTCTCGGTAAGCCGCTGCAGAGTGTTGATGCGCTCCGGGCGACCAGGCCGGAACGCGTCCGTCACGCGCCATCGGTCCAGGAAACTCGGGAGTTGATCAAGGTTGTTCGCAACGTGGGCGGGTATCCTACGAATCTCATCACCCGCTTGCTCTATGGCTGCGGGCTGCGGGTGACGGAACCGTTAAATTTGCGCATCAAGGATGTGTTGTTGACCAAGGGCCGCCTGGTGGTCCGTGGTGCGAAGGGGCGCAAAGACCGGGTCGTGGCGATACCTTGCAGCTTGGTCGAGGAGCTCACCGGGCAGGTCCAGGCAGCGCGGGCAGTGTGGCAGCGCGACCAAAAGATTCACCTGCCAATCGCCCTGGAGCATCGCCTGGCCGCGAAATATCCGGAGTATCAATTTGCCTGGCCGTGGGCCTGGCTCTTTCCCTCACGCTGGCCTTGCAAACATCCGCACACCGGGCAGCTCGTTCGCTAATGCTGACGCTCCACCAGGTGGAAGAGGTTTTACGGGATTTGCAGAAATTGCGCCCGATGGATGGCCCGCCGATTCGCTCAATGATTTTTCCCGTACTGATCACCGAGCGCGTGCGGAAAAGCATGTTTTACTTTATCGACGGGGAGGGCAGCGCGCACCTGTCCTATAGACACCAGCTCGCCCGCGGCCAAGTCGCGGTGTCCAAAGCGCTGTAGTCCGTTCAGGGCGTTGGCCTGAGAAGTTGGAGAATCTTCACTAATGCTTCCAGGGCGGCGGTGGTGTTGGTCGCGCCTTGCTGCGAGAGTGCGTCGCTGCCGAAGCTTTGCGTTTTCTCGGTCTGCAACGCCTTGATCTTGCTCAGGCTTTGCGTCGAAGAAAACCACGCCGTGGCGCGCAGGTCAGTTCTCGTGGTGCGTTGACCCGGTGAATCATCGGTCTGGATGACGTGGAAGGAGGTGCAGCCGGGCAGGAGCAAGGCGAGTAACAGGAGACGTGCGGTTTTCATTGGGGGGGGTGGGAGGGACGTTGTACTCAACGTTCCCTGGATCGTATTTGTAAGGTCGGTCGTCGGTTCGGTTGTCCCCGGAGAGATCAGGGACGTTGAGTACAACGTCCCTCCCAGGGCTGTTTTTTTTATTGGTCGGTCACCTGGTCGTCGTGGGTCTTGAGCTCGTCAGTCACGGCCTGGCTGGCGGCGGTCAGTTCCTCGGAGGGATTCTGCTGGTTGTTCACGGCGTCGGTGAGGATGCGGACTTTTTCGATCAACGCCGCGGTTTCGGCTTCGACTTTTTTGATGGTGGCGAGTTGCTCCTGGGATTGGGCAATCAGTTCTGCGTTTGTTTTAGCCATAATTTTTTCGAGTTTGAGAAGGCCCTTTTTGGTCGCGAATTCGGCGTGGGCCTTCAACCAGTCGAGTTCGAGTTGTCTGCTCAGCGCGCGTATCTCGCGCGCCAGGCAGGAAAGTGATTCTGACCTCTGACCTCTGACTTCTGACTTCGGTTTCTTCATTTACGGCACGTGGGCGGTGGTGGCTTTGAGTTGCTTGACGATGGCTTCAAGTTCCTCGGCGGTCAGTTCGCCGCGAGCGATTTGCTCGCCGATGTCGCGGGCGATGTTCACGTGCTCCTGCCGGTCGACATGCTCGTGATAGGCGACGGTGGCGTCGCTGGCCATCTTGATGTCTTCCTCCGTGTGGGTCATCCGGGCGAGCCGGTTGGCGGCGATCATGTAGAGCCGCTTGAGTTCCTGCACACTGGAATTGACGAGGCTGTGAATCTGGTTCTGTTGGAGCTTGAGTGAAGCCAGCGCGGCGGACTTCGCCAGCGAATGGGAATCCATTTTCAAGGCGATGCCAGCCGCCCGGCTGTCCGCCTCGATTTTAATCCGCCGCTCGGTGCGCAGGGCGTCCCATTTGTACACGGCGCCGGCAATCGCCACGATGAAGGGCGTTGCGTAAGCCATGAATTGGTCGGGACTCAGCACGGTGGGATGTTCTGGCTATGCGGCTGATTTCATCTTCTTACCCAAGCGGTGGAGTCAATCGGGGAGGGGTGTTGAATCGTTGAATCGTTGAATCGTGAACCGTGAATTGAGTCCAACGTCCCTCCCAGCTTCTACGGCGGAATCACGAAGGGGCTCACGTTGGTTGCGGGGGCGTGACAATAGATTTGTTGCACGAGGTAGTCCTCGGGGTTGTCGGTCCAGAAGGTCGGGGAAACGGTCGCCGGACAATAGGTCTCGAATTGCACGCGGCCGTACGTATCGATGGGATAGGCCAGCGTGTCCGACTCGGGCGAGGGATAAGAATCGGGGCCGAAGGTGAGGGACGAATGCAGCGAGGTGAAATATGGGGGCGTGGTCGGATCGAACGGCGTCACGATCGCTCGGACATCGGTGCGCACAAATACGGGGGATTGATGAATGCGATGGAGCACCTGGCCGCAATCGATCACATCGTTGGTCATCCAGATCGGCGTGGTCGTCACGTCGGGAATTAAATTGGTCAGCGGGTTCAGGTCCGGACCGTCCACGACGAAAATGAGGCGGTCTTGCGCTGCGCGCCGGTCCTGGAGCTTGAGCCCCGGGTAATAGAATCCGCCCTCGATGCCCAGGAAATCGCTCGGGGTGCGTTGCAGGATGCGGGCGTAAAAGTTTCCCAGCGGATTGGTGGTGGGCACGCCGGGGACGTCCGACGTGCCGTCCGAATAAAAGATCGGGTCACTCAATCCGGGCTGCGTGATGATCGTGCGGTTCCAGTGAGCTTCGTTGCTCGAGTAGCCAGCCACGCCGAGGGTGGCGGCGCGCAGGGTCGCGAGCCGATCGACCGCGAGATGGCGCCAGTAAAAAATGTTTGTCCCGGCATCGAGGTCGAACAACTGGGTGAAGGTGGTGGCGCCCGCGGTGAAGTTCACGGTGAAACTTTGCTCGACGTGCGTGGGCGCCACGGTGGACGAATCGAGGGTGGAACCGTTGAGCAGCGCCTGGGCGAGCGCAGCCATGTACGCGGCCTCGCTGGGAACGAAATGGGTCACGAGCGCGTCGGCGGCCGGGTCGTCATGGATTGTCCAGGTGGCGGCGACGGATTCGCCGGTGGAGAAGGTGACCTGGAAAAACAGCCCGTTGTAAATCTCGCTGCTCAAATCGACCGGGCTCAAAAAACTGAGGAAGCCGTGCATCTGCACCTGGCTCAGCAAACGGATCTCCTGGTAGGGATGCGCGCGCGTGGTGCGGAAGTTCAACGGCGAGGCCTTCAGAAACCGGAGCGGGCTGGCTTGAGGGAAGGACATTTTATCGGGGGTAGGGTGAGACTCCGTCGAACCCTGATCTGATTGTGGCCCTCGAAGAGATCAGGGCTCGACGGAGTCTCGCCCTACCATCATCAGAGGCTCGCATCGATGGGGTCGCTTTGGTCGGTTTGGGCCCAGGCGTGGGCGGCGGTGTTCAGGTCTTCCCAGACCAGGTCGGCGGGATCCACGCCGTCGCCGGCGGGGCCGTCGTCCTGCTGGTCGGTGCCGCCTTTGATTTTGCTGACCGCGAGGATGATTTCTCCGACATACCACGGGCGGACTACGATCTGAATCTCGCTGGTGCCGCCGCCCTCGATGGTGGCCCGGCGCCGGGCGTAATCGTAGGTGGCATCGGCGTAACTGAACACCAGGCCATCGATGGTCTGGCCGTCCCACGGGGAGAAGCGCAGTTCCCAGGGCTTGGCGACCTTCAGGAAAAGGGCTTCCTGTTCGTCGTCGCTCAGCGCGTTGAATGTCGCGCTGTCGGGATGCTGGCCATCCTGGTCGTACGGCAGGCAGTTGAACCAGTCGGACTGGATTTCGATGATGATCATCCGCTGGACCACGCCGCCGCCGCGCTGGCCGCCAGGGGGAAAGGCGATGGTGAGCGTGGTGCCGGTGGGTTTGACGCTCAGCAAATAATCCGGGGCGGACACCACCTGGTTCTGCGCCGAGAAAGCCTGGAGCTCGCGCAGGTAGGAGGCCAATGCGGACTCGCACCCGCTAAGCGAGGGCAGCCGGGGAGGTCTTAGCATTAGGTGGGGGTGGGGATGAAGGTGAACAAGCCCGTGGGCAGTAGTGGATATTCCCCAAATTCCCAATCCTGTTGGATGGACCAATAGCCGCGGCCGGTCTTGCGGACGGAGGCTTCCATCTTGAGCCAGCCCCAGCGGAAACCGAACCGGGCGGGTGGGTTCGCCGGAATGTTGAACAGGACATCGGCCGGCACGCCCTCGGCCGCATAAAGCGCCGCGGTGCTCATTACCACGCCGAGAAACGTGAGCGAGAGTTGCTGATCGTAACGGGACGCCACGGTCTGCGTCAGGCGCAGGACCGGGAGGGAGCGCGGCACGGCGCGTTGGCCTTCGATGATTAAGTCGGCGAGTTGGTTGGCGGTGTCCCAAATCGCCTGGGTGCCCAAGCCATCGGGCGGCGGGGGCACGTTGATTTCGTCAAACTCGACCGTCCAGGCGGTCGGGTCCTGCATTATGGCGCGCAGCTTGATCAGGAGGCTCGAAGGCGTGGAGTTGATGAGTTCGTTGTCGGGGCCGGTTGGTATGAATTGCTCATCCAATTCAATGTATGGAATGTTCCTGAGCGTGTCGGCTTGAGGGGTTGATAACAGATCCAGCTCGACGCGAGTGGGCAGGATTTCCCAGGTGTATTCGGGTTCGAGGTCGTTGAGCGTGAGCTCAGCGCGCACGAGCGGGCTGTTTTCATCCGGGCCGATCTGGATCTCGTCGTAATCGAGCATCCAGCCGGTGGCGGCGGTGGTCGGGGTTTGGGGTGTGCCGATGCGGGCGATGATGTCCGCCTCGAGGCCCACGACGATGTCCACGCGGCGCTGGCCGACGCCGCGCTGCCAGGAGCGGTGACTCTTGATCTGGCGTGGGAGCGGGGAGCCGGAAACGGCAAATTGTGGAAGGGCCATTTACTCAAAGGGGGTGAAGTCAATCGGGGGGAGGCGTAGTGGGCTAACCTCCGGACCAAATGTAAAGTCAGCCCACGTTCTTACGAACGTGGCTACACCGGGACACTGCCGGCGCCGCCGCAGCCGACGGATTTGTTCTGCCGGGTGTTGGCTTCGATCTTGTTTTGGACCACGAGCGAGCGGTTCAAAACAGTTTCCATCGGGTTGGCGCCGCCGCGGGTGAAAGCGAAATTGCCCAGGCGCACCAGGCTGGTGGCAGCTTCGTATTTGGAATGCGCCTGCGTGAGTTTCTCGGGCTTGGCAGCTTTGGAATCCTCCTGGATCTCCTGCTCGGTTTGCTCTTTGTTGGCGCGTTTCTTTTGGGCCTCGAGCAGGCGCTTGCGCTTCTCCTCGACGGCGGCGTCGCCTTCCGGGTCTTCCGCATCGGTTAGAAATGCAAACAATGAACGGGCGATATTCTTGGGGGTGGGTATGGGCGCTTGTCCTTCCGGGGTGCCTCCGACAAACAGCTTGGCCATGGTTTTGGCGTCGATGAGTGCTCCGCCGCCCTCGGCTTGCACGGTGCGTTTGAAAGCGCCCCAGGCTTTCTCCATCGTGGAGATTTGTTTGATCACGGTCTCAGACATCACCTGGGCTGTGTGCCGGTACTTTTCCTCGATGTCGCTCAGACCCTCACCCAGGGTCACGCGCAACGCGGTGGCCATTTTGCCGCCTAACAATTCGCTGAGCGTGCTCAGCTCGCGAGTGGTCCGCACGGTCTTGCTCATCTGGTCGGAGATCGCGCGCAGAATCTCGACGGGTGAATCTTTGAGCCCCTCGCCCTGGACTCCGAAGAAGCTGAATGCCTTGGCCGCGGCCGGGCCGCCCTCGAGACCGAGCAACGCCTTTTTACGAGCCTCGGCAATCTTGGTGATGGCCAGGGCGAGCTTCTCGGCATTCTGGCCGTTCTCTTTCAAAGCGATGTCCCAGGTCTGCGCGGTGACGGTGGAGACCTCGAGTTGTTCGCTCAGGTTGGTGATTTGATTGGCGCGTTCCAAAAGCTGCTCGCCGAACTCGAGGATGAATCCGGCCGTGAACATGTTGGTGAGGCGCGACTGGAGCTCCTTGAAGCCGAAATCCATTTCTTTGAGGCCAGCCTTAATGTGCGCTTTTTTGCGGTCGAAGTCCGCGGTGTCCAGCGAGAGTTTTGCTTT
>Ga0068869_100003036_pt1 | contig 10205 bp, 6 predicted proteins | sample KBSMisM52_FD_64676 | JGI IMG/M metagenome (GOLD analysis project Ga0068869, IMG submission 64676) | Miscanthus rhizosphere microbial communities from Kellogg Biological Station, Michigan, USA - KBS Miscanthus M5-2 | ecosystem: Host-associated > Plants > Roots > Rhizosphere > Soil ... | reverse complement strand
AGCTTCTTGCGATTTACGACCGCGGCCTCATATTCGACTCGTGCTTCGCTGGGCCTTTCCTTCAACAGTCCGCCGATACGCCGATGGGTCAGTGCGGCATTCGACAGGAGCGTAGCGTCATCAGGTGATTTGCTGAGCAAATCCGTCTGGATTGCCAGCGCATCGCGATATTGTGCGTAGGCCGCCTGCACGTCTCCCGGTTCGTTTCTTTCGCTCAATAGCTGGGCAATTCTGCTTTTCTGTGTGGCGATATCGCCAGGAAATCGTGCGGCCACGGCCTGAGCGATTTTCAGCCCTTCGGTATATTGGTCCATCGCCGTTTTCCAATCTCGCCTGATCTTGTACAGATCGGCGATCTTGTTGAGGATGAAGGCGACGTTGCGCTGGCGATCCGCGCTCGTTGGATCGTTTGATGCGAGCTCTCGGGCTATCTTGAGTGCAATAGTGTACTGCGCTTCCGCATCCTGGTTGTTGTTGGTTCGCGCTTTCTCATCGCCAATCCGGAATCTGGCGGCATAGATGTTACGCTTTAGCTCCTTGTTGTCAGGATACCGTTTGAGAAATTTTTCCGAGATGGCAACTGCGCGTTCGGCGCGCCTGAGCGCATCATCATAATCTCCCAGCGCGAGGCGCACATCAGAGAAGTTAAGCAGGAACAGGATCTCGATCTTGGAAATCTCCAGCGATTGGCTCTCGGTCTTTGCGAGATCGTCGAGTGTGACCTTGGCATCTTCCAGAAGTCTTTCCGCATTCTTGGCTGACAGCGTACCGTCGTTCAGGAATCCTCCCAATCGACCGATCGAGATCATGGTAGCATTGAGCGCGCTTGCCCGGCTTGCTTCTGCTTCCGTCTGCGCGCGCTCGGCCGATTGCCAGAGCCAGAACATGGCGCCGCCGAAACCAGCAACAATGATAAATGCCGCGACGATCCCCACTCGCTTGATACGCTGCCACCGCTGCGACTCCCGCAGCAGGTGTCGGACGCGCGCGAAACCGCCACCGTAGCGCTTTGCCCAGGCAGACGTTCGTGGACGAGCTTGCCACCATGCCAGACGCTCGTCGACGAGGTGCGAAGGCAGCGTCGCGTTGTCGCCGTCAGCCACGGCAAGCAAGCCGCGATAACGTTCTCCGGCCTGCTGTTCGGCACGCAGCCAACCAAGTTCAGCGCCCCGGCCGCTCACTTTCTCCCACCGCCGCAGGAGCGCTTCGTGACCGACGTCGATCCGCGTCGTGCCCAGTATCTCCTTCACCTCGAACGGTGGCGGTGTCAGGAAGGAACAGTCGTCGGCGCGGAACCGGTCCAGCGCCTTGCGCACGGACGCTTCGTCGACCCCGGTTTCCGCTACAAGCTGGGAAAATCTCAGGGCACGGCGAACGGCCCGCCCTTCCTTGTCGAGTTCGGACAGCGCACTGAATATCTGCTCGACCGCGAGCTGCAATGTCGGCCCTGGCAGGTCTCCAAGGATTTCATCGGCATGCAGCGATAACGCGTTGGCGAATTCCCCAATGTTACGGTAGTGCTTCAACGACAGATGCCGTCCGCTAACCTGGCCGGTGTCGGAGTTCTGCGCAACGGGCGCAGCGCCGGATGACGTCGGGCTTGCCGCAGGCACTTTGCCTGCCTCTTCCCACAGTCGCGACATGCAATGCTGCAGCACCGGCAACTGATCCATCTCGGTTCCGCAATCATTCAGCAGCCGTTCGATCAATTCCGGATCGATAGTGGCTCCGGCTTTTTCGACCGGCTTTCGAATGACATCATCCAGTTGATCGCGCGTCAGCGAAGGCACCAGAAATTGCGCCGCACAAACGGCTTCCGGCAAGCCGTGAAACCGGGCGCAGTCGCCGATGAAATCCGAGCGCATCGTCAGTATCACGTGGATCCTGATCGATGGCGCCCGGCTTGCTTCCAGCAAAAGCTGGACGAACTGCGTCGCCTCGTCGCGTGCGCGGACTTCTTCGCCGGTCAGGCCGACCTTGCCCGATACGGTGGTGGCGTATCGGAACAGCTCCTCAAACTGATCGATCACCAGCACGATCGATTTGCCGGCCAGTCCATTCATCTCGGCTAGTGCCTCGGATATCCCGAAGCTCGACCGCTGCAACTGTGCGGCTATCCGCTCGGACCGTCCCGACGCGACGATCGGATCGTCATCGTTCGAAAGACTTGCGAGGCGGGCCGTCAGTCGCTGCAGCGGCGCGTCGCCGGGGCGCATTTCGCGCCACAGCCAGCTGTGGCCGCCGGCTTCGCCGGTTTCGATATCGAGCAGCGGCAACAGCCCGGCACGGACCAGCGAGGACTTGCCGCTGCCGGAGCTCCCAACGACTGTGATAAAGTGGGAACGATCGATCAGCCGATAGAGCGCATAGGTCTGGTCTTCGCGGCCGAAGAAATATTCATGGTCCCGGTAGGCAAACGGCCGCAGCCCGGGGAAAGGATGCTCGGCCGAGACCGCTGAAAATGGTAGGGAGACGCTCATGGGGCTTGCGCACGCGCAGCCGGCACCAGAACGTCGAGAAGGTCCGCGGTCGGAATATCCTTGTCAGAGAGATCGACGACCAGATCGATTTCGCTGCGCGGGAACAGCAGCTTGCCGGCCTTCTTCCGATTGCCGGGAGGTGGAGCCGCGACCACGGCGCGATAGTAAAACTGCTGCGTTCGTCCGAGATCGTGCCAGTTGCGCAAGCCGCTCGCCTGGGCGCGAACCCAGACCTCCGACGCCGACGCCCAGCAAAGGATCACGGCATCGCACGCCGCGAGCTGTTTGCCGTTGAAGTTCTTGATCTCGGCGTCCGGACCATCGAACACCGGAAGCAGCGCCTCGAGCTGCCGCTGCTGCAATGCCTGGGCGAGGCTGAGCGCGTAATCGCTGTCTTCTTGGGAGTGATACAGATAGAGGCGCACGTCGCTACCCGCGCCGGGCAGCGTCGCCAGCGATCGCGGCGGAGCGATGGCGAGCAGGTGTTGATTGAGGAAGTCGACGAATTTGCTCAGACTGTCTCCCTCGATCTTGTCTGTAGGCAACTGGCTGTCAAATTTTGCCAATACATCGACTGGATGCCTCGTCGTTTCGCGCGCCGGCAGGGCAGGGTCCGGTTTGACCGTCCAGAGGCTGGGTGCCCAAATGACGCGGTGAAACGTCGCGCCGCCGCCTTGGGTCTCCTTCGCAGCGGCCAGCGCGAGTTGAAGTTTTACCATCGGCAGCTGGTCTTCCGGCGCCTCGCCCGCCTTCTCGCCGAGAATATGGACCGCAATTTCCGCGTTCGAAAGCGCTGCATTGATGACATCGACCGCCGTGTCGAGGGGAATTTCATCCTTGGGCGGTGGCACGACGGTATGACCCTTGCCGACGAGTTCCGAGACGATGCGGTCGTACCCCGCGCGCATATCGGAGGCGGGCTTGGCCACATAGATTGTCCGGCCGGTGGGCGGGTACGCAGGCAATGGCGGCGCATCAGGTTTGCGCTTCAGCAAGTAGGCCGTCAGGGCCTTGAGCTTCCCCCAGTATCGGTCATCGCGAGGCTCGCCGCGGTCAAAAAACTCGAGATCGCCGGTGACATCGTCGGGATCCTGATTCTTTATGTAGAAGGCATAGCCCGATTGGCCTTGCAGCAAGGAAGGTCGTTTGTCGGGATCGATGTGATGCTTGCCAACAACGACGATGCGTTCGCAAACGTTGTCCGGGCCATGGTACTTTGCGAACGTTTCAAGCTCTCTTTTGCACCAGGTGCTGGCCATCCAGTTCGGCGAAAGGATAACGAGCAGCACTGAAGCTTTTTTGAGCGCCTCTTCGATTTCGGGGGTGAACTGGGCGCCGTCCGCAATGCGCTTGGTGTCTCGCCACACTTTCGGGCGCTTGGGCCCCAAGTCTCGAAATTCATAGCGGAGCGCTTCGTCCAGAAATGTCACAAAACCTTTCCGGTCCGGTTTGTCCGGTGGTGGAAGGTCATCATCCCGCGCATATGAAATAAATATATCCGTCACAGCAGCCCCGTTTCCCGATGGTTGCTGACTGTCAGATACGCTACCTAAATATCACCGCGGTCGACGGTCAAGTAGTCCGATTCCATCGGTCGCAGGCAGTTGCGGTCTCCGACGCAGCCACCGTCCTCCATGATACGACATCCTCGAAAAAGCTTCGATTCCAGGCGGCAAGACCGGTACAACAATATTCAACATCCCGGACGGTTTGGTGGATCGTGGTCTCGCCATGGGATCAGTGCGAGCCACGATAACAAATGGCCGAGGAATTCGTGTGATATAGATCACAAAGGAAACCCCATGATCGAATTCTTCTTCGACTGCTCCAGTCCCTGGACCTATCTCGCCTTTCACAACATCCAGCCGCTGGTCAAAGAGTTCGGCGTCGAGATCAGTTGGCGGCCGATCCTGGTCGGCGGCATCTTCAATACCGTGAACCCGAGCGTCTATGCTCAGCGCGAGACGCCGGTGCCGTTGAAGGCGCGTTACATGAAGAAGGATCTCGCCGATTGGGCGCGCTCTGCGGGGCTGGCCATCAAGATGCCGCCGACGGTGTTTCCGGTGAACAGCGTGAAAGCAATGCGCGGCTGCATCTGGCTGGGCCAGGAATCTGGCGAACGCATGGTGCCGTTCGCCACCGCGGTGTTCGAGACCTATTGGGGCGGCGACAAGGACATTTCGCAGGACTCGGTGCTGACGGAGGTCTGCAAGAAGGCCGGCGTCGACCATGTCAAATTCTTCGAGGGCATCGGCCGGCAGGCGATCAAGGACCAGCTCAAGGCCAACACGGACGAGGTGATGGCGCGCGGCGGTTTCGGTTCGCCGACGATCTTTGTCGACAAGACTGACATGTATTTCGGCAACGACCGAATGCTGCTGATCCGCGAGGCGCTGGAGCGCCTGAAAGCGCGGGCCGCCTGATGCCGAAGGCCGTCGTCTGCCGCGAGCTTGGGCCGCCCGAGAGCCTGCGCCTGGAAACGTTTGACGCCAAGCCGCTGGCGCCGGGTCAGGTGCGTGTCGCTATCCGCGCCGCCGGGTTGAACTTCCCCGACGTTCTGATGGCGGCGGGCGAGTATCAGCTCAAGCCGCCGCTGCCGTTCACGCCGGGCATGGAAGCCGCCGGCGATGTCGTCGAGGTCAACGCGGCCGAAGGCGTCGCGGTTGGTGATCGCGTGATCGTCAAGATGCGGCACGGCGCCTATTCCGATGAAGCCGTTGCCACGCCGTCGCAACTCGTAAAACTGCCGTCGACCTTCGATTATGCCGAAGGCGCGACGTTCCTGGCCGGCCACGGCACCGCCTATCACGCGCTGATCGACCGCGGCCGGCTTGAACCCGGCGAGGTGCTGCTGGTGCACGGCGCGGGCGGCGGCGTCGGGCTCGCCGCTGTCGAGATCGGCAAGATGCTGGGCGCGACCGTGATCGCAACCGCTTCAAGCGACGAGAAACTCGCGATTGCGAAAGCGAGGGGCGCCGATCAACTCATTCGCTACGATCGCGAGCCGTTCCGCGATGCCGTCAAGCGCATCACGGACGGGCGGGGTGCTGACGTGGTGTTCGACCCCGTCGGCGGCGAAGTATTCGAGAACTCGATGCGCTGCATCAACTGGGGCGCAAGGCTGCTGGTCATCGGATTTACCGGCGGCATTGGGCTTGCAAAAACCAATCTGTTGATGATCAAGGGCGCCAGCGTGCTCGGCGTCCGGGCCGGTGAAGCGGTCCGGAGAAATCCCGCGCTCGGCGAGGTCAGGATCAAGGCGCTGACGGAATGGGCGGAGGCTGGAAAGGTGCGTCCGAATATCTCGCACCGGCTGCCGCTTGAGGATTACGCGAAGGCGATGCGGCTGCTCATCGATCGAAAGGCGATCGGGCGCGTGGCGCTGACGATGGGGTAACCCTACGATCCAAACTTTCCAGCCTTCAAAAACGCAATCGTCTGCGCGATCGCAACGCTATGCCGCACCAGCCACGGATGCGAGGTGCGGATGACGATATGGTCCGCCATTCCGTCGAGTTTGGTGTTCGTCACCGATACCCGTCCGTCATGCGGCTTCGGCAGGAATGCCGACGTGATCGGATAGATCGACCGGTCTCCGGCGATGATGCCGACGGGATAATTGACCGGCGGAAACAGTGCCTTGATCGCTTCATTTCGCTGCGTGCCGAGTTGCTGTCCGGCCGGTCCGAAAAAAGCGCGGTAAGGTCTGAGATGCCTGAGGCGGTCGGCAATCTCGCTGCCGCTGTTCGGCGTGCCGAGCATGACGACACGGCCCAGGCGTTTTGGCCGATGTCTGGCAATGTAGACCCGGGCCAGCAAGCCGCCCATGGAGTGGCAGACGAAATGGACGGAGCCGTCGACGCCCTCCGCAAAACGCTGGATGGCGGGATGGATGTCCTCCGCCAGCGCTTCCAGCGCGTTCCGGCGGCTCGCGTAGTCCAGATTGAGCGCGGCGAAGCCGCAGCCTTCAAGCGCCGTCTGCATCTTTCGAAACGATCGCGCCGTCCTGCTGATGCCATGCAGCAGGACGACGCCGTCTTGCGTCGCGCCGGTCGAGGCAGGCCACTCGCTCACTTATACTCGCGCTCTTGCCACCATGGGAAATAGTCGGGCATGTCGCTGGAAACCTTGTCCTTGAATTGCGCCGGGCGCTTTTCCAGGAACGAGACCACGCCTTCCTTGACGTCGCCGCTTCGCCCGCGGGCGTAGATGCCGCGGCTGTCGACCTTGTGGGCTTCCATCGGATCGTCGGCGCCCATCATGCGCCACATCATCTGCCGGATCAGCGCCACCGACACCGGCGCGGTCTTGGCGGCGAATTCCTTTGCCAATGCACGCGCGGTCGGCAGCAGATCGTCCGGCGGCACCACTTTGCTGACGAGGCGGCCGGCCAGCGCCTCCTGCGCCGGGAAGACGCGGCCCGAATAACACCACTCCAGCGCCTGCGAGATGCCGACGATGCGCGGCAGAAACCAGCTCGAGGCGGCCTCCGGCACGATGCCGCGCTGGGAGAACACGAAGCCGAAGCGTGCGGCTTCCGACGCGATGCGGATATCCATCGCGAGCTGCATGGTGACGCCGATGCCGACGGCGGGGCCGTTCACCGCCGCGATCACCGGCTTCAAGCATTTGAAGATACGTAGCGTCACCTGGCCGCCGCCGTCGCGCACCATGGGATCGCTGTAGTCGACGGCGCCGCTGGCCAGCCGCTTCACCGGCCCGCGCCGCGCGTCGCGGTCAAACGTGTTGGCGCCGGACGAGAGATCGGCGCCGGCGCAGAAGCCGCGGCCTGCGCCTGTCACGATGATGGCGCGGACATTGTCGTCCTTGTCGGCGGCGTCGAAGGCGTCGATCAGATCCTGCTGCATGGTGCCGTTGAAGGCGTTGAGCTTGTCGGGCCGGTTCAGCGTGATGGTGAGAATCTGATCGTCGACCTCGTACTTGATGGTCTCATACGCCATGGGACTGTTTCCTCTCGATTGTTCGTTTTTTGTCTGGCCAGTTCAAGAACGTCGTCGTGCCCGGGCAAAAGCGCGAAGCGCGTCTTCACCCCAGATGTCCCGGGCATCCACGTCTTTTCGTTCGGCAGAGTAAGAGCGTGGATGGCCGGGACAAGCTCGGCCATGACGGGGTCTGAATTATTTCTTCGGCGGCGAGGGCCACGGCCGCTGCGGGCCGCGCAGGCCTTCGAACGCCTTCGCCATGCCGAGCACGCCGAGATCGTCGAAGCGGCGGCCGACGATCTGCACGCCGATCGGAAAGCCCTTGGCGTCGTAACCGCCATTGATCGAGATCGCGGGATTTTCAGCCATATTCCACGGCACGGTATAGGCAATGTGCTCGAACGGCTTGTCCGGATCATTGATCGGGGCGGCGAATTCGGCCGGGAAGTTCACCACCGGCGACACTGGCGAGACCACGTAATCGAGATCGCAGAACAGTTTTGCAGCCGCCGCGCGGATCGCCATCGTGGCGTTAAAACCCCTGACGACATCGACGCCGGAAAGACGTGCCGCGGCTTCGGCCCATTTGTGGATGTAGGGCAGCGTCTTGCCGCGTTCCTCGGGCGAAAGCTTTGAGAGATCGTCCCACATTCGCGCGCGCCAGAAATTGTCGAGCCCGTCGAGCATCTCGCGCGTCAGGATGCCGTCGACCTCGGTGATGACGGCGCCGGCGGATTCGAACGCCTTGGCCGCCTTGATGGCAACGCCTCGCACGTCGCTTTCCAGTGGCTGGCCGGCGCCGGGATCGAGCATCAGGCCGATGCGCAGCTTGCGCGGGGACTTGTCGTGCGCCTTCCAGTTGATGCTGTCCGCCGGCAGGCTCGTGCCGTCGCGGCGGTCCGGCTTCGACAATACGCACATCATCAGCGCCGCATCGTCGACGGTGCGGGTCATCGGGCCCGCAACGCGGCCGACATAGGGCGGATCGACCGGAACGCGCCCAAAACTCGGCTTCAGCGCGACCAGGCCGCACCACGAGGCCGGCAGCCGCACCGAGCCACCGATGTCGGTGCCGAGATGCAGCGGGCCGTAACCGGCCGCGGCTGCCGCGCCCGCGCCCGAGGAGGAGCCGCCGGCATTTTTGCTGAGGTCCCAGGGATTGCGGGTGAGGGGATGGAAACTGGAGAGGCCCGACGACAGCATGCCGTAATCCGGCATCGTCGTTTTGGCGAAGATGATCGCGCCGGATTCACGCAACCGCGCGGCGGGCGGGGCATCCTTCTCGGCCGGCACCAGCTTGACACTGGCGGCACCCAGCGGGACCGGCTGACCTTTTGTGGCGATATTGTCCTTGATGGTGACCGGAATGCCATCGAGCGTGCCGGCCGGCTCGCCCCTCTGCCAGCGATCGGTCGAGGCCTTCGCGGCCGCGCGCGCGGCTTCGGGATCGAACAAATAGAGCGCCTTGATGTGCGGCTCCCACGCCGCAACATGCTCGATCACTTCCTCCAGCACTTCGGAGGGCGAGAACTGCTTGGCACGATAGCCCGCGATCAGGTCAGTCGCGGAAAGGTCATGCAGCGAGGTGACTTCTTCTTGTTCTTCTTTGACGGTTTTATGCATGCGAACCTACCGGGAGCCGGGTTTCGATGATGCGGGCGAACATGCTGGCGCCGATCGGCAGGATCTTGTCGTCGAGGACATAGCCGGGGTTGTGCACCGGCACCGAGCCGTCATGGCCGATCCAGAAATAGGCGCCGGGCACCGCCTGCATCATGTCGGCGAAATCCTCGCTTCCCATCTTGGGCGTCGAGCGCGTCAACACATTGGCCGGATCGACCACGGTCTTCGCCACCGCCTCGACCACCCGGGACTGCTCCTCCTCGTTGACGAGCACGCTGAACGTGTCGCGGATGTCGGCGGTTATTTCGCACTGGAAGGTCGCGGCAATGCCGGCGCAGATCGCGCGCATGCGCTCGCGGATCAACGCGCGCACGCCGTCGTCGAACGCGCGCACCGTGCCTCCCAATCTGGCGTCACCAGGGATCACGTTGTTGGCGGAGCCGGCATGGATTTGCGTGACCGACAGCACCGCAGACTTCAAGGGATCGACGTTGCGGCTGACGATGGTCTGCAGGGCTTGCGTCAGCGTCGTCGCGATGACCACGGCGTCCTTGGAGCGTTCCGGCATCGCGCCATGCGCGCCGTAGCCCTGGATGGTGATGTCGAAGAAGTCGGCGCCGGCCATTGCCGGCCCCGGCAGGATCGCGATCTCGCCGTGGTTCAGGTCGGGCGCATTGTGCAGCCCGTAGACCTCGTCGCAGGGAAATTTCTGGAACAGGCCGTCCTTGATCATGGCGCGCGCGCCGCCGAGACCTTCCTCGGCGGGCTGGAAGATGAAATGCACGGTGCCGTCGAAATTTTTGGTCTCGGCCAGATAGCGTGCGGTGCCGAGCAGCATGGTGGTGTGGCCGTCATGGCCGCAGCCGTGGAAGCGTCCGGGAATCGTCGAGCGCCATTTCAGGTTGGTATTCTCTTCCATCGGCAGCGCATCCATGTCGGCGCGCAAGCCGATGCGCTTGCCGCCATTGCCCTTGCCCTTGAGCACGCCGATCACGCCGGTGCCGCCAAGGCCGCGATGCACCTCGATGCCCCATCCCTTCAGCTTCTCGGCGACGATGCCGGAAGTGCGCACTTCCTCGAAGCCGATCTCGGGATGGGCATGCAGATCGCGTCTGATGGCGGTGAGATCCTCGGCATAGCCGTCGATGCGGTCGATGGT
>Ga0068869_100003030_pt1 | contig 10212 bp, 6 predicted proteins | sample KBSMisM52_FD_64676 | JGI IMG/M metagenome (GOLD analysis project Ga0068869, IMG submission 64676) | Miscanthus rhizosphere microbial communities from Kellogg Biological Station, Michigan, USA - KBS Miscanthus M5-2 | ecosystem: Host-associated > Plants > Roots > Rhizosphere > Soil ... | reverse complement strand
CGTAGCTCATCACGATTTTCGCCACCGTGTGCGACACATTCGGCACCAGATACTCCGCGGGCGGCGTCCAGGGCGATTTCATCAACGCAATTCCAACCGCCCGCTCGATGTCCGCGGCATCGCCACCGGTGAGGATGTTGCTGCCGCACTCGATCGTCTCCGCGCGCTCGGTGACGTCGCGCAGCGTGACGTTCGGCACGCCGAAGATGCAGCACTCTTCCTGCACCGTGCCGCTGTCGCTGAGCACGCACGCGGCCTCGATCTCCAGCCGCACGAAGTCGAAGAAACCGAGCGGCTTCATGACTCGAATGTTTGCGCCGAGGTCGATGCCGAAGTGCTGCAAGCGATCGAGGGTCCGCGGATGGAGGCTGATCAGCATCGGCAATCCATGCGCTTCGGCCACGCGATCGAGCGCGGTGACGAATCCGCGCAGCCGCTCTTCGCCGTCGACGTTCTCCGCGCGGTGCAGCGTGGTCAGGAAAAAGCTCTGTGGAGCTAACGACAGCCGCGACATCACGTCCGAGGCGTCGATCTGCGGGCGATAAAACTGCAGCACCTCGAAGATCGGATTGCCGGTCACCGCGATCTGTTTCCGATCGAATCCCTCGGCCAGCAGATTCTCTTTGCTGCGATGGGTGTACGGCATCAACACGTCGCTGCAGTTGTCGATGATGCGTCGGTTGATCTCCTCGGGGACGCGATCGTCGTAGCAGCGATTGCCCGCCTCCATGTGAAAGACCGGAATGCCGAGGCGCGCCGCGCTGATGGCCGCCAGACCGCTGTTCGTGTCGCCGAGAATCACCACGCGGTCGGGCCGCTCGCGCGAGAAAAAGTCGAACGACTTCTCGATCACCTGCGCCGCCTGCGCGCCGAACGAGCTGGCTTCGATGCCGAGGTGAACATCCGGCTGGCGAACCTGCAACTCGCGGAAGAAAACGTCGCTCAGGTTCTCATCGTAATTCTGCCCGGTGTGAACGACGACGTGCTCGGCGTTGCGATCGAGCAGCGGAATCACGCGGCTCAGCCGGATGATCTCGGGGCGCGTACCGAGCCAGGTGACGACTTTCATTTCGGCTGTCCCGCCGACATGTACGGCGCCAGCGCTTTGCGCAATGCCGCACCTTCGAGAGTGACCTCGGATGACGAATACTCGCTCGTCAACGCGGGCGTGAACGGCTCCGAAGCGCGAAGCTCCGGCAGCATCGGAAGGATGACGTAGTAATCGCCGCGCTCAATCGTGCGGTGACACTCCTCTTCCGACACCATGATCTCGTGCGTTTTCTCGCCGGGGCGAACGCCGGTGACTTTGATCGGGATATCGCGGCCATCGATCAGCGTCGATGCAACATCGACGATGCGCGCCGCGGGAACGTGCGGCACGTAGGTCTCGCCCGCCCGCGCGCCCTCGATCGCCGCGAAGACCGTCTCGACGGCGCGGTCGAGCGGCAGCAGGAAGCGGGTCATGTCTTCTGTCGTAATGGTCACCGGCCCGCCGTGCGCGATCTGGTCGAGAAAGAGCGGCACGACCGAGCCGCGCGAGGCGATCACGTTGCCGTAGCGCACGCAGACGAACCGCGTGGTCGGACACTCCAGATTCGCCTCGGAGAAAATCCGCTCCATCAGCGCCTTGGTCATCCCCATCACATTCACCGGCTTGCACGCTTTGTCGGTGGAAATGCCGGCCACGGTCTCGACGCGTGCGCCGCTTTCGCGAATGGCGCGCACGATGTTGCCCGCGCCGAGGACGTTGGTCTGGACGGCCTCGATCGGGAAGTACTCGCACGACGGCACCTGCTTGAGCGCCGCCGCGTTGATGACCACGTCCGCGTCTTCGATGGCGGCGCGGATCGCCACGTAATCGCGAACGTCGCCGATGCGAAAGCGCAGCAGCTGTTGTGAGTTCGCGTAGATCACTTCATCCGTCGCCGCCGGGCGATTGAGAAACGACAGCCGCATCTCGTTCTGCTTTGCTTCGTCGCGCGAGAACACCGTGATGCGCGCTGGCCGGCCGGCGTCGCCGCGCAGCAGAGTGCGCACCATTGTTCCGCCCAGCGACCCGGTGCCGCCCGTGACCAGCACCCGTTTCCCGTCGAGGATCATTCCGTTTTTCTCCAGCGCTCGTACTGCGGCGACTCCGCGGCCAGCGCCGCAATCATCTCCGGCCATGCCGGCGGCACGAGCTCCGTCGCAGACCGGAATCGTGTTGCATCGAGCGTCCGATCGATGACGACGCTATCGTCGGGCGTGATAGCGACGCCTGCATCAAACGCTTCATTCAGCATGACCAGCAGATCGTACTTGGTGATGGCCTCGCCTGCTACGTGATAAAGCCCGTTGAGGTCAGGATGGTGTTCGATTACGTCACCCAGCGTCTGCGCCAGCGTCGACGTCGTGACGCCGGAAAAGACCGCCCTGGTGAACCCGCGCACCGACCCGCCGCGATTCGACAGGAACCACTCCACCAGGCCATTCGCCGTCCGAAGCTCTCGTCCGATAATCGACGTCCGGATCGTCAAATGTGGCACAGACACTCCTGTCTGTGCTTCGGTCACTTCGCCGAGAAGCTTCGATCGCCCGTAGAGATCTGCCGCGTCGGGAACATCATCCTCGCGGTAACGAACGTACGTCGGACGAACGTAGGTCGGACTCTCCAGTCCGACCTCTTGTGAATACCCCTCGTCACTGGGGCTTTGACCCGGATCGCGCTCCGAATCACAGTGACGAGGCGTCGTCACAAGGGATCGGACTAGAGAGTCCGACCTACGTTTCCCCGCGAAAACGCAATCGGTCGAGATGTGAATCATCCGCGCCCCAACTTCGCCACACGCCCGCGCAACGACGTGCGGAAAAAGCGCGTTCAGCGTGATCGACACGACCGGATCGAGCGACGCCGCCAGCTGCTTCACCACGCCGATGCAATTGACCACGACCTCCGGCCGGACCTGCGCGACCAACCGCGCCACGCCATCGAAATCGCCGGCATCGAAACCATCGATGACACGCTCGTCATCGAACAGCGGCAACGGCAAACGCGTGCGCATCGCCGCACGGCAATCGAAGCGATCGCGGAAGATCTGCCACACCTTGTGACCGAGCATCCCGCCCGCGCCAAGAATCAGAACACGCATCGCCCGCAAGGATACGTGGTCGGCACTTTACCTGCACCTCACAAAGAACTCCCCAAACGTCTCCCTCGGCAACTCGGATTTTTCTGGTCAGTAACTGCACACTTCCCGGGTCAATGAACGCTCGCGTGGTCAATCGCGGACCACGACTTAACGGAGGAAAGATGAAGCAACGATGTCTCCCGGTTTTCCTGGTGACCCTCATGATCCTTGTGCCGGCAAGTGCCGTCGCCCAACAGAAGACGATTCTCTTCGACGCCGCGCACGCACAGACCGCGGGCAACGCCGACTGGACGCTCGATGAAGATTCGTGCGGAACGGCGCAGCGCTTCCCCACGCCCGACCAGTCGGGCATCACTTCAGGGACGGCCGAGACCTACTGGAACGGCGCGCACTCCGCGATGGGCGTCGACCTGGTGAAGAAAGGCTTCCACGTCGAGTCGCTCCCCGTCGGCGCGCGCATCAGCTACGGCGACGGAACGAACGCGCAGGACCTCAGCCACTACAACGTCTTCGTCATGCCCGAGCCGAACATCGCGCTCACGTCGGCGGAGATCACCGCCATCCGTAACTTCGTATTCAACGGCGGCGGCCTGTTCATGATCGCCGACCACGCCGGCGCCGACCGCAACAACGATGGCATCGACGCCGCCGGCGTTTTCAACCTGCTCATGGGCAGCCCGAGCGTGTTTGGAATCGTCTACAACGACAACTCGGCCGACAAAACCTTCGGCTGGTTCGACGATCATCCGGACGGCAACTTCACCACCGACACCACCTCGCCGATCATCTGGACGGGCACGTACGGCGTTCCATCTTCGACCCGCGGCCTCGGTCTCTTCGGATCGTCGTCGATGACGCTCAGCGGCGCCGCCAAGGGCCACGTCTGGAAGACGACGTCGACGCACGACTCAACGACAGGTGTGACGTTCGCGACTTCGACTTACGGGACCGGCCGCATCGCCGCGATCGGCGACTCGTCCGTCACCGAGGATGCCACGAACAGCTGCGGGCACTCGACGTTCCTCGGATACAACGATCCGAGCTACGACAACGGCCTGATGGTCGCCAACGGCATCTCCTGGCTGGCCAACGGCTCCGGCGGAGGAGGTGGCGACACACAGGCGCCGGCCGTCTCGATCACCGCGCCCCTGAACGGCGCAACGGTCGTCGGGACGGTCGCAGTCAACGCAACGGCCTCGGATAACGTCGGCGTGACCAAGGTCGAGTTCTACCTCGACGGCGTTCTGAAATCGACCGACACGACGTCGCCGTACTCCTGGAGCTGGGACACCACCGCCTCCAGCAACGGATCGCACTCGCTGACCGCCAAGGCCTACGACGCCGCACTCAACGTCGGCACGTCGACCGCGGTCGGCGTCACGGTCAACAACCCCACCGGCACCGACATCTCCGGCTGGACGGTCACGCAGGCCAACGCCACCGTCGTCTACACCATCCCCGCCGGCACGGTCATTCCCGCGAACGGCTACGTCGTCATCGGCCGCGACGCCACCAAGGCCGCGTTCCAGACCTTCTGGGGAGTGACGCTCGGTTCAAACGTCATCTATCTGACCACCGCCGGCGCCTTCCCGCAGATCAACGGCAGCGAGAACTACACGCTGAAAAACGCCAGCGGCACGGTGATCGACGGCCCGACCATCTCCACGTCCGCGAGCGCCAACCAGGATCTGCGCCGCATCGATCCCTGCACCGGCGCAGGCATCACCTCCAACTGGACCGTCGGCGTCACCACGCTGGCCAACCCCGGCAGCGGCGCCGGCGCCGGCTGCGCCAAAGGCGTAGTCATCAACGAATTCTCCGACGCCGCAGGCACGGGCAACTTCATCTACGAGTTCGTAGAGTTGCACAACGACAAGTAGTTCAACTCTAAGAACTCGCGCATCTTTATATCGAGAGTCCTTCTCCCCCGCGTTTTTCAGCGGGGGAGAAGGTGCCGATAGGCGGATGAGGGGGCAGTGCTTGCCATGCCCTTGCCGTTTGCGCGTGGGTTGCGGGCGAAAGCCCGCGCTGTGGTTGAATGCCTTTCAATGCCCCCCGTCCTCCTATCCTGCGAGCGCCTGACCAAGTCTTACACCTCCCGCCCGCTCTTCGAAAACGTCTCCTTCTCCCTCTTTGAAGGCGATCACGTCGGCCTGGTCGGCCCCAACGGCTCCGGCAAATCGACGCTGATGAAAATCGTCGCCGGCGCCGAGGAGCCCGACTCCGGCAACCGCGCCGTCCGCAAAGGCGTCCGCATCGGCTACGTCCCGCAGGACCCTGTCTTCGCTCCCGGCAAGACCATCGAAGAAGTCCTGCTCGAAGGCCTCGAGAACGATCACATCCTCGACGAATACGACAAACAATCCCGCGTCGCCATCGCCCTCGGCAAGTCCGGTTTCATGGATCGCACCCAGGACACTGCGACGCTTTCCGGCGGCTGGCGCAAGCGCCTGGCCATTGCCCGCGAGCTGGCCCGCGAGCCCGACGTGATGCTGCTCGACGAGCCGACCAACCATCTCGACGTCGAAGCCATCCTCTGGCTGGAAGCGCTGTTGAAAAATGAGCCGAAGGCCTTCGTCGTCGTCAGCCACGACCGCTACTTCCTGGAGAACACCGCGCGCCGGATGCTGGAGCTGAATCGCGTCTATCCCGATGGATTGCTCCAGGTCAACGGCCACTACTCGGACTTTCTGGAGCGCCGCGACGAGATCCTGCGCAACGAAGCCGCGTATCAGGAGACGCTGGCCAACCTCGTCCGCCGCGAAGTCGAATGGCTCCGCCGCGGTCCCAAAGCGCGCACGACGAAGTCGAAATCGCGGATTCAAAACGCCGAGGGTCTGATCGGGGAGCTGGCGGACTCGCGCTCGCGCAGCACGACGAGCACCGCGAAGATCGACTTCACCGCCTCCGAGCGCAAAACCAAACGCCTCTGGCTCGTCCGCGGCCTCCGCAAACAGATGGGCGATCGCCTCCTCGTCGACGACCTCGACATCCTCCTTACCCCCGGCAACCGCCTCGGCATCCTCGGCCCCAACGGCTCCGGCAAAACCACGCTCCTCCGCACCATCACCGGCGAGCTGACCCCGGATGCCGGCACCATCGAAAAAGCCGAAAAACTCCGCATCGTCTACTTCGAACAAAACCGCGAAAGCCTCGATCCCACGCTGACCCTGAAACGCGCCCTGGCCCCCGAAGGCGACCAGGTCGTCTACCGCGACCGCCCCCTCCACGTAGCCTCATGGGCCAAACGCTTCCTCTTCCGCCCCGAACAACTCGAAACGTCCGTCTCCAAACTCTCCGGCGGCGAAAAAGCCCGAATCGTCCTCGCGAGACTCATGCTCCAGCCCGCGGATCTCCTCGTCCTCGACGAGCCGACCAACGACCTCGACATCTCAACATTGGAAGTGTTGGAAGACTCCCTCCTCGACTTCCCTGGCGCCTTAGTCCTGGTAACCCACGACCGCTACCTCATCGACCGCGTCTCGACATCAATCCTCGCGTTGGATGGGACCGGCGGCACCGAATACTTCGCCGACTACGCTCAATGGGAATCCAACCGTCCCCGTGTGAATGCTCGTGAGTCCGCCCCACCCCCAGCCAAACCGCGCGCCAAACGCCTCTCCTACAAAGAGCAACGCGAATGGGACACGATGGAATCAACCGTCCACACCGCCGAGGAACGCTTGGCGGCGGCAACCGCCGCCGCCCACGACCCCTCAATCGCCGCCGACGCCTCCACCCTCCAGCAACGCTTCGCCGATCTCACCGCCGCGCAGAACGAGGTCGATCGGTTATACGCAAGGTGGGCGGAGTTGGAGGGTAAACGGGAAGCGTAACATGTAGAAGAACGCCCCGAGGGGAACACGATCCCGGATGAGTTTTGCTGTGCGAGCCAGCGGCCATTCATGAGCAAGAGAGCCTCCGACGGACGAGTCCTTGAGGTCGATCTACGCGCTGACGACGCTGGAGCCATTCCAGGAACTACTCTTTCTCTATTCATCTGACGTGACGCGAAGAGCCTCACAGGGAAACTGTTCTGGCCTGAAAATGCTGGTGCGACCAGCGCGTGAGGTCAACAATCCATAAGTCATTCGTGTTTGGGACCGGTGAAGGAGTCTCCTGGTTCAAAGCTGCGCACCGTTGGGGGTGGGAAAATCCTCGCCCGCGACACTCTATAGCAGAGGGATGATCTATGGCAGAAACAGCAGGGCGCCCGCGACAGGTAGGAGAGCCCTTGAATCGGGTTGAAGGTCGAAACACGCTTGCGACGGCGACGAAACGCCTCCCGCACGCAATCCGGCAGTCATGGCCCTACATGCTTTGGGGGATCGGTATCGCCGGCGTGCTTGCTATTGGGGACATTGGCTCTATCTACTTGGCTTCTCAGCTGATTGAGCCTTGGCGTAGAATTCTGACGGTCTTTGCATTCCTGTCAGAGCATCTTTCTGTCGGCTTCTTCGTTTCTTCGATCGCCGTGTTCTTCTATGAGTGGGGAGCTCACGCCAAAGACGCTTTGGACCTGAGCCACCAGTTGGGGGATCTTCTGGATGCCCGTGGCGTCCGAGCGATCGAGGACGGCATGACGGAACTCTTTGAACGCAACGAGCCTCTCCTAGGCGCCCACCGGAGATTCATCAAGGAGCTTCACAGTCTCGATACGGACCAGAACTGGGCTCGCGATGCCGATGCCGCGTTTTTGACACTCTTCGTCAAGCAAGCCGCTGATCATGCCGAGCGACTCAGAAGCTTGCGAGAACATCTTCAATTGAACCCCTACGATGCCGATCAGGAATTTCACCTTGATTTTGTGCAAACTAGCGAATTCGCTGACAAGATTCTTACGGAGCAGATGAGTCTCCTGAGGACGGGCGACTCTTACGACACCTTGTCGAACCCGAGGACGTGGTCCGCGCTGAAGACGGGCTTCTACAAGGCATGTGCGGAGGCTGTAAAGCAAGGCGCTCAGATGCGCCGCATCTTCATCATGGGACGTGAGGACGATTTTCATCAGAAGGAGGACGTCAGGAATCTGGTCGACCACTATCGCCTGGCGGCGTCCGCGAGCATCCCGAACGCCAAAGGGGGTTGGTACAAAATCCAGATCGCTACACCGGCCGTATTTCTGCCATTTCACGTTCAGGCCGGCGATCAGCACTATGGAATCTTCCGGCACAAACGGGACGCGGTCGCCTTCAAAGTTGTAGGGAACGACGTTTCGAATTTCGTACTTGTCGCGGCGCCACCTCTAGGTGAGCTTGCCAGAAATTTTGATCAGATATGGAAGCACCTCGAATGGGTAGGCCCCATCGTCGCCGATGATAAGAAACTCGCACAAAAGGGGTTGAGCCGGTTCATTGATGCCATCTTCTCCCGCGAGGTCGGTCATCTCGCACGCGACGGACGTTTTGAAATTGTATCGACCCTTGCATCGTCGAAGACCCGCTGCGACTTACCGTTACTCACGGCGGCGTTGAAAGAGAAAGGCATTGAGGTACGGGAGTTCTTCGTCCTGTCTACGAACGAACAAGTCGCTGATGCACCGGCTGCGACGCTAGCTCAGGGCGAGGCCGGAACTTGGATAGTGAAAACCTGTCGCGCAGACTACGCAAGGGAACAATTTCCGAACTGGAAGTTCCCTCACTGTCGATTCATTAATGGGGCGATTCCAGCGCACCCCTATGTTTTTTCGATTGAAGGACTGAAGACCTCACCGGCGCCACCTGACGGTATCGGAACGAATGATGAAGAGCATCATGGTGATCCCCTCGGGTTCATTGTCGCGGACGGTTTACAAAACGCGCTAGACCATGCGCGTGGTTTCGAACACCTCTGGAACTCGAAGGAGCCGACATGAACGGCTACCATATAAGGCCAGGGGTTACTGAGGCAACATCTGAAATTCCTGTTCCGCAGTCCTGTGTATCTCCGCGATCATCTCAATTTCTACGGCAAAATTGAAAGGGACGGTCATTCCGACCGCACTTCGCGCGTGTTTTCCAGCTTCGCCGAAGATGTCAATGAGCAGTTCGCTTCCGGCGTCGATGACCGCAGGCGTCTGGTCGAAGCCTGCTGCGACGTTGACCATCCCTAGGATCTTGACGATTCGGGCGACGCGGTCGAGAGAGCCGACGAGAGACTTGATCGCTCGAAGACAGTTGAGCGTGCAAAAACGCGCCGCCTCACGTGCCTGTTCAAGGTTGAGGTCGGCGCCCACTTTTCCCTTGATCGCAAGGTCGTCCCGAACGGATACCTGTCCCGAGGTGTAAACAAGATTGCCGCTTCGCGTGGCGTGAAGGAGGAGGCCGGCGTCCAGGATTAATGGTGTGACGGAATATCCAAGTGAGGCGAGCTTTTCTTCAGGCGTCACGCTTGTCCTCTTTCATGCCGATGTAGGTGCCGAAGTCGAGATCACAGTAATGCTTTGCGCGGTCAAGAGGGTCGACACCGATTCGCGTCAGAACACACTCTGCGGTCTTGAGAGCACCTTCTATCCATCCTTGATCGCGGGAGAAGACCTCCCCACAGAAGTAAAGGCCGTCACAACGACGATCCGCATAGAAGCTATCCACGTCCGCTCCTACAAGCCAAGTGTGCCATCCTCCTCCAAATGTCTCGCCGGGAGCACCCCAGTCCTTGTAGACGCCGGCTATGGGTTCCTCCACCGATTGCCCGTGAATCTCCCGGAGTTGCTGCTGGATTTTTCGAACGGTCCTCACGCGTACGCGTAACCTGTCATCGACCTCATCGACCTGCTTCGCGATCTCGTTTTCGAGGAGTCGCGCCTCGGCAGATGGCATCCCCTCGGGGTTCTTAAAGTGAACTGCGCCTTCGTCCAATATCCGGCCACTTGGCGGACGCCAGAAATTGACGTGGTGCTCGTCGCTGTAAGACGCCATCAGCAGGCTCCATCGCCGGCGTGTACCATCAGTCCGGCGGCCGTTCTTCTTCCACTTTTGAAGAAGCTTCTCAAATTCGCCGGACCATGGCACCTGCCACTCGCCTGCAGCACTGTCTACACATTTCTGAATCCAATCGGGATGGAAATAGTAGACCTGTCTGAGCGGAAGGTCGGTATAGGTTCTAC
>Ga0068869_100003025_pt1 | contig 10218 bp, 8 predicted proteins | sample KBSMisM52_FD_64676 | JGI IMG/M metagenome (GOLD analysis project Ga0068869, IMG submission 64676) | Miscanthus rhizosphere microbial communities from Kellogg Biological Station, Michigan, USA - KBS Miscanthus M5-2 | ecosystem: Host-associated > Plants > Roots > Rhizosphere > Soil ... | reverse complement strand
CGTCACGGCCAGGAACCCCGCCTCCGCCCGCGCTGCGGCCGAGGAGAGGAACGCCGAAGAACGGCGACAGGCGCTCGTCGGTGCCGTCGTCGAGCGCATCCGCGACCGGTGGCGGGTCGCCGGGTTGCAGGCTCGCGAGCAGCTCGGGCGCCAGCGGCACTTCGAGCAGATCGCCAAGGCGCGCCTCGGCCTCTGCCGCAATCGCGTCCACGCCGCGGTCTGCCGTGGCGGGCACGACGAAGTCGTCGAGCTCGCCATGCGCCGGCTCGAGGACGGCGACGTGCTCCTGTTTGACGTCGGACACGCAGTTGCCACAGCGCGCGCGGATCGTCGTGGCGCCGTCGGTCAGCACCGTCTCGCCCGCCTTGAGCCGCACGCGATCGCGAGTCCAGTACGTGCGATCGCCGCGCCGGTACGAGACATAGGCGGACCTCGGCGTGGTGAGCGTGACGACGCGCATCTCCGCAAGGTTGATGTGGCCGTAGTGCGCGGCCACGATCGGGTCGCGCGCGATGGCGGCGCGCAGCTCGTCGATCGAGTACACGCCGCCCGGCACAACTGAACCGCTATAGAGCGGACGAGGTTGCGGTCCGTTGAGCGTGATGTCGCCGGATCGGCGGGGAATCGGGAGTGACGTCTGATCGGCGTCCAGCCACGGCGTCGCAAAGCCGACCACCGTGAACAGGATCACCGTCTGGAGCAATGCGGTCAGCCAGGGAGCGGACCGTCTCATTGCCCCGTCGTACGGTGTTTCAAGTTGTCCGCGAGTGTACCAAGCGCCTGGTTTCACTAATATGGGACTGCGCCTAGATGGGACATTGCCTAGGGTCGCGTTGGAGCGGGAGAAGCGCATGAACGGTCAGCGAGTGGATCTGCCGACGCCCGAAGGCGTCCTGGACTGCTACGTGTTCGAGCCGGCCGGTACCGGCCCCTGGCCGGCCGTGGTGCTCTACATGGACGCGTTCGGCATCCGCGCGGACCTCGACGTGATGGCGGCCCGGCTCGCCGGCGCCGGCTACGTGGTGGCGGTTCCGAACCTCTATCACCGCTCCGGCGCGTTCGCGCCGTTCGACCCGGCACTCGTGGCCGCCGGCGGCGCTGAACGCGATCGCTTCATGAGCATGATTCGCTCGATCGACGGCGAGCTGGTGATGCAGGACACCGCCGCCGTGCTGAAGCACCTCGACACGCGCCGCACCGTGCGCCCCGGCCCGATTGGGACCGTCGGCTACTGCATGGGCGGCGGCTACGCGCTTCGCGCGGCCGGCGTCTTTCCCGAGCGCGTCGCGGCGGCCGCCTCGTTTCACGGCGGGTCGCTCGCCACCGATCGCGCCGACAGCCCGCACCAGCTCGCGGCGGTCATGCGGGCGCGCCTGTATGTGGGCGTGGCCGGCATCGACCCCGGCTTCACCGACGAGCAGCGCCAGCGCCTCGATGCGGCGCTACGCGAGAGCGGCGTCGATTACGAAATTGAGATCTACGAGGGCGCTCAGCACGGCTTTGCCGTCCACAATCACCGTGTCTACGACCGCGCGGCGTCGGAGCGCCACTGGGAGCGCCTGCTGGCGCTGTTCCGGGCCGAGCTGCAGGCCGTGCGCGCGGTATAAGCTCTAGCTGCCTGACCCGGAGGGAACCATGAGAACTCTTCGAATTGCTGGTCTCATCGTCGTCTGCAGCGCGATGACGAACGCCGCGACGGCGGCACCAGCGCAGCGCGGACGCGGCCCCGCGGGGCCGTCCTGCAGCACGCTCGCGTGCGACGTGCAGGGCGACTGGGAGCGCACGAAGAACCTGCTCCTCGGTCTCGTCAACGCGATGCCGGACGACAAGTGGAGCTTCAAGCCCACGCCGGCGCAGCAGACCTTTGCCGAGCGCGCGCTGCACGTGGCCCAGATCGATCTCGCGCTCTTCGGCACGCTCGGCAGCAAGACGCCGGCGCCGATGATCAACGCCAAGGCGGCCACCAAGGCCGAGGTCGTCGCCGCGCTGCAGGCGTCGTTCGACTACGGCGCCGCGGTGCTCAAGGAGCTCAACGACCAGCAGCTGACCGAGCGGATCGCGTCGATGCCGTTCCTCGGTCCGAGCACGTCGCGTCTGAAGGTGATCTACTTCTCGATGGAACACACGAACGACATCTACGGTCAGCTCGTCGTCTACCTGCGGTTGAACGGCATCACACCGCCGGCAAGCAACAGGGCTTAGGGAGACTCCCATGCGCAACCTGCTCATCACCTGCCTGATCGCGCTCGCCGCGTCGCCCGCCGCCGCGCAGATGTTCAGCCGGCCCACCGACGCCCCCACGGTGTCGGCCGTCGGTCAATCGTGGTACGAGCTGCGCGAGCCGATTCTCTACGCCGGCGAGGCGTACTACCCGGCCGGCGCCGCCGTGTTCTTCAACGCCAACCAGATGGTCCGCACCGGCCATTACAACGGCGTGCCGTTGTACGCGGACGCGACGCGCGATCCGTACAGCGTCGTCTACGTGCCGATCGGCGGGGGACAGCTGAAGCCGTACGAGCGGCTGCGGCGCGGTGACCTCGCCGGTACCACCGGCACCACGCTGCCGTCGTTTCCAATCGCGCTGCGGCCCGATGGCCCCGTGGTGCCGATGGCCGCCGGGGCACCAACGAACCTGCCGCTCTCGATCGGCGCGATCGGCGCCTTCACGCCCGAGGTGACGCCGCCCGTGGTGTTCGTGCCGGCGGTGTCCACGGCGGCGCCGGTCTGCAGCTGCGAACAGGCGGCGGCTGCCGCTGTCGCAGCCGCGGCCACGGTGCCCCCGCTGCCGACCGACCGCGTGGCGGTACTGAGCGTGCGGCGGCCCGACAACAACGACGGCGTGTGGATCCGGTTCGACGGCGCCACCTGGGTGAGCACGGGCGTGGCCGAACCGCTCACCACCGCGTTCACGCAGGTGGGCGAGCTCGGCGGCTTCCCGATCTACCGCAAGCAGGACGGCGGCAGCGTCATCTACCTGGAGTCGCGCGGCGGCCTGCTCGCGCCGTACCGGCGCAAATCGTAGAGGCGCACCTTCAGGTGCGCCTGCAGGCGGACCTCTGCGAGGTCCGCCTCTACATACCCCAGCTCGCGATCCGTACGGCGCCTCGCAATGGGGCGTCGCGCGGGTCGTTCTTGTAGTACACGCGCTCGAGGAACAGCCCCGATGCCGGCGCCGTCAGCGGCGCCACCGTGCGGGAATCGGCGTCGAAGAGCGCCGCGGCGTCGCCCGCCGTCATCTGGCCGCGCCCCACTTCCACCAGGACGCCGACGAGCCGTCGCACCATCTTCCACAGGAAGTGCGACGCCTCCACGTGCAGCACGATGAGGTCCTCGTCCTCGTGCACGTCGAAGGACTCGAGGTGCACGGTCGTGGACTTGGCGCCGGGATCGTCGTCGGAAAAGGCGCGGAAGTCGTGGAAGCCGACGAACGCGCGCGCCGCCTGGCGCATGCGTTCGGGGTCGCAGTCCTCCTTGACCCACCACACATACGGCTTGGCAAACGCCGTCCGCCGCCGCGCCACCTGATAGATGTAGCTGCGCGCCACCGCGTCGTGCCGGGCATGAAACCGCGGCGCGGCGGCCTCGACGCGCAGGATGTTGATGTCGGAGGGGAGTGCGTCGTTGATGCGCCGGCGAAGAGTTTCCGGCGGCAGCTTCGCGGGGATCTCCAGGTGAGCCACCTGGCCAAGCGCGTGGACGCCGGCATCGGTGCGGCCTGATCCGTAGAGTTCGAATCGCCCGGCGTCGGTCGCTTCCCGGATCGCCTTTTCCACTTCGCCCTGGACGGTCCGGGCGTTCAGTTGTGCCTGCCAGCCGCTGTAGCGCGTGCCGGCGTATTCGAGCGTGAGCTTCAGGCGCATGTGAAGGGCAGGCGTGAACGCCTGCAGCCACGTGCGGTCATTGACGGCGCATCCGCTCGAGGGCCGCGCCGAGCGCGCGGATCTCCTCGCCGTACTTCGCCCAGTCGCCGGCGCGCTGGGCGGCAATGGCGCGGTCGTAGTGCGTTTGCGCCTCGGCCGCCAGCGCATCAACCCCCGCCGCTGGGGCGGCGCCGGCCGTCTGCGGCGCGGGTGACGGCGCCGACGTCTGCGTGCCCCCGGGAGGCGCCGCCGCCGGCGCGGCGGGCGCGCCCCGGGCGCCGAAGATGCGCGCCAGCCCTTCTTCGAGCGTCTCCTCCATCACGATCTGGTTCTGATACGCGACGATGACGCGCGTGAGCTCGGGGATGCGGCCGCCCGACGCCTTCAGATACAGCGGCCGCACGTAGATCAGCGACTCCTCGACCGGAATCACCATCAGCGTGCCCCAGATCACCTGCGACCCTTGCTGGTTCCACAGCGTGATCTGCGGCGAGATGGTCTGGTCCTGGTTCATGCGTGCGACCACCTGCCGTGGTCCGAAGACCAGCTTCTGTTTGGGGAACTCGAACACGCGCAGCTGGCCGTAGTGCTCGCCGTCGCTGCGCGCCACCAGCCACGCCGCCAGGTTGTCGCGTCGCCGCGGCGTGTAGGGCAGCATCTGGATGAACTCCGCCTCGCGTTCGCCGGGCAGGCGCATGATCGTGTAGTAGGGCTGCATCGGCCGCGCGTCGCGTCCCTCGTCGGTTGTCGGCACCTCCCACTGATCCTCGCGGTTGTAGAAGACCGCCGGCTGCGTCATGTGGTAGGTCGCGTACACGCGGGCCTGCAGCCCGAAGATGTCCTCGGGGTAGCGGACGTGCTCGCGGATGGCGGCCGGCATCCGGTCCATCGGCGTGAACATTCCCGGGAACGCGCGACCGTAAGCAGCGGCAATCGGGTCGCGCGTGTCCGCCAGGTACGCGGTGGTGGTGCCGTCGTTGGCGTCGATCACGAACTTGACGGCGTTGCGGATGTAGTTGATCCGCCCGTTGTTGACCGGCGCCGAATACGGATAGCGCGACGACGTCGTGTAGGCGTCGTAGATCCAGAACAGCCGCCCGTCGGCCAGCACCAGGTACGGGTCGCGGTCGAACTCGAGGAACGGCGCGATGGCGCGCACGCGTTCGCCGATCGCGCGGTTGAACAGAATCCGGCTCTCGGGTCCGATGTCGTCGCTCAGCACCATCTGATAGGCGCCGAAGCGGAAGGCAAACAGCAGCTTGCGGCCGAACGACGAGAGCGGCACGCCGCCCTTGCCGGCGTACTCCTTGAAGACGTTGTCGTCGCCGCGCGGGTAGTGGAACTCGCGCGTCTTCGTCTTGACGACGACGTAGTCGCTGGAGAACTCGCCGTAGTAGATGCTCGGTTCGTCCACCGTGAACGGCGGGGTGGTCACCGGCGGCAGATCGCGCACGAACAGCACCGGCAGCCCTTCGCTGGTCACCTGGTTGACCGGTCCGAGCGTCAGGCCGTAGCCGTGAGTGAAGGTCAGGCGCTCGTTGACCCAGGTGCGGTTGGGCAGGCTGGCGGAGTTGAGCTCGCGCGCCGACAGCATGACCTGGCGCAGCCGCCCGTCCACCCGGTAGCGATCGTTGTCCACCGAGCCGAACTCGTAGTAGGTGCGGATCTCCTGGATCTGCCCGAAGGTTTCGAGCAGCGGCTGGTGATCCCACAGCCGCACGTTGTCGAGCGTGGCGGCGTTGCGGCCGATATCGGCCGCCGTGAGCAGCGCATCGCCGGACAGCTCGCGCTCCTCGACGCCGTCGAGGCCGAAGGCGCGGCGCGTGGCGTCGATGTTGTGCTGAATGTACGGCGTCTCACGGGTCTGCTCGTTGGGCGACACGACGAAGCGCTGCAGGGCGCTGCTGTACAGCTCGCCGCCCACGGACACCACCAGATACAACCCGATGGCCACCGGAATCGGCCAGTTGCGCGTGGTGTACGCCTGCACGACGGCCAGCACGGCGCCCAGGATGCACACCGCGGTGAGCAGCAGCATCGCCGGCATGCGGCCCATCACGTCCGCGTAGCTGGCGCCGAAAATCAGCGGCGTCGGTTCGAGCAGATGCTCCGCGCGGCTCAGCCAGGCCCCGATGGCCAGGAGCAGGAAGAAGACGGCGACGAGCGACGACAGGTGCAGTCGCACCGCGCGCGTCATCGACAGGCGGCGTCCGAACCCGGACGCCAGGCTGCCAGACACCAGGTACAGGCCTCCGGCTACGAGGGCCGCGAGCACGACGAGCACTTGGCCGAGACCGCGCAGCACCTGCCAGAAGGGGAGCGCGAAGACGTAGAAACCGACGTCGTAGCCGAGGACGGGATCGGCCTGACCAAAGGAGCCGCCGTGGCGGAAGGTGAGCCAGATCGGCCACTGTCCCGCGGCAAACAGTCCGATGAGCACGGCCACCACCGTCATGGCGGCAAGCGCCATGCGCTGCACCTGCTCGCGCCCCGGCAGCTGCACTTCGAGCCCTTCGCGGGTCACGAACGTGGGACGCCGATCGCCCATCGTCGCCACCGCGATGCGGACGTTCAGCGCGAACCAGGCCACGCTGACGACCAGCGCGCCGATGAAGAGCAGCGACTGCGCCCGCAGGATGGTGGAGAAGACCTGCCGGAAGCCCACCTCACCAAACCACAGCCAGTCGGTGTAGTAGCGGACGATCTGCGGCATGGCAAGCGCCAGCAGCAGCAGCGCGGCAAGGCCGGCAATCCGACTGAATCGAGGCATGGTCACCCTTTGGCAGCGTGTTATCCAGCCTCACCCCGCCCGCCGAAGGCGGGCAAAGAGATACTGGCCGGCTAGCGAGGCGGAGCCTCGCCAGCTGCGTAGCGTCGGCTGGCTGATTGAAGCTCGGACTGGATCTCATTAGCAAGCGACGCGGGCGCCATCACCCGAGCCAGCGGACCCCAGCCCAGGATCCAGCTGCGCAGCGCCCAGTCGTGGCACACCCGCATCGACAGGTGGACGCGGCCGCCCTCGGCCTCCTTGATCTCCTGCGACGGATGCCACACGCGGGCGCGGACGTAGGGGGCGATGCGCGATTCGAATTCGATCTCCACCGGCGCCGTCGGCCCCGAGTAGACGCCGAGCGAATTGCCGAACACGTCGTCGGCCAGATCCCGGTGCGGCGTGAACGTCTGCTTCTCGAGCGACACCGACTCGATGCGGCTCACGGCAAAGGTGCGCACGTCGTCGTACTCGGGCACGAACGCCAGCAGGTAGAGCTCGCCCTGGGCAAACGCGATGCGGTAGGGGTGGATCAGGTAGTCCTTGTCGCGCGCGCTCGACACCGAGTGGTAGCGCATCGTCGCCACGCGGTGATGGAGCGTGCCCTCGAGCAGGCGCGCCATCACATCCGCCTGGGCGTCGTCGCCTTCGGGCGGGCCCGGCGAGGGTTTGGCGGCCAGCACGCCGGGCATGGCGTCGAGGAACTGGCGCATCCGCGGCGACAGCATCTTCTCGATGCGCGCGAAGGCCATCGTGAGGTCGCGGCGGAACGGGGCGCCCGCCACCGACTCGAGGAGATTCCGGCTGAGATACAGCGCGCACAGTTCGGCCAGCGTGAAGCCGGTCTCGAGCCCCTTCAGCACCTGGCCTTCCAGGCGCCAGCGCACGCGCCCCTCGCCATCCTTCTCGTCGTAGAGCGGAAAGCCCGCCTCCTGCAGCGCCGCCAGATCGCGGCGGATCGTCCGGGTGGTCACGCCCAGTTCGTCGGCCAGCGCGTCGATGGCCACGCCGTGGCGCGCCGTCTCGAGCGCGTGCAGCACCTTCCACTGCCGGATGACTTCCTGGTTGCGCGGCACCGGGCCTACCGCCCTTCCTTGGCACGGCGGATCTCGCGCCGACGGTTGCGGTCCGGCGTGCCGGCGGCCTGCTGGGCGGCGCGGAAGACGCGCTCGGCGCGCCGCATCTCGACCTCCTCGGGCGTCGGCTTGGGCGTGACGTCGTCGTAGAGCGCGCGCGCCTCGGCCTTCTTCACGTGCTGGTCGATCAGGATGCGCACGATGACGTCCTGATACCGGCCGAAGCCGCGGCTGATGCGGATGCGGTCGCCTTCGCGCAGCATCCGGTGCGGCTTGGCGTGCTCGCCGTTCACCTCGACCTTGCCGCCTTCACACCCACGCTTGGCCTCCGAGCGGGTCTTGTACAGACACGCCACATCGAGCCACGCATCGACGCGCATTGGCGGCCGTCAGATGAGGATTTCGACTTTGCCCTTGGCGCGGAGCCCGGCCACGAAGGCCTGGGTTTCGCGCTGGCGGTTCTGGTTCTCGATGAACTGCGTGAGTTGTGGACGCACCTCGTCGAGCGGCACCGTACGCGCCGTCTGCTTCTCGGTCACCTTGATGATGTGGAATCCGAACTGAGTCTCTACCACGTCGCTCACGGCGCCGGGCGCGAGCTTGAACGCCACGTCGTTGAAAGGACCCACCATCTGCCCCGGCTGGAAGGGCCCCAGGTCGCCGCCCTGAAGGGCACTGCCGGGGTCTTCGGAATTGGCTTTGGCCAGCGCCGCGAAATCCTCGCCCGCCTTGATCTTCTTCAGCAGCCCCTCGGCCTTCGCGCGCGCCTTGGCCTTGGTGGCCGCGTCGGCGGTCTGCGGCACCGCTACCAGAATGTGGCTGGCGCGCACCCGCTCGCCCTGTTTGAAGCGATCGGGGTTCTGCTTGTAGAACTCGTCGATCTGCTCCGGCGTCGCCGCCACCTTGTCTTTCAGCGCGTCGCCCAGCATCTTGTTGATCGCCAGATCCTCGCGCTGGTCGGCGCGGAACTTCTCGATCGTCAGCTGCTGCGCGGCCAGCATCTGCTTGAACACGTCTTCGGACTGGAATTGCTTCGAGAGCTCCGCAATCCGCTGGTCCACCTCGGCATCCGCGATGGTCACCTTCCGCGCCTTCACTTCCTGGCCGAGGAGCCGCAACCCTATGAGCTGATCGAGCAGGCCGCGGTAGATCTCGCTGCGCCGGTCGGCGGGCACGGGCCCGCCGGCCCGCCCTTCGATCGCCTTCAACGCGCGCTCGAAGTCGGCCTTCGTGATGGCGTCGCCGTTGACGCGCGCGACCACGTCGGGCAGCTGCTCCGGTACGGGCTTGGGAGGCGTGGCGGGCGCCGCCGCCGCGCCCGGAGCCGCGCCGGTGGCCGCGGCCGGCTTGCCGTCCTTTGTGAGGCCGAGCGCCTCGGCCGCCTTGTCGGGCGTGGCCGCGCTCTTCGAACATCCAGCGAGGCCCACGGCCGCCGCGAAGGCGAGCACGGGCACGAGACTCGGTCGTGACATCTACCTAGAGTACGTCTTTCAGCGTGTTATACTCAACGTTCTGTTCGGCTTGCAGGGAAGTGCGCAGGACGGGCAGGCCTGCAACCCTGGATGGCTAGGTAGCTCAGTTGGTAGAGCATACGACTGAAAATCGTAGTGTCGCCAGTTCGATTCTGGCCCTGGCCACCATTCTTCTCTTCCCCCTCGCATCCCAGCTCCCTGAATTCTGAGTCGCTGTCTGCTCGAGCCGTGGCGGAGAGGGCAGAGTGGGCGGAGAGGGGTGAGGGCGGTCTGAAGACCGCCCTCTACAACAACAAGTATTACGACGCGGCGGCGGCGGCGACTTCCGCGGTATCGCGAATGAGCCCAAGCTCCCGGCGCACGCGATCCTCGATGGCCTGGCGCACGGACGGGTTGTCCTTGAGGAACTGCTTCGCGTTCTCGCGTCCCTGACCCAGACGCTCGCCCGAGTACGCGAACCAGGCGCCGCTCTTCTCGACGATGCGCTTGTCCACGGCCAGGTCGAGCAGGTCGCCTTCGCGCGAGATGCCCTCGCCGTACATGACGTCGAACTCGGCCTCGCGGAACGGCGGCGCCATCTTGTTCTTCACCACCTTCACGCGCGTGCGGCCACCAATCACCTGGTCGCCGTCCTTGATGCTGGCGATGCGGCGGATGTCGATGCGCACGGACGAGTAGAACTTGAGCGCGCGGCCGCCCGTGGTGGTTTCCGGATTGCCGAACATGACGCCGATCTTCTCGCGCAGCTGGTTGATGAAGATGAGCGTGGTCTTCGACTTCGACACCACGCCGGTGAGCTTGCGCAGCGCCTGCGACATGAGACGGGCGTGCAGCCCCATCTGCGCTTCGCCCATCTCGCCCTCGATTTCGGCCTTGGGTACGAGCGCCGCCACCGAGTCCACCACGACCACGTCCACGCTATTGGACCGCACCAGCACTTCCACGATTTCGAGCGCCTGCTCGCCGTTGTCCGGCTGCGACACCAGCAGGTTGTCGAGCTCCACGCCGAGCTTCTGCGCATAAGCCGCGTCGAGGGCATG
>Ga0068869_100003022_pt1 | contig 10225 bp, 11 predicted proteins | sample KBSMisM52_FD_64676 | JGI IMG/M metagenome (GOLD analysis project Ga0068869, IMG submission 64676) | Miscanthus rhizosphere microbial communities from Kellogg Biological Station, Michigan, USA - KBS Miscanthus M5-2 | ecosystem: Host-associated > Plants > Roots > Rhizosphere > Soil ... | reverse complement strand
GATCTTTTTAAATCCCGCCGGGTAGTTTCCTTTAAAAAAGACATCGATCCTTACCTTCTCGTCCAGATTCCCGAGCAGCTCCTTCGTTGCTTTACTGAGAGTGTACCTTTTCTCCTTTGTTAAATCGATCCGGGAATGAAAAACAGAGGCCAGCAAATTAATACCGAATAAGATCAGTACTAAAACAAGCAGATTAAAATTTGAGGAGGGCTTTTTCATCTGCGGCTTAACGCTTTAATAGATTACGGTTGGTTATGGAAAGAAATAAAACAATAATAGTAATGAAATAAATAACATCTCTTGTATCAATAACCCCCCTGCTTACACTTCGATAATGAAAATCAATTCCCACCATCTCAATATAATAGTCGGCACCGCCACTTAACCCCGGCAAGTGGCTGATGGCACTAAATCCATAGTACAACAACGCGCATCCAACAAGGCTGATAATAAAAGCAACAACAGAATTATTGGTAAGACTGCTGGAACAGATCCCAACAGCTGTAAAAACGGAAGCCAAAAAAACCAGCCCTATATAGGAGCCGATCGTCGCTCCGACATCAATTCCTTCATTGGATGACAATTTCTGAACAGAAAAAACATAAATGATCGTTGGCAATAATGCGATCAACACAACGATTAAGCTCCCAAGGTATTTTCCGGCAATGACCTGGTTACGACTAAGTGGCCGAGTTTGAAGGATCTCATAAGTACCGGCTTTAAATTCATCAGCAAAACTACGCATGGTGATAGCCGGGATAAGCAGTAACAATATCCAGGGGGAGAGTTGAAAAAAACGATCCAATGTGGCATAACCAAAATCGAAGATATTATTCTCAAAAACAAACAACATCAGTCCATTCACCAGTAAAAAAACAATGATTGCGATATAACCGGTAAGACTGCTGAAGAATTGCCTGAGCTCTTTTTTACAAACTGACCACATGCGGATGAAGATTGGTGCAAAATAACGTAAACTAATAACATTTGATCTTTCTTTAATGCTACGATGATATCGTATTTTTTAAAAAGATTGTGGAAATCTCACTTGCCGGCATCTTATTCGAAAATTTTTTATGAGAAAGGTATTTTTCTGCATGCCCGCGTTTGTTGTGGCGATTTTGTTCTCTACAAGTTCTTTTTCACAAAAGGAAAAACTGCCACCACCGCCACTTGCGAAAATCGATTCAATGGTTGCAGAGAAACCTGCACCTCCACCACCTCCACCTCCGCCACCACCGAAAGTGTTATCCAATGATCCCAACGAGGCATTGCCTCCGCCCCCTCCTCCTCCACCCAAAAGGAAAATTAAGATAAGCTAATAATAAAGCCCCGCCCAAAGCGGGGCCTATCAAAAAACATGACGCAATTCATACCGCGAAACTTTCGCCGCAACCACAAGTGCGACTTGCGTTAGGATTAATAAAATGAAATCCTTTACCATTGAGACCATCAGAAAAATCAAGTGTAGTATTCACCAGATACAAAAAACTTTTCAGATCAGTAACGATCTTTACCCCGTTATTTTCAAAAACCTGGTCTGTTGGTTTTTGCTCATTATCAAAGTCAAGTTTATAACTGAGGCCAGAACAGCCTCCGCCTACTACACCCACACGGACAAAATAAGAAGAAGGATCAATACCTGCCTGTTGCATTAGCTCTTCGACTTTGTTTTTTGCCTTATCACTTATGTAAATGGCATTTTCCATTGCTACGTTCATAGTCAAAATTTTAATTTTTCATTTTTCAAGATGAGTACTCATTTCTCTTAATAGATTCACTGCGTTTGTAATCTTCTCAATTGAATAGTCTATTTCATCGTTTGTAGTATATCGTCCCAGGCTAAAGCGCAACGAGCTGCGTGCCACATCATCTCCTGATCCAAGCGCCCTTAACACATACGATGGTTCCAATGAAGCCGACATACAGGCAGAACCAGATGATACAGCAACATCCTTGCTGAATGTTGCCATCAAGCCTTCGCTTTCTGCATACTTAAAAGCTACATTAGTAACATGTGGTAAGCGATATTGTTTATTTCCGTTTACACAGGTTCCTTCAAGATTTAATAATGCCGCCTCCAGTTTGTCTCTGAGCCTGCCTATTCTCTCCGCATCACTGCGCATTTCATTCATGCAAATTTCGCAAGCCTGTCCAAAACCAACAATACCCGGCACATTCAATGTTCCGCTTCTCATACCCCTTTCGTGTCCACCACCGTCCATCTGAGCTGCCAGTTTTACTCTTGGATTTTTTCTCCGGACATACAAAGCACCTATACCTTTTGGTCCATAAATTTTATGAGCATTGAAAGCCATCAGGTCGATCCCATTCTCATTTACATTCACAGGTATTTTACCAACGGCCTGCGTCGCATCTGTAAAAAACAATACTCCCTTTTTCTTTGCTATTGCGCTGATTTCATTCACTGGCATTATCGTTCCAATTTCATTGTTGGCATACATAATAGCAACAAGAATGGTAGTTGGCTTAAAAGATTGCTCCAGGTCATCCAGGTCAATCAATCCATCGCTTCTTACCTTCAAATAAGTTATTTCAGCCCCCAGTTTTTCCAGGTGCCTGCATGGATCAAGCACTGCCCGGTGCTCAATATTGCAGGTGATGATGTGATTACCTTTACCCGAATACGTTTCAAAAACGCCTTTTAATGCAAGATTATCGGCTTCAGTCGCTCCTGAGGTGAAAATGATCTCCTGCGATTCGGCACCGATCAATTTTGCTATCTGCTCACGCCCATATTTCACTGCTTCTTCCGCCTGCCATCCGTAAGCATGATTCCTGCTGGCGGCGTTACCAAAATTTTCTGCAAAATAAGGCATCATGGCTTCCATAACCTGTGGATCGCAGGCTGTTGTGGCATTGTGATCAAGGTAAACCGGAAGCTTTAACATGGAGATAATTCTTTGCTGGTCATAATAACGGCAAAATTACACAAAAGGTTCCGCATGGATTTGTTGATCGGGATCATTGGGCAATTCGACCATTTTCATACTTTCACAGTAATCATAGCTATTTTATGCAAAAAGTTGAGCATATAGGCATCGCTGTAAAATCATTGTCTGAATCTATACCGCTGTTTGAAAAACTGTTAAATAGTCCCTGCTATAAAATAGAAACCGTAGCAAGCGAAATGGTAAACACAGCCTTTTTTCAAACAGGTGAAACGAAAATTGAATTGCTGGAAAGCCAGGAAGCCAATGGAGTGATCGCAAAATTCATAGAAAAAAAAGGGGAAGGGATTCATCATATTGCCTTCGAAGTAAATGATCTTGCTGCAGAAATAGATCGCTTAAAAAAAGACGGGTTTACTATACTGGATGAAACTCTCAAAAAAGGAGCTGACAATAAACTCATTTGCTTTGTTCATCCCAAGAGCAGCAAGGGCGTTTTGATAGAGCTTTGCCAAAGCACTAATGGAAAAAAATAAAAAACCCGGTAATAAAACCAGGTTCTTACGTCCGTCCAATAATTAGTTTCGAGTTATGTTGAATAAGTTCTTTTCGAGCGATGTCAGTGTTTGTTCTCTATTGAATTGCATAACAAAACTAATAGCTGGTCGCCATCCTTGCAAGTGTTTCTCCTAATAAATTTTACGGTATCGTGCGGGGATTTTACTTAGACCATATGTCAATGATCTTAAGCGATTTATGGACCTTTTGACCTGAGTCGATTCAACCAATCGTGAAAAAAGTACTCGAAATTTTTTATAAGAGGCAAGTAGCCAAGAGTAGAAATCCGAGTCCAATCCCAAAATTGTACCGGGAGTTATTCTGTCTCTTCTGCTTCTTTCCCAATGCTTAATTTTTCGACGGCAAGTTGCGCAGCTATCTGGCTTGCATCTTTTTTATTGAAAGCTTTTCCTTCAGCAACCGCCTGGCCATCCACGACTGCGGCAATTGTAAAAAGCCGTCTTCCATTTTCAATATTCTCACTAATTGTTTCAAACTCGAGGATCTTGCCGTTTTTATTGGCCCAACCATACAGTTTATTCTTGTGATTGATCTCGAGTAGTTCAAGATCTTCCATGTACATGTGAGGAAGGACGATTCTTTCAGCCACCCATTTACTTGTTTTCTTATATCCTTTATCAAGGTAAATAGCACCTACCAGCGCCTCCAGCGTATTGCCAAATATCTGGCTCACCTTTAAAGAGCCATCTGATTTATTATAGAGCGTGATCTTTTTTATTCCCATTCTCAAAGCAATTTCATTCAATTGCTGGCGATTCACCATCTTGCTTCGCATTTCCGTCAAAAATCCTTCCTCCTTATAGGGGTAGCGTTTAAATAGATAGTCGGCTATCAGTGCACTTAGAATGGCATCACCCAAATATTCAAGCCGTTCATTATTTTCATCCGATGCTTCTCTTACGGAGCGGTGGGTTAAAGCAGTTTTGTATAAAGCGATGTTACCCGGAGCAAAACCGAGTATATTTTTTAAATGTTTCTTGAAAGCAGAACCTGATTCCTTCGGAAAAAACTGTTTAAAAATATCCACAATACTTAAGCTACAAAATTTTTATTCACCAGAAAAAATAATTCCTGATCAAACATATTTTTTCACAATCACGCAGGCATTGTGTCCCCCAAAACCAAATGTATTACTTAAAGCAGCTCTGACACTGCGTTGCTGTGATTTGTTAAAAGTAAAATTAAGCCGGGTATCCAGCTCCGGATCATCAGTGAAATGATTAATGGTGGGTGGTATACAATCAGATTTTACACTCATTACGCAGGCTATTGCCTCAATAACGCCCGCTGCACCAAGACAGTGACCCGTCATTGATTTGGTAGCACTGATATTTAAAGTGTAGGCGTGTTCGCGAAAAACGTCAACAATTGCCTTCACTTCTGCTATATCACCCAGTGGGGTTGAAGTGCCATGAGTATTGATATAATCAATATCACCGGGCTGCATTCCTGCATCTTCCAAAGCAGCAAGCATTACATTCTTGGCGCCCAAGCCTTCAGGATGCGGAGCCGTAATGTGGTGAGCATCAGCAGTGGCGCCCGCGCCAGCTATTTCGCAATAAATTTCAGCTCCCCGCTTAACAGCATGATCACGATCTTCCAGTATAATAACCCCGGCAGCTTCACCAATCACGAATCCATCACGATCCTTGTCATAAGGACGACTCGCTGTTTTAGGATCTTCATTTCTTTCACTCAACGCTTTCATCGCATTAAATCCGCCGACACCCGCTTCCCTTATTACACTTTCGGTTCCACCAGCTAAAATGATGTCGGCCTTTCCAAGACGAATTAAATTGTATGCTTCCATGATGGCATTGGTAGAAGAAGCGCAGGCACTTACCACTGCAAAGTTTGGCCCCCGAAAACCATGACGCATCGAGATATGCCCGGCGGCAATGTCAAGGATCATTTTCGGAATAAAGAAGGGATTGAAGCGTGGTGTGCCATCGCCTTTTGCAAAATTCATTACTTCCTCCTGGAACGTGATCAGACCACCAATGCCGCTCGCAAAGACAACCCCGATTCTATTGGAATCAACATTATCTTTTGAAATTCCTGCACCTGCCACCGCCTGGTCGCTTGCTACCAATGCTATTTGTGCGAAGCGATCTATTTTTCGTGCCTCCTTACGGTCAAGAAAATCGGTCGGTTCAAATCCTTTTATTTCACACGCAAAACGAGTCTTAAATTTTGAGGCATCAAAAAGGGTGATCAGATCCGCGCCCGACACCCCGTTTATTAAATGGTTCCAATAATCATTTACATTATTGCCAAGTGGTGTAAGAGCGCCCATGCCAGTGACTACAACCCGTTTTAATTCCATAGCAACGAATGAATTTGGTTAAAGATACAATTTCAACAAAACAACTATTTTAAGCAAAGCTATGCAGTATAAGTAAAACCGCCTTCGCTGCAATTAACAGTAGAAGGCGGAGTAGTTTATTCCCTGCCTGCGAAGACAGGCATCCCCGGTTTATTGCGGAATAATTAAGGGATTACTTTGCATGTTCGTCCAGGTAAGCAATAGCCTGCCCAACGGTAGTAATGGTTTCAGCCTGCTCATCAGGAATGGAAATATTGAATTCTTTTTCAAATTCCATGATCAGTTCAACAGTGTCTAATGAATCGGCACCTAAATCATTAGTGAAAGAAGCTTCATTGGTAACTTCAGCTTCATCAACACCTAGTTTGTCTACAATGATCTTTTTTACTCTTGATGCAATGTCTGACATGTCGTAAAAGTTTAGTGGCTGCAAAAATATGTTTTTTGAATTAATCACAGCATCTGCGTAATTTTTTTCTGCATTCCATGTACGAGTTGTTTTTGAAATGTCAAAGCCGGAATTTGGTACCAAATAAATAAGGCTACTAACGGTTGGCAGTATAACCAGATATTTGTAAATTGAAAACGTTCAGAAAATTGACAGAAATGGCACTGAGAATCATAGATCATGGTACAAAGGAATATCAGCAAATGGTAAAGCTGCGTGATGATATTTTGCGTAAGCCTTTGGGGTTAACTTTTGATCCTGCCGAACTGGAAGAGGAGAAAAATAATTTGTTGATCGGAGCTTTTGAAGATGACGCTATGCTTGGTTGCTGCATGTTGGTGGAAGAAAATTCAGGAGTAGTTAAATTGAGGCAAATGGCGGTGCTTAATGCATTGCAGGGGAAAGGGATCGGAAGGGCCCTCATGCAATTTGCTGAAAACCTGGCACGAGATCATGGCTATAAAGTATTGACCATGCATGCGCGTAAGCATGCTGTAGGCTTCTACGAAAAAATGGGATACAGAGTTAAAGGTGCGGAATTCCAGGAAGTATCCATTCCTCATTTTGAAATGGAGAAAGAACTGTAAATCCAAAATCAAAAGTCAAACTGGAAGTAACCTTACGTTTTTACCTGATGTTTATTTCTTCACTTTGGCCTTCAGCAACTGTCGCATTTCATAAATCTCATCGCGATCGCTAAAACCGTTTTTGGGCACGAGGAAAAATGAACGGCTATCAAAATATAAATGAAAGAAATTAGGACTTTCCATAAATGTACTTAATGCTTTCCACGGCCATTTTTTTGAACCTCTTTCGTTGCTAAGAGAAAATCCTTCTTCTTCAAATTTCATTGTAAAACTGTCTTTAAACGTGGCAGCTCGCCGGTAAACCAATGCCGGCATGGCAAACCAAAAACTGATCATCAGGAAAAACCACATGGATGATCCCGTCACCACTGCAAAGGCTGCAATTTTTTTGAAATAGTACAATACGGCACAAGCCAGGGCGAAAACATTTACCACAATGATCATGATCCTTATTTCAGGACGGCTGATAAAATGATAACGCAAAGCTTGTAACACTTGTCGTTTATCGTAGCTGAATGAAATAGTCATCGGCTTTGTCATCGCAACCGAAAATTCCACTCTTTTCGTCTAACAACAAAATAAGAGTACCTGTATAAAAATTATTTCGGAATACCATAGGCATCACAAACCTCATCGTAGGTCATTTTTCTCGGATCACGTATCCTTCCAGTAGGAACGCCACTGGGTACAATGACGTAACGGAAAGAAATTCCACCAAGTTCTGTCGGTGTCCATGGGAAATCACTCTTATAAAGAAAGCGAATATTCGCCACCGTATTTAACACAAAATCCCAATGGTCTGTAAAACCAAATCCGGGACCAATGGTATAAGGCAATGGGAAGACGTCATCGGCGAGACCTGTCGTAGGATCTCCCTTCATGTATGCGAGAACGATTCCATTGTCAATAACATCTTGTGTGACACTGGCAGCCGCTTTGTCATAAGTTGCATAAGCACCATAATTGGCCGCATTGGTAACAGTATCCCAACCCGAGGCTCCGGTCAAAAACCAGGCAGAATACATTACGTTAGCGGTACCGGCGGGACCGGCTGAACCAGCAGCACCTGCGGGGCCTTGCGGACCAGGGTTCCCTTGCGGGCCGGCGGGACCTTCTTTAGAACAACTAAATTGTAAAACACCGAGTGTAAGAATCACAAGGGGGACGAGGTTTTTCATAAAAAAAATTTAATGAGGATAATTGTTTATAATTAAATAAAAATAGGGTAGTCCCTGGTTCCTCAGTTGTAACAAAATGTTTTTATGAAGAAAGCCATAGGAATGGATAAATAATAATCACTAAATGCTCTATTACATAAACGAGCATTCTGAGAAAAAATTATTTATTCATCATTTGTTTTGCCTCGATACTTAGCGTAGCATGAGGCACGGCACGGAGGCGTGCTTTGTCGATCAATTTCCCGGTAACCCGGCAAATGCCATAAGTTTTATTTTCGATTCGCATCATTGCCTTTTCAAGATGATCAATGAATTGAATTTGGCGACTTGCCATTTGACTTAGTTGTTCTCTTTCCATGCTTACACTCCCATCCTCCATGGTCATATAACGGGCATCTTCCATATCGCCCGTTTCATCCTTCCTGGTTATCAATCCCTGTAAATAGGCCAGCTCTTTTTTTGCTGCATCTAATTTTTTAGTGATCAATTCTCTGAACTCTGTGAGGTCGGCATCGGAATAACGCTGTGTTGGGCCAATATTTTGATTCATAGGCGTATCTAAAACAGATTTTGTAAATTCTGGTTCATATTTTTTTACTGATCTCGTTGTCGTTTTTGGTATTACTACTTTCGTAGGTTTGGGAGGTTCCTTTTTCACGATTGGTTTGACTGTTGGTTTTACCGAAACAAAAGATTTTGTGGCCTCATTTTTCCTGGCAGTTGCATGTTCTTTTGCAACCGGCTTGCTGGCTGTAGAGACCTTCTTTGAAACGACCTTTACTACAGGCTTCTTTACTATTATTTTTTTTGCAGGCTTTTTAGCTGCTCCTTTTCCGGATACAGGCTTTGCTGGCTTTTTTGCAATCGTTTTTTTCACTGCTTTTGCCGGCTTAGCCTTGCCTGCCGCATGGGCAGGTTTTTTGGTGGCCGATTTCCCCCCTTTTGGGCGGGCAGGCTTCTTAGTTGGCATACTATTACCCTTTTTTTAAAACAATCACTTTCAAAGAAATATCATTGATTTCAATTTCAGTACCATCCTCTATTTCGGGGACTAATTCCAGCGCATCTGCCAGAATTTCCGCGCAAATATAGTCATTAAACTGAGCCAGCGAATTCTTTAAACCGTTGCTGGCTGCCACTTTTACAACTATCCGGTCTGTTAGGTCAAATCCACTCTCTTTCCGGATCTTCTGGATCCTATTCACAAATTCCCGGGCATTACCCTCATTTTCCAGCTCAGGAGTCAAAGTTATATCGAGCGCCACTGTTAATGGCCCTTTATTGGCTACCGTCCATCCGGGTATATCTTCGCTGGTTATTTCAACTTCGGAAAGCTGCAAGGTTACAGCTTCGCCATCAATTGACAAACTATATTGACCTTCTTTTTCCATTTTTAAAATATCATCTTGCGCAAAGGCCGCCAGCACCGAAGAAACCGTTTTCATTTTCGGACCCAGTTTTTTACCTAAAGCCACAAAATTGGGCCTGATCCTTTTTTTAATGAAGCCTTCCGTATCCGATAAATACTGAACTTCCTTAACGTTTACCTCGGTCTTGATAAGATCTTCAACTCTTTTCAACTGCCCTTCCATCGATTTGTCCGACACTGGTATCAACACTTTTTGCAGGGGCTGCCGAACTTTTATGTTTGCCTTTTTTCGTAATGATAAGATCAATGACGAAGCATCCTGTGCCAGTTGCATTCTCTCTTCCAGGGTCTCATCAATGAAGGCCTCATTTGAAACAGGAAAATTGGAATGATGCACAGAAGCAGCTTTAAAACGCCCGGTTACTGAATTGAGATTTTGAAAGACCGCATCGCTGAAGAACGGAGAAACCGGCGCCATTAACTGTACCACTGTTTCCAGGCATTCATATAAAGTTTGATAAGCACAAATCTTATCCCGTTCATATTCTCCTTTCCAGAATCTTCGCCTGCATAAACGCACATACCAATTGCTTAAATGCTCATCGACAAATTCTTCGACCAGGCGGCCGGCAATGGTTGGTTCATATTCATCCATTGCTACATTTACTTTTTTTATAAGAGTATTCAATGATGAAAGTATCCAGCGATCGATCTCCGGTCTTTGCTTTAAAGGGATATACTTTTCACTGAAAGAAAATCCGTCTACATTAGCATAGAGTGCAAAAAACTGGTACGTATTATATAATGTGCCGAAAAATTTTCGTTG
>Ga0068869_100003016_pt1 | contig 10240 bp, 5 predicted proteins | sample KBSMisM52_FD_64676 | JGI IMG/M metagenome (GOLD analysis project Ga0068869, IMG submission 64676) | Miscanthus rhizosphere microbial communities from Kellogg Biological Station, Michigan, USA - KBS Miscanthus M5-2 | ecosystem: Host-associated > Plants > Roots > Rhizosphere > Soil ... | reverse complement strand
GATCGCTTGCAGAAAAAACGGTTCGGCCTTGGCCGGATCCTTCGACAACGCACGAAAGCCTTGTCCGGTCAGCGTCTTCAGGCGTCCCGGATCGTCCGGCGCGACTTGTGCGTACAGGAGCGCCGCCTCCTTCAGCGCCTGTTCGCCGACTGCCGTGCGCGGATCGTTTTCGGGAAATGTCACGTCGCTGCGAATGCGCAGCCAGCGCGCGCGCAGCGCCGAACGATCGAGTCCGGCGCGGCGGATCAGCGGGTCGGCCTCCTCCAGAAACGTCATCGCCTGCGCGTAGTCGTTGCGGTCGTTCGCGTGGTCGGCGTCATCGAGCAATCCGGTGAGGATTGCCGGGTGGAGGTCGCCGTAGCGCTGGCGCGCGAGATCGATCTGCTGCCGGTGCAGGGTCTCGTAGCGCGGCTGGTCGTCGAGTTCGCGATAGATCGATGCCGCGATGCCGAGCAACTCGATCTGCGTGTCCGCATCGGTCGCGAAGTCCTTGCTGATGCGCGGCGCGTTGAGGTCGAGCAGCTCCTTCGCCGTGATCTGGCCGCGCGGCTTGTCCTGGGCGATGCGTGGATCGCTGGCGCGAAACACGCGGACGAGGAAATCCCGCGTCGCGTTCGCGCGGCTCGCTTCGCGCTCGGCCAGGCGCGCGGCCTGCCGCGCCTCGTTTGCCTGCCAGATCGCCGCGCCGAGCGCCGCGAAGATCGCGAGCAGGAAAAGCACGGTCGCGCCGACGCCGCCTCGATGGCGCGAGACGAATTTTTGCGCGCGATACCAGGCCGACGGCGGATGCGCCGCAACCGGGCGTCCTTCGATGAAGCGATCGACGTCGCTGGCAAGTGCGCCGGCCGAAACGTAGCGCCGCTCCGGCTCGGGATCGATCGCCTTGAGTACGATGTTGTCGAGGTCGCCACGCAGCGAGCGGCGCGTGATGTGCGCCGACGCCGGCAGCACGCCGGGCTCGTCGTCCTGCCTGACCTGCGACGACGGCGTGCGGCCGCTGTCGCCGCTGAGCCGCTGGCCGGTGACGAGTTCGCCGAGAAGGATGCCGAGCGCGTAGACGTCGGTCGCGGTCGTGATGAGACCGCCCGTGCGCTGTTCCGGCGCGGCGTACGCGGGCGTGAACGCCGGCAGGCGCGTCTGCGTGTCGTCGTTGCCGCCGTCGAGCAGCTTCGCGATGCCGAAATCGAGCAGCTTGACCTGGCCGTCGTCGGTCACGAGCACGTTCGACGGCTTCAGATCGCGGTGCACTATCAATGCGCGATGGGCGGCTTCGACCGCGCGACACACCTGCAGGAACAATTGCAGGCGCGCCTTCAGGTTCAGGCGATTTTCGCGTGCGTAATCGGTGATCGTCCTGCCCTCGACCAGGTCGAGCGCGATGTAGGCGAATCCGTTCTCGGTGAGCCCGCCCTCGATCAGCCGCGCGATGCCCGGATGCTTGAGTTGCGACAGCGCCTGGCGTTCGCGCCGGAACTGGCGTTGTGCGTCCGGCGAATACAGGCCGCGACGCAGCACCTTGAGCGCGACATCCTGGCGCACGCCTTCGACGTCGCGGCGCGCGCGGAACACGGTCGACGATCCGCCTTCGCCGAGGACGGCGACCAGTTCGAATGGACCGACCCGGGTGCCGGGCGGCAGGACCTGGACGAGTTCGGCCTCGCCGATCGACAGCGCCGCGATCTGCGCATTGCCGCTGAGCAGCGTCTGGTCCGAGTCGGCGGCGATCAGCCGCTCGACTCGTGCCCGCAACTCGGGGTCCGGGCATCGCTGCGCGAGAAAATCAGGTCGCGCCTGCGGCGCGAGCTGAATCGCTTCCTCGAACAGGTCACGCAATGATGATGCGCCAGATGTCTGCAAGCATTGCTCCCCGCGCGTGCCAGGCAATTAACGCCGTTGACGCGACGCTTGCGTCATCGGGCGACCTCGGCCTTGAGGAACGCTCGCGCGAAGCGCCAGTCACGATCGACCGTGCTGCGCCCCAAGCCGGTCGTCGCGGCGATCTGCTCGACCGTCAACCCGGCGAAATAATGCAGTTCGAGTACCTGGGCTGCGCGCGCGTCGGTCTGTTCGAGCCGCTGCAATGCCGCATCCAGCGCGAGCGCCTCGTCGGCGCTGTCGATCGCCAGCTGTTCATCTCCGCCGGTCAGCGTGACGCGCATCCACTGGCCTCCGGCGCGCTGGCGCAGCCGGTCGCGGGCGCGGTCGCACAGCAGGTGGCGCATCGCGCGCGCGGCGTAGGCGAAGAACTGGGCGTGGTGCTCGAACGCCGGCTCGCGGCTCGCGCACATGCGCAGGTACAGCTCGTGCACCAGTGCCGTCGTCTCCAGCGTCGCGCCGGCGTTGGGCTTGGCCAATTGCCGCGCGGCCATGGCCTTGAGCCGCGAATAGACCTCGGTGAAAAGCTCGCCCGTGGAAACGATCGGAGTTCCGGGCGGCGTGCTTTCGGACGTCGGTTCCATCCTTCGCGCCAGTGGTCGGTTGCGGTTCCTGTCGTTATACGACGAAGCACACGTGGGCGCCAGCTGCCGCGGACCGCGATTGCCTAACGCGTGGATGCGTGGCACCGTAGGGAAACGGGAGGCGGCGCAGTGGCGGAAATCACGGAATTGCTCGGCCGGGCGCGCGCAGGCGATCGCGCCGCCGGCGAACGCGTGTTCGAGGCGTTGTACGGCGAATTGCATCGGCTCGCGGCCGGCCAGCTGCGCGGCGACGCCGGAATGCGTGCGACTTCACTCGTGCATGAGGCTTATCTGAAGCTCGCCCATCACGATGCGCTGGCGATCAACGACCGCGGCCACTTTTTCGCCATCGCGGCGCGCGCGATGCGCCAGATCGTCATCGACCATGCACGTGCGCGTTCGGCACTGCGCCGCGGCGGCGATCTGCAATTCGTTTCGCTGGAAACGACCGCGCTCGAGGCGACGATGCAGGGCCGCGAGGATGACGTGCTGGCGCTCGACGCTGCGCTCGAACGCCTGGCTGGCGTCGATGCCGGTCTGGCCTCGCTGGTCGAGCTGCGCTTCTATGCAGGGCTGGAGCTTGCCGAAATTGCCGTCGTCAACGAACGCTCCGAGCGTTCGTTGAAGCGCGACTGGCGGCGCGCGCGCGCTTACCTGCAACGAGACTTGATGGACGCCAGCGCATGAGCGGCGCCGTGGAACGCTGGGCGGCGGTTGCCGCGTTGTTCGACGAACTGGTCGAACTGGCGCCGGATTTGCGCGAACAACGCCTCGCCGCGGTAGCCGCGGACGATGCGGCGCTCGCCGCGGAACTGCGGGCGTTGCTGGCGGCCGACGATACGGATGCAGACCTGCTCGACAACGATGCGGCCGCGGCGTTGCCGGACCTCATGATCCGTTCCGACGAACTGCAATCGGGCGGCCGCGTCGGCGCCTGGCGTCTGTTGCGCCAGATCGGCGAGGGCGGGATGGGCGTGGTCTACCTCGGCGAGCGCACCGATGGCGCCTACGAGCAGCAGGTCGCGGTAAAGGTGCTCAAGCGCGGCATGGATACGCACGCGATCCTGCGCCGATTCCTGCAGGAGCGGCGCATCCTCGCGCGTCTGAGTCATCCGCACATCGTGCGTCTGGTCGATGGCGGCATGAGCGCCGACGGGCGTCCGTTCTACGTCATGGAATTCGTCGACGGCGTTCCGATCACGGTCCACGCGAGGGAGGAGCGCCTCGACGTGCGCGCGCGCGTCGCGTTGCTCGCCGCGGTCGCCGAGGCAGTGGCCTACGCGCACACGCAATTGATCGTGCATCGCGACCTGAAGCCGTCCAACGTGCTGGTCGATGCCGCCGGTTCGCCGCGCGTGCTCGACTTCGGCATCGCGAAGGTCATCGAGGAGAGCGGCGAACAGACGCGTACCGGCACCGGCCTGCGCGTGCTGTCGCCGGCATACGCGGCGCCAGAACAGATCGTCGGAGGGGCCATCGGCACCGCGACGGACGTCTATGCGCTCGGCTTGATGCTGTGCGAATTGCTGGCGGGCCAGCTGCCGCAGCGCTCGCTCGCGACGACGCCGGAAGAACTCGCGCGCCAGGCCGCGGCTGCATCGACGCAGAAGGCGAGTGCGCTGCTGTCGCGCCTGACTCCCGATGAGGCCGTTGCGTTGTACGGCGCCGACGCCGATGCCCGGCGCCTCGCGCGCACGCTGGCCGGCGACATCGACCTCATCATTGCGACCGCGCTGCGCCCCGAGCCGGAACGGCGTTATCCGACGGCCGCCGCTTTTGGCGACGACCTGCAACGCTGGCTCGACGGACGACCGATCGCCGCGCGCGCCGATTCGACGGCGTACCGGTTCACGAAATTCGTGCGCCGGCATCGCATCGGCGTCGCGGCCTCGGCGCTCGTCGTCCTGTCGCTCGTCGGTGGCCTCGGCGTCGCGCTGTGGCAGACGCACAACGCGCGCCTTGCCGCGACCGCCGCCCTCGCCGCCGAGGAGAAGGCGCGCCAGCAGGCTGCGATCGCGACCGCCGTCAGCGATTTCCTCGCCCGCGACGTCATCGAGGCCGTGAACCCGTATCGCAACAAGCTCGACATCCGCCTCGCCGACGCGCTGATCGGCGCCGGCAAGAACATCGACGCGCGCTTCGCCGGCAACCCGCGGCTGGCCGGCGTCGTGCGCCGCGAGCTGGCCGAGTCGCTCTACCTCGCCGGCGAAGTCGAAGAGGCGCAGAAGCAGGCGAAACTCGCGCTCGACACGCTCGAAGGCGCCTTCGGACGCGCCGACACGGATGCGCTGGAAACGCGCGTCGTACTCGGCCGCGTCATGATGGGTCACGACGACTATGCCGGCGCGCGGGCGCTGTACAACGACGGACTGGCAGCGATCAAAGCGGACGGCCCAGTGCGCACACGGCTCGCGCTCGCGGTCGGCCTTGCCGGCGTCGACGTCGAGCAGCGCCGCGAGGCCGAAGCGCTCGCGGCGCTGGACAAGCTGGCGCCGCAGATCGAAGCGGAATTCGGCGCGTTCGAGCCGTTGCACATCGAGGCGCTGAACCACCGCCTGCGCACCCTCGTCAACATCGAAAGAACGGATGAAGCACTGGCACTGGCGCGCCGGCTGCGTTCCGGCACGGAGAAAAAATTCGGCGTCGGCCACGCGCTGACGCTCGAATGGATCAAGCGCGAGGCGATCGTGCTCGTCAACATGGAACGCTACGACGAAGCGCTGCCGATCATGCAGCAGACCTGTGCCGCGACGCGCGCGAATTTCGGCGACGCGCACTACGCGACGCAGGACTGCAACCTGCGCCTCGGCCAGGTGTTGTTCGAGAAGCTGCGCTTCGCCGAGGCAACCGCCCTGTTCGAACCCGCCGCGGCGTACCGCGAGAAGACGCTCGGCGTCGACTCCGAGAAGACCTGGGTCGGCTGGATCTGGCTCGCGCGTGGTTACCAGCGCCTGGGCCGGTTGAAGGAGGCGCGAGCGTTGTTCGAGCGGGCGCATGCGAGCGCAATACGGGTCAACGGCGAGAATCATCGCAACACGCTGCCGTTCGGCCAGACCCTCGGCATGTTCCTCGAGCAGACCGGCGCGCATGCGGACGCCGAAAAACTGCGCCGCAAGCTGCTGGCGCAGTCTCAGGCCGAGATGCCCGCGGGACACATCAACATTGCCAAGTACGCCTGGGATCTCGGCGAGACGCTCGCGTCGCAGCAGCACGACGACGACACGGTCGCGTTCTACGCGACCTGGCTGCCGGAATGGGACCGTCAATTTCCCGAGGACGACAGCCGCCGCATCGACGCGCACAAGTGGCTCGACGCGGCGCAACAACGCATCGCGGCGCGCGACCGCACGCGCAAGTGACGCGCGCGCCACGCGCCGGCAGCACCTGTTATTCGAAGCCGTCCTTGAACAACACGTCGGCGTCGGCTTCGACCGCACCGCTGTCGCAGGCGCCGCCGAACGGGCGCGGGTAGCCGCGCTGATCCGTGTCGGGACAGAACGCCTCGTCCGCGGCGTCGATCGCGACGCTGTTCGCGCCGGGTTTGTAGGTCAGCGTCGGACCGCCGTGGTCGGCGAGCGCGCCGAGTGCGAGATCCGTGCTGCTGACGCTGACGAGGCTGCCGGAACCGAAATTGCACGTATTGCCGCCGCTTTCGACGTTGCCGAGGGCAGCGTCCATCGCGCCGGCGTCGAGTCCGCAGTTGCCGCGCACGATGCTGTTGAGCACGACCAGGGCCAGGCCCGTATTGCCGCCATAACCGCCGAGTGCCGTGCCGACGATCTCGGCGGCGACGATCGCCGGCGCGACGATCGTCACGTGATCGAGTGTGAGCGACGTAATGTTCGCGTCGTCGTGAAAACCGATCGCGCCTCCGCGCGGGTTGCCGGGCGCGCTGTCGAGAAACGTGTTGCCGGAGAACGTGGAGTTTCGCAGCGTGAGCGCGGCCCCGTTCTCGACCTGCACTGCGCCGCCGTACGCATCGCTGCCGCGATTGTTGGCAAACGTCGAGCCGGTCACCGTAGCGGTCGCTCCCGAGTTGCTGAGCCATAGCGCGGCTCCGCCATTGCCCAGCGCGTGCGGATTGTCGTTGTCGTGGAACCAGCTGTCGCTGATCGTGACGTCCGACGCGGCGGCCACGTGGACCGGCCGTTCATTGCCGCTGAAGTCCAGATGGTCGATCGCGATATGCGGCGGCGCGCCCGTGATGACGAGCCCGCCCTGGGTGCCGTGAATCGTCGTGTGGCTGATGTCGACGTTGCCCAGTGTCTGCAATGCAACGACAGTAGGTGCGGTTGGTTCGAGGTCCTGGTCGAAGGAGGAATTGGTGATGAGGACATCCGTGACCGCGGAATCGTTGCTGCCGACCTGCAGCCGCAACAGGTTGCTGCCGGAAATGCGGCAAAAGTCGATATGCCCGCAATCGAGGTATGAATGGATCTCGCTGTCCAGGACCTGAAAGACGCCGCTGCCGTTGTTCGTGCCGGGAACGCCGATGCTGCTGTCCGGATCGGGGATCAAGACGCGCGACAGCAGCGTGTCGCCATCGACGCTTGACTGCAGCGCGTAGGCGCCATGTGCCTTGATCGCCAGGTCGAGCAGGCGGATCGATGCGCCCGCCGCGGCGGCGAGCACAGTCTCCGTGCCGTCGCCTTCGATCGTCGTCGTCGCGGCGCTGTCGCCGACGATCTTGAGCATGCCGTTGAAGGCCAGACCGCCCAGCGGCAGGCCGTAGCTGCCGGTGCCGAGGATGATCGTGTTCTCGGCGCAGCAATGGGCATTGGCCGCAAGGACGGCCTCGCGCAGCGAGCAGTCGCCGACGTTGCAGGCGCCCGGCACCGGATCGTCATGGCGCGTGACCGTGTAGATGTCCGCCCAGGCGTCGAACGACGCGACGGCCAGCAGCAGGGCGAACAGGCGACGGACAGGTAGCATCGTTCTCAACATGGTTGCTCCGCGAGCGGCGCTGGCAGCGCCGTCAACCTGTTCCACGAAGTCTGGCGGTCGCGGGGGCCACGGTGTCGCGAAACTCGCATTGGCGGAGATCAGCCCTCGAAACCGTCGGCGAACACACGCTCCTCCGCGCCGCGTTCTACGGCGCCGACATCGCAGGCGCCATCGAAATCCGGATACGCGCGCTGATAGCCGCGCTGGTCGGCCGGCAGGCAGAATGCGGGATTGGCCGCGCCGAGGGCCACGCTGTTCGACCCGGGTTCGTATGTCCGCGTCAGGCCGCCGTGGTCGCCGAGCGTGCCGATCGCGAGGTCCGTGCTGCTGACGCCGACGAGATTGCCCGCGCCGAACGCGCAGGTATCGCCGCCGCTCTCGATGTTGCCGAGGTTCGCATCCATTGCGCCGGCGTCGAGGCCGCACGTGCCGCGCACGATGCTGTTCAGCACGGTCAACGAAAGACCGGTCCCGCCGCCATCGCCGCCGAGCGCCGTGCCGACGATGCCGGTCGGCAGGATCGTGGGCGCAACGATCGTGACATGCTGCAGCGTGAGGCTCGTAGTGGCTGGGTCGGCGCGATAGCCGATCGCGGCACCGCGTGCGTGCGCCGCGGCCGCCTCCGCCGTGAAGCTGTTGCCGGAGAACGTGCTGTTCTCGATCAGCAAGTTCGCATCGGTCTCGACGCGTATCGCGCCTCCGGTAGAACCCGCGCTGACGTTGCCGGCGAACGTCGAACCGGAGACGTGCCAATCCGAACCCGCTTCGGCCCAGATTGCACCAGGCTCGTTTATCTCGGTGACATTGTCGCGGAATTCGCTGTCGGCGATATCGATCGTCGCCGGCACCTGTACTTCGATCGGCCTCTTGTTGCCGACGAAGCTGACTCGTCGCAATGAGAACTGCTCTGGTATCCCATCCGGATTCTCGAAGAACAGCAGGCCGTAGAGCGTGTTCGAGATATCACTGTCCTCGATCGTGATCGTGCTCGCTGCGGACATGATGATTCCGGTAACGGCGCCGGGGTAAAGGTCGCCGTCGATGCTCGAACGCTGCACGACTACGGCCGGCCCGGGCGACAAACCCTTCACCTCCAGATCGGCCAGGCGACTGTCGACGATCGTGCAGGTCCCGAAGTTCTGCTTGCACGCGAGCACGTCGCCCAATTCGCTGTTGCTGATATCGACCGCGCTGACGAAGTCGCTGTCGCCTCCGCCGTAGACCTCGCCGCCGGCGGCCGGTATGACGACGTCGTCGAACTTCAGGTTGTCGAGGACGCTGATGAACTTCTGGTACTGTCCCGTCATCAGCGTCATGCCGTGCATGTACAGCGACACGTGGACGTCCGTCGTGAACAGGCTCCCCGCCGTTACGATTTTTGTCTGCGCCGATCCGGCCCCGACCACTTCCAGGTTCTGGTTCAGCGGCAGCACGCCGAGCGTCAGCGTGCAGGTACCGACGCCGAGCTGGATGACGTCGCGCGCGGCGAACGGATCGTTGCCGTCCGCCGCGATCGCGGCCTCGCGCAGCGAGCAGTCGCCGGGCTGACAGCCGTTCGGCGCCGGATCGTCCAGGCGCGTGACGACGAACGTCGCCGCATGCGCGCACATCGACACGGTCGCGAGCAACGTCAGAACGAAAAACAGGAATCGATTCATCGAAACTCCGCGCGCAAGGAGGCGATTCGCAGCTCTGGTACGACGTAGCACAGGCCACGCGAACCCGCCGCAGGGAATGGAACGAGCGTGCGCAGGTTCTTCATCGTGATTTCCCCCGATCGTAAACGATTGGCCGCGCGCGCATGATTCGCTCTCCTCGCCGTTGTACACGCAGTCCGGCGGCGGCGGGGGCCAGAAACGCCCGATGCAGGTTCGACAGCCCTGTGCGCCTGCGCAGTTTCAAGGATACAGGTCGCTGCGACCGCTCAGATCGCGCAGCAGTTGCTTGGTCCGCGGCGCCAGATCGGCCGCGTCGGCGCCGACCGCGATCGCAAGCTCCGCCGTCTTGCGCGCATCATCACTGCGCTTGAGATCGCGCAGCACCTGCGCCTTTTGCACGAGCATCATGACGTGGCGCACCTTGCCATCGGGCGACACGCGTTGCCAGTCGGCGATTGCACGGTCGATCTCGCGCAGCGCATCGTCGAGCAACCCGGACTGCCACAACGCCAGCGCATAACCGTGGCGGATCAGCGCGGCCTCGCGCGACGCGCTGCGGCCGCCGCGATCGAGTACCGCCAGCGCCTCGGCCGACAGGCGCACCGCCTCGGCGTTGTCGCTGCGCTTGGCCGCGACGTTGGCGAGCGTCGACAACGAAAACGCGACGGTCGGATGATCGTTGCCGAACAGTGCGCGGCGTTCTGCCAGCGCCTGCGTCATCTCGTGCGCCGCGTCGTCGAGTTTGTCCTGACGGTACAGCGACATGCCGAGGTTGTTGCGCGCGCGCGGACACACTTCGTCCTTGATCTGCGCACGTTCGCACACGGCAATTGCCGCGCGGTAATTCGTGTCGGCCTCCGCAAAGTGCCGCTGCGCGACCATGATTTCGCCTAGCGCGTCGTACGTCGTCGCGATTTCCATGTGGTCGTCACCGAACACCTGGCGCTGCATCGCCAATGCGCCATTGAGCAGGGTTTCGGCCTCAGCGTATTTCTCGTTGCGCGCAACGACGGTGGCGAGCTCGCGCATCGCGGTCGCGATCGCGTCGTGCGGCGCGCTGTAGATGCGCCGCTTCAGCGCGAGCAACTCGCGATAACGCGCCTCCGTCGCCGGCTTGTCGCCGACGGCATCGGTCGCGGCCGCGAGGCTTGCCAGGGCGGCAACATAGCGGTCGTCCTG
>Ga0068869_100003013_pt1 | contig 10242 bp, 7 predicted proteins | sample KBSMisM52_FD_64676 | JGI IMG/M metagenome (GOLD analysis project Ga0068869, IMG submission 64676) | Miscanthus rhizosphere microbial communities from Kellogg Biological Station, Michigan, USA - KBS Miscanthus M5-2 | ecosystem: Host-associated > Plants > Roots > Rhizosphere > Soil ... | reverse complement strand
CACGCACTCGCTCAATTTCCACATAATCCTCCGCGCCGAATCTTGCGATATAAATTCGTTCCAAACGTTTCTTGCGCGCCTCTTTTTCCGCTGCGTCCTGCCAGAAAGAAGTGAACATCGAGTTCAAGTCGTCATGGAGATTGCGTTCCTTCAAAGCCTCCCACTCATTCCGGTCAAGCCAGACGCCTTTGCAACCGGCGCAATGATCGATAGTGAAACTGAAGCCATGTCCGACCAGATACTTGATCATGCGGAAGCGACATTCAGGGCAGTCAATATGAAAACCGGGTTCGGCCAGTGACAATCCGGTGTCCTGGTCAGATCGTTCCGGCAGGTTTGTCCCGTGCTGTTCCAGCCACTTCCAGTACTCCACCCCCCGGATCCAGTTACCCCGACACTGAGTACAGTGATGAAAAGTGAGGCCGTCTTCCATTACCGTCGCCCGGAGCTCAGGAGATTTGCAGACGGGACACTTCATGACTATGGCTTCCTTAGTTCCAGTTGGGTTGGTTTGCATGTTGAGTAAACCAGTTGCCGGCCTTACCGAAAACGAGAGATGGCCTTGTCGGGGCCTTGCCTTCCGTGGGAGCACGCAAGGACCGTTACCGAATCGCCAACAATTCGATACCAGACGAGATATGGAAAGTGATGAACAATCGCCCGGCGGACATCTCGATAGACGATTTGATATATCTGCGGAGTTTCCGCAAGTCGATCAAAAACCCGCGAGACTTCCGAAAGGAACTCCGCGCCGAGGCCGCTTCGCTGAGTCTCGTACCACAATTGCGCTTCAGCAAGGTCAAGCTCGGCAGAGCGCCGGATTTGGACAGCGAAGCTCAACGGAGTAGTCGCTCAAGTCGGGCCTTCACTTCGGGCCAGGGACTGTGGTCGTCAGGATGGTCTTCCATGTCAGCCAATCGAGCCTCAAGCAAAGCCCGTTCAGCCTCTGTAACAGGGAGATCCTCGGGCGACAGCGTGTCCCAAACTGCGCCGATAAGCTCAATCCGGTCAGCCGGACTCAGACTCGCAACCTTGGCTAATAGAGACTCATCGATCATGGATTAAGAATAACGCAAAGAGAGTTTCAGTCCAACGCTTCTTCGAGCCGCGACCTAATGGCGTCGCGAGTGACTGTCCTTACCCTCTGGCTTTGAAGAAAGAATCTCGCGAAGAATCACCCCAGGATTAGAAGTCAGCACAGATATCGTTCGATTGTTGGCGATACACGGTTCCGGTCGCCTTAATTAACGATCGTATCTGCTCCGAGTATTTCATTGTGCAAGTTCAGCGATAGATCTCCCCACCGGCCGCCACAAACTCCTCCGCCTTCTCCTTCATCCCCACATCCAACGCCGCTGCTTCATCAATTTCTTTTTGCGCAGCGTACTCGCGCACATCCTGCGTGATCTTCATGGAGCAGAAGTGTGGTCCGCACATTGAACAGAAGTGCGCTAACTTCGCGCCTTCCTGCGGCAGCGTCTCGTCGTGATACTCGCGCGCGACTTCCGGATCGAGCGAAAGGTTAAACTGATCTTCCCAGCGGAATTCAAAGCGTGCTTTCGATAACGCGTTGTCGCGATACTGCGCGCCTGGATGACCCTTCGCGAGGTCAGCGGCGTGGGCGGCGATCTTGTACGCAATGACCCCGTCTTTCACGTCCTTCTTGTTGGGCAGGCCGAGGTGCTCTTTCGGAGTGACGTAACAAAGCATCGCGGTGCCGTACCAGCCAATCATCGCCGCGCCAATCGCGGAGGTGATGTGATCGTAGCCGGGCGCGATGTCGGTCGTCAGTGGCCCGAGGGTGTAGAAGGGGGCTTCCTGACAAGTCTCGAGTTGCTTGTCCATGTTCTCTTTGATCAGGTGCATGGGCACATGGCCCGGACCTTCGATCATCACCTGGCAGTCGTACTCCCAGGCGATCTTCGTCAACTCACCGAGTGTTTCGAGTTCGGCAAACTGCGCTTCATCGTTCGCATCGGCAATCGAGCCGGGACGGAGGCCGTCGCCGAGCGAGAAGGAAACGTCGTAGGCAGCCATGATCTCGCAGATGTCTCGGAAGCGCGTGTAAAGAAAACTCTCCTCATGATGCGCCAGGCACCACTTGGCCATGATCGAACCGCCTCTACTGACAATTCCGGTAGTGCGTTTAGCTGTTAACGGAATGTAAGGAAGCCGGACGCCGGCGTGGATTGTGAAATAGTCGACGCCCTGCTCAGCCTGTTCAATCAGAGTGTCGCGAAAGATTTCCCAGGTTAAGTCTTCCGCTTTGCCGCCGACTTTCTCTAGCGCCTGATAGATCGGCACCGTACCGATAGGCACCGGCGAATTACGAATAATCCATTCGCGCGTGGCGTGAATGTTCTTCCCAGTCGATAAATCCATGACGGTATCGGAGCCACACCTAATCGACCAGCGCATCTTTTCCACTTCGTCATCGATTGACGAAAGTACGGCTGAGTTGCCGATGTTGGCATTGATCTTCACCAGGAAATTGCGGCCGATGATCATCGGCTCGCTTTCGGGGTGATTAACGTTTGCGGGAATGATGGCGCGACCGCGCGCAACTTCATCGCGCACGAACTCGGGTGTGACGTAGTCGGGGATTGCGGCGCCGAATGATTGGCCGAGGTGTTGGTGGAGTAGTGAGTCGCGAGCGGCTTCTTCACTACGCGGGCGGGCGAGACGCCCGCGGTCCCAGGATACGCGAGCCGCGCTGTCATCAGACTTGAAGGCCACCGTGCGTCCGAGGTTTTCGCGGATGGCGATGAATTCCATCTCGGGAGTAACGATGCCCTGACGCGCGTAGTGCATCTGTGTGACGCAGGCACTGGGCTTAGCGCGCAGAGGCGTCCGCACGAGTGCCGGAAAATTTTCGAGGCGACTTCCACCACGGCCTTTCTCTTTCTGGCGCGCTTGATTGGCTGCGTCAAAGGTCAGATAGCCGTCGTCAATCGGCTGCAGGTCGCGGCCCTCATATTCTTCCACGTCGCCGCGTTCGAGGATCCAATGACGTCGCAGCGAGGGTAGGCCTTCACGCACATCAGCACGGACAGACGGATCGCCCCACGGCCCACTCGTGTCGTAGACCCGGACGGGCTCGTTGTCTACCAGCGAATTGTCGAAGTTGCGAGTCTGATTCTGGGAAATCTCGCGAAAGGGAACGCGCACGCCAGGCTGTTCGCCGGCGACGTAAGTACGCCGCGAATTGGGCAGGCGAGGTTCTTTCGTCTCGAGTTGAGTGTTTGACCCCGTCGCTACCGCTTCGGGTTCTGAATTAGTTGGTTTTACTGCGGCGCTCATTTCAACTCCTCGTGCTAATCGAACAGGTTAGTTGTGAAAGCTAAGACCAAAGTACAAAGACCTTGGTGCAAAATTAAAAAACCGCTCCACCCGATCAAAGGACGGAACGGTCAACGAATGGCTGTTTCTCCCTTCGACGGTATTAACCGCATCAGGTTCAAGGGGTCTCCCGATTGCTGATTGTGGATTGCGATTCAAATCCGCATTTCGACATCCGCATTCGCCGGGACTCTCAGCCTTGCAGCTCCCCCGAAAACTTTGTAGACACAGTTTACTACATCCTGGTCAATTCACCCACGTAAGGCTCGTTAAATACCGGCGACCGAACATGGTGACCAGAAGCGATCGGGTCTGCTAGAATCCGCGCCGCATAGGCGGCTTTTCTCAAGGTTCTGGAAACCAGTCTGCCGCGAGGCGGCCCATAAAGCTTTTGAGATGGAGTTTAAGGATGAGGCGCTATTCAATTTTCCACCCATTGGTCCTATCGTTTTTCTCAAAGTCTTTATACCGTGACGTTGCCAAAAACTGGCGTGGCACGGGCCTGCTTTACCTGTTGCTGATTCTCGCGCTGTTGTGGATTCCGACTGTCATCCAGGGACACCTGGGCTTCGCAAGATTTGTTGATAATGATGCCAAAGCAATTACGCAACAGATTCCTGCAATCACGATTACCAACGGTCACGCGTCAACGAATGTGCCGCAGCCATACCTTATTAAGGTTCCTAAAACTGGAGAGACTCTGGCGCTAATCGATACCAGGGATAACTCTGAAGCAGGAAATACATCTGTCCCCCTGGTCTTAACCGAAACAAAGCTCGTCACGAATAAGAGCGCTACGGAAACCAGGATTTATGATCTTTCCAGTGTGGGAAATTTCTCGGTCGATCAAACCCGCGTGGAAGGCTGGCTTGGTCTCGCCCGGCACTGGTTTTTCCCGGCATTCTATCCGCTGGCGATTCTTTTTTCATTTATCGTTCGAGCAATCCAGCTGCTTATCTACGCCCTAATCGGCCTTCTTTTCGCTCGGATCTTAAATGCAAACCTGGATTACAAAACCCTGATGCGTCTGGCAGCCATTTCTATCACACCGGTGCTGGTGCTGAATCTCTTGTTTGAATTCCTTCCGGTCCGCATTCCTGGTTGGGGGCTGCTTGGCATCGTCATTGAACTCGGATATCTATTCTTCGCGGTCAAGGTGAACTCAGAACCCGAGGTGCCGCAGTACCAGCCTCCTCCTGCCTATCCGACAGTGATCTCATGAAGCGAGATCATTATTTGAGATGACGAATCGATAACGCGGTCTCAGGATCTAGAACCGTTTGGCGGCGCGTGCAATGGCGAGACTGTCATGCAACAATGACGGCCACCCCCGCAATAAAATCTGATCAAGATCAAAACTGAGAGGATACAAATATGCCAGTAGAAACAGGGAAACGTTTTCCGGATTTTAGTCTGCAAAATCAGGACGGCAAGACGGTGACGCTCAACGATTTTGCAGGTAAGTGGCTCGTGCTCTACGTCTACCCGAAAGACGACACGCCGGGTTGCACGATACAGGGCAAATCATTCACAGCCACGAAGCAGGAATTTGACGAGGCTGGTATTTCAGTAGTGGGGGTCAGCGCGGACGACGTGGCTTCACACAAAGACTTCTGCAATAAGTTTGGTTTTACGATCGACCTGCTCGCCGATCCGAATCACGAACTGCTCGATGCAGCGGGAGTGGCTCAAAGCGAATACAAGGGCACGATGTATTGGAACCGCACCTCGTTTGTGATCGATCCTGAAGGCAACCTCAAAAAGGTGTACGAGAAGGTAAATCCCGAAGGCCATGAGCGGGTGTTGCTGGATGATATCAAGGCGATGCAGGGCGGCGATTCGAAGAGTGCCAGCGGAGTTTAGAGCGGTCCATATCTGTGCCAACTCCGTGTTCTTGTGGCTCTGTGGTGAGCCTTGGTTAGCGTTTATTCAACAGTGAGACTATCGCCTGCGCTCAACTTGCGATCGTATCTGATGAATTCAACGATGTGGCATTCAGCGTATGCGGGCGAGACGCCCGCGGTCCCGGAAAATCACTCGAGTTGGGATTGGCGGCTCTGAGAACACGGAGGTGGAACAGATAAAACCGACATTAGGCCGCGGCAAAAATGAATTCACTCCTGATCCGCCACAGGCGAGGCAGCCGCCGAAGCTGGCTCAGTAACAACTGGCGCGGTCAGGTATTTTGAAAAGAACCAAACGTAACGGCGCACGCGATCCATCTGATGGCGCGGCTCGGTGAAGCCGTGGTTCTCGCGCGGGTACACCACAAACTCTACCGGCACTTTCATCTCCTTCAACGCCATGTAAAACTCCTGCGCCTGCGCAATGGGCACGCGCGTGTCTACCTGTCCATGCATGATCATCGTAGGAGTCTTTACGTTCCTGATGTACTTCATCGGAGAACGGTCCCAGTAAAGATCGGTTGCTTCCCAGGGAGACTTATCGGAGTAAAACCAGCGCAGGTATCTTTGGATGTCGTTTTGCGAGTACATCGAATAGATGTTTGAGATCGCCGCCCCTGGCGAAACAGCTTTGAAACGATCCGTCTGCGTCAGGATCCAGAAGGTCATGTAACCACCGTAAGACCAGCCAAAAGCCCCCAGCCGATCCGGGTCGGCGATCCCGCTCGCGATCATCGCATCCACCCCTGACATGCAGTCCTCGTAATCGCCCTTGCCCCAGGTGTTTTTGTTTGCCTGGGCGAATGCCAGCCCCTTGCCCGTCGATCCGCGAAAGTTAGGCTGCAATACCGCAAAGCCGTTTGCGGCGAGTACCTGGACCGTACCGCTGAAATTATTGATCGAGGCCCCGGTGGGACCGCCATGGGGATTCAGCAGAAACGGAACTTTCTTTCCCGGCTCATAGCCGGCGGGCTTGGTCAGTAGTCCTTCAACCTCTGTGCCATCTTTGCTTTTCCACTTTACGATCTCCGTATCGCCCAGCAGGTAATCCTTCAACCAGGAGTTGTGATCAGTCAGCTGCTTATGGACCTTGAAATCTGCGTCTGCCGAGTACAACTCGGTAGGTTGTTTAGATGAGGACGTTGTGCCGACAATCTTTCCGTCGCGGCTGATTTCCGTAACTCCCGTCGATCCACCTCGTCGCGAGAGTTGCTTCACCGCGCCCCCGGCCACGTCGTACGAGTAAACTTCGTTCGCTTCCAGCACGTTGGTGCTGAAGTAAATTGTTTTGCCGTCACGTGCCCACACCGGCGTGCCCACGCTCAAATCAAACTTCGTGGTCACTTCCTTTGGGGCTCCTCCGCCGGCGGGAATCAAATAAAGAAATGAAGTTGAAACGCCGCCGCCTGCATCCGGACTGCCTGTATAGGCGATCCACTTTCCGTCAGGCGACCAGCGCGCCGTGTCACTCGATCCGGTGTTATCTTCAAGTTTCTTCTTTTCACCACTGGCAATTGTCATGATCCAGACATCGCTCAAGCTGCCGTCGTCTGCTTTTGGTGTCGGCCGTGTCGTATAGGTGATGTGCGTTCCATCCGGCGACCACTGCGGATCGCTGACGGTGTAGTTGCCCTCCGTCAGACGCTTACCTTCTTTCTTTTCAATGTTCCAAAGCCACAGGTGCGACATCTTGGTATCTCTATCGATAACAATCGTGTCGTCCTTTACCTTCTTGCGATCTTCCTCGTCCTTGTTTGGTTGATCGGTAGCGCTCAGCAGCAATTGTTTGCCATCCGGAGACCAACGAAACCCGGTGACGCCACCCTTCTGAGAAGTGACTACCCACGCTTCGCCGCCATCAGCCATCATCGTCCACACCTGTCGCTCGCCATCCTTTTCGCGATCCGACAGAAACGCCAGCATGCTGCCGTCCGGCGACCATTCGGGTGCGGTCGAGCTTTTGTCGCCACGCGTGTATTGCATCGCCTTGCCACCGGCAGTGGGCACGACCCAGACCTGCGTGACAGTTTTCCATTCCTTGTCTTTCTCCATTTTCACTTCGCCGACCGTGTAGGCCACACGCGATCCGTCAGGCGAAATTCGTGGCGCGGCGACCGTGGCGAGCTTCATCAAGTCGAGGGCGCCGAGCAGTCTCTTGCCATCTTTCGAGCGTGCATCGGGAACATTCGACTTCATTGGTTGCTTTGCGTCTGCCGATGTGGCCGACGCTTCCTGAGCGCGCAGTTGCGACAGAGGAAATGCAAAGCACAATGACAAAAAGAAAAGGGCGTTGAAATGTTTGCGGATCATCGAGGGACTCCTTCGGATGGCCAGGCCATCTTCTAAACTAAGAGGCGCAAGGTAGGATAAACAGCGTAAGCTCGTCAACCTGAATCAAGAAAGGGTACTGCTCCGTTAGTGTGTTGCTGAGTACGAGCCCGTAAATGAAGTCAGTACCACCGCGCGGTAGCGGGTGGGTCTGGTGGTGCATTGACCACGCTCACAGGCTCTTGGCATCGCGCAACGATCTTGTTTCGAGAGAGCGACCCACCCGCTACCGCGCGGTGGTACTGACTTCATTTAACACAGAGGTTCACTGAGAAAGCTGAAATCAGAGCACCGCCGAAGTAGGTTTTACTGAAGCGGTCGCAACACCGGTGGACGGCCAGGCCCGATCATTCTCTGCTGCCGATCATCGACCACACGATAGTCCGGCGAGAGTTTGAAGAGTTCGGCGGCAGGCTCGCTGCGAATTATGTTAGTAAGCCGGAAAGTCGTTTCACCGAAGCGCGGGTCGTTGTGTTTCATCAACACAATCATGTGTAGTTCCGGCGCGTACCATTCTTCGTGGGTAATGACTAGTGGCTGATCATTATCAAACTCACCGGCGGGAATGGTTAGGGAGGTGCGCGTACCCTCGGCAAGCACGCCCTCAACTACCTGAGCCGGCAGTTTCTCTTTCACTGGCTCAGCAGGTTTCTGAGCCAGGTCACCTTCACGCATTCGCTGGTGCGCAACGCTGGCCGGCATCAAAACACTGAACGGCGCGTTGTCGCCGCGCGCTTTTTCCATCGCCTCCATCACGCGAGGCGGCGGCAAGTCCATTTTCCGCGCCACTCCGGTTTGAGTCTCAATAACATAATTGACGCGGCCAATCGGATCATTGATCACGATCAACTGACCCGTTTCGCCGTTTAGGCTCATCCCCCTGCGGTTCAACTCATGTTCGCGCCGCGTTCTTCCGGCGGCGTCGCGATAAATGTGGGCCGTGGACTTCCGGGTTAGCCGGTTGCCATCACCAAGCGTCTGAACGTGTTCGGTCAACGAATCAGCTGAGAAGGCTGCATCTTTAACGAAGACGCGTTCAAAGTTCGTATCGGGCGTGACGAAGCTCAGTGTCTGCAGGCTGCCACGTTCAGCGCCCACTAAAGGCACAGGCGTTTCCGCAACGGGCGTGGGCAATTCGACTCGCATCGTGGACGAGCTTGACCCAATGGGCAGAACTTTTCGCGTTGTTTGAGGAGCACCACTTTGTGCGTTCGCAGCAATAAGGGTGGAAAAGAGAAAGGCGATCGAAAGAACTACTCTGAATGACATGACGTAAAACCCCAGACCTTGAAAGTTCGACTATATTACCTTAACCGCCGATAAAACTCATCGAGCGCGAGGGCGCCACAAACTGCGGCTCGTTGATGTAGTGGCGCGGCTCTTTTTTCAGTACGACCGACTCGATGAAATCAACTATCTCGCCGCGCGTGGCGCCGGCACGAACCACGTCGCGCAATGAATGTTCGACGGTTGAGAAAAGGCAGGTGCGAATCTGGCCGTCGGCCGTGAGACGAATGCGCGAGCAGGCGCCGCAGAAGGGCTCAGTCACCGGCGCGATGATGCCGATCTCACCCGGCGCGCCGTCAGCAAAGCGGTAGCGCGACGAAGTCTCCGAGCCGCGATCGAAGTCTATTGGAGTTAAGGGAAACTGCCGGTTTATGCGTTCGTGAATCTCGCGGCCCGACACGACGTCCTGGCGCGACCAGTCGTGCCCTGAATCCAAAGGCATAAACTCGATAAAGCGCATCTTCACGTCGTGCTCGCGCGCGAAGGCGGCAAAGTCAGCAACCTCATCTTCGTTATGACCGCGCACAATCACGGCATTGATCTTGATCGGCTCCAGGCCCGATTGTTTGGCGGCGGCGATTCCCGCCAACACGCGATCCAGCACATCGACTCCGGTCATCTGCTTGAAGGTTTCAGGTTTCAAACTATCGACGCTGATGGTGATACGATCGAGTCCGGCGTCTTTCAAGCCCTGAGCCCGATCGGGCAGGAAGTAGCCGTTGGTAGTGAGTGCCAGATCCTGCAGTCCTTTTGGTTTGAGCAGCGAGAGTTTTTCGATGATGGTTTCGATGTCTCGTCGCATCATCGGCTCGCCACCAGTCAAGCGTATTTTCTCAATGCCTAACGAGACAAAGATGTCACAGACAAATTCAATTTCTTCGTAGGAGAGCATCTGCTCTTTTGGGGCTATTGGCGGCTCGCCGTGTGGCAGACAATAGAAACAGCGGAAGTTGCAGCGATCGGTTAAGGAGACCCGCAAGTCGCGTATCGCCCGGCCATAGGAATCTTTGAGCAGAGAGGTCATTTCTGGATTTATGTGTTTCGAGTCTAAAGGATGCCTGGTGAATTCAAGTTTGAGTGCAACTGATGCAGAACCGCGAGCGGTAGCGAGTATGCAAGCACTCAATGTTGAATCCCGCCCGAACGCTCCTAATTCATGGTTGACGGCAGCATCCGCTCGCGGTTCTGCATTGCACTTGCAACTTGAATCTGGCCCTTCTCTATTTCGATGATACGCCGAGCCTGTACGGGCGTCCAAATGACGCCGCACACGCTGGAAAAGGCGTGCAGGATTTAGGTCCGCAGGGCCGTCATCAAATAGCCACGGCCGTGAGGCTACGGCCTTACGGCCGCGGCTACTGAATGCCGCGCCTTCGGCGCTGTT
>Ga0068869_100003008_pt1 | contig 10253 bp, 6 predicted proteins | sample KBSMisM52_FD_64676 | JGI IMG/M metagenome (GOLD analysis project Ga0068869, IMG submission 64676) | Miscanthus rhizosphere microbial communities from Kellogg Biological Station, Michigan, USA - KBS Miscanthus M5-2 | ecosystem: Host-associated > Plants > Roots > Rhizosphere > Soil ... | reverse complement strand
CTGGCAAGTTCAGCAGCTACCGCCCCAATTAAAGAGTTAGTGTTGCGGCGCGGAAGCTTTAGCAACATTCTCAGCATGCGCGCGTCTGGCACAGCCCGACTAAATATCTGTACGTGTTTGACCTGCCCGGCCATGATCGCCTTCTCGACGCCTTCGCCTTTGAAGAAGTTAATCATCTTGCCCAACTGGCCAATTCCAACCCAGGTTAGACGTTCAACTTCCTGCTCAATGCTGGGATCCGTTTCTTCACGAATCGCGGCGACCGAAAGCGCGACGCCGGCGCGTCGTGCCCCTGCTACCACCATAAAGGGAAAGCGACCGTTTCCTGCGATTAGACCGTAACGCATGGTTCGAAGGATGAAGGATGAAGGATGAAGGATGACAAAAAAGGATGAAGGGTCAGGGATAAGAGATGAAAAAAAGAAAAACTATTGGATCCGGCTTTCATCCTTCATCCCCCATCTCTATTTGGTGACCCCTCGGCTTGAAGACCGGATAAACTCGACTAGTTGTTCGACCTCGACGGAGTCTTTGATTTCTTCCGCGATTTTTTCCAGCGCCTGGGAGGTGTTTAATTTGGACGAGAGCAGCAGATGGAAGCCGCGATGGAGCGAATGAATAACCGCAGTCGAGTAACCGCGGCGTTTCATGCCGGTAGTGTTCAACCCGTAACAGCGCGCGTGATTACCAACGGTCAACGCAAATGGCAGCGCGTCTTTCACCACTACCGAGTAGCCGCCGATGTACGCTTCTCTGCCCACGCGACAGAATTGATGCACGCCAGAATAGGCGCCGACGTTTGCGTTATCTTCGATGATGACGTGTCCCGCAAGCGTGGCGGCGTTGGCCATGATTACGCCATTCCCAAGGATGCAATCGTGCGCCACATGGGCCTGAGCCATCAGCAGACAGTCGTCGCCAATCTGCGTTAGCATCCCCCCGCCGGCTGTGCCGCGATGGATTGTGACAAACTCTCTGATGTGATTTCTTCGACCTATGCGAGTTTCTGAGGGCTCGCCCGCGTACTTCAGATCCTGGGGCGGCAAGCCGATGGAGACGAACGGAAACACGCGGGTTTCTTCGCCAATCACGGTCCGGCCATCAATTACTACGTGCGACTCCAGCCGCACACCATCCTTCAATTCCACCTCATCGCCAACAATAGAGAAAGGCCCCACGTGACAGCCGCTCCCAATCCGGGCGCTCGGGCTGACAACAGCAGTAGGGTGAACACTAGTTTGTGTGGTGGCTACAGACATGCAAATCTTTTTGGGGAAAAGGGGAACGGGTAAAGGGGAAAGAAGATTCCTTCCTTACCCATTCCCCCTCCCCCTTTTACCCTATTGCCCTTTTAACTTACCCTATTGCCCTTTTAACCTATTCCCCTTCTCTTATACAGCCGATCCGCGATCTGCGATGATGCTCATGATGTCGGCATCGGCAACGAGCTGGCCGTCGACTTTAGCTTCGCCACGCATTCGCTGCACACGCGATCCGATGCGCAGCGCAGTAACCTCCAGCGTCAGAGTGTCTCCGGGCACGACTGGTTTGCGAAAGCGCGCCTCCCTGATGCCGGTAAAGAGGACGAGCTTTGAATCGCGGTCTTCAATTTCCCGCAGGGCCAGCACTGCTCCCACCTGCGCCAGTGCTTCCACCACCAACACCCCGGGCATAACCGGCGCGCCAGGAAAGTGGCCCTGGAAAAAAGGTTCGTTGATGCTGACCTGTTTAATGCCGACGATTCGTTCCCTGGGGACCAGCTCTATGATTCGATCCACGAGCAGAAAAGGAAAACGGTGTGGCAGCAGCTCCTGGATGGCCTGGGAATCAAGAATAGTTTCCATGGTGGAATGAAGAGACGCGGGACGCAGCATCAACCTGCCGCACACCCGCGTCTTTTGACTGAGAAATTCTCCAGCTGAAGTTACGGTGCCGGGGTCGTTACTGCCGCAGTCGCCGGATTCTTGCTGTTGAAATCGTTGATGAAAGCACGCGTGATATCGAGTGTATCCGCTGCGTAAACCAGCGGTACCTGACTACCGTCGATGATCACGTTGATGTTGTTCGCCTTGGCATAAACTTCCAACGCCTTACCAATATCGTCCTGCAGCGGCGTGAACATTTCTTTGCGGCGGCGATCATAGGCAGCTTGAGCGTCTTCGCCTTTGCGTTGGAAATCCTTTTTCATCTGATCCAACTGGTCTTGTTTCGTTTGCGTCGTGCGCGGATCAGCCACCGAGGCGGTCTTGGTGATATCGTCACTAAGAGACTGAATTTTCTGTTGCAGCCCCTGCAATTCTGTCTGACGCGGTTGGAACTCGCGGTTCAAATTGGTGACCACCACGCTGAACCGTGCGATGCCGGTCTTGGCGTCGAGAAATGCGTCTGAGTAGATCAGGGCGATCTTACTTGCCGGCACGTTAACCGGACCCTGTGCAGGGGCGGCCGCTGCCGCCGGCTTTTGCTGTGCCAACACAGGAGACACGGCCAGGGCCAGAACAAAGGCAAAGGCGATTATTAAACGATCTATCTTCATAGCTTCTTGTATTGCTCCTTCAAAATAAAGTGGCGGCTGGTCAAGTCAGTTAGTTGTTCAGACCACCACAGTGGTTGGCTCTAAGTGATCAAAAGGTGCGCCCGACGCTGAAACGAAAGACTCTCTTTTTCTCATTAAAGATGAAAGGAAATCCGTTGATAAACTGATCTTTCCTAGCTTTAGGATTATACGCAAGGATCAGGCGAAAAGGCACGTTAATGACCGGTACCTGCACTCTGACTTCCATCCCCAGGCTCGCCCGGTAGTCTCCAAACTTCGAAAACAGGCTCTGCGATAAGCGAACGGCAGTATTGGTTTGTGCCTGTCCCCGCAGAAATACCTCCTGAAAACCAAAAGGCAGGCCGGTAAAGGGATCGAAGCCGGTTAAGTTGATAGCGTTGTCGAGCTCCGCCGTGGTAGCCAATCGATTAGCCCGCATCACCAGGCCCGGATTCAGAGTGGTAATACCGACAACGGCGAGACTCGTGTCGGCGTTACAAGCCGCTATCGCTGACAGATTCGCGGCGGCGACCCCGAGGGGCGACCTGGGGCACGGAATAGATCCGACCGTGGCGAGGAAAGGCTGATCATCAAGAAAATTGCTCTGGAAGAACTGATCACTGTTGCTTCGCAGATTGAACGCGGTGCCGATATCGGCAAAAGCTGCCAGTTGGACGGTGTTTCCTACCACCGGGATCCGATACTCAAAATTGCCCAGCACCTGCGTGTCGGCGCCAATGGGTGTAAACGAACTTGCGATCCGCGCTGAATTCGAGCCGCCAATTCCGGTGAATGTACCTAAAGCAGTCGTGTTTGTCGGCAATCCGGTGATTGGGGTCGGAGTCCCCGTCGGATTGGCGGCAACTACCACATCTTTTGTGGTGATAAATGTATCCAGCGGAGCCAGAGGAGTGATCGAGCGAACGTTGTAACCGCGGATAGTAAACTCGTCGCCGAGGAAGAAACGCTCGAAGATCGGGATGCCATCAACGAAAGCCAGAGAATTTGCACTGTTCACCTTGGCTGTGGTGGCGAAACTTCCAACGGTGCCGGCAATAATGCGGAAACCGAAGACCTCGGGATGTTCCGATTTCCTACGGCGCATCGGCCGAAACTGGGTGTAAGAGATGGTCGGCTGATAAGTACGAACATCACCGCCCAGGCCGGCAAGCGCAATCTGCACCGAAAGCTCTCTGCCCGAGGTCGGATCTACGCTCGCGTTACGAGTGTCGTAAGCAAAACTCCCAGTAATCCGGCTGGTGATGATGTTTGGTTGGCAGTAAATGACAGGGATGAATTGCGGATTGTCTGCAACGGCGGTGTTGCCCCCGGTGCCACAAGTGCTTCCCTGGTTAACTGCGGGATCCTTTACGCTCGAAGTTGAAAACTGATACGACGCGCCGACGCGGGAAAACTGGGTAAAGCGTCGTTTGCGATAAAACTCAGAGAGCGGCGCGCTTACGAAAAGAGAGCCGCCGTATGACGTACGCGTAAACAGGTTCTCTTCGCTGACATTCAGGAAGTCGATCTGCGAGCCGGAAAGGCCCTGCTGAGCATCGATGTTTTGAGACAGGAAGGTTCCTTCACCAAAAAACTTCTGGGTGTAACCAAATACCGAAAAGCCGGCTGTGATCGGGCGGTTCTTCAGGTAAGGCTCGGTAAAGGAGAACTGTACGTATTTCTGACGATTACCTGCCGACATGTTGAGCGAGAGGATTTCACCACGGCCCAAAAGGTTGTTCGTCGAATACTCGAGTCCGAAGAATGATCCACCAATTCCGGAAAGTCCGCCGTTGAATGAAATCTGTTGCCGGCCGCGTTCTGAAACTTTCAAATTCAGATCAACGGTAGCCTCTTCTTCGTTCGTCCTGAAATCAGCGTCTTTGTCCTTGTCAATTGGTTCGAAGTAACCCAGTTGATTGAGCTTGATGATCGAGTATTCCCAGGCAGACTGGTTATAGATGTCTCCCTCATTCAGCAACACTTCGCGGCGCAGGACGTTATCGCGCGTAAACGTGTTACCGACAAACTCCAGTCGGCGCAGCGAAAACTGCTTGCCTTCCTCGATGGTGATCACGAAGTCGACAATGCCTTCGTCAGGTTTGGCCGGGTTGTCTTTGAAGGTGGGCGTCGGTTCAGCCGTGTATTCGATGAAGCCTTGTTGGCCGTAATACTTCTTCAGATTCTCAAACAAGGCCTTGCCGATCTTCTCGCCGTTGGCGATGTCGCCTTTGTTCAAGCCAATGACCGCTTTAACAGTTTCTTCAGAATAAATTGAGTTGCCCTCGATCTTCATCTCGCCGATGCGATAGACGCGGCCTTCGATGATTGGAACGGTTACCCGCAGGCCTTCATCTGTAGAGGAAAGAAACGGAAGCGGCAGAATCGGAAAGCCTGTGCGGCGGGGGCCTACCGAAGCCACTCTCGGTTCACCGTGACGCGCCTGGAGGTAACCTTTTGACCGCATGTAGTTGTCGACCTTGCGCAGGTCAAACTCCAACTTTTCGCGATCCAGGATGTCCAATCCCTTGAAGCGGCTGATCAGTCCGGCTTCTTTTACATACTTCATCTGGCTGCGAAGTTTGCCATCACTGAAGACCTGATTACCTTCAAATTGAATCTCAACCACGCGTACGCGCTCGCCTTCGTTAATCTGAAAGGTCAGCGCTGTAGAGGTGGCAGAAACTTCGTCAGTCCGCTGGGTAATAGTTGCGTTTGGATGGCCCTTGGCCGCGAGCAGTTCCTTGAGGACCCGGACCGCGTTGCGAGCCTTGACGGGATCGTAAATGCTTTCTTTGGAAACCCCGACGCGCCGCTCGCGAAAGGTCTTGAGCACTTCTGATTCGGGGACGCTCTTCAGACCCTCAAACTGCAGGTCGCGAATGATGGGCAGCTCTTTGACCTCGAATACGACATTAACGCCACCGCGGGCCCCTTCTTCCGTGTAAACGCGCGTAGCGGTCTTATCAAAGAATCCCAGGGCCAGAATTGCCTGGAGGTCACGCTCGACTTGTTGTTGATTGAAGGGATCGCCGGGCCGGGTCTGAACATAGTAAAGAATGTCGTCTTTTCTAAGACGGCGATTGTTCAAAACATCAACTGATTCAACCAGACGTTGGCCCTGCGATTGCGCGTCAACTGTTCGCGGTGCAGAGATGGAGTGCAGCAGGACTAATCCGCTCACCAGGATGAGCAAAAGCCCGCGATATAAGTGCATAAGCGCCTTTTCCCTCAGAGTTCTTACCGGATCTCTTACACTTCAGGGGAGCGAAAACGGGTTATAATTTATCTTTTCGAAAAATAAAGGTAAAACCAACTACTGGTTGAGCTTTCCCGCGAACTTACCGACTTTGGAACGCTTTGATTCCGAAGTGCGACGGTCTCGTTGCCAAGACCTCTCAAACCTTATCCAGCAAAGTCGCGCATTATACCGAACCGGCGCGTCAAAAGTAAAAAGGCAAAGGGAAACGACAATACCCTAAATCTATGTGTATCCTGAATCCGATTTTTGGAACCGCATCAACCATTGACACTGGGAACCGCCAAACGGTTGGCAGCCGCCCATTCTGGAGGAGCAATCCAAGTCGGTCAATCCCAATGAGTATTAGTGGACTGCGATGGCCTCGGTCTTAAGCTAAGTCTTGGAAACAAAAGACCCCGCCAGTTGCCTGAACAACTAACGAGGTCAATGGATGACCGCTCGGTTCTTGCCTCTGCCCTTGTTTCTCCACCCGGTTTGGGACTCAGGCGTGGCAACTGGATGCCTTAATGTATCAGAATTGCGTCGTCGGGGGCTTCAATGCCAAGGGTGCGGTAGTTGAGATCGTCGCCGTCAAGAAACATTTCAATTAACGATGCGCCTCCAAGTTGCCCCTGGATGAGTGCTTCAGAAAGAGGATCTTCAACATACTTTTGCAGCGCGCGACGTAGTGGCCGGGCCCCATAAGAACGATCGGCGCAGGTCTTCTGCACAATCCACTTCTTTGCTTCCTCAGTCAGCCTGATCTCAAAACCGTGCCGTAACATCGTCTTGTTAATCTGATCAACCTGAAGCTGAATGACGTCCAGCAGTTCATGGTTGAGCAATTCGTCAAAAATAATTATCTCATCAAGACGGTTAATGAACTCGGGATTGAAGGTCTGTCGCACGGCCGACATGACCATCTCTTCCATTTTCTCTCGCGAGGCATCGTTGGTTCCCTGAAATCCCATCGTGGCCTTCTTTTGAATGAAGCGCGCGCCGATGTTCGATGTCATGATGATAATCGCGTTCTTGAAATCGACGGTGTTTCCGATTGCGTCCGTCAAGATCCCGTCTTCGAAAACCTGAAGCAGAACGTTGAAGATATCCGGATGGGCTTTTTCGATTTCATCAAACAGCAAAACCGAGTAAGGCGATCGTTTGATTCGTTCGGTTAACTGGCCACCCTCTTCATGGCCCACATATCCCGGCGGAGATCCAATCAATTTGGAAACAGAGTGTTTCTCCATGAACTCTGACATATCAAAACGAATCATGGAGCGTTCACTGCCAAACAGGACCTGCGCCAACGAGCGCGCAACTTCAGTTTTGCCGACGCCAGTCGGTCCAAGGAAAAGGAAGGAGCCCACCGGCCGCAGCGGATTCTTCAAACCAGCGCGCGAACGGCGAATGGCTCGGGCCAGCGCCGAAATGGCCGGTCGCTGAGAAACAACTCGCTCATGAAGCTCAAGCTCGATGCGCAGAAGTTTTTGCGTCTCGCCTTCCTTCAAGGAGGTCACGGGAATACCCGTCCAGCGAGCGATTACTTCTTCAATGTCATCGCAGGTCACTTCGGCTGAGACCAGCGCGTCGTCATCTCTGTCGTCAATCCCTGAACCTAAACCAGCGCTAAGGCCAGGCTCTTGCGACCACTCGCTGATCTGGCTCCAGTCGGAAAGATTTCCCTGTTCACGGCGAACCCGTAGCTTAACGCGGGCTCCCGCTTCGTCGATCACATCGATCGCCTTGTCAGGTAGAAATCGGTCGGGAATATAGCGATGAGACTGATAAACGGCAGCCTCCAGAGCTTCGTCCGTATAGCGCACCTGATGGAAGCTTTCGTAACGCTCACGAACTCCGTCGAGAATCTCGACAGCTTCTTCTTCGGTGGGTGGCGGTACTTTTACTGCCTGGAAACGACGCTCAAGCGAACGATCTTTTTCAATCGACTTGCGAAACTCGCCCGGCGTGGTCGCGCCAATACATTGGAGCTCGCCCCGTGACAGTGCGGGCTTCAAAATGTTTGCCGCATCAAGTGAACCCTCAGCCGAACCCGCGCCCACCAGCGTGTGAAGCTCGTCGATGAAGACGATGTACTGCGGGTTCTCGACCAACTCACGCATGATCTGTTTCAAGCGTTCTTCAAACTGGCCACGATATTTTGTTCCGGCAACTATTAACGAAAGGTCGAGCGACAGGATGCGTTTATTCTCGAGGAATGATGGTACTTCGCCGCGAACTATTCTTTGCGCAAGACCTTCGACGATCGCGGTCTTACCGACGCCCGGTTCGCCAATCAGCACCGGATTATTCTTGGTGCGCCGGCAAAGTATCTGCACCACTCTTTCAATTTCTGCTTCACGGCCAATTAGTGGATCGAGTTTGTCGTTAGCAGCATCCTCAGTTAGATCGCGAGAAAACTCTACCAGGTGCGGCGTGTCCTTTTTCTGCGAACTGCGCGAATCTGCGCCTGACTGTCGCGCGATCTCGTCGCGCACCGCGTTCAGCCGCAGTCCGCGTTCATAAAGAATCTCCGCGGCCATCGAACGATCTTCGCGAAGCAAACCTAGCAGCAGATGTTCAGTGCCAATGTGACGGTGCTGGAGTCGATCGCTTTCTTCGTGAGCGTAGGCAAGCACTCGTTTTGTTTCCGGCGCCAGCGGTAATTCGACTGAGGTGGAAATCTTTTCGCGCAGCAGGGTACGGCCCTCGATTTCCTTGCGAATTGATTCGATGGAAACCTGGGCGCGCGGGAAAAAGCGTCCGGTCAACGTCTTGTCCTCACGCATCAATCCCAGCAGCAGATGTTCCGGCTCGATGGCGGGAGCACCAAACTGCGACGCTTCGTAACGAGCGAAGAAGATTACGCGGCGCGCTTTTTCTGTATAGCGTTCAAACATTATCTGGATTCTACGAATCAGCTCTTATGATTACCATGCCGGGCTAAGAACTGGCTTGCCCGGCACTGGGCGCATTATAACCTATCAACGGGGGCGTCAAAAGGCTTCAATTATGGCCGATATTGTATACGAGTAAGAAAAGTCGTAACGGAGCGACTATTTCAGCCACGAACTCAGGACTAACGAAGCCGGCCATTACTCAAAATGAGGGTGCGGTCGCAAACCTCCGCCAGAGCAAGATTGTGCGTTGCGATTATCACTAAAGCCGGGCGCTTGCGGGCGTAGGACACAATTGCACGAGCTATCTCCTCGCCGGTAGTAGTGTCCAGATTGCCGGTGGGTTCATCAGCCAGAACCAGTGCCGGACGGGTTATCAGGGCTCGGCAAACGGCCACGCGCTGTTGTTCGCCGCCGGAAAGATGTCCCACCAAGGAAGCTGCAACACGCTTGTCCAATCCCACCTCGCCCAGTAACTGCATGGCTTTACCCATAGCTTCGCGCTGACTGGCGCGCGTAATTCTGAGTGGCAGGCTAACGTTTTCTGCGGCAGTTAGATCAGGCAGCAGATGGTGAAACTGGAAAATGAAGCCAACGCGTTCATTTCGAAAACGCGCCAGCTCGGTGGGCCGAGCGCGATCAATTGCAAAGTCGCCCGCCAGGATCGTGCCGTGATCGGTTGCCTCCAAGCCGCCCAGCAAATGCAAGAGAGTTGATTTCCCGGCACCTGATGCGCCCATGATCGCCACTGCCTCCCCCGCCTTGGCTGAGAACGAAGCGCCGCGAAGAACCTCGATCTTTTCGCCGGCAGGCGAGAGAAAACTTTTCCGAAGGTCCTTTGCCGACAGTCCAAAGACCTGTGTTGCTCCAAAATCCGAAGTCCGAAGTCCAAAGTCCGCCGATGCCTCTCGATTGCCGGAACCCTCAGCGGCTGCCGTGACTGACTTTGTACCTTGGACTTTGGACATGGGACTTTTTATTGCGCGTCGCGAAGCATCTCAGCAGGCCTAATACGCGCAGCCGCTCGCGCCGGATAAACCGTGGCCAGCACACTGAGAGCAAACGCCACGAGCGCAGCCAGGACCAGGTCACGAACGTTTAGACTCAAAGGCACATTGCTAATTGAGTACACATCCGCCGGTAAACTGATCAGCTGAAAGCGGTTCGCAACCAGGACTGCAACCGCACCCAACAGAACTCCGCCCGCCGCGCCTATCAGGCCTACGATCGCTCCTTCAAACACGAAAATACTCATAATGCTACTGGTTGTCGCGCCCATCGTGTTGAGGATGGCAATGTCCCGGCGACGCTCGACTACAACCAGAATCAGCGTGGTCGTGATGTTGAGAGCGGCAATGAAAATTATTAACCCGATAATTACCACACCGATCCGGCGCTCAAGCGCGAGGGCTGTGAACAGGGGACGATTCGCCTCCTGCCAATCAACACTTGTATAGGAACTCCCGAGCAGTTGCTTCACTCGGGCCGCGATGGTTTTTACGTCATGGATGTTGTCGACTTGCACACCAATAACTGCAGCGGTGTGGGCCTCACTGGATACAGCTGAGGCGGCTTCCAG